>ENA-ORDI01001270-ORDI01001270.1-marine-metagenome-genome-assembly--contig:-NODE-1270-length-14160-cov-6.733082_pt1 | contig 14160 bp, 7 predicted proteins | sample MGYA00248628_ERZ508525 | MGnify/ENA primary metagenome ERZ508525 (study PRJEB26195, sample SAMN05422138) | marine metagenome | isolation source: East of Porto Seguro, South Atlantic Ocean | place...
CAATCAGGATATTGTTCTCTATGCCGGAATGGATGAGCACCTTTACCATACCAGCCTGGGGCTTATTTCAGCAGGAGAACACAGTATTCAGTTTCTATTTGATTATGAGAAATCAAGTAACGGCGCAAACCTAATAGAGATTGAATCCATTGAACTGACAGATATTGCAACTATCGATGTTGACCCTGATGCCCTGAAACATTCCCCCATTCTCTATGGACGGGATATCCTTTCATGGAATGAAAGCACCCATACGGATATTCCACTTATCATGTGGCATGACATAAACATGGAAGGCTCCAATAAGCGCATTACCTACTCCCTCATTCTCTCCAATGAAGACAGCAGAGTTGGGGTGGGCCTTGCAGACCTTATGTACAGCTATGGGCGAACAACAGATATTGAATGGATGTATGAAGTGCTACTGTCCCCAAGCGGTGATATCTTGAGTGAAATATTCCAGGGAGCCAGCCATATTACGACAAATTTTGAGGGCAATAAAATTGGGATGCACCCCATATTGAAAAATGCCACACTGAATTGTAACTTTACCGATGTGGGGATTTCTGATTATAAATTTTTCCTCTCCCCCATTTTAACTGCTAACGGAAATCATACCCGGGAAATTCTTATGGATGAAAATCCCTGGACTTACCGGATTATGGCAGAGGAGTTAATAAATGAAGATCGTTATGAGAATCCGCCAGATCCGGAAACCACGGAAATTTCTGATGTACGCAATTACCTCTACATTGAATGGAAAGGATATGTGAATGGGCAGAATACCACTCTTGAAATTGAGGTCAATTTTTTAGGTAATTGTGATGAATATGTCCATCATCACCATGAACCGGAATTTAGTTTTGGTTACAATGGGGGGATTGACCGAAGTAGTATTGAACTCCCTGACGAATTTGACCCCTCCCAAATTTATCAGTTGGGATTCTTATCCAATGGAAACAATGGATATAATATTACCATTAATTCTATTTCAAGGCTGTTTTATCTAAATGAAAATTATATCCCCATTGAAATCAGCTTAGATTTTTCATCCTTCAATCTATCCCAAACAAATCCGGAAATTTGGTTAACTCTCAATGAAAATGAGCTGAATCTGGATTGTATCGGTTCTGAAAATGGTAGTGCCCAATGTGATGTCTGCGGAGTTTGTGATGGGGGTAATGCAGATATAGATGAATGTGGTGTTTGCTTTGGGAATAATGCTGATTTAGACTGCAGCAATATTTGTTTTGGAGATGCAAATGAAGACCAATGTGGTATCTGTGATAATAATTCGGAAAACGATAACAGCACCTGTTCTGGTTGTACGGATGTAAACGCTGAAAATTATGACCCAAATGCCATATTTGACGATAATAGCTGTGAATATTCTGATAATATTTTTCAGGTACCCCTGGAATACACCTCCATTCAATCCGCCATCAACTTTGCAGGCGATGGCGACGTCGTAGAGGTTGGTGAGGGTGTTTATCATGAAAATATAGATTTTCAAGGGAAAGCCATTATTTTGAAATCCCAATATGAATCGGGAATCCCCATCAGTGAATTTGTCATAAGCGGTATGGATTCTATCTCTACCGTTACAATTGAAAATGTTGCTGGTAACAACTCTGAAATAAGGGGATTTACAATTTCAAATGGGTATGGCAGAGGTGTCTCCTTTGAAGATTTCATCAGTATGGCGGCTGACCCGGAAGCTTTTGACAGTCTCATCACCCAGGTCCTGCGCGGTGGAGGCATTTCAGTAGTAAATTCTTCTCCTCTATTAAAAGACCTCATCATTACCAATAATACTGCCCGAAATGTTGGTGCAGGAATTGGGCTGGTTAATTCCAACGCAATTGTGGAATCGGTACAAATTTCAGGCAATACTATCCCAGATGGAGATGCATTGGGTGGCGGCGGTGTTGCGGTAAATGGTGGGCATCCCCTTTTGACAGATGTCATTATCGAAAATAATATTGTGGGAAGTAATATGTATTCCCTAAATGGGGGCGGTGGTATTCTTTGCGGATTCTCATTTGGAGGAGAAGCTCTTCAACTGGATTTAGTAAATTCTAAAATTATGGGTAATTCTGCCAATATTGGCGCAGGGTTTGGAGCCTTGTCCGGTAATATTTCTTTTGATAAAGTCTTAATTGCCAACAATATAGGTGATTTCGGTTCTGCTATCTCTATGGGAGAACCACTGGGGCTGGCAATAAATGAAATAAATTTGACAATTACCAATTCTACCATTGCTCATAATGTTGGTTTATTAGGTGTGGGAATGATCAATTCTGCTGAACTTATAGCAATAAATAGTATTTTCTGGGATAATGGAGAAACCGAATTTTCTCCCTTGCCAAATAATGATCAGCTGAATGTGTCAATGAACTTTTCAAATGCAGAAGATGAATGGACTGGTGAAGGGAATATTAATATTGACCCCATGTTTACTTCTAATACGGACTTCAATCTCCAATCCGGCTCCCCCTGTATTGATGCAGGCACAAATGACATAAATTTTGATGGTGTGCCCGATATTGAAAATTATACTGGCACTGCCCCCGATATGGGTGCTTATGAATTTGATGGCGGAGAATGTGGAATAACAGGAGATGTAAATACGGATGGTTCAGTCAATATTCTAGATATTATCAATGTTGTGAACCTAATTCTCTCCAATCAATTTGATACCTGTGCAGACCTGAATTCAGATGGAAGCATTAATATCCTGGATATTGTCAATATTGTGAATTTAATTCTGGCTTAGTTCTTGGCTGTTAGCCTTTAGCCTTAGCAGTGAGTTGGGTTCTAGGAGGCTCCTAATTCTGCATACTAATTCACTAATCACTATTTGTTATTCGATATCTGGTGTTCAATATTTTACCCATATACTCGATTTTCAATTAGTGTGAATTCGTGGTAAATTAAATACACCTAATAAAAATATGAATTCTGCTGGTATATATATCCATATCCCATTCTGCCAATATATCTGTAATTACTGTGATTATTTCACTACTGAAAAGAAGGCAGGAAACATCCCCCATTTTGTGATAATGCTCCTGCGAGAAATTGAATTAACAGCCGGCAATTTTGATCACCACGATTGGCGAATTGACAGTATTTATTTAGGAGGAGGTTCCCCTGCCCTGCTTCTGCCTAAAGATTTAGAAATTATCCTTAATAAATTGAGAGGACACTTTCCCTTTTCCCAATTCCCAGAGATTACACTTGAAATTAATCCAGGGGAGAATTCATTTGAAGATTTGAAGTTATTTAAGGAGATGGGGATCAACCGGCTATCTATTGGATTTCAATCTTTGAATCCGAAATTTTTAAACATATTAACACGAACACACAATCCAGATGATTGTATTGCTCTGTATGAAAATGCCCGAGAAGCAGGAATTGAGAATATCAGTATTGATATGCTCTATAATATTCCCGGGCAGTCCGTTACACAGTGGCTGAACGATCTTAAAACCGTGGTTGAAATGCAGCCAGATCATATTGCCATGTATTCCTTAACTGCTGAAAAGGGTACACCCTTTTACACAGACATTCAAAATGGTGACCTCTCATTGCCTGATGCTGCAATTGAGGGCAAGATGTATAAGCAAGGTTCTCAATATTTAAGAGATTGCAGATTTATTCATTATGAAGTCTCCCACTTTGCTAAACCGGGGAAAGAATGCCGTCACAACCTCCATTATTGGAAGCGGGATCCTAATCTGGCATTTGGTCCCTCTGCACATGGATTTGATGGTGAAAAACGCTATTGGAATGTGGCTTCTCTAGAAAAGTATGGTGAAATACTTTCCCAAAATAATCTACCCATTCAGAATACTGAAATACTTTCAGCTGAGAATATAGTAAATGAAATTGTTATGAATGGACTGCGGACAAATTTAGGTGTTCCAACTTCCTGTTTTGATAATATTGATGATATATCAATCCAAAAATGGGAAAGCTATTTAGAAATAGAAAATGGTTCACTATTATTAAAACCGGAATACTTCCATTTGGCTGATGAGATTACCGCAGATTTGATGGTAGGGTAAGCCTGATGGCATCCACATTATTCCCATAATCCATTTTCCCAACAAATATCAATTAAACTATCCTTCAAAATAACCACTTCAACAAGCTAGAAAGCATGTTGGACGACCATTCAAATAAGCTGTAATTTTCACCATCATGATAGAAAATATTACAGAACCAATTAGACTTACTCAATTTTCACCCGGCGCTGGCTGAGCCTGCAAGCTGAGTCCATCGGACCTTGCCCAGGTACTGGGTAATTTAAAAATTGATCTGCCTGAAAATACTATTGGATTTGAATCCTCTGAGGATTGTGCTGTTGTCCCCTTAGATGAGGATCATTATCTGCTCCAATCTGTGGATTTCTTCACTCCCATTGTAGATGATCCCTATACATTTGGACGAATTGCAGCAGCCAATTCCCTATCCGATATTTATGCTATGGGAGGTATGCCACAACATGCCCTGAATATTGCTGAATTTCCCACTGATGATTTACCTTTAGAAATTCTCACAAATATTATGCAGGGTGGGTTGGAAATTACAAAAGAGGCAGAAATTCCTATTTTGGGCGGTCATACCATAAAAGACCCTGTACCCAAATATGGTTTAGTGGTAACTGGCCGTGTGGAAAAGAAAAATCTCACTTTAAATTCCACTGCTAAAGCAGGAGATGTACTTATTTTGACCAAGCCCCTGGGAAGCGGAATCATTGCCACTGCTATTAAGAAAAATGAAGCCCCTCATTCCATCATTGAAGAGGTGGTAAATGTAATGACCAAATTAAATCACGGTGCTGCCATTGCCATGAATTCCGTAGGAGTAAATGCCTGCACGGACATTACCGGTTATGGACTTTTAGGGCATCTCCTGGAAATGTGTAATGGAAGCAAGGTATCTGCAACCATTGAATTTAATGCAATCCCCTTTATAAAAGGTGTATACGAATTGGCACAAAAAGGATTCATTCCGGGTGGCACCAAACGTAATCTGGAATATGTTTCATCCCAGGTTAATTTTTCAGAGAACATTTCCCAGGAACAGCAATATCTTCTTGCTGATGCCCAGACCTCCGGTGGACTGCTCATATCCGTAGCAAAAGAAAAAGCTGAAGATTTACAAAAGACTCTCACTGAGAATAACACCTTGTCGTCTGCCGTTGTGGGACATGTATATAATCCCGCAGAATCTACGATATACGTTAATTAGCCATGGCGTTGGCAGAGGCAATATCCCATGATTTTCAGGTAACTGCAATCAGCCGTTTTATGCCTGAACGCTCTAATCAGGAAATTCCCATTTTTTTCTTCGCCTATTGGATAACCATTAAAAACCAGGGAGTATCACCTGCACAATTGCTTAACCGCTACTGGCATATTATGGATGCTGACGGTAGAGTAAATGAAGTCAGGGGTGAAGGCGTTGTTGGAGAACAACCGCTAATCCATCCCGGGCAATCTTTTGAATATAATAGTTTCTGTCCCCTGCCAACTAAATTTGGTTTCATGAAGGGGCATTATGAAATGCAGGGAGAGGATAAAAATACATTCCAGGTTGAAATACCTCAATTTCATCTGGCAACCCCGCAATCTGCTAATTAAACCATGCAGCAAATTTACCTGGACAATCAGGCAACCACTCCCCTTGATCCAAAAGTATTCTCAGCTATGGAACCCTGGTTCACAGAAAAATTCGGTAATGCCTCCAGCCGAAATCATACCTATGGCTGGGAAGCAGAAGAAGCGGTTGAAATTGCAAGGGAATCAGTAGCAGCAACCATCGGGGCTCTGCCCAAGGAAATTATATTTACCAGCGGTGCCACTGAAGCCAATAATATTGCTTTACAGGGTGCTGCTAAAAGCTACCAGGACCAGGGAAGGCATATCATCACCGTAAAAACAGAGCATAAAGCTGTAATGGATGTGTGCCAGCACCTTTCAAAAGATGGTTTTGATATTACTTATCTACCCGTTGATAAAGATGGCATTCTTGATCTTAACAAATTTGAAGATGCAATAAGGGATGATACCATTCTTGCCTCTGTCATGCATGTAAATAATGAAATTGGCGTCATTCAGCCCATTAAAGAACTCGGTGCAATTTGTAAAAACAAGGGAATTATCTTTCATGTAGATGCTGCACAATCTATGGGCAAACTATCCATTAATGTGGATGATATGGGGATCGATTTATTGTCTATTTCTGCCCATAAATTGTATGGTCCCAAAGGAGTTGGTGCTCTTTATGTTCGACGGAAAAATCCTCGTGTTCAGCTTCAACCCATAATGTTTGGCGGTGGACATGAGCGAGGGATTCGCTCGGGCACCTTGCCAGTCCCTAATATTGTTGGATTGGGTAAAGCCTGTGACATAGCTGCTGATGTGATGATAGAGGAAAACCTGAGAATTTCCCAGCTTCGTGATACCCTTTTAAAGGGAATTAGAGCTGAAAATCCAAACGCCAGTATAAACGGCAGTATGGAACATCGGGTAGCGGGTAATTTGAATATGAGTTTCCCCGGAGCAAATAATGAGGCTATAATTGCGGCAGTACCTGACATTGCTATCTCCAGTGGATCGGCCTGTACCACTTCAACCATGGAACCCTCCCATGTGCTATTGGCATTGGGGATGAGTAAAAATGAGGTTTATTCTTCCCTGCGATTTGGCATTGGCAGATTTAATACTGAAGAGGATATTAAAATTGCAGTGAAAAGTATTAATAATTGCATGAAGAAACTGGGGAAGATGAGTTTTGTATAAAGATGCAGATTAATATAGGCTACTTTTCAAACCAGTAGTCAATCTTAATCATAAAAGTCTGATCCCTTAGAACTTCCACCCAATGGTTTTTATCATTAAAACGGAAAAAATCACCCAAATTTGAACCTATTTCACCATTTACCGATTTACGAGCGGTATAAACAATATATAAATTGGACCCATGAGTATAATGCCATTTTAATATACCATTAAAAATGAAACTAGTATAATGGGGATATAAGCCTAGATAAAGGTTTGGATCTACATAGGAATAATCAAGGGAATCCTTGTTAGTGGTATAAACTGGCATACCCTCCCATTCACCATTTCCTAGGATATAATCTGAGGTAAAATCGTATGTATCCTCTTCTGTTTTATATTCCGAATAGGAATTTTTATCAAAAAAATCATAATTGGAGTAAATCTCTAAATAGGTTTGTAGACTTAGTTTTCTATTCAAATTCCCAGTAGCACGAAAAGTTAAAACTTCTAATTTTCGTTCCAGATCAGAGAAAACATGATGAGTATCATCAAATGCTTGTGATTCTTCATTCCATTCGATAAAGGATTCCAGCCAGCGGAATTGTTTATCCAAAAGGTAGCGATCATAAGAAGTAGAAAATTTTAAATAGGAATTGGGCTTATAGATAAATTCAAGGTATCTCCCCAATTCTGTATCTTTACGAAGATTACTTGCCCATGTCCAAGATACTGTACCTGATAATTTTTTATGTTTATCGGAAGACAGGTGAAAATGAGAACCGGTTACTTGCGGTATATAAATAGGTGTCCCATACATATTATTATCATAATCATAGATAATTTTCCGGTCGTCAAAATGCTCCAAAATTTTGTAAAATCCACCGCCTATGCCCCAGAAATTGGTAAATTGAACATCATAATTGAGTTCGATTGTCCTTCCTAAATCTACACTTTGTGAATTTTCTTCCTGATCAGCTTCCAGGATAATAGCGGAATTGCGGATAATCCCCCAACTTTTAGGGTTTTGAAATTTTAATCCTAATTTTATCTGGGAATAATCATCCCTCCACAGATACCCTAATTGGTTCAAATTTAAGCCCTTTTCATATCCATGAATATCAATCCATGAACTGAAATATCCTAAAGGTGAATAGGTAATACTCCCATAAATCCCCTTCTTATTGGACGAACTCAATACTATTTGGCCATCTATCCCGATTTGATTATCCAATAAATTAGTCATCCCGTCAAAAGACAGGGTATGGGCAGAATCAACCGGATTATAGGTTCCAATCATTCCAATAAATGAATTCCCTGCAAATAAATCCTGTTTTAAACGGCTGATTAAATACATCCGATTTTTACCTTTTATCATCTGCTGAGACCAGCTGCTGCTGTCTTGCAGGGTGGTAACAGCTCCCAGCAAACCATAGGATAACCCTGATTCCGTTTTACCGGTCAATTTTGCTGCGCTTTTTATAATGACAGGGATGTCCGTATATAAGGTGTATTCTTCCATTACCATCTGACTCTCTGGATTATCCGGATTTATTCTACTGGAATCTCTAAATATTTCCATACCAGCTCCCCATGCTTTTTCACCTATTCTTCTCGAATAAAACACTTCAATTGGTGTTTCAAAAATATCTGAATCCTTTAGAAAAAATGACCGCTTTTCTTGAAAATAGGTTTCAAAAGCAGTCAGATTTATATCAGCGGGATCAGACTCCACCTGTCCAAAATCAGGATTCAAAGTGATTGTAAGATTTGAATTTGTATTTATACGGTAAAGCATATCAACTCCCAAATTAGCAAGGGGGTCATTTTCATAATTAATATTCCAGCTATTTGGCACTTCATAGTCGGTTAAATGGATGTTACTATATTTTGTAATCCCCCCTAGTGAATAAGGAGAAAATTCAAATTTAGCTGGAGGAAAAATTCCTTTTAATCCGGAAAGGTGCCCAAATTTTGAAGCGATGCCTTCAATTTCCAGAGGGAAAGCAACCCAGGTTATGGTTTCATATTTTCGCTGAATAAAGCGCGTAATATTTAATCCCCAAGTCAGCTCATCCCCCTTATTAAAGGGGAGCATGGAAAAGGGAATTTCCATCTCAACCACCCACCCAAAATCAGTTATTTTTGCCTCTGCATCCCAGATAGCATTCCAATCGGCATCATAATCTTCATCATTATAAATCATTTCATCAGACATAACTCCTGATGCATTTACTGCAAAAGAGAAAGCTGTCTGATGATCGTGACGGCTATCCAAGTCGATACTGAACCAATCTGCCTGGTCATCAAAAGCACCGTACCAATCATCCCGGGGTGCAAGTTGCCGGGCAATTTCGGCTGGATTGGAATCATATAATTTGGCACCCACAAAGAGAGTTCGGTCATCATAACCAAAATAAACCTCCATATTTTCGGTAGGAGCTGCCATATTTTCCGGTTCTTCCTGGACAAAGTCAGTTATAGGGAGAATAGATGACCATATAGCTTCGTCCAGAACGCCATCTATCACAGGGGCTTCGGAAATAGTTTCTATATAATATACCTTGCCAAATTTTTCATCAGCAAATGGTTCATGTTTCGTCTGGGACAGAACTCCACTAATGAATAAAATCGGTAGGAATACCTTTTTTATTAACTTTGTTATATTATGATTAATCAATTAATTGTCAGGTGAGCAATAGCTGAAAATTACCCTGAACTATTTGATAAAGCAAAAATGGAATTGTATCATTTTGTAAATTATAATAATTTCTCAATTTTTACACCTAGTTATAATTCCAAAATATTGTAATTTTGCTCACTAGGCGTAGAGCATTTGTAAATAAATTCCATTTTAAACTAAGGAAAATTAATGAAGATTTGTGTATTAATTAAACAGGTCCCGGATAAAGATTCTTCTCTCACTATAGCCGATGACCATCTCACATTGGTTGAAAATAATATTACATGGGTTTCCAATGAAAGTGACAATTATGCCTTGGAAGAAGCGTTGCTATTAAAGGAAAAACATGGTGGTGAAGTCATTGCCTGTACTTTGGGGAAAGATTCCGCCAGGCAAGTTTTGAAAGATGCATTGGCTAAAGGAGCTGATCGGGGAATTTTTATATCTGACAGCTCATTTGATAATTTAGATGTATTATCTCTGGGGAAGGTAATTGCATCCACTTTGGAGAAGGAAAATTTTGACATCATTATGTCCGGACTTCAATCTGATGATCAGGGGAATTCTCAGTTGGGTTTAATTTTAGCTGAATTATTGAATATGTCTCACGGTACCCTCGTAATGGGGACAGAAATTATAGATGATTCCACAATAAGAGTGAAAAAAGAATTGGAAGGTGGTTGGTTTCAATGGACAAAATTAAGCCTTCCCGCCTCAATTAGTATTCAATCCGGTATTAATTCTCCTCGTTATGCAACCTTAAAAGGAATCATGATGGTAAAGAAAAAAACGGTAGATGATGTCACTGCAAGCGATATTTCTTCTGATGCTTTAGAAACCAACGTCAGTATTAATAAAATTTATGTGCCGGATAAAACAAAAGAAACGCAATTTATTGAGGGGTCTCCAGAGGAGATTTCTGAAAAATTAGTGGAATTATTTAAAAATGACATAAAGGTACTTAATTAATTATGAAAATACTTGTTTATATTCAACAAGATGAAGGTAAAATAAACTCCGTATCACTTGAAGCCTTGAAGGGCTCACAGGAAATTGCAGCTCAAACAGGGGGTACTGTTTCTGCCCTTAGCTTTAATTCTGATATTACCAGTCAATTAGCCGGATATAATGTATCTGAAGTCCTATTAGCTGAGGATGACAATTTAAATATATTCAATCCCTTATTTTACTTGAAGGCAATGGAGGACATTGCTAAAGCTGAGTCGCCGGATATAATTGTATTTGGACATAGTTACGAAGCAAGGGATTGGGCTCCCCGCTTAAGCGCACGCTTGGATATTCCCCTGATTTCTGATTGCATTGGATTCAAAATGGAGGATAAACTCACTTTTATTCGATCTATTTACCAGGGGAAACTCAACTCAGATTCGGTTGTGAATAAAGGGGCTTTCATCGTGTCTTTTCAATCCGGGGCATTTCGTGTAGATGGACTTCAATCGGGATCAGCAGAAATTCGCAATGTCACCGTAGATTTATCAGGAGTGAGTGATTCTATATCCCCTGAAGAAAAATTCCAGGAAGCTGAACAGGCGGTAGACTTGACCCAAGCAGATGTAATAGTTTCTGTTGGCCGGGGTATTGGCAAAGAAGAAAACATTGAAATGGCTCGTGAACTTTCTAAAACACTTGGAGGAGAGATTGCCGCATCAAGACCAGTGGTAGATGCAGGCTGGCTGGAATCTTCCCGTCAGGTAGGAAGCTCTGGTCAAACCGTATCCCCAAAGTTATATCTGGCATTGGGTATCTCAGGCGCTATTCAGCATGTTGTGGGCATGAAAGGGTCCAAAAATATTGTAGTTATCAATAAAGATGCCAATGCACCCCTGTTCGAAATTGCTGATTATGGTGTAGTTGGTGATATTTTTGAAATCGTACCAAAATTGATTTCGGGAATCCAGGACAGCCAATGACGGAAGAAACCCGCCAGGTATTAGATGTTGATGTGCTCTTTGTGGGTGCCGGCTCCGCCAGTTTAGCAGGAGCTCTGCACCTCAAAAGGATCACTGGTAAGGTTGGATTGGATATTTCAATCGCCATTATTGAGAAAGCACGGGAAGTGGGCGCTCATTCTCTATCCGGGGCAATTATCGACCCCCGCACCCTGAATGAACTCATACCTGATCATCTTGAAAAAGGGGTACCCTTTGAGGCTGAAGTAGCCGAGGAGCATATGTATTACCTGAGTTCCAAAAGTAAATTCCGCTTCCCCTATCTGCCTAAATCCATGAGCCATCATGGCTGTTATGTGGCATCCCTGGGACAATTCACCCGCTGGCTGGGTAAAATTTGTGAGGAGGAAGGGATTGATATTTTCTGTGGATTTTCAGGCTCTGAATTATTATATGAAAATGAAAAGGTTATTGGAGTCCGTACCGGTGACAGGGGGATTGATAAGCATGGAAATCATAAATCTAATTTTGACCAAGGTGTAGACATTCATGCCAAAACAACTGTTCTTGGCGAGGGAACCAGGGGCAGCTTAACAAAAACACTCATTAATAAGTTTAATTTAATGCAGGGTAAAAATCCACAAGTCTGGGCCATTGGGGTTAAAGAATTGTGGCAAATGCCTAAAGACAGTATTAAACCGGGGTATGTTGCCCATACTATGGGATTTCCTCTCGGGCATGATATATTTGGCGGTGCTTTTATTTATGGCATGAAAAACGATATTCTGGACCTGGGCTTGGTTATGGGTTTAGACTACAAAGATCCATCCATTGATCCCCACCATGAATTACAGCTGCTCAAAACCCACCCATGGGTTAGGTCTCTATTGAAAAATGGAAAAATGATCGCTTACGGTGCTAAATCATTGCCAGAAGGCGGTTATTTTTCTCTTCCAAAACTTACCGTTGATGGTGCCATGCTCATTGGAGATTCCGCCGGGTTTATGAACGGTCAGCGCTTAAAGGGCATCCATCTCGCTATGAAATCAGGAATGGAGGCTGCAGAAACAATTTTAAATGCATTACAGAAAAATGATTTCAGTGATTCCACACTTTCCGACTTTCAAAATAGAATTGATAAGAGCTGGATTAAAACAGAATTGTATAAAGTCCGCAATTTTCACCAGGCTTTTGACTATGGCCTTCTCCCGGCACTGGTAAACACCGGACTTGGTTTGCTCACTGGTGGACGAGCCTGGGGGGTACTAAACCATCTGCCCAGTAAAAATGGCCATGAACATCTCACAAAACTGGATTCGGGATCCCAGTCAGGTGGGAATGGGGGTAATAGCAAATATGATCAATTGGAGTTTGACGGGAATTACCTTTTTGACAAAGTCACCAATGTGTACCATTCTGCCACTGCTCATGATGAAGACCAGGTTCCCCACCTCCATGTTCAGGATACCGATATTTGTATTAACCGCTGTACCGAAGAGTTTGGCAACCCTTGTAAATATTTTTGTCCGGCAGATGTGTATGAAATGACTGGCGAAGATAATAACCGCCGCCTGCAGATTAACTTTTCAAATTGTGTTCATTGTAAAACCTGCGATATTATGGATCCCTACCAGATTATCGAATGGGTCCCTCCAGAGGGGGGAGATGGACCAGCCTGGGTAAATCTATAAATGCTATCAGTCTATAATTTGGAATCTGTTATATTGGCAGAATATCTGCCATGATTGACTATAAAGAGATATGGAACAGCCTTCCCCCTTGGCTATTGTCTAAAATTATGATTATTATCGGTCTTATCATCATTTTTTTAAGCCTTAATTACGCTGCTGTATCCAGTAGGCGAAAACGAAATAAGTGATCTGGGTCACTTTTTCAACGCCCCTGTAAATAATTCTTGATAGAAATCACAAACCTGTATTAACTTCATGGGTCATAGGTTACTTCTTTTATATATAAAACACAAATTTTCAGTAAAAGAATAACTAAAACAAACGAAACTTAATAACTCGAAATGAGGAAACAAGGAGGAGTAATAATGAAACGAACAATACTTGTATTATGTGCTGTTTCAGCGCTTATAGTAGCACAGGATGCAGCTGGGCAGTATAAACTGTCAGGGGTAGATGTACTGTATACATTTATAACCCGTGCTGAAAATACGCTTACAGTGACTGACGCCTATGGTTTGGGTGTAACTATACCTGTAGCAACAATTCCTGCAGCCGTACCATTTACAACACAGGCAATGCAATTAACTGATGCAGCGCTTAGCGCGATTGGCATTAACCTGAATGTAACCTTAAATGAGGATGGATCTGGGGCAATTGCTGAGGGAAGCTATTATCCAGACGTTAATACAATTACCGATGAAAATGGTAATTGTGTGACTCTGCAACAGGTACTTCCTGTAACGGATGAGTTCACTTATACTTCCATGGGAAATATGATGGAATATGTAGGTATGGCTCACCCTGGTATAAATGTTCTGGGTTTACCGGGAATTTCATCCATGGCTGGTCAACAAATGGGTGGACTTGCCCTTTCAAGCTCATTAACTTTTGAGAACTTTCCAATGTTTCCAGCGCATCCAACACTATGTAGCCCCACCGGTGATTGTTTTCCATTCACTGTAGGGGATATTGATGGATCGGGAACTCTGGAAATTTATCCAGATGTGAATCTGCTTGGCATACCTGAGTATGTACCTGGTGGTGCACCTTTAACAGGTCTTACTGCTGGATATTTCCTTAAAAGA
>ENA-ORDI01001271-ORDI01001271.1-marine-metagenome-genome-assembly--contig:-NODE-1271-length-14160-cov-4.736917_pt1 | contig 14160 bp, 9 predicted proteins | sample MGYA00248628_ERZ508525 | MGnify/ENA primary metagenome ERZ508525 (study PRJEB26195, sample SAMN05422138) | marine metagenome | isolation source: East of Porto Seguro, South Atlantic Ocean | place...
AGAACCTCCATGCAGGAAGGACTTCATAGGCCTAAACTCGTGGTTGAACTCAAACCCTTTTTTGGGGATGGGATCGTACAATCTGAACTTGGCCAGGCCGATCTTGTCCCCCACATCCACGGTCAAGACACCGGTCTTCTGTACCTTTTCCCAGTTCTGATAAAGTGAAGCTGCATTTTCCTTGGTAATAGTGATGGTTCGTTCAAAACGCTCTTTCTGGTAGGCGTTATGCTGGATCACAATGGGCCAGGTCTCGTTATTGGCATCGTACTTTTCACCCAGGATGACTGTAATATCGTCAGTCTCAAACATGCGCCCCCGCAGGATGCTCATCTTCTGCCATAGGTCGTCCAGGTACTGCTTCCGCAAGCGGTCCAGCTGGGGCATGGCCCGGCTCATGCGGCCCAGGTACTCGGCATCGCTCTCAAACATGCCCTGTTCCACGAAGAGCGGGTTGGTGCGCTTTAAATCTGCGATCTTCTCTTCCACCAGCTTCTCGTTCTGGGCGATCTCTTTTTTAAGGGCATCGATCTGCTGCAGAGTCTCTTCAATGGACTGGGCAAATGCGAGCCCGGTGATTATGCAAAATACAATGATACTTTTCCTGTTCATGATGAACCTCACTAATACTTAATTAAAACTTTTTCATTATCCAGCGTCTGCACCCCGGGGGTCTGTTCCCGGTCCAGCCGGCCGGCGGTTGTGCTCACGTTATTGCGAATAAATCCGCCCAGCTCTTCTACGGTCAGCCGATTATCCCCATTTGTATCTGCACTGCCCTGCATGCCCTTCATGAGCCAGTAGCTGAAAAGGCCGTGCTGTTTTTCCGGCCAGGCGGAGGAAATTTGATTCCCGCTGGCAGCAGAGAAAAGAGTCACATTATCCGCCATGGCAGTATTGACATCCATAAAGACCGGCCGGGCTCCGGCCAGCAGTATCTCATTCTCCCTGTTGGCACCGGAAAAACAGGCATCCAGAAAGACCGTTACCGAACGGGCTCCCAGCTGGCTGAGGTTAGATGTCATTTCATCCACTGCATAACCAGTTTGGCTGGCGTAGTTGGGGTCGCCGTCGTAAGGTATCAAAAATGCTGTTCGGCTTGCTATGTCAGGAGCGCCGTGCCCGGCATAAAAGATGTACACATCACTTTTCTCATCACCAATTCTTTTATCCAGCCAGCCCCCCTGGGAAAATACTTTGTCAAACTCTGCTTTACCCACATCAATGTCTGTTTTGTAATAAATGTTTTCCTCCGGCACGCCCAGTGTCTTTGCAAAATATTCACGCATCCAGTACGCATCCCGCTGGGCATACGACACCGAAGAAACATATTTATACTGTTCGATGCCGAAGACAACAGCATAAGCATTGGGATTTTTTTCTCCCCTGGGAATTCTTTTTTCTACATCAACCACCGCCACAGATGGAACCGGTACTACTGGTGTGGTTGCAAGAGGTGTGAATGGGTCAGCCCGCTCCACTGCCAGTGGGGCAGTGCCATATATGGATCGAGAAAGGGCTCCTTTTACATACAATGTAGTGGCCGGATAACCAGCAGGAATTTCAAAGGTGACTGATGTTGTCATTGATTCACCTGGGTCCAGCATAAAGCCGCCGATAAAATAACGTCGCCGGCCTGCTTTTTTGCCTCTCTTCACTTTTATTTTTCCAAATTTTTTGTTTAATACACCTGATTCAAGTTTGATCTTTGGTCTGATCTTTTTAACCCTCTTTTCGCCGCGATTTATAAGAGTTAGTACTATTTGACCACGCTCACCAGGTGAAAATGTCCAGCGGGGGATACCCATAATGTCAAAGGCTTGTGCCTGAACCTCTATTTGGTCCATGTCGCCCCAGGAACGAAGACTTTTTACTAAACGGCTGCGCGTCAGCCAGGTCAATGATGAAACGGCTATAATATCCCGCCCCAAAACGACATATCCCGTTAGCATCAGTCCGTAGCCGCTGAAAACGGCCGAAACGGTTCCTATACCCCAGAGACAATCGTTAAAAAAGTAATCTTTTTTCTTTTCCCCTTGATTCGCTCGAATGACCGTAGCACCTTTGGCTAAAGACCTCGGCATTTTTACACTTGGCTGTTTTTCAAAGGGATTTAATTTTTTTAAGTCTGCACGTTTCTTTATTGTCAAAACTACTTTAGACTGGTGGATATAACCATTGTACTCTTTTCCAAAAGAACTATAGCGAACATAATAAAAGCTGTTTTCGTAACCTAATACTTGCGCTTCTTCCCCTGCTTTAGCTAAAGCGATGACTCTGGTATTTTCATCGGGACTGGAAAAAATAGGTGCATCCTCAGAAATTTTAAGGATCTCTTGAGCGATCAGAATGCTACTGATCAGTAAAAAACCGGCAAAAAGTTTGTATAATCTTTCGTTCACAATATTTAATCCAAATAATTTCAATGAAAATAACCTTTAGTGAAGATCATATTTGAACATTTTATTGGTAACTTATTAATCAAGTGCTCCAATGAAAAACATCTATCTTCATTTCTTTTTAATAGTAAAACCATCATTGTATCGTAAAATAAGGGCCGACAACATAAACATCGCTGTCACTGGTATGAAGAATGCGAATGTTATAACAATTTGAGCTCGGTAAAGAAGATGATACATTCCAGGTAAAAGAGCCGTCATTTATGGCCCAGCTTTGAATTGTACCTACAGGATCATTTTCTTCATACAATACAATATGGCATTGTCCAGGTGTAAATCCACCATTTTGAAAGGTCCAATTTATTGTTACTCCTGTCCCTGCTGAAAAAGTACTATTTGCTGCTGGGCTGGTCACGCTCCCTGTAGCAGTTGTTGCTGTTAAAGTGGGGCAGCTTCCGCTTCCGCCTGAAGTAACGGTCAGTAAAGCTGAAGCATAATTGTCACTCTGATTTCCATCACTGTAGTCGATAACAACAAACAGATAATATGTACCATCGCTTGTAGAACTGGGAATCTCAACATCGGTTGCCTCCCAATCGGAAGTGCCCGGATTAATCCCCGAGGGGAAAGATCCTTGAAATAATAATGTTCCCGATGAATAACTGGAAGATGACGTTGATAAAAAGATGTCTGCACCAGTATTTGTAATGTTGCTTGACCCGCTATTGCTAACTGAAAAGGAGACATCTACTGTTCCGCCTGCACTTACGGATGTGGGTGACACGGAAACATCCAATACTGCAATATTTGCCGAACTCTCCTGTTCCTCTATTGAAAATGTGCCGCTCTGGTCATATACAGCACCTGAAGCAGCGCGGACAATTCTTATGTTATAATCATTTGCTTCATCCAAGCTCGATGAAATATACCAGTTGTAGCTGCCGTCATTGGTAGTATTACTTGTAATTCGCTGAATATAATTGCTGCCACGATAAAGATCGATATGCAGATAATGATAAAGTCCCAGGCTTACATTGTCCGTCCACGTGATCTCTGCAGTGGTACTCATGTACCAAATAGCACCGCTGCTGGGGCTATTAATAGTAACCGATTGTCCCGGTTGATTAATTGCAAAACTGCCATCGCTGTAGTCATATACAGATGTATAATCCACCCATGATATCTTAATTCTGTAATCAGTCGCTGATTCGAGATTATCAGGAATATCCCAATTGTAAGTACCGTCATTATCCGTATCATCTACGATGGTTTCCAAAAAACTGCTGCCCTTGTAAAGTTCAATATCAATATTCCCGGGCACGTCTACACTGGTCCAGCGAATGGTCTCCGTTTCTCCAGTTTCCCACGTTTCACTGCCATTGGGTGCTGTAACAGTTATGCTGGCGTTCTCTACTGTGGACTGGATAAGAAATGTTTTAAACAATAGTTTAAAGTTACCGACATCGTCGTAAGCTATTACTTCCAGTTCGATCTGATTCCAATCTTGAACATCCACCAGTTCCAGCTGAAAAGGTGCATAATAAAGCGTTTCTTTTACATTGTTGCCGCTCGCTGGATCGCGCAGCTTGAATGCGACCCGCTCAATGCCGATATTGTCTGTGGCTTCCGCCAGGAAGATTACCGTATCAGTGCTAAGCACCTCTTCTGTAGGGCTCAATAGTGTAAGCTCCGGCGGATAAATATCCAGGATCTCATCACAGCTGACAAAAAATAATAAGATGATTAGGCAGCGTCTGAACATATATGATGGCTGTAAAAACATTAGGGTAAATGAATTGCATCCAATAATAAGAAATCATAATTAGAACATTCATGTTCAAATTGCCATTCCAAAACGTGTTCACCCGCGCTTACAGCAATTTCTTGTTCTTCCCAGTATATCCCATCAATATTTTCAATGCCCACATCGCCTCCTTGCAAGGACCATGCAGCGGTACCATCGATCAAAAATGAAACGCCAGGCTGAATGGTATAACAGCCTGATCCGCGTCTATAGGCAAAATTGATGGTACCCTCTCTGCAGGTCCTGGTAACAGACATGCTGCCATTGGTACTGTAGATCATTACACATTGTTCTCCTGAAAAATAGTCATCGGTTGTAGTATAAACATTTATGAACGACCACCCCTCATATTCTTCATCACTCTCAAAATCAACATCATACATGATGCTCTGGTTTAAACTAATGATCTTTTCATCAAAATTTCCATTAACGTCCACTGCTTTGATCTTTAACTGATCAATGCTCCTGGTCCATACCGGAAAACTGGCCTGAAATGGTGCTGCAGTGAAAGACACCTCTGTGAATTTATCTCCGTACTCAGTCAGCGTAATAATCTCTACTTTTTTCAGATCATCAGCATCAGCAACATCCAGTTCCACATAGATCGAATCTTGAATTAAATCACCGTTTTGAGGAACCAATACTGTCAATTCCGGCGGATAAATATCCAGAATTTCATCACAACTAAAAAATAATAGTATCAATATTAAATAAGAAGAAAATGAAGTGAACTTTTTAATCATTTTAAGATAATTAAGTACTAGTAATTAATCAGAACCTTGTTTGGATCTAGGGTCTGCAGCCCCGGTGTCTGCTCCCGGTCCAGCATGCCGGCCATTTCAAGCATCTGTATACCCTTTGGTTTTTTCAATGGATTAATTATCGTTTTTCATATATCATTAATTCTCCATCCGCCCAATCTTTTGGTTTCTTATTTTCCCCTGTGACCACACGTAAATATTTTTCATCCTGAAATTCAAATATACTGATCCTGCTTTGTCCAGATTTATCTATCGTATGACGGAGCGTCCACGGTTTCGATGAAAAATCAATTTCATAGCGTCCGTGTTCTTGATTACTGATCTTTGTGTCCATTTGTATACCCTGTGCAAATGTACCAGTAGTACCATCACTCCCAGGGTCGCCTTCAAATGTCCATACAACTGTCAATATAGCTCCCTGAAAAAACCAGTTTCCACTAATGTCTGGAAAAGCTTTTTTTGCTATCACTTTAAACTTGACATTTTCCAATGCAATAGAACTATGCAAAAGCTGCCAGAAGATTTCTTTCCCGGTGCCGTTAGTTACATTCTTACCCACATCGCCAACAGCATTATTAATTGAAATATAATTGTTGCCGCCATCGATGGAAAATTCCACTTTAATTTCATCACCGCTTTTCAGTTTCCCCGCCATGTCATAGGTGATGATGATATCCAATCCTTCCTGCCGGGCCTGGACGTTGGTGATGGTCTGGGCGAACAGGCAGCCGGTTATTAGAAAAAGTGTCAGTATTTTATTAATTTTAAAACTCACTTAATTTTTTGACACGTGATAAATCATATTCTTTTCCACCCGCTGGTTTAAAGGAATGTTGGTGAGCCAGCGCTGCAGCTTCACAAAATCCTGGCTCTTGCCGGAGAAAACCTGGATGGCTGTCCCTATCTGCGGCAGGTCACGGATGGCGGGGACTTCCTCTTTGGTGCAAACAATGTATACTGATTCACTGGTCAGGTCTTCACCGGGCATGGGCGCCACCCTGAATTTTCGATATTTCCTGATAACCGGGTCCGGGATCTGCATGGTTGTACCGCCTTTAATAAAATTGTCCTCAAAATACTCATTGGGCAGCATGAGCATGATGTTCTGGTCGGCCATGAGGTTGAACACGTAAAGGTAGCAGTCTTTGCTGGGCGTTACTGAAAACGCCAGCTCATCACCGGCCTTAAGCAAATTATTTTCCAGCGCTACATCAATATAAAAACCCGCGTCCCGCTGGCCTCGGACCGGTTCGACATAGGCTTTGATACGAATGGTTTTTTTATATCCATCTTCAACAGGTTGTAATTTATCAATGAGAATTTCTTCGGCGGTGATCACACCGGAAACGGTGTGCTTGAAAAATCCGGACCAGGCCGTCTGCTCGCTGGCCGAGCCCTCTGACTCGCTCATGACATCGGTCAGCAGCTGTGAGACTTCCACGTTGGGCGGTATTTTCATACTTACGGCCTTGTTGCGAAGGATCTGTAGTAGCTCTTGCTTCGCCCTATCAGGCGAGACAGAGTTTGAAAAATTTCGGGTCTCTTCTACCTCCACCCAGCCCGGTTCACCGGTACGGTAGTCAATAATTTCTTCAACAGATGATCCAGAAATGGTTTCCATACCTTCGGCGCCGTCCGCGTTTGTTGTGACCCCGGTAAAATCTTCTATCGTGCTGCTGCCACCTTCGTTCATTCTGGCAAATGCGTCATTTGAAAGAGTTTCAGTGTCAGTAGGTAATTCTATTTCTGAATCGGGAGGGTGTTGAGAACAGGCATTAAAACAAAATGCAAAAAGCCACAAAGTGACCAATACTCTTATGTTACTTTTTGAATATTTCATGTATAAAATTTGCATAATGTTAAATTTAACATTATATTTCTTTTCATGAAATAATCATTCAAAATAACTAATATATTTAAAAAAATAATTTCTATATGTCAAATTGATTTTATTAGCCAGTATTATTAAATTATCACGTCAAACCAGTACATTCAAATGAAACCCAAGGAGGTTTACAATGAATAATCAATTTATCATTGCTGTTGTACTTGTAGGAGCATTTGTAGCTTCAATCTACTACAATAATGAATTTACAAAGGAAACAATTGCTGACATCCAAACCTATAAAGATGAAATTCCGCACGACTCAAATAAAAAGACCGATACATATTTAGTGAAGCTTGATGGCAGTAATTCTTTTGACGACGAAAATGATCTTTTATCTTATTCATGGGTGCAAGTCGAAGGGCCGGATGATATGGAATTTGTGCAACTTTATCACCCCACTGAAGCTGTTACTTATTTTGAGGCAAAAGAAGGTGAGTATACATTCAAACTAACCGTTACCGATAGTTATGGAGCTTCAGCTGATACATTAAAAACAATTGTGATTCAACCTGAGCCTAACAAAACGCCGGTTCCTGAAATTATTGTTTCAGAAAGTGAAGATGTTGAAGAGAAAGAATTCACTATTGTACACGACAATAAACCCGATACCAAAACTTACCGTGTCCAACTTGATGCTGGCCAATCTTCAGATGGTGATGGTGATATTGAAAAATACTCTTGGATACAAATCGATGGTCATGAAAAAGTGGAATTATCTGATCCTGACAAAGCTAAAACACATTTTACAGCTACAGCAGGTATATATACTTTTAGACTGACCGTTACTGATATTTATGGCGCATCAGGCCACGCATTACAAGTTGTTTCAATTGGCCCTGAGTCTAATGTAAAGCCAATGGCTAGTATATCAGTTTCAGAGTATAAAATTCCAATAAAGAAAGAGAAGACTAGAACTCAATTAAGGCGAGAAAGAATTAAAGCTAATCTACTAAAGGCAACGGGAGGGTAATAGTATGTTAAAACAAATTATAATCATTTCAATTTTTTCGAGTATTTGTTTTGGACAGATAAATCTTACAGAAACCCAAGCAACAAATATGACCAAGAAGTTAAATGATTTAGAAAAAAAGATAGATGATCAGAATGATGTGATTAAAGAACTAAAAGAGACTATTGAAACTCTCGCTTCTGGAGGAAGCAATCTTGGAACGACAGAAAAGTCTGCTGATGACATGATTACAACTATAGAGGATTCAATAAAAAGTTATAAAACAAATATAGCTGTTCTCTTTGCAGAAATAACTAAAACTAAATACAGGAAAGAACAGCTTGAAGATGAAATGAATATTCATCAAACATTCCATGATGAATTGGATTCTATGAGAGTTGTTTGGGAAAATAAGTTAAGCGAATTAGCAAATAAACACCGCGAAATAACTAACTTTAGAGATGAAATGGAAGTAAAACTTTCATCAAAACCAACGAGTTCATTAGATGAAGAGCAAAGGTGAATAAACTGCATCATTAGTGCAAAACACGACGAGCACGCAGCTGGTTATTATAGTTAAAAACTTTTTCAAAATTAAATAACCACTTAATTAAATAGTAAAAAGGGCGATATTTTATTCGCCCTTTTTTATTTCAGATAGATTAATAAGGAGCTTATTATGTCTAAAATACCCTATATATTATTAATCGCATCATTATTCGGTCAGGATGGGGATGGCGACTTTTCGTTAGGTGAGATCTCATTTATGATCAAGGATATTCATATTGGTGGTGCAGTACAGGACCGTGGTCGGCGATCAGAATTGAACAACGGCAGCGGTTCCCTGGACATAGGCCTGTTGAAATACAGCTTTTCCAATATTGAGGTTTCAGGTGAATTCAATGAATATAATGAGCGTGCCAAGGTCAAATACAAGTTCTCAGGTCCGGAATTTGAAATGTCAAATTTTAAAATGGAGGTGTCTTTTGACGCCCCAAATATTTGGCTGCTGCTGAAAGAAGAGATGGCCAATTATGGTCAATATGATGACTACCGTAAACCAAAGTTGGTAAAAAATAAAGTTTCTATAGTTATTGGCAAAGTGAAACAATATTTTGGCGCCAGCGGTAGTGTTGATCTGAATGAGCGTAACCAGGTTGTAGAGTTTCAACTGCAAAAAGCCGGTTTTTCTGTTGCCAAAGTCAATGCCAATTTCACCGTTGACAGGTCTTCAAAAACAACTTTCAGTATTGCTGACTTCAAAACAGAAGCTAAAAATATTGCCTTTGAATTTGATACTTACGATGAGATTCCCATGGTTGAAAAAGCAGCCTTTGAAATATCGCTGAAAAACCTGGAGATCAATGTGCCCCGGGAAGTCCATCAGGAACCGCAATTCAAAGAAATTGCTGATTATTTGAATATCAACAGCGGCAAATTCAGAATACGAGAAATTAACATGACCGTTAACTTTAATAGGGGTAAGGATCTTAAAATAAAAGCAACAGCGGATACCCAGTTTGGGAAAGCAGTTGTTGACGGCAGTTTTTCTATACGGCAGCCCATCCAATATGATTCAGATTTTACTATAGATAACTTTACCGTTGAGATCAGCAACCTGTCTCGACCCATTGTTGAGTTTATTGATGTCTGGGAAGAAGGAACCGGTAATACACTGCCCCGCAAAGGCAAGTCTATTTATTTAGAAATGTATGGTGATATTGATAATCCCCAAATAAAGGGATTGGAAGATCTGAAATTTTAGCGGGAACGCCTGGGAATCGAACCTGGGCAACTACCAACAATACCTGCATTTAGGGGCTTGCGTGACCATATCGTGACCAAACTGGTAACCAAAAACCGTTTTTTTAAGGTATACATACATCATCACACCACCCCTATATGTCTACAAGCAAAAAACCCCACGAATGTGGGCTTGATGTCTATTTCAACAGCACCATCTTCTTAGTGCTAATGTATTCACCAGCATGTATCTGGTAGAGGTACATACCAGCACTGACAGGTTTACCATAATCATTGGTAGCGTCCCAAATAATAGACCTGTAGCCAGGGTCTTGGTATTCATTAATGAGCGTCTTTACCTGTCTACCAAGCATATCGTAGATGGTAATATTAACATGACCGTTTTCTGGTAGGTCATAACGCAATGTTGTTACTGGATTGAACGGGTTGGGATAATTTTGGTGAATAGCAAATTCATCCGGAATAGCGATGCCTAAATCAGCCCACAATACCGTTATATCAATCGCAACAGAATGTTCACTGGCATTACCACCATCATCATATGCTACTAATCGATAATAGACAGTTACATCAACTTCATAATCCGTATCCAGATAAGCCGTATCTGCCGTTTCTATGACCTGATACTCACCAAAGTCAGCTGTACTGGATTTTTCAAGGTCAAAGTATTGAAAATCCTCAGCCGTACTCAAGTCCCAACTCAAATGAATTCCTACCTCTGAAATTGTGGCCATTAGCCCAGTCGGTACACCAGGAGCGATATTATCAATAGAATAGCCCGCAGCTGGTGCGCTGATTAATGCACCTACTTCCATCGCAGCTACGATTCGATATGATGTCATTCCATCATCCTCTTCAGTGGAATCCATCAAGGTATGTGCTTCAGTCGTATAATAATCGGCGCCATAGGCATCGATTGAATGCAGTGAGACCCATTCTTCATCATCCAAGCGTTCGATAGTATATGAACCGAGTGGCCCCTCGTCACTGGCATCATGAACTGATGACGTAAACTGGATATAGACCCAGTTACCCTGATCATCGGGAACATCCCATATATCCACAATAGATGGAAATTCTATCTCAAGTGTTCCGCATCCAACTCCAAAAACACCCATAAAATATTCACCATCATATTCAATATCTAAACATGGTGAATTTTCTGATAAACTAAAATCACCATTATCAAAGTCACAAAATAATGGATCGACATCAATGTTTTCATCATAAGAATACAATTCACCATTATCATTGAGTTCGATTCCTTCATAACCTCCTTCAATATCTGATTGGTTGATAGACATATAATTAGTCAAACCTTCAGGATGAAAGTATATCTCCTGCGGATTATTAGCCCACATAATGGAATTTTCCAACCATACTACTGAAACGTTATCATAATTTTCCTTCAATTGGATCCCTCCACCAGTTTGAGCCGTATTATTCACTATCGTTACATTATAAAGTTCTGCGTGGGACTGCTCGAAATGCAAACCGCCGCCGGCTGTAGCGGTGTTACCGCTAATTTCCACAAACTCAAAAATAGGATTGGAACCTTGTATCTGGGCTCCACCTCCAGCTGAGCCGGTGTTACCAGTAATATCAACGTGATGCAAATATGCACTTTCTTCTTGATTTACACCTTCTATATACAAGCCGCCACCATTCCATCCACCTGTATTATTGGTGATGTCGCAATGATAAATTTCTGGCGAAGCATTTTTTAAATAGACACCACCACCACCGCCTTGGCCTGTATTACCGGTGATAATTAAATCGGTCAGTGTTGGACCGGAGCTTTGGCAGTTAATTCCTCCGCCACGATTATAAGGCCAGTCATTTTGAGCATTGCCATTGGTAATTGTAAAACCACTTAAAATAGAGCTTTCATCTTCATAACTATCGAATGTTACTACAATATCCGTCCCGCCACCATCAATGATGGTGCTGTCCGGGCCGTTTACTGAAGTCAGTAAAATCCCTTTTCCCTCGAAATTGATATTCTCAAAATAGGTCCCATTTCCAACTATAACAGAATTACCATCAATCGTGTTATTTATAGCATGCTGGATTGAAGCATATGGATTTCCTTCGGAACCATCACCTGTCGAATCGGAACCTGTCGTTGATACGTGCCAGATAGGACCTTTATAAGTCCACGTGGCGCCATATATCATTAGATGATTTGCATTCCCTGAGTGATCATAAAGAGTATCCCCTGTTCCTGCATTAAATTTATAGTAGGCAACTAAACTTGAGTCACTGCCAGTCAGTTCCGAATCCATATTTTCCTGGATTTCATTCTGCGTAAGAGCAGTATTCCATATACTGACTTCATCTAAATAATAGTTACCATATGCATTTGCCAATCTATTACGACCAAATACTATTTGGTCCCAGCTACTGATTGACCAATTCCCTTGAGAGACAAAATCGCCATCATAGTATAATGTTGTATTGGATCCATTAGCTGTGACTGCTAAATACACCCATTCAGTAGATGATGGACCAAAATTTGCATCGTGCCCCTGAGCATGAAATCTATAGTTAGCACCAGCCGCGCCAACATCAATTTGAAACCCAGCAGAATTTGAGGTATAATTATTGAAAGCTCCCGAATATTGTTCTTGGTTTATATCACCAGATTTTATCCACATAGAAACAGTATAATTGTCCATATTTTCGGCCGAACTGTCAATAGCATAATCGTCCACCCCATCAAAGCTGAGCGAGAATTCGCCATTATCAGGATACTCACAGCTACCGTCATTTAAAGTGGCCTCAGGGTCATAGTTCATGGCAAAGGGGTCTGTACAGCCAGGATAAGAAACTACAACACCCTGGCATAACGATGTCCATGAATCAATATTTATTGTCCAGTTTTCTTGTGCATATTCAATATCAGCAACATATATACAGCTAAGTGAATCATTGCCAGTAGTATGGATATAATTCATATCCGGATTAAATGTTAGATCCAAAACTGATAAATTATTATTATAAGCTCGCAAATAGTTAAGATTAGGTTTATCGGTGACATCGATACTCGTTAGGTCATTATATTCAAGATATAACGTCACCAATGAGTCATTCGTACTCAAATCAAGTGTAGTTAGTTCATTACTTTGGGCTGATAGTTGAACCATTTCGGTACAACCGGTTAGATCTAAACTCGATAAATTGTTACCAAATACTTGAGGATCCCGCAATGAGGTGCAACCACTCAAGTCCAGACTGGTCAGTTCATTATATTTTAGCCGTAGATATTCTAGAGAAGTGTTATTGCTTAGACCAGTAATACTAGCTAATGAGTTGCTTTCTAAGTATAGATAAATCAGTGAATCATTATTGCTCACATCCATAGTCGTTAACCCATTGCTACTCACTTGTAAACTAGTCAGCAATGGATTGTTACTGACGTCCAGGCTGGTAAGATCATTATTATTTATGTTTAAATAAGTAAGCAATGGATTGTTACTGACATCAATACTTGTTAGCTCATTACTATAAGCTCGTAGATATGATAAGTTTGAAAAGTCTTCTATGCCGGTCAGATCACTAATATTCTTATTTTCAAGATATAAAGAACCCACAGTACTTATAGTTGCTGTAAGCACAGAATCATCTAAAACATCATCATAGCCCGCATCGATGAGAGCTTGCTCAAAATTGTTATCGGGGACGTAGGTGGTCTGCGCTGGGTCGTTGCCAGACACTACACTCACATTATCAACGTACCAATAGTTAATGCTATAGGCATTGGTTCCAGCGGTGCGAAAACGAATTTGCAACGTATCAAGGTCCGCTAAGCCAGTCAAGAAAAAACTATTGTTACCCCAAGGAATGTCTACGGCACCTGATGTGGCATCCGCCATAAACGTTAGGGCATTTTCCCATCCTGATCCCGTACAATATTCAATATAAAGATATTCGTTCGTAGTTGTGCCCGACCAAGCATCAAAATGCATATCAAACGAAATCTCTAGATCAGAAAAATCGGAAATGTTTATCAGCGGTGAATACATTGACGTTGAATAGTCTCGTATATGGGAATATTGAAAATCTGCAACTGGGTTGGCTGACCAATTGGGCGCCGAGTTAAAGGGTTTCCAACCCTTTATAGATGAATTATTTGGTGGTTCTAGCATAAATGAATCAGGTGGAGTTAAAAACGATACATATTCATCATCACCAGTACAAGGTGTGTCTAAACAATCATAATCGTCGGTTGTACTGGTGTAACTACTCCATTGGGCTGATACCCAGGTATTAAATTCCTGATCAGGTCCATCCTGATCTGAAAATGTTTCTATGAAGGGCAATGATTCATAGGTAGTTGTACCACTTACTACTACAAAATCACCGCCATGTGAATCCGTTATCTGGCTAAATCCAAAAGAGTTGAACAGTAAAATAATGGGTATAATTTTTTTCATTGCTATATCCTCCTTAAAATATTTTATTAATCAGTGGGTACTACTGGTACTATATAAGCCATACGGAATTATCGCACCGAGTGATATTACACCCTACCAGCGTAAATATCAAAAAATTAGCATTACAATGTGAATGGTGTGAGGAAAATCACAATATGT
>ENA-ORDI01001272-ORDI01001272.1-marine-metagenome-genome-assembly--contig:-NODE-1272-length-14160-cov-2.411844_pt1 | contig 14160 bp, 9 predicted proteins | sample MGYA00248628_ERZ508525 | MGnify/ENA primary metagenome ERZ508525 (study PRJEB26195, sample SAMN05422138) | marine metagenome | isolation source: East of Porto Seguro, South Atlantic Ocean | place...
TTCATCCGTCAATTCGGTAGTTTCATCTTCCACTGAAAGCGGTTGTTCCAGAGCTTCCGCCGAAACCTCGTCATCCGAACTGGAAAACTCTCCCCCCTCCGTTGAAAGTTTTTCGACCGCTTCCAATAACTCTTCCAGACTGGGTTCCTCTTCTTGGGGTTCCTCTTCCACCAAATCGGCTCCCGAGAGCATAACAGCCCCTTCATCGCCGGAAGAGGTTTGCAACAAGCTTTTGACCATGGCAACAATATCATCTGACTTGAACGGTTTCGAGATATGGTTATCCGCACCACACTCTTGGTAGCGCTGTTCATCAAACTCCTCAAAATCGCTGGCAAGAAGTAGAACCTTGATCGCGCTCGTTTCCGGAGATTCCTTAATTTTCGCGCTCAACTCAAAACCATCCAGACCCGGCATGTCCACATCGGCCAAAACTATATCAGGATTAAATTGTGAAATTCGGTCGAAAGCTTCCTGGCCATTTCCGATTCCTTCAACCTCCACATCCTCAATTTCAAAAGCCATGGACACAATTTTTTGGATGGTAATGCTATCGTCAGCAACAAGAAGTCTAGATGTCATGAAACTCAACCCTCAGGGATTTTGAAAAGAACTTCAAAGATAGGACCCACTCCCGTGGCTGCTAGCCACAGGGGCAACTGGCAGGGGCTCTTTCTGCCGAGATAACCCTTTGCTAGCCACCCCTTTTAGCAGGGGAGACAGATAGCAGAAACCCGCCAAGCCGCCTATACTTCTTGCTCGTCAGCCCACTCCCCTGGGAGGGAACTGGCAAGAGTCCATTAAGCCTAGATGACCTTGTTAGCCAATAAAATACGCCCATTGGGTCCAGCGTCACGCTGGCGCCTAGTGGCCTAGTGGGGGAAAACCATTCAATCTCAACCAGTTAAGTATAACATAAAATATCAGGCCATAAAAAAAATTAGCCGCAAAACCTCATTCAAGCCTTAAAATCATCGATAAGATTTAGATAGAGTGTATCCCCACTCTATGTTTTAATATAGATGGTAACATTTTAAGTATCAGGTAGTTGGAGGTTTCCAGGCTTTGATTCATTTGCAATGGGTTTCCAATTCCATAAAAAAATTTGTATTGGGGTGCTGTGGCTGGTTGGCATTGCTGGGCGCCATCGGGGTTATCTCTCCCTCCAGCGCATTGGCCCTTTATATTCAAATTGATGGAGTCGCTGATATCAAAACAAACTTCAGCGAGGGGTGTTCATCCATCCAGGATATTGTCAACCAGGCAGAACGGCAGAAAATAGATGTAATCTTGTTTGCAGACTATGCCCGAAACTCCATGGAATTCGGGATCGAACCTTTTGAAAGAATTTTTAAAAACATCATCTCCGGACCTTCGGTGCTCAACCGGGGAGTGGGCGGATATTTATCCGAAATCAAGGAAAACGACCGTCAATTTGAACGCACCTTATTGATCCCCGGTGTAGAAACCATCCCTTTTTATTTCTGGACCGGAAGCAACTACGATAAAAACCTCACGGCCCATAACTGGGACAAACATTTGCTGGTTTTTGGAATGGATGCCGCTCAGGATTTTGAGCAATTGCCCCTGCCCAACAGCAATTTCTCAAAAAAATATACCCACGAGCTTCTCAACAATTTCATAATCATTGGGTTCATTTTTATGGTGACGGTAGGGGCCGTCTACAAAGGTTATTACCGGAAAATCGCCGTGCCCCTTATGTTGTTCTTTGCCTTGCTGACCCTGAACAACCACCCGTTTCAAAGTTCGCCTTTCGATCCTTATCATGGGGACCGGGGCATGGAGCCTTATCAAAATTTAATAGATTTCGCCACCTCTAAAGGCGCGTTGGTTTTCTGGAACCATATGGAAACCGATTCCGGTATCAATCAGAAAGGTACCACCGTCCTGGAAACACTGCCCTATCCGGATGACCTGTTAAAAACGCGAAACTATACCGGGTTCCAAGCCGTAGGCGACAACCCCATCCGTCAAACCGATCCGGGCCAGCAGTGGGATCAGGTACTTATGGAATACCTGAATGGAAAACGGGAACACCCGGTTTGGGGTTTTGGCGGAAATGATTATTTTTGCGAAGAACAAAAGGGGGATCGGCTGGGTTCCGTTCGCACCATTTTTCTCGTGCGCGAAAGGAACAATGACACCGTACTCGATGCCATGAAAAACGGAAGAATGTACGCCGTCCGCCAATCTGATGCAAACCGGCTTTCTCTTGATGAGTTTGTGGTCGAAGACCAAGAAGCCGGCAAGCAGGTAACGATGGGACAGGAACTGGTTGCGACAGACTTCCCCGCTATCAAACTGAAACTTCGCTCTGTGCTGGGGGGGAACAAGACCGCTCAGATTCAGATCATCCGCAACGGATCCCTTGTAAAAGTAGAAACTGTATCACTACCTTATGAATTGACTTGGCGGGATGTCGGGGTAGACAGAAAGGAACCCGTTTATTACCGAGTCAAGGCACAGGTTTCCCCTACGGACCACTTGGTTTCTAATCCTATTTTTGTAAAATTTGCGGGCGATGTAGAGATGGATGTGGCTACGGCCCCCGGCCCTTCTCCATCCCCTGCTGAAAATTTTATGAAAAAACCGGTCATGCCAGCGGCTCCTTCAGTTTCTCAACCTGAAGCACCCCAGGTTGCGTCTCTTTCAGGGGTTCCATCTCCTACCCCGCCTGCTCTCTCAATGCCGACTCCATCGCAACCAAAACAGACCCCAACACCGGCTCCCATTCCACAACCTAGCATGACCGAGCCCCCCCAAGTCGAAATGGCTATGGAAGAATCTGCCCCGGAAAAACTGCCTATGGCCGAGTCGCCTCCGGGGAAAAACTTGATGGTCATGACCAATGGAGTGGGTCTAAAAAAAGGACCGGGAACGATTTTTTCAAACATCACCAAGCTACGCAAGGGCGAAGAGGTGCGTTTCGTGAGAAGAACCAATATCGAGTTCAATAACAGGAACTGGCTGGTGGTCAAATATAAAAACCGCTCCGGCTACATCTGGGAAGGCGTCGTCAAATGGGCGGAAAACTCCGCAGGTAATTAGCAATAGTTTTTTACCCCTGCACCCCATTCGGGGCATGCGTGATGTCCTCTTCATAAACCTTCATGCCCTGCAAGGGTAAAGGCAAAGGAAGAGGATATAACTAGGGCACGAAGTCTAAGGAACAATATCACCGCCACCGGCGGCTCGCCGATGCCTAGTGGTAGGTGTTTATTTTGGTGCCTTTGTCTAGTTGGTAGAGGAACAGGGTTTTATCTTCGCTGACCTTATCCGGGGTCATGCCGCGCAGGCAGAACCGGTACGACACGATACGCACAGACGGTTTCAATTTCTTTAATATTTCCGGGAACAACCGGTCCATCGCCTGATGGGTCAGGTAAAGATAAAGCACATCCGCTGAACCCGGATCAAAATCAAACATATTTCCCCGAACGATTTGTACCCGGTCACTGACCCCATTAATTCGGGCAAGCAGGCGGGCTATTACAACTTTTATAGGATCAATCTCCACACCGATTGCTCGGGTGAAAAATTCTTTCGCCGAAGTAATCAGCACCCTGCCCTCCCCGCAACCGAGGTCGCAGATGGTTTCTCCCGGCCGGATATTAGCAAATCGCAAAATCCGCCGGATAGTTCCAGGCAATAGAGGATGCCAGGGAGCCCCGAAAAAAATTGGCAAAATCACCATCGCCGCTAGGACCAGCAATGCGCAAATCAGAAGTATTTCGTGAAATTCAAACATGTTTTTTATAAGGTTCTCTAATTATTCGATAATTTAGCCTCAGGCGGCTCGTCAAGCCGCCTATACTTATTTCTCGCCGGATTAAGTTATTGCTCGTTGGCCCCACGCCTAGTGGCCCCCTAGCAGGAGAGGCAACTGGGCAAGGGCTTGATTGAGCCGAGAGCATTGTTGCTAGCCAGTGGATGCGATTGTAACCTTTCAGGGCATGAAGGCTAAGGAAGAGATATCACGCACACTGGCCCCACGCCTAGTGGGGTTTCTCAAATTGTTCTACCGCGACTGTCAACTCGTCCCATTCCTGCATCAGGAATTTTTCCTCAACTTTAAGGGTATTTTGTTGGTCCAGAGTTTCCATCAACCGGATTTTCTGGTCCGCCTCGTAAATACTGGCATCGGCAAGCCGCGTTTGCAGGGCCTCCTTGGTTTGCATTAAAACCTCCAAACGGGACTCCACTTCCGCCAATCGTATTTGCAGGGGTTTTAGATTTTTATAACGCTCGTTTCGTTCTTCCGCTTCCTTTCTTTTCCTCTCCTTGTTCAACTTCGAGGAAGAAGGGTCCTTGGGCGAGCCCGAAGAAGGCTCAACATCCTGAACCTCTTTGGATTTCGCCCATTCATAATCACTGTAATTGCCGGGATAATCTTTGACCGTCCCTCCCTCCACCTCCCACACCCGGTTGATAAAACCATCGAGGAAAAACCGGTCATGAGAAATGATCACCAGACCGCCTTCATAATCAGAAAGAACTGCCGCCAAATGTTCCCGGGACCGCATATCCAGATGGTTTGTCGGTTCGTCAAACAAGACCAGCGACGGAGGACCTCCGCTGGCAACTGGCAATGGCTTTTTACTGCCAGCAACCGTTCTTCTCGACTTAACAAGTCCTTGCTCATTGCCGCCACGGCTAGTGGACGGTTTTTCATTTCCGGACTTACTCTTCTCCGGCCCAGTACCACCACACAGCATTCGCGCTAAAGCCAGGCGGGAGCGTTCTCCACCTGAAAGGACGGAGACTTTCTTCTCAACATCCTCCCCGGTGAATAAAAACGCCCCTAGAATATTTCGCTTTGCAGTGAGCAGGAGTCCTGGCGCGGTCTCTTCCAGGGATTGAAAAACCGTATGGTTAAAGTTAAGCGTCTCGCCCTGGTGCTGGGCAAAGTAGGACCGCGACACATTCGCTCCGAGTTTAACCTCCCCTTCATCCGGCTGAAGAGCACCTGCCATCAGTTTCAGCAGAGTGGATTTGCCCGCACCGTTCTCCCCTACCAGAGCCACTTTCCAGCCCCTTTCAAGGTTAGTGGAAAAATTTTCATAAACCTTGAGGGCTCCATAACTTTTAGAGACCCCATTCATCTCCAAAACATGTCGCCCTGTTCTCGCTGGTTGGGGAAAACGAAAGTGAATGGCTTTTGTACCCTGGGTGGTTTGCACCCGCTCCATTTTTTCCAGCATTTTTATTCGGCTTTGCACCTGGGTGGCCTTGGTATTTTTGGCGCGAAACCTTTCTATAAACCGTTCCACCTCGGCAATTTTGCGGCCTTGGTTAGCGGCCTGGGACTCAAGCAACGCCTCCCTCTCTTGCTTCTGTTTTTCGTAGTCATCATAATTTCCGGTATAAACCGAAAGTACTCCGCGATCCAACTCAATGATGCGACTTGCCAAAGAATTTAAAAACCTGCGGTCATGGGAAATGAGCAGGACACTGCCCTCATAAGATTTCAGGAACGATTCCAGCCAAACCACGGATTTTAAATCCAGATGGTTTGACGGCTCATCCAGCAACAAGACATCCGGGCTCTGCAATAACAAGCGCGAAAGCTCACACCGCATTCGCCAGCCGCCGGATAACTGGTCGAGAGGTTGGTCCCACTTTTCCGATCTGATTCCCAGTCCTCGAAGGATGGTTTTTGCCCTGGCCTCCCGGTCATAGCCTCCCAAGCGTTCAAACTCGTGTTGCAGGTCTCCGTATCTGTCATGATAAGTCTGGTCAGATTGCAACCGCTCCATTTCTGTTTTCACCTTAAGGAAATGTGGGTCGCCAAGCACCACCCTTTCGAGAACGGTTTCACTCCCCCCTTCCAGTTCCTGTTCCAGCAAACCAAAACGCAGGCCTTTCCTGAGACTCACCTTACCCGAGTCCGGCACAGTTTTTCCTGTTATCACTTTAAAGAGAGTGGTCTTGCCGGTGCCGTTTTCCCCCACCAGCCCCACCTTTTCCCTTGGGCGAAGGTGGAAGCTGACATCCCCAAAAAGCACCTTGGAACCAAATTGTAAATTTACTTTCTCAATAAATATCACGAGGTGCCCTCGAGGCAATAAGTGTTCTTATACTAACCATGGACAATATGCTTTTTAATTAATGTCTATTTGCTCTCTCAACAAATATCAAAAGTCGAAGGTTCTTTTTGGAAAATTGAATTTAGGGGGTTGATCTGAGTTTAGGGTTGAAGGCTTCGCGCAGGCCTTCACCGCAAAGGTTGAATGCCAGCACCACAAACAGGATGGTGAATCCGGGAATAAACATCAGCCAGGGAGCATCGAACAAAAATGTTCTACCATCCGCCATAATGTTTCCCCAGGTCGCGTCCGGAGGTTGCACACCGAATCCCAGAAAACTCAAAGCAGACTCAGTAAGAATAGCGGTCGCCACACCAATTGTTGCCGAAACCAGAACCGGGGCTATGGCGTTGGGAACCATATGAATGAAGATGATCCGCCATTCGGGAATAGCCTGACTCCTGGCCGCTAAAACAAAATCTTGATCGCGCAATGATAAAAATTCAGCACGAACGAACCGGGCAATCCCCATCCAGCTCGTCAACCCGATCACAATCATGATGTTGTATATGCTGGGTGGAAGCAGTGCAACGACCGTTAAAATCAAAAAGAAACTGGGAAAACACAACATGATATCCACAAACCGCATAATGAGTGTATCCACCGTAATGAATGCCAGTTTGACCCGACCGTAATATCCGGCCAGTCCACCAAAAAAAATTCCTACTGTTAAGGCTATGCCAACTGCAACAAAACCAATTGTGAGTGAAACAAAGCTCCCTTCCACCATACGGGCAAAAACGTCCCGTCCAAGTTCATCCGTACCCAATAAATAGATTCCTACCAAGGGAGCATCTTCTTTGGGAGTGATAGTACTGGCGAAAGGGGTGAGCGGAGGAAGAAATTTTTCTGAAAGTCGTACAATCTTTGGGTCAAAAAGAATTATATTCTGCGTAAATACTTTTCCAAGTAATGCTAAAACAAATAATACAATTAGAAACCAAAAACTGACATACGCCCTGCGATTGCGTTTGAGAATATCCCAACGCTCCTGAAACAAGCCTTTAGACGGTGTCAGGGCATCGGCTTCGAAATTAATGATCGGTTCGTTCATAAGACTTTCCTAAAATTTGATACGCGGGTCCGCCACCGCATAAAGAACATCGGAAATCAACGTACCCAGCAAAACCAGAACGGCAGCAAAAAAATTCAACGTCAAGATAACGGGAAAATCGCGCGCCAGTATGGCTTCGAATCCCAACCGTCCCATTCCCGGCCAGGCAAATATGGTTTCAAAGATCACCGAACCTCCTATTAACCCCGGAATCATCAAACCAAACATGGTGATGAAAGGAAGAAGGGCATTACGCAATCCGTGATGGTAGATCACCTGATCCTCCGGCAAACCCTTGGCCCGTGCGGTGCGCATATAATCCTGATGAATCACTTCCAGCATTTGCGAACGGACGTAGCGGGAAAGTACCGCAACGCCGGCAATGGCTGACATCAGTGCCGGAATAGTCAGATGCCAGACCCGGTCCATGGACCGGAGTAATAGCGGGGCCTCTTCCAGACCGAAGGTTCTCATCCCAATAACGGGGATATTAAAGGTCTTGACCATGAAAATGATAAGGAGATAAGCCAGGAAATAACCTGGGAATGATATCAGAGCATAAGAAATAAAAGTGCTGGTCCTATCAAATTTAGAATCTCGGTTTATGGCCGCTTCAATTCCAACAGGAAAGGCCAAAAACCAAATGATCATCATACTTACAATAAACAAGGGAAGAGAATTTAGAAATTTTCCCCAGATTTTTTCCATAACTGGCTGGTTATCCTTGAACGACTTGAGTTCACCGGTAAACAGATCTCTAACCCAATAAATATACTGAATGTGTATGGGTTCATCTAAATGGTAGGCCGCCCTAATTCGCTGAACATCTTCCGCCTTCATTCTCGGGTTGGAAGGATCCACCAATGCCGGCTCTCCCGGTGCCAGATGCACGACGGCGTGGGAAATGATGGAAATAAAAACCAGCAGGATGATCCTCTGCCAAATGTTTCGGAGAATAAAATTGATCACTATTGCCTCTGCAACCCGTAAGAAGTTATAATTTTGACCATGGACATTCTACAACTCAGCCACTACCTGGACAACCTTTTGGACATCCAATCCATTAGCGATTCGCCCAACGCCATGAACGGACTGCAAGTGCAAAACACCGGCGAAATAAAAAAAATAGGACTGGCGGTAGATCTGTGCCAAGCCACCATCGATCTGGCCATCGAAAAAAATTGCCAGATGATGTTTGTGCATCATGGAATTTTCTGGGGCGGACTGCAACCACTTCGCGGGACCTATTATGAAAAAATCTCTTCCATGATAAGTGCCAACCTGGGATTGTATTCGGCCCATATCCCACTCGACCTGCATCCTGTATTGGGAAACAACCGGGCTTTGGCCGATTTGATCGGACTGGAAAACCTGGAGCCGTTTGGCGAATATGGCGGAATCAAAATTGGTTTCAAGGGCACAATCAACAAAAAATCCGCTGAAGCCCTGGCACAGGAACTGTCAGAGAAACTGGGTTCATCCGTCAAATTGATCGGTGCGGGAGATATTGAATCGGTGGGCCTGGTAACCGGTGGGGCTGCGGAAATCGTTGGGCAGGCCAGCCGTGAAGGGCTCTCTGCTTACATCACGGGAGAAGGAGCCAACCACCATTACCATGAAGCCATTGAAGGCCACTGCGTATTGATTTTCGCCGGGCATTACGCCACCGAAACCGGCGGCGTGAAAGCGGTGGGCAATCATTTAACACAAAAATTCGGCATCACCAGCGAATTTCTCGACTATCCAACGGGCTTATAATAATTCAAGACTTCCAGTTAAAAATCCTTAAACAACGCATTCAAGCCGGAGCGGTAATCGGGGTAACGCAGTTTCACACCCAGTTCATCTTTGATTTTTTTGTTCGAGATACGTTTGTTGGTGTTGTAGAAACCCCGGGCGGTTGGGGAAAGATCAGCATTCTCATAAGGCACCAAGGGTGGCGGTTCCACACCCAGCAAACCACAGGCATATTCCACCGCCTCGGCTGGAGGACAAGGAAAGTCGTCGCTGACATTATATATCTCGCCGGGCTGGGGATTTTTCATCGAAGCTTCCAGCGTTTGCGCAAGATCCTCAGTATGGATGCGGGAAAATACCAAACCGGGTTTGTCAATGCGCCGGGCACGCCCCTGTTGCACAGAAACCAGCAAGTTCCTTCCCGGCCCATAAATACCCACACAGCGAAAAATCATCACCGGCAAACCGTGATCCTTGCCCATCTTGAGCCAGGCCGATTCCACTTCAACACGCCGGCGATTGAGATCCGTAGACCCACGCAAGGGCGAAGTCTCAACCACCCATTCCCCCCGGGCATCACCATAAACTCCGGTTGAAGAAATGTATCCGATCCATTGCAAATGGCTGGCTTGGGAAATCTCTTCACTAAAATTTTCCAGCACCACATCGCCGGAAGGTTGGGGAGGAATCGTGATTAAAAGATGCGTTGCCAGGGAGACGGCCTTTGAAATTTCTGGTGTGGAACGGGAACCATCAAAAAGGCAGGTCGGAATGTTTTTAGCTTTGATCGCGTCTTGCCTGTCACCACCCCGGCAGGTCCCGGAGATATTCCATCCTTTGGGCAGAAGGCTTTCAGCCAAGGCCAATGAGGAAAAACCCAGACCAAAACAAAACAACCGGCCAGTAATAATAACCTCGCGATTAAAAAGTGAATCGATATTTATCAAATAATTCGAGCGTTACAACCTCTTTTCCTTCTTTGGAAATCTCTTGCTCAATACGTTTCACCGCCATATTACGGATGAAGGGAATAGGAATCCGGCAAACCTTTTTCAAAGCATCGTCTTCCCATTTCAGCGAGACTTCCACCGGTTCTTCTTTTTCCTTAGCTAATTGCTCATCGCGCTTGAGGTCCTCTTCGGTCACTTCCATCCCCATTGCCTGTTTAGCCGATGCAGGCATCATCTTGGTGAACACTTCATCAATAATAGAAACAGTGATCATCTTGTCTCCGCGCTCACGGGCACGGCCCTCAATGGTCTGCTTAGCCATACCCAGAACAAAGGGAGGCACCTTCTCCATTTTCTCCAACGCTTCCTTGCTCCAGGGAATGCCTTGGGGGGTCGCGAACTCCATATATTCTTTGAATTTTTCAACAATGTCGTCTTTTTTCTCGGTACGCATGGCGAGAAAGTCTTCTATTTCCTCAATCACTTCCACCTTGCGCGGACTTTGCCGCATTTTTTCCTTCGCCACCTCGAAGGCATCCATCGTCAATTCTTCGAAGCCGAACCCCTTGACCCTTTTGGACACCAGCATCATGGACTCATTGCGAATTTCGGTCAGATAGTCAGAAGTAACTATTTTAAAACCTCTTTTCATGCAACGCTGGACCATCAGTTTGCGGATACCTGGACGCACAAATTCCGGGGCATGTTTCACCCTCTCCCACGCCTCCTCAGACCACTCAACACCATTTTCCTTGGCATAAGGATGATCGACATCGGCGATTTTTATTTCTTGCGTTCCCATTGCTGAAACCTTCATTATGATTCTGAAAAAAACAAGTATCTACATAGGATCTCTAAAAATTACTTGAAGCCTGTGTCAATGTCAATTAATTTGAGAGCCCACTAGCCGTGGAGGCAACTGGGTAAGGGCTCTTTCAGCCGAAATAACTCTTTGCTCGCCAGATAGAGTTATTGCTCATTGAGTCCAGCGTCACGCTGGACCCAAACCCCTTATAAAACATGCAACGTTCTCCCATCGTTTATTTTTTATTTTTTATTTCCGGCATCACCGCACTGATTTACGAAATCGTCTGGACTCGGATGCTGACCCTGGTGTTCGGACATACCGTGTTTTCTGTATCGGTAGTGCTGGCGGCATTTATGGCGGGTTTGGGCCTGGGCAGTTATCTATTCGGCTATGCGGTCGACCGGTTGCCGGAAACCCAGGGCTCGTCTGCAGGAGGAAAGGCCGCACTGCTTATTTATGGCTGGGTAGAAATCCTGATTTTTGCCAGTGGCGCTCTGCTCTCTTTCCTTTTCGCTAATTTTTCGGGAATCTATGCTTCCCTCCACAGCGTTATCCCCGAATCCATTCCCTTGCAGAATTTGATAAAAATGGTGTTTGCGTTTGGATTGATGCTGGTTCCCACCACCCTCATGGGAGCCACTTTGCCGATCATCAGCAAATACTGCGTCACCGAAGACAGCCACATTGGAACCCAGGTGAGCCTCCTCTATGCTCTCAACACCCTGGGTGGCGCATTGGGTTGCCTGATGGCCGGATTCTTCCTGATGGGAACATTTGGTGTCCTGCAAACTGTTCTTCTAGCGGCAGGGGCCAACCTTCTGATAGGGATCAGCGCATTGAGCATTTATCTGGAAACCGTTCCCGGCGCAGACTGGAAGTTCCACCTACCCCCCTTGCGGGCACCGCACATCGACTGGAGCAGGGAGCAAAAGTTCTGGATGGGCATCAGCTTTATCTGCGGATTCACGGCATTGGCTTACGAGGTTTTATGGACACGGCTGTTAGTGTTCAGCACCGCCAGCACCATTTACTCCTTCAGCATGATGCTCACGGTTTTTCTTCTGGGAATCTTTCTGGGGAGCCTGCTATTGATCCCCCTGGCAGCGAGAATTCATAACATCCGCACAGCCTTGTTAATACTCCAAGTGGGCACCGGTCTTTACGTGATCGGTTCCATATACGGACTCGAGTCGATCCTTTCCGCTCCCTGGAACGGTTACAACCTGAGCCAACCCCTTTCGGTGTTTTTGCGCTACTTCAAGGATTCTGCCGGGCTCATGCTGATACCCACCGTGTTTTTGGGTATGTGCTTTCCTCTGTTGGTAAAAATGATTTCCGGGAAACATCAAAACATCGGCAAGGCTACCGGCCAGATCTATTCGGCAAATACTCTTGGAGCGATTCTGGGGTCGCTGTGCGCTGGTTTTCTGTTCCTCCCAAATCTAGGCAGTCAGGTCAGCCTGACCCTGGTCGCCACCCTCAACTTGCTGACTGTGGTTTTGCTGTTTAGAACCGGAAACTATTTGACTCTGGCTGTGCGCAAAGGGTTGACAGTCGTGTTCACGGCACTGATTCTCTTTGTCAACATGGCCATTCCCAATGACCTGTTAAATCCGTTTTTCATGCGGGACAGTGCCGGAAAACGCAATCTTAAAAAGTTGCTGTATTTCGAGGAAGGGCTCTCCGATACCGTAGCCGTGTTCGAAGGCAATTATGGCGTTCTCGACCCGGATGCGAAAAGCTTGATCACCAATGGCGTTTCCATGTCCGCATCCAACCTGATCGCGACACGCTATATGAAACTGCTCGCCCACATTCCCCTCCTGCTGGTGGATCAACCCACAGACGTGCTGGTCGTCTGCTTTGGCACCGGACAAACAACAGGCGCGGCGAGCCTTCATCTTCGAGTCAAGTCTGTCGATAGCCTGGAGCTGTCTTCCAGTGTCATTAATGCGGGAAGACTGTTTGCCAAAGAAAACCGGCAAGTGCTGAACAACCCAAAAGTAAACTTCGTCATTCAGGATGGCCGCAACCACCTGCTGACCACCCACAAACTTTACGATGTCATCACCTCCGAGCCGCCACCGCCCCGCACGGCGTTCACGGTAAACCTGTATACCCAGGAATATTACCAACTACAAAAAAAACACCTGAAACCAGGAGGAATATCAGCGCAATGGGTTCCCCTCCACAGCCAGGGAGAAAAAGAAGTGGCGATGCACTTCAGCACCTTCCGGTCCGTTTTTCCATACACCATGGGCTGGATGCCGGTCGCCAACGAAATGCTCCTCATCGGTTCCGATCAACCTATCCGCATTGATTTCGAAAAACTTAAAACACGGTTGCAGGAACCCGAAGTCAAAAAAGAGCTGGCCGATATTGAAATTTTCAATGTCTTTGCCTTTCTAAGCAATATCTGGTTTCTCGATGAGCAAGTTCAAGCTTTAGGCAGGGGTTACCCCCTTATCACCGACAACCATCCCGCCATCGAGTTTTATCTTGATCTGGGAAATGTTATAGATGTGTCCGGCAAGGAAAAGTATGTATTCAACCGGGCATCTTTTGATCAAATTGCCAAACATGTGGAGAATCTTTCAGAGACAGACCGGAGGAGGCTGAAAACCCATTACGAAGCCATGGACCTTTACCAACGTGGCGTAATGTACGGAAATCGGGGCCAACTTTTAAAAGCCCTGAGCCTGATTGAAGACAATAATCTGGTTCGTTACCATTTGCAGGCCGACAGGAACCAAATCGCCCGGTTGATCGAACAGGTAGAAATGAACCCTGAAAGCTGGGAGAGCCTGCTCAACCTGGGCCACAGCTATTATCAAATCGGCGAATATGAGAAAAGTATTGGCCTTCTCAAAATGGCTTTGGAGAAAAATCCGCAGTTGAGTTACGCGCATTTATATATGGGTTACAACCTTCTGGAAATGGGGCAAAAGGAAGAGGCCCTGGACTATTTCAAGAACACGGCTAAAAATGATCCCCGCCAAATGGGAATGGTGATGCGGGAGATTGGGCTGATCAACCTTCTACAGGCAACAGAAAAAAATCCTGAAGACAAGGCACTCAGGCATTTGGCTGCCGAATTTTACAATATGAAAAAGGAATACCTGAAATCACTCGAACATTCCCTCAAGTCTCTCGAAGAAGACCCCCTGAATCTGAAACTTTTGCAAAGCATCGTTTTCAGTTACCGGGGCCTGGGCGAAGCCAAAGAAGTACTCATGTATGGCAACCGCTACAGTTTGATAGACCCCGATGAAATTCACCTGCAATTCATCATGGGTGAAATTTATAGCAAACTCCTTAAATGCCAGAAAGCCATCCCGTTGCTTAAAAATGTGCTGGATAAAGACGATACCTACCAAAACGCCCAAAACCTTTTGGACTCCTGTGAAAATTCCCTAGAAACACCGGATATTTAGCCCACACAACTTTCAGGTGTCCCAAAATCTGACCCATGAACTGGAAGAAACCCGGCAGGAAGCCGTGCTT
>ENA-ORDI01001274-ORDI01001274.1-marine-metagenome-genome-assembly--contig:-NODE-1274-length-14154-cov-2.946295_pt1 | contig 14154 bp, 14 predicted proteins | sample MGYA00248628_ERZ508525 | MGnify/ENA primary metagenome ERZ508525 (study PRJEB26195, sample SAMN05422138) | marine metagenome | isolation source: East of Porto Seguro, South Atlantic Ocean | place...
CCGGGCTCGCCGGGCACGGTCCGGAACAGGGCCGTGGCGCACAGCGCGATGGCGACCAGCAGGCAAATGCCCAGCAGCATCGGTGAGAAATACAGCTGCTCCATGGCGTGTATACGACCCTGTGACTCAACGTGGCCCGAGTATAACCCGCCCTCGGGCTACTGCCACCCGGCGGCGGTTCAGACTGGCTCGACGCCCAGCACGCAGATGCACTCGGGGCGCGGGTAGTGCCAGCGGACGTTGACGTCCCAGAAGCGTACGCCGTACTCGCGCTCGGCATCGGGCGTCTGGTAGGCGGGCTTCGGGTCTTGTGCCAGGCACTGCTCAATCAACGCGACCAGAGGCTGGTCGAGACGCTGCTGCTGCAGGATTTCCAGCAGCTGGATGACGGACCGGACAAGATCGACGCGGACATCGCCGCGCTTTCGGGCAGTACGGCGGCGTGGTTCGGTCCGCTCGATGGAGAGGCGATCTACAGCTATGGCGATCCGGCAAAGCCCTACGCGCTGGGCTCCGCGTTCAAGCTTTACGTCCTCGCCGCGCTGTCGCGTGCGGTGAGCGAGGGACGGCTCGCGTGGGACGATGTCGTGCCACTCGACGCCAAGAGCTTTCCCAGCGGCATCATGCAGACCTGGCCTGACGGCACGCCGGTGACGCTCCAGACCGCGGCGATCCTGATGATCTCGATCAGCGACAACACCGCGACCGATCTGGTGATGCGCACGGTCGGGCGCGATGCGGTGGAGGCGGAGATGCGCGCCAGCGGCCACGCGGGCGGCGGCAAGACGCCGCCCTTCCTCACCACGCGCGAGATGTTCTCGCTCAAGGCGGGCGATATGGGCGAAGCCTATGCTGCGGCGGACGTGGCGGAGCGGCGCGCGATGCTCGAAACGCTCGACAGCGACGAACTGACCCGCAAGCGGGTAATGGAGGTGTTCACCTCGGGCACGCCGGTGCTGATCGAGGATATCGAATGGTTCGCCAGCATGCGCGACGAGCTGGGCCTGATGCGCCTGCTCGCCGATCTGCCAGAGGATACCGCGCGCCGGATCATGAGCGTCAACACCGCGCTGAGCGAGGCGGAGCGCGAGGGTTGGAGCTATGTCGGCTACAAGGGCGGGTCCGAGGCCGGGGTGCGCAACCTCTCGTGGCTGCTGCGCGATGGCGACGGGCGCTGGTACATGCTGGCAATCAGCCAGATGGACCCCGCGAGCGAGATCGACACCACCGCACTGCTGATGATCGCCAAGCGCATCCTGACGCTCAAGGAATAGGCGCGGCCCCTTGCAGCGCGCCGCGCAGGCCCCTAGCAAGTTTCGAAACAGGACTTGATAGGGCTCGGTAGATGGAACGTTTCGAAGGCACGAAAGACTATATTGCGACCGACGATCTGAAGGTGGCGGTCAACGCGGCGGTGACGCTGCGCCGCCCGCTGCTGGTCAAGGGCGAGCCGGGCACCGGCAAGACGGTGCTGGCGCATGAGATCGCCAAGGCGGTCGACGCGCCGCTGATCGAATGGAACGTGAAGTCCACCACCAAGGCGCATCAGGGCCTGTACGAATACGACGCGGTCGCGCGCCTGCGCGATGGCCAGCTGGGCGACGAGCGCGTCCACGACATCTCGAACTACATCAAGAAGGGCAAGCTGTGGGAGGCGTTCGAAGCGCCCGAGCTGCCCGTGCTGCTGATCGACGAGATCGACAAGGCCGACATCGAGTTCCCCAACGACCTGTTGCAGGAACTCGACCGGATGAGCTTCGATGTCTACGAAACGCAGCAGCGGATCGAGGCGAAGGAACGCCCGATCGTGGTCATCACCTCGAACAACGAGAAGGAGCTACCCGACGCCTTCCTGCGCCGCTGCTTCTTCCACTACATCTCCTTCCCCGACCGCGACACGATGCGCGACATCATCGAGGTCCACTTCCCCGGCATCCAGAAGAACCTCGTCACCAAGGCGATGGAAATCTTCTACGACATCCGCGAAGTGCCCGGCCTGAAGAAGAAGCCCAGCACCAGCGAACTGCTCGACTGGCTCAAGCTGCTGCTGAACGAGGACATGCCGGTCGAGGTGCTGCAGGATGCGAACCCCAACAAGGCGATCCCCCCGCTGCACGGCGCGCTGCTGAAGAACGAACAGGACGTAATGCTGTTCGAACGGCTCGCCTTCATGAGCCGGCGGCAGAGCTGAGGCTGCTTCGGTCAGCATATTCCAGCTAGGTCGAGCGTCAATCTTCCCATATGCTTCCCCGCGAGGGGGAGCATATGTCACGCCTGTCAGTTCTGATTTTCATTACGCTCGGTTGCGCAGCACCGGCCGTAGCCGAGCCTCAGCCGCTCGACGTCGATCCGCAGGCGGACTGGGTTCACGAACCGACCGGGCTGAACTTTCCCGCGCGGATCAGGGACCTCGCGCGCGATCGGATCGTCAGCTATCTGGCGGACGAGAACAATATCGGCGCGACCTATTTTACCGCCGACGACAGCGAGATCCTCTCGGTTTTCGCTTATCGGGCCGGCAGCTACGATGTCTCCATGATGGCCGATGCAGCCATCAGCGCGATTTCGACCAATGACCGGTTGGGCACCATCGATACCGGAGGCGCGCTTTTTTCGACTTTCGGTGATGAGGCGATTGGCAAGGATAGCGGCGTCCTGGCGAGCTTTCCGGTTAACGGCCCCTATCGATCGACCGCGCTGGCCCTGTTCCGCTCCGGCAACTGGCTGATCAAGCTGCGCCTGTCTTCGAAACAGGTCGATGCACAGACGCTCGACAAGCGACTGGCGCTGCTCGCATCCGGACTTCCGCTGACACCCCCGCCCTACTCCGCACCGCCCGCATACCGTCTCGCAGATTGCGGAAACGTGCCCGCGCGCGGGCAGGTCGGCCGGCGAGAACTGTCGACGACCGACTGGATTATTGCGACCACGGTAATTTCGATTTCCTACGACGAGAGCGTTCAGGACCAGATCGCGGAGAAAACGGGTCAGCGCGACACCCGGCGCCTGTGCCGGGACGCTCGCTCGGAGCCGGGGCGCATGTTCTACCGCGAGGCGGAGAGCGGCGAACCTTCGGCGATCGTGTTCGGCGATTCCGGGACGGTAGCCAGTGTTGGAACCGCCGATATCTCGCTGGACAAGAAGACGCCGCCTCCGGTGATCCTCGCGATCGGGAACGGCATGAAAACCGAATTTTTCCAGGGCTTCGGGAGCATTCCGGGGTTCGATCAGATGATGCAGGTGCTCGAGAAGGGCCGCGTCATGGCGAGCGTCGAGCGTACCCCCGAAGGGTCCGCAATCACGCTTCCCCCGCCTGATTAGGTGCTTGGCAGGAGGGCCTTGCCCCCTCCCTTACTGCACCGGGAAGCAGTCCGTACCCGCGCGCTTGAGCGAGCTGCATGCGGCAAAGGCACCGGGGCCGGTCACGCGCAGGCGGTAATATTGCCGCCGGTCGACCACCGCGGGGATGATCGCCTTCTCGTACTCGCCGAGTTCGGGATAGCGCGCGCTGATGCGCGACCAGTAGGCTTCCGCCTCGCCGGGGCTGCTCTTGGCTGCCAGCTGGATCGTCTGTCCGCGAGCGCGCGGGCGGGCCTGGTCGAGCAGGTCGACCGGCTGCGGAGCCGGGCGTGCGGCCTCGGCCAGCGCGGGGCGACGGCGCTCGGATCGGGGTGTTTGGGGCTGGGGCTGTTCAGCCCGCGCCAGTCTCGGTTCGCTCTCCTGTAGCGGCGTCATCTCTTTCAGCGGCGGCTCGGGCCGCTGGACCAGATGGCCCCGCGCACCCGGCAGTGGATTGGGCATGTTGAGCGCGACCCGCCTTGCCGTCTCGTCCGAGACGACGCGCTGGTCGGTCACGACCACGGTGGTGGTCTCCGGCCGGGTCAGCGCAAACAGCGCCCGCGCGAAATCGGCGGGCAGGCGGATGCAGCCATGCGATGCCGGATAGCCGGGCAGCTTGCCCGCGTGGATCGCGATCCCGCCCCAGGTCAGCCGCTGCATGTGCGGCATCGGCGCGTTGGAATAGATGTTGGAGCGGTGGAAGGTCCGTTTCTGCAGGATCGGGAACATGCCCGACGGCGTCGTGTGCCCGCGCTTGCCGGTCGAGACGGGCGAACTGTTCCACAGCGCACCGTCCTTGAACACGTACATCGTCTGCGACGGCTTGCTGATCACGATCAGCACGCCCGACTTGAGCACCGCGTTCACCGCCGGGGGCAATGTCGCGCCGTCCACCTTCGTCGCAGTGGCGGCGGGCACCGGCTCCGGCGGCCGCGGCGGCACTTTCTGGACCACGGGGTTGGAGACGAATTCGATATTCTCCGCCGCATTGGCCGAAGTCTGAATCTCCAGCACACGCCCTGCCGACGTGACGAGCAGCAGCGCCGCACACAGCGCGGTCGCCAAGCTGATTATGGTAAAGCCCGCTTTAACCATATTTTCATTGATGGGGCTGCGGGCGATTCGGTTCAATGCGATTTGCGCAGCCGAGCGCGATTGAGCGCGGGACTGTTGCCCCATTCCCTCCATCATTCTACGCATGCAGGCTGCTGAAGGAGCGGTTGCCAGTGTTTTTGAATTTCGTCGACGAGCTGCGCGCAGCGGGCATTTCCGCCAGCCTCAAGGAGCATCTCACGCTGCTCGAGGCGCTCGACAAGGATGTGATCGAGCAGACGCCCGAGGCGTTCTACTACCTCGCGCGCGCCACCTTCGTGAAGGACGAAGGCCTGCTCGACCGGTTCGATCAGGTCTTCGCCAAGGTCTTCAAGGGCATCATGACCGACTATGGCCAGAACCCCGTGGAGATTCCCGAGGACTGGCTGAAGGCGGTGGCCGAGAAATTCCTCACCGAGGAGGAAATGGCCGAGATCGAGAAGATGGGCTCGTGGGACGAGCTCATGGATACGCTCAAGAAGCGGCTCGAAGAACAGAAGGAACGCCACGAGGGCGGCAACAAGTGGATCGGCACCGGCGGCACCTCGCCCTTCGGCCATTCCGGCTACCACCCCGAAGGCGTGCGCATCGGCGGCGAGAGCAAGAACAAGCGCGCCGTCAAGGTCTGGGAAAAGCGCGAGTTCAAGAACCTCGACAACACCAAGGAACTGGGTACCCGCAACATCAAGATGGCGCTCAGGCGCCTGCGTCGCTTCGCGCGCGAGGGCGCGGCGGATGAGCTGGATATCGATCAGACCATCTGCGGCACCGCCAAGCAGGGCTGGCTCGACATCCACATGCGGCCCGAGCGGCGCAATGCGGTGAAGCTGCTGCTGTTCCTTGATGTCGGCGGATCGATGGACCCGTTCATCAAGGTGACCGAAGAGCTGTTCAGCGCGGCCACATCCGAGTTCAAGAACCTCGAATTCTTCTACTTCCACAACTGCCTCTACGAAGGCGTGTGGAAGGACAATCGCCGCCGCTGGCAGGAGCGGACCAAGACCTGGGACATCCTCCACAAGTTCGGCCACGACTACAAGATCGTGTTCGTCGGCGATGCCGCGATGAGCCCCTACGAAATCTCGCATCCCGGCGGCTCGGTCGAGCACATGAACGAGGAAGCTGGCGCCACCTGGATGCAGCGGATGACCAACACCTATCCGGCGACCGTGTGGCTCAACCCGATCCCCGAGCGGCAGTGGAGCTATTCGCAGTCGACCAGCATGATGAAGAAGCTGGTCAACGATCGCATGTACCCGCTGACGCTCGACGGGCTGGACGATGCGATGCGCGAGTTGAGCCGCAAGCAGGGGTAGGATATGTTGCGCGGCGGAGGAGAGACCCGATGCGTATCGCCATCATACTTGCCGCGCCTCTGGTCCTGGGCTTCGCACCGGCCGAGCAGGCACCGGGTTCGCCTGAGGCGCTGCCCTTCGACATGCCCGGCTATTCGAAGCCTGCCCCGCTCGCCACGGGCGACCTCAAGGATTTCGTGAACCGCGCCACTTGCCGCGACACGATCGAGCACGCGCGTGAGGAAAGCGGCCATCCGCCGCTGGAGGAACGTGACGGCGAAGCACCCGAGCCGATGCTCTACAAGGCGGTCGACCACGATCTCGACGGGTGCGATGTGCTGGTGATGGCCGATGGTAACGGAGATATTCGCCCGGTGCCGGAAGGTGGGCCGGTCGTGATCCAGCGCGCCGACGGCAACTGAGCACATTCTCGGTGAGCGAAATCGAATTGCCGCCGGGCATCGCGCTTAACGATCCCCGACCGATCGCCGCGTCCGCTCGCTATACTTACGAAATGCCTTTTGCCGAGGAGATCGAGGCGCTCGAACCCGAAGATGGTGTGAAAGCGATTTTTCGCGAAACCGCCGGTGGGCGCGAGTTCGATGCCGAGCGCATGTGGGTCACAATAGAGCGCATCGAGGACGGCTTCGTGGTCGGAAAACTGGATAACGACCCGTTCGACATGCCTTCAATGAAGGCGGGCGATCCAGTCCGCCTTCCTCTCACTCACGTTATCGCGGTAACCTTCAAAGCCGGCAAAGCCTGGCCCGACACACCGTATCGCCGAACCTACTGGGAGCGATGCCTCGTCGATGCGTGCGTCGTCGAGGGCCGATCTTACGCCGATTACATCTATCGCGAAGTGCCGGAAATGGCAGAGGACGGCGACAAATATCCCGATAGCGGATGGCGCATCCGAGGGTCCGAGGAGATGATCGAGGAAGACAAGCGCTTGGACAAAGGACCTTTGTATATCGCCGTCGGAAAGGTGCTGAATGCGGACGATCGCTGGCTGCACCTGATCGATGAAGGGGTCGGAACAGCATTCCAATGGGACGCGGCACGCAGCGATTACGTAAAATTGGAGTGATCTCCCCTTCCCACTCCCGCTTCCAGCAGATCCGCGCCCGGCTCGAAGCCTTCGACCCCGGCGAAGGCTGGCGGCTGTGGCTGTACGAGTTCCTGCTGTTCGGCTTCAAGCAGGGTTGGGCCTGCCTGTTCGGCGGCCTGCTGCTCGCGCTGCTGCTGGCGACGCATTTCCTCTATCCCGACGATTCTGCCCTCGCCCGCTACGATTTCCTCACCCTCGCCGCGCTGGCGATCCAGATCGGCATGCTCGCCTTCCGGCTCGAGACCTGGGACGAGGCGAAGGTCATCCTGATCTTCCACGTGGTCGGCACCGCGATGGAGGTGTTCAAGACCTACGCCGGATCATGGGTCTATCCCGAGGCGTCGCTGCTCAGGATCGCGGGCGTGCCGCTGTTCTCCGGCTTCATGTATGCCAGCGTCGGCAGCTATATCGCGCGGGTGTGGCGGATCTTCGATTTTCGCTACACGCACTATCCGCCGCGCTGGACGACCTGGCTGCTGGCGGGCGCGATCTACGCCAACTTCTTCCTCCACCATTTCTGGATCGACCTGCGCTGGCTGCTGTTCGCGGCGACCGCGCTGATCTTCTGGCGCACGCGCATTTATTTCCGCAATTTCCGCGCGCACCGCTGGATGCCGCTGCTGCTGGGTTTCGGGCTCGTCGCGCTGTTCATCTGGCTGGCGGAGAACATCGCGACCTTCGCCAACGCGTGGAACTATCCCGGGCAGGAGGCAGGATGGCAGCCGGTCGGGCCGGAGAAGCTGGGCAGCTGGTTCCTGCTGATGCTGATCAGCTTCGTGCTGGTCGCGCTGGTGCAGCCGGTCCGGCGTCCCGGCAAATCGTCAGCCCCGGATGCGAAACCGATAGCGGAGCAGCCGGCACGCGCCTAAAGCAGCGCGCAATGGACGCCCAGCTGCTGGTCATCTGCCTGTTGACCTTCGTCATTCATCTGATCGGCACGCTGGCCTACGCAGCCCGCATCGCGGGGGTGCGCACGCGGCGCATCGCGATGAGCTTCGCGCTGTTCAACGTGCTGGTGCTGGTCTCGCGCACCGCAAACGGCTTCCTGGGGCCGTTCCTTGCCAAGAGGGTGGAGAACCGCCTGCAATTCGGCGGGGGCGACGATCTCGCATGGGATTTCCGGCTCGTGCTGCTCTCCGCGAGTCTGGCCGTACTGGTGGGCATCGTGCTGGTTCCGACCGCGCAGCGGCTGTTCGCGGTCGCGATCGGGTATTTCCAGCGCCATCGTTCGACCGGGCGGATGCTGCTGCGCAGCGCCTCGCCCACCGGCCTGCGGATCATTCGCGAATCGATCGCCGCGCCCTCGCGCGCGACCTTCACCGGCCTCGGAAAGCCGCGCGGGGTCAGCTGGACCGTGCTCGCGGCCAATGCGCTGGCGCAGGCGCTGCTGGTGGTGGGGGTGCTCGCCTCGATCTACGCCGGCTATCTCACCCCCGAATTCCGGGTCACCGCCTCGCAGCTCTCCGCCGTCATCAACGGGGTCGCGACGATCCTGCTGTTCGCGCTGATCGACCCGCAGATTTCGGTGATGACCGACGATGTGGTCGACGGAAAGACAAGCGAGGCGGAGTTCCGCCGTACGATCGTGTGGATCAGCTTCAGCAGGCTGGCGGGCACCGTGCTGGCGCAGGCGGTGTTCATCCCCGGCGCGCTGGCGGTTGCGTGGATCGCCGGGGCGTTCTGACCGGCGGCTTCAGCGCGACCGATCAGTAGGCGTCGACCGTTGCGAACAGCGCCTGGATCTGTTCGCGTTCCACCTCTTCCAGCTCCGGCCGCCAGATATCGAAGATCAGCACCAGCCGATCCTTCGCCGCGTTGTTCCACGCTTCATGCTCGACACTATCGTCGAACATCATCAGCTTGCCGACTTCCCAGCTTTTCTGAAGCGGGCCGACACGCAGCGCGCCCTCGCCCGGCACGATCAGCGGCAGATGGCAGATGAATCGGGTGTTGATCATGCCGTGATGCGGCGGGATACGCTTGCCCGCTGCGAGCAGCGAGAACATGGGCGTTGGCGCGCGCGACACAATCCGGCACAGCGGGGCGCGCTCGTTCAGCGTTGCAGTCGTGATCGGGCACAGGTCGGTGCGTTCATCGACGAACACGCCCTTCTCGGTCAGTTCGAAACTGGTCCAGTCCCGATTTTCGAGCATTCCATGAACATCGCCCTGAGGGCGGTCATGGATCTTCTTCACATAGGTATCGAAACCGCCGGTCGCGCCCAGCAGGGCCTCTGCTTCGGTACGGATGGCGTCGGTCTGCGCCTCGACCGCTTCGGCCCAGGCGAACTCTTCGCGATCGGCAAAATGGACCAGCGGCAAGCCGTCGTAAAAGAAGGTCTGCGGATTTTGCGGATAGCGGACCGGCACCGGGGCACGGCTTGCCTTGCCCTGCATGATTGCGATCGAGTTGGCAAAGCGCGGGTGCCAGTCCTTGCGCGGGAAACCCATCGCAGCCAGGCCCTGCTCCAGGTGGTTGGCGAATTGCCGGTCGAGCCAGCCCATCATCTCGCTCACGTGGCCCGCAATCGGCTCCCCTGCCCGGCCGAGCCGGTGGAGATGTTGAAGGCCGACATTGTAATAGCCCGATGCCGCGCGGTTGTCGCCCGCGATGAGGTGGTGATCGGCCATCGCGATCATCGCGTCGACATCGCTGCCATTGGCGATAAGCCGCCGCTTTGCCTCGTCCTGAGACATAGCGGGTTGGGGGTTGGGCGTGCTGTTCATCAGTAAAGTAGGACCCGTTCGATCTGGTCGCGCCATTCGGTCTCGTCGTTCGCTGCCATCCGGTCGAGGTCTACCGGAGAGGCGGCGGGATTATCGACCCATTCGCGCAAGGCCGGGCCACCGTTGATCACGTCGATCGCCAGCCGGTCCAGCTCGTATTCGTAGGGAAAATCGCGCCAGATCTCGTAATCCGGATAGAGCGCGCGGATCGCCTTGAAGGCGAGCGCCTGCAACCGCCATGGGCGGAAATGCGTGTGGTCGTAGAATGGCCCTTCTGCGTGGATCATAAGCCCGTTGCACAATTGGCCTGCGTGCTTGTGGAAGGTCGGTTCGAACCAGCATTCGCGCAGCGCGCAGCCTTTCAGCCAGCTTGGCGCGATCCGGCGCATTTCGGCGTGGACCGCCTTGGCGTCGATATCGGGCGCGCCGAACAGCACCTCGAGCGGGCGGGTCGTGCCCCGCCCCTCGCTCAGAGTGGCGCCCTCGATCATCACCGTACCCGCATAGGCGCGGGCCATGTTGACGTTGGCGGCGTTGGGCGAAGGATTGATCCAGACGCGGCTCTCGGGCCAGCCATGGCCGGGGCCATCAGGCTCCCAGCCCTCCATAGCGATCACCCGGTAATCGACGTCGAGCCCGAAATGCTTGATGAACCAGTGGCCCATCTCGCCCATCGTCAACCCGTGGCGCATCGGCATCGGCCCGGCCCCGACGAAGCTTTCCTGCCCCGGCATCAGCATCGTGCCTTCCACCGGGCGACCGGCGGGATTGGGACGATCGAGCACCCACACGCTCTTGTCCGTCTTCGCCGCCTCTTCCAGCAGGTAGAGCAGCGTGGTGACGAAGGTGTAGATGCGGCAGCCCAGGTCCTGCAGGTCGAACAGGAACACATCCGCGCTCGACATCATCTGACCCGTGGGGCGGCGCACCTCGCCATAGAGGCTGAACACGGGGATGCCGTAGGTGGGATCGGTCTCGTCCGCCGTCTCCACCATATTGTCCTGCTTGTCGCCCTTCAGCCCGTGCTGCGGGCCGAACGCGGACGACACGTTCACCCCCGCGGCGACCAGCGCGTCGAGACTGTGCTCCAGATCCCTCGTGACCGATGCCGGGTGGGCAACAAGCGCGACCCGCTTGCCTTCGAGTGGTTTGCGCAGGTCCGGCTCTGAAAGAAGCCGGTCGATCCCGAATTTCATGCGTGCTGAAGTGCCTCTTTGGGTTTGACCGGTGCGCTGCTGCCGAAACGGATGGCAAAGCTCATCGGATCATGGAAGTCGGGCTCGTCCCGGCGGTGGGCCATCGACCATAGCGAATGGTGCCCGCCTTCTTCCTCGATCACCGCGCATAGCGAAGCCGAGCTGACCCCGTCCAGTACGCGCGCGGGCAGCCGCACGGTTACCGTGATGACCTGAGGGCCACGCTGGAAATCGATCTGCGGCGACACCTCGGGCACATAATCGCCGGCGCGCTTGCGATAGGATGCGAATTTGAACGCGGCCCAGTCACCCGCAGGCGCGAAGTTGAATTCGCGATAGCGCCCGTTCTGGTCGTAGACGAAGAATTCGAGGCAGGTCCGCCGCCACAGATCTTCCTCGCTACGATGCGCGAAGCCGCGCGGCACCACCACCTTGGCCGCCTGGTTGATGCGATAGCGCAGCAGCAGCTCGCCGCCCATCAGGCGCATCATGGTGACCGAGATCCCGCTCACGTCGAGCGGCGGCGTGGTTGGATGTGGCTTCAACCTGTACGTTTGCATTTTCGACCCCCCATGCTAGCGGGCCCGGTCATTCCCCCCGGAGGAACCAGTGCCCACCTATCGATCCGAACTTCTGAACGTGCTCGACCAGCGGCACTATACGCATCAAATCACCGATGCGGAAAGACTTGATTTGCTTGCTTCCGAGCAGATTGTCCCAGGATATGTCGGTTTCGATCCGACCGCGTCGAGCCTGCATGTCGGATCTCTGGTCCAGATCATGCTGCTGCGCCGGTTGCAGCAGACAGGGCACAAGCCGATCGTCGTGATGGGTGGCGGCACCGGCAAGATCGGTGATCCTTCGGGCCGCGACGAGAGCCGCCAGCTGATGACCGAAGAGGTGATCGCGGCCAATATTGCGAGCATTCGCAAGGTCTTCGAACGCATCCTGACCTTCGGCGACGGTCCTACCGACGCGGTGATGGTCAACAACGACGAATGGCTCAGCGGCCTCGGCTATCTCGATCTGCTGCGCGATGTCGGCCCGCACTTCACGGTCAACCGCATGCTGACCTTCGATTCGGTCAAGATGCGGCTCGACCGCGAGCAGCCGCTGACCTTCCTCGAATTCAACTACATGATCCTGCAGGCCTACGATTTCCGCGAACTGGCGGAGCGCTATGGCTGCCGTTTGCAGATGGGCGGCAGCGATCAGTGGGGCAATATCGTCAACGGAATCGAGCTGACGCGGCGTACCGGCGGAGGCGAACTCTTCGGCTTCACCACCCCGCTGCTGACGACCGCGGACGGCAAGAAGATGGGCAAGACCGCGAGCGGTGCGGTCTGGCTCAACGAAGACATGCTGCCCGCCTACGATTTCTGGCAATTCTGGCGCAATACCGACGACCGCGACGTGGGCCGCTTCCTGCGCCTGTTCACGGATATCCCGCTGGACGAGATCGAACGGCTCGAACGGCTCGAGGGGGCGGAGATCAACGACGCCAAGATCGCGCTCGCCAATGCGGTGACCGCGCTGGTGCGCGGCGAGGATGCAGCGGCAGCGGCGGAGGCGACTGCGCGCGAAACCTTCGCCGGGGGCGCGGGCGGCGACCTGCCCACGCTTTCGGTCGGCGACGGCATGGGCCTGCCCGCTGCACTCAGCGCGCTGGGCTTCACCGCTTCCAACAAGGAAGCCAAGCGCAAGATCGCGGAGGGCGCGGTGCGGCTCGACGACGAGGTTTTGAGCGACCCCGCCATGGTGCTGAACGTGGCGGAAGGCGAACAGCGGCGGCTGTCGCTGGGGCGCAAGAAGCACGCGATCCTGCTGCGCTAGGCGCTGCGTAAGTCTCTCGGAACGCATCCTTTTGTCCCGAATTAGGACAAGAGGGCTTAACCCAAAATCAGCCTTTGGGCCGCATAAGTCGGGGCCTTGGAAGTCCCCGTCAGAGCCGTGAGAGGAATACGCAAGTGGCATCGCATCTGAGTGTACCTGACCAGCGGGCGGCAATCCGCCATCCGGTCGATTACGATGTGATCGCGGACTATTTCGGTCGCGGCGACGTGCCGTTCCACATCAGCAACGTGTCCGCCACCGGCTTCATGATCGACAACGCCAGCGAAGGCGCGCGCGGCGACCGCGTGATCGTGAGCTTCCCGGTGATCGGCCGGATCGAGGCCTATCTGATCTGGACCAAAGAAAATCGCGCGGGCTTCCAGTTCGAACGGCTGATCCGGGTCGACGATTTCCTGCTGATGATCGACGAGCTGCAGCCCAACCCGCGCCTGCGTCGCCCCCGCTAGGATAGGCTGCGCCCAAGCCTGGCTTGCCCGGGCCATCCCAGAATTTGCTTTTGCAGCACCCGCGCGCCTGCCATGGCGAGCGGGTGACGCCTACCGAAAAACCAGACTCCACCCCGCTGCGGATCCATAATTTCCGCGCCTACCTGCTCGCCCGGTTCTCGATGATCGTGGGCCAGTACGCGATGATGCTGATCATCGGGTGGCAGACCTATACCATCGCGCGCGGCAACGGCCTCAACGCGTTCGAGGCGTCGGGCCAGCTTGCGCTGATCGGCCTGCTCCAGTTCCTGCCGCTGTTCGTGCTCTCCCCCTTCTCCGGCCTCGCGGCGGACCGCTTCAACCGCAAGACCGTGTCGCGGCTCACCATCGGCCTCCAGTTCCTCGGCGCGGCCTATCTCGCGTGGACCACCTATACCGGCCATATCGACCTGACTGCGCTGTTCTCGGTTGCGGTGCTGCTGGGCGTCGTGCGCGCGTTCAACGGCCCTGCCCTGTCCGCATTGGCACCGAACCTCGTGCCAAAGGCGATCCTGCCCAATGCAATCGCGCTGTCTTCGATCGCATGGCAGACCGGGATGATCGTCGGCCCGGCGGTGGGCGGCTATGCCTATGACGCGGCGCCTGCCCTGCCCTATGCGATCGCCAGCGGCCTGTTCCTGATCGCGATCATCTCGATCAGCACCATCGGCAAGGTGCCGCGCTCACCGATCAACGGCGCGCAGCATCCGATCGGTCAGATCGTCGATGGCTGGCGCTACGTGATCCAGAACAAGATGGTGCTCGGCGCGATTACGCTCGATCTGATGGCGGTGTTCCTCGCGGGCGCGACCGCACTGTTCCCGCCCTTTGCCTACGACATCCTGAAGGTGGGCGAGACCGGCCTCGCCCAGCTTGCCGCGGCACCCGCGATCGGCGCGGCGGTGACCGCGCTGTGGTTCAGCTTCCGCCCCTTGAAGACCAATGTTGGCCCCAAGATGCTGTGGGCGGTGGCCGCGTTCGGCGTTGCCACCATCGTCTTCGGCTTCTCGCGCTTCATGCCGCTCAGCCTTGCCATGCTGGTCATCGTGGGCGCGGCGGACATGTTCAGCGTCAGAT
>ENA-ORDI01001275-ORDI01001275.1-marine-metagenome-genome-assembly--contig:-NODE-1275-length-14150-cov-3.332552_pt1 | contig 14150 bp, 12 predicted proteins | sample MGYA00248628_ERZ508525 | MGnify/ENA primary metagenome ERZ508525 (study PRJEB26195, sample SAMN05422138) | marine metagenome | isolation source: East of Porto Seguro, South Atlantic Ocean | place...
CCGATGGCGGACTCGGCCGCCGCCACGGTAAGCACGAACATAGCGAAGACCTGCCCCACCAGGTCGCCCAGATGGGCCGAGAAGGCGACCAGGTTGATATTGACCGCCAGCAGCATCAGTTCCACCGACATCAGGATGACGATGACGTTCTTGCGGTTGAGGAAGATGCCCAGGATGCCGAGCGTGAACAGGATCGCGGCGACGCTGAGGTAATGGGAAAGGCCAATCTCGAACATCAGATTCCCTTCCCCGGTTCGACCTTGACCAACTCGATCGTTTCTTCGGCGCGCCTAGCGATCTGATCGGCGATGCGCTGCTTGCGCACCCCCTTGCGGGTCCGGTGCGTGAGGACGATGGCGCCGATCATGGCGACCAGCAGGACCATGCCGGCGGCCTGGAACAGATAGATGTAGTGGGTATAGATCAACGCGCCTAAGGCCTCGATGTTGGTGACGGCGGCGGGCGGGATCGGCACCGATCCGCCCGCTACGGCTAATGGGGTCAGGGCATGGCCGCCGACGACGACAAACAATTCCCCCAGCATCAACAGGCCGATGATGGCGCCCAGCGGCAGGTATTGCAGGAACCCCTGGCGCAGTTCGACGAAATTGATGTCCAGCATCATGACCACGAACATGAACAGCACCGCCACCGCGCCGACGTAAACGAGGACAAGGATCATGGCCAGGAATTCGGCGCCCAAAAGAACGAACAGCCCGGCCGAATTGAAAAACGCCAGGATCAGGAACAACACCGAATGGACGGGGTTGCGCGCCGAAATGACCATCACCGCGGAAGCCACGGTGATCAACGCGAACATGTAGAATGCCAGAGCCTGTATCATCTTAAAACTTCAGGTCCCCTGTCCGTCCCTACCGGTAAGCCGCGTTGGCGCGCAGGCGTTCGGCGATTTCCGTTTCCCAGCGGTCGCCGTTGGCGAGCAGCTTTTCCTTGTCGTACAAAAGCTCTTCGCGGGTCTCCGTCGCGTACTCGAAATTCGGCCCCTCGACGATGGCATCCACCGGGCAGGCCTCTTCGCAGAGCCCGCAGTAAATGCACTTCACCATGTCAATGTCATAACGCGTGGTGCGGCGCGATCCGTCGGCGCGGGGTTCGGCCTCGATGGTGATCGCCTGGGCCGGGCATATGGCTTCGCACAGCTTGCACGCGATGCAGCGTTCCTCGCCGCTGGGATAACGCCTGAGCGCATGTTCGCCCCGAAAGCGGGGGCTCAAGGGGCCCTTCTCGAAGGGGTAGTTGATGGTCACCTTCTTGCGGAACATGTAGCGGAACGTCAGCGCCATGCCGAGGACCAACTCGCCCAACACCGCCGTTCTGAGTTTGCGTCTGATGAAGCTCATCGCTCATCTGCCTCCTCTAACCGGCCACCGGCGCTAGATCGAAGGCTACCACGGCGCCGCCGACGACAGCCACGGCGGCCAGGGAAATCGGCAGGAACACCTTCCAACCGAGGCGCATCAACTGATCGTAGCGGTAGCGGGGAAAGGTCGCCCGCACCCACAGGAAAATGAACAGCACTGCCGCGATCTTGAACGCGAACCACACCGGCCCCGGTATCAGGGTGAAGGGAACGATGTCCATCGGCGGCAGCCAGCCGCCCAGGAACAGCACCGTCGTCATGGCGGCCATCAGGATCATGTTGGCGTATTCGCCGAGGAAGAACAGCGCGAACGTCATCGCCGAATACTCGACGTTGTAACCAGCCACCAGTTCGGCCTCGGCTTCCGGCATGTCGAAGGGATGGCGGTTGGTTTCGGCAAGGGTCGAGATAAAGAAGATCACTGCCATCGGGAACAGCGGCACCACGAACCAGAGGTTCTTTTGGGCGCGCACGATGTCCGACAGGTTAAGGGAACCCGCCACCAGCAATACGGTGATGATGATGAAGCCCATGGAGACCTCGTAAGACACCATTTGCGCCGCCGAACGCAACGCGCCGAGGAAGGCATAGCGCGAATTGGACGCCCAGCCGGCCATCAGGACGCCATAGACCCCCAGCGACGAGACGGCGAACAGGTAAAGGATGCCGACGTTGATGTTGGCCAGCACCAGGCCATCGCCGAAGGGGATCACGGCCCAGGCGATCAACGCCACAATAAAGGTCACGCAGGGCGCGGCGATGAAAACAACGCGGTTGGCACCGGATGGTATGATCGTTTCCTTGACGAACAGCTTCAACCCGTCGGCGATCGGCTGCAACAGCCCGAATGGGCCGACGACGTTGGGCCCGCGACGAAGGTGCATGGCACCGATGACCTTGCGCTCGACATAGGTCAGATAGGCCACCGACAAAAGCACCGGCGCGACGATGACGACGATCTTGATGACGATCCAGGCCGCCGGCCAGATGTATCCGTCCCACAGTTGGGGCCAAAGTTGCAGCCAAGGATCAGCCATCGGTTCCGGTCTTTTTCCCTGTACCGCCGCCCAACTGTTCGGTGCATGCGGCCATGGTCGCCGAGGCCCGGCTGATCGGGTCGGTCATGTAGAAATTATCAATCGGCGAACGCAACGGCGCCGAGGATGGCTCGCCTTCCTTGCCGAAGTCTCCCCAAGGGGCCGGTGTGATCTCGTCGACGTTGAGGAACACCGAATTGGCGTCCACCAGCCGGCCGCGCACCATCTTCAGATCGTCGTAAGGCAAGGGTTGGCCAAAGACATCAGACAACGCCCGGATGACGGTCCAGTCCTCGCGTGCGTCGCCGGGCGGAAACACTGCCCGCTGGGCCTGTTGCACGCGGCCTTCGGTGTTGACGTAGGTGGCGTTCTTTTCCGTATAAGCGGCCCCGGGCAGGATGACGTGGGCCCGGTGCGCCCCCCGGTCGCCGTGGTGGCCCTGATAGATGACGAAGGCGTCGCCGAGGCGGTCCGTATCGATCTCGTCGGCGCCGAGCAAATAGACGACTTCGATGCTGCCATCGCCGGCGCCATCGAGAACGCCTGAGGTGTCGCGCCCTCCTTTTCCGGGGACAAAGCCCAGGTCCAACCCGCCGACCCGCGCGGCGGCAGTGTGCAGCACGTTGAAACCGTTCCATCCGGATTGGGCGTCGATCATGCCGCGGCCTTCGGCGATCTTGCGGGCAAGGCCAAGAATCTCGGCCCCGTCGTCCCGGGTGAGCGCCCCCTGGCCCAGAATCAGCATCGGCCTTTCGGCCGCCTTAAGAACCTTGGCGAAGTCATGGTGGCCACTGGCGATGGATTTTAGGACATCCGCGCCGGAACCCAGGAGCTGATAATCGTAGGTCAGGTCTGCGCCGGGCCCGACGATGGCGACAGGGAAACCGCCCATGGTCCACCGCTTGCGCAGCCGGGCATTCAATACCGGGGCTTCGAGGCGCGGGTTGGTGCCGATCAAAAGGCAGGCGTCGGCATGTTCGATGCCCTGGATGGTGGTGTTGAACAGGTAGCCTGAGCGGTTAGACGGGTCCAGCTTGGCGCCGTCCTGGCGGCAATCCGTGTGCGGCGAGCCGATCGCCGTCATCAGGTCCTTCAGCGCCATCATCGATTCACAATCGGCCATGTCGCCGGCGATGGCAGCGATGCGGCCGCCGTCCACGGTGTTGATCCTTTCGGCGATGGCGGTGAAGGCGTCGTCCCAGGAAACCGGCATCAGCTTTCCGTTTTGCCGCACATAGGGCCGGTCGATCCGTTGCCGCCGGAGCCCGTCACAGGCAAAGCGGGTCTTGTCGGATATCCATTCCTCGTTCACGTCCTCGTTCAGGCGCGGCAGAATTCGCATGACTTCGGACCCGTAGGTATCAATCCGGATGGCCGAGCCGACGGCGTCCATGGTGTCGATGGATTCGGTCTTTTCCAACTCCCACGGCCGGGCCTTATAAGCATAAGGCCCCGACGTCAGCGCCCCCACCGGGCACAGGTCGATCATGTTGCCAGACAGTTCGGAGGTCAGCGCCTTTTCGACGTAGGTGCCGACTTCCATGGTTTCGCCACGACCGGTTGCGCCCAATTCCGGCACCCCGGAGATCTCGGTGGCGAAGCGGATGCAGCGCGTGCAATGGATACACCGGGTCATGATGGTCTTGATCAGGGGGCCGAAGTCCTTGTTTTCGACGGCACGCTTGTTTTCCTGGTAGCGGCTGCGGTCGAGTCCGTACCCCATGGCCTGATCCTGGAGGTCGCATTCGCCGCCCTGGTCGCAGATCGGGCAGTCGAGCGGGTGGTTGATGAGCAGGAATTCCATCACCCCCTTGCGCATTTTCCGGACTTTCGGGGTATCGGTACGGATGACCATGCCGTCGGCCGCCGGCATGGCGCACGACGCGATGGGTTTGGGCGACTTTTCCATTTCGACCAGGCACATGCGGCAGTTGCCGGCGATGGAAAGCCGTTCGTGATAACAGAACCGGGGGATTTCGATCCCCGCCTGCTCGCAGGCTTGCAACACCGTCAATCCGGGTTCGACTTCGATTTCCGTGCCGTCGATGGTCAGTTTTGGCATCTTCGATTATCCGTTTCCGGTCCGCTTTTAAGCGGCCTCGGTGTCCGCCGCCTGACGGTCGGCGATTCGTTGTTCCAATTGCGGGCGGTAGTGCCGCAACAAACCCTGGATCGGCCACGCCGCCGCATCGCCCAACGCGCAGATGGTGTGGCCTTCGACCTGGCGCGTGACTTCCTCCAGAAGGTCGATTTCCTCGATGTGGGCGTCGCCGATGGCCAGGCGCTCCATCATCCGCCACATCCAGCCGGTGCCTTCGCGGCACGGCGTGCATTGGCCGCAGCTTTCGTGCTTGTAGAAGCGCGACAACCGGCAGATGGCGCGAACCAGGTCGGTGGAATTGTCCATGACCATCACCGCCGCCGTGCCGAGCCCCGATTTGACCTCGACCAAGGAATCGAAATCCATGCGTACGGTGTCGCAGATGTGCTTCGGCAGCATCGGCACCGAGGCGCCGCCGGGGATGACGGCCTGCAAGTTGTCCCAGCCGCCGCGCACGCCGCCGGCGTGTTTTTCGATCAGTTCCTTCAGCGGCACTCCCATTTCCTCTTCCACCGTGCACGGCTGGTTGACGTGGCCGGAAATGTTGAAAAGCTTGGTGCCGGTGTTGTGGGGTTTGCCCAGGCCGGCGAACCATTCGGCGCCGCGGCGCAGGATCGTCGGGGTAACGGCGACGGATTCGACGTTGTTGACCGTCGTTGGGCAGCCATAGAGGCCGACGTTGGCGGGGAATGGTGGTTTCAGGCGCGGCTGGCCTTTTTTGCCCTCCAGGCTTTCGATCAGGGCCGTTTCCTCGCCGCAGATGTAAGCCCCCATGCCCCGGTGGATGTAAAAATCGAACTTGTAGCCGGACTTGCACGCGTTGTCGCCGATCAGGCCGGCGTCGTAGGCTTCGTCGACGGCCCGTTGCAAGGCCTCGGTCTCACGGAAAAACTCGCCGCGGACGTAACAGTAGGCGGCATGAGCGCCCATGGCCAACGAGGCCACCAATGCCCCTTCGATCAGCTTGTGGGGTTCGTTGCGCATGATCTCCCGGTCCTTGCAGGTGCCGGGCTCGCCCTCGTCGGCGTTGATGACAAGGTAATGGGGCCTTTCCGTGACCTCCTTGGGCATGAACGACCATTTCATGCCGGTCCCGAAGCCGGCACCGCCGCGCCCGCGCAGGCCCGATTCCTTGATCTCGTCGATGATCTTTTCGCGCCCCTTGGCCAGAATCGATTTCGTCTTCGACCAGTCGCCGAGCTTCTTGGCGCCCTTGAGGCTGGTGTCCTTAAGGCCGTAAATGTTGGTGAAGATGCGGTCCTTGTCGTGCAGCATCGTTATTTCCCTGCCCCCTTCCCCGTTTCCTGCAACCCCGTCAGGGCGCCCGCCGGCTCGCAGGTGTGGCGGCCCGTCTGTGAGCCTGGTTTGGGGGTTTCGCCGGCCTTCAGCGCTTCAAGGATTTCCTCGGTGGAGCCGGAATCCAGGTCCTCGTAATAATCGTCGCCGATCTGCATCATCGGCGCGTTGACGCAGGCCCCAAGGCATTCGACCTCCGAAAGGGTGAACATGCCGTCCTCGGTGGTCATGCCGAAATCGATGCCGAGGAATTTCCTGCAGGCGCCGGTAACGGCGTCCGAACCTTGAAGCCAGCACGGCAGGTTGGTGCACACCTGAACATGATGTTTGCCGACCGGTTTCAGGTTGTACATGGTGTAGAAGGTGGCGACCTCGTAAACCCGGATCGGCGGCATATCCAGCATCCCGGCGATGGTGTCCATGGCCGCTTTCGGCAGCCAACCGCCGCTTTGGCGCTGTGCCAGGTCGAGAATCGGCATCACGGCGCTGGCCTGCCAGCCTTCGGGGTACTTGGCGATGAACGAATCAGCCAATTCCAGGTTGCCGGCATCGAACTCGAAGGTTTCGGGCTGGTTGATGTCTTGATGGGAACCGGTCATCGGTCGATTTCCCCAAACACGACATCGAGCGAACCGATGTTGGCCACCACATCGGCCAGCATGTGGCCCTTGGACAGAAGTTCCATCGCCTGCAGGTGGGCGAATCCCGGGGCGCGGATCTTGCAGCGATAGGGTTTGTTGGTGCCGTCGGAAATGAGATAAACGGCGAATTCGCCTTTTGGCGCCTCCACCGCAGTGTAGGTTTCGCCGGCCGGAACGTGATAGCCCTCGGTGAAGAGCTTGAAGTGATGGATCAGCGCCTCCATGGAATTCTTCATGTCGGCCCGGCGCGGCGGCGTTATCTTGCGGTCATCGGATTTGCAGGAACCGCCCGGCATGTCGCCGAGGCATTGATCGATGATCCGCAGGCTTTGGCGCAATTCGTGGATGCGGACCAGATAACGGTCGTAACAATCCCCGTGCTTGCCGATGGGAATGTCGAAGTCGAAGCGCTCGTAACCGTCGTAGGGCTGGGCCTTGCGCAGGTCCCACGGAACGCCGGCGGCACGGAGGTTGGGGCCGGTGAACCCCCAATCGAAACATTCATCGGCGGTAATGACGCCGATATCCACCGTCCGTTGCTTGAAGATCCGGTTTTCGGTCAGCAGGGTTTCGCAATCATCGATCAGCTTGGGAAAGGTTTCGGCCCAGGCGGCGATATCATCGAGCAATTCGGGTGGCACGTCGAAGGCGACTCCGCCGGGCCGGAAGTAATTCATATGCATGCGCGCGCCCGAGGCGCGCTCGCAAAATTCCATCAGTTTTTCGCGTTCTTCGAACAACCACAGCATCGGCGTCATGGCGCCGGTATCCATGGCGAAGGTGCAGACCGAAAAGATGTGGTTGAGCACCCTGCCGATTTCGGCGAATAGCACCCTCAGGGCCTGGCCCCGGGGCGGCACCACGAGGCCCAGCAGTTTCTCCACCGCGAGGGCAAAGGCGTGCTCCTGGTTTTGCGGCGAGACGTAATCGAGGCGGTCGAAATAGGGAACCGCCTGCAAATAGTTCTTGTGTTCGATCAGCTTTTCCGTGCCCCGGTGCAAAAGCCCGATATGGGGGTCGGCCCGTTCGATGATCTCGCCGTCCATTTCCAGAACCAGACGCAGCACCCCGTGGGCCGACGGGTGCTGGGGGCCGAAGTTGAGATTGAAATTCCTGATTTGGGTTTCGGCCATCAGGCGTCCTCTTTCTTATCGGGGTCTTCGGCGTCGTCTTTATCGTCTTCGCCGCCGCCCGTTTCCGACGCCTCGCCATCCAGGTCGGGATCTCCGGCCTTCTCGTCCCCCGGCAGCATCCTTTGGACACCTTCCCAGGGGCTGAGAAAATCGAAATCCCGGTATTCCTGGGTCAATTTCACCGGCTCGTAGACGACCCGCTTCTGTTCGTCGTCGTAGCGCAACTCGACGTAGCCGGTAAGCGGAAAGTCCTTGCGCAGCGGGTGGCCCTCGAACCCGTAATCGGTCAGGATGCGGCGCAGGTCGGGGTGTTCGGAGAAATAAATCCCGTACAGATCCCAGGCCTCGCGCTCCCACCAGTTGGCGGCGCTGAAGACGCCGGTCGCCGTGGGCACCGGCGTTTCCTCGTCGGTCCGAATTTTGACCCGGACGCGATTGTTGTGGGCCAGACTCAACAGGTTGTAGACGACTTCGAACCGGGGCGAGCGGTCCGGATAATCGACGCCGCAAATATCGACAAGTTGCTTGAACCGGCAGTTGACGTCGTCACGCAAGAACTTGAGCACCTTGATGACCCCATCGGCCTTGGCTGAAAGGATCAATTCACCAAGCTTGATTTCGTTATCCTCTACCTCATCGGGCAGGTGGCCGACGATGTAATCACCGAGGTCTTGAAGGGCAAGGTCCATGATTCACGCTACCGGTTAATAGCAATCGATGCGGCGCCGGGGCAACGATCAACGCCAGAGCATTCCGGTTCTTTTAATCTTTTTTTGCAGTTGCAGGATTCCATAAATGAGGGCTTCGGCGGTGGGCGGACATCCGGGAACGTAAATATCGACCGGCACCACCCGGTCGCACCCCCGGACAACCGCATACGAATAATGATAATACCCACCGGCGTTGGCGCACGAACCCATGGAAATCACGTACCGGGGCTCGGCCATTTGGTCATAGACCTTGCGGAAAGCCGGCGCCATTTTGTTAGTCAGCGTACCGGCGACGATGATGACGTCCGATTGCCTGGGGCTGGGCCGGGGCACGACGCCGAACCGGTCGAGGTCATAACGGCTGCAATAGGAATGGATCATTTCCACGGCGCAACACGCCAGCCCGAAGGTCATCGGCCAAAGGGAACCCGTACGCGCCCAGTTGACCAGCTTATCGACGTTGGCAAGGACGAAACCCTTGTCCTGTAATTCGTCCGTCACCTGATTGAGAAGGGCTTCTTGTTCGGCGCCGGGGGTTAAAGATGCGGCATCGCCAACAAGGGCATTGGTTGTTACTCCCATTCCAAGGCTCCCTTTCTCCATTCATATATGAATCCGATGGTCAGAATTGTAAGAAAAATCATCATCGACCAGAAACCGAAGACGCCGATTTTCCCGAGCGTCACCGCCCACGGAAACAGGAACGCGACTTCGAGGTCGAAAATGATGAAAAGGATCGCCACCAGATAGAAACGGACGTCGAATTTATGGCGCGCATCGTCGAAAGGATCGAATCCGCATTCATAGGTAGACGTTTTGGCCACATCAGGCTTCTGGGTGGCGATAATATAAGACCCGCCGACCGCAATCCCAGCGATGGCGATGGCGATACCGATAAAGATGAGAATAGGCAGATATTCGACGAGCAATGAATCCACGGCAGCCTTCCGAAATACGGCCTGGGAGGGCGAGGACTTCCAGCGTTCCAGGGTCTATAAAGTGCCTGACTTTCAGACCTTTAGCAACCTTTCCCGGGTTTTTTTATTGCTCGCGCACCCCAACCTCGCGTTTTCGAATGACCTTGTGCCGGGTCCGGGGGACTTGTAGCCTTCGGCCCATAGAAACCTCTTTAGCCATTGGAAAAATAATGGCTTCTGACAGTCCCCAAGGCGGCAATGGGACCCGCCAAGTCGCGCTTCACGTCAATTTCAACGATCCCGAACGGCTGAATTACGTGCTCAACAACGCCGAAAACATATTATCAGTACTACCACCAGAAAGGGATGAAGATCGAAATCCGAATCATCGCCCATGGCCCGGGCCTGCATATGTTTCGCGACGATACCTCGCCGGTGAAGGAACGAGTTTCCAACCTTGCCGCCTCCCAGGACGGCTTGAGCTTCTAAGCTTGTTCGAACACCAGGGAAAGAATGGAAAAGGCCGAAGGGAAAACGCTGACGATCATGGATGAGGCCTCGATGGTTTCATCAGGCATTGCCGAAATTATGGAATTGCAGATACAGGGTTGGAACTACATCAAGCCCTGAGGGCCAGCCAAATCCCGGATCCGTTCATCGCCCCCTGGCATCGAAAAGCCCCCTCGGCAACCGTTCCAAGGGGGCAAATTTTTGCAAAAGTGGCGGGAGTGACGGGACTCGAACCCGCGGCCTCCGGCGTGACAGGCCGGCGCTCTAACCAAACTGAGCTACACCCCCGATGATTGTCCTGGTCCGCCTTGGGGGTCCCCGGGGGGATTCTCTTGCGGATCCTCAGGGGGGGTCTTGCGGGCCGGGGTGCATGGTATCCACACTCGAAGGGGTGTCAACAGCTATCGCGGCCAATCCAGAAACGCTTGAAAGTGGTGGGCGGTGACGGGCTCGAACCGCCGACCTACTGGATGTAAACCAGTTGCTCTCCCAACTGAGCTAACCGCCCCACGGGAACCGAAATCGGAAACCGGGAAATGGCTGGGAAATCCGATGAAAAATACAGGCCTTGGGCAGAGAAATACAAGCCCCCGGCTTCCGGCGGGCAAAACAATACCGGCTGCGCCGTGGGCACAGCCGGTACTGAATTCGAAATTACAACGGCTTAGTTGACCGCAGCCTTCAATGCCTTGCCGGACTTGAACTTAGGCACATTGGTGGCAGCAATTTGAATTCGCTCACCCGTCCGCGGATTGCGGCCCATGGTGGCTTTACGGTGCGAAACGCTAAAGGTTCCGAAGCCAACGAGTCGAACTTCCGTGCCCCCTGAAAGGGAGGAAGTGATCGATGCTACGACACCGTCAACAGCTTTGGCGGAATCGGCCTTCGATAAACCAGTGCGGCTCGCCACTGCGGCGACAAGATCATTTTTGTTCAATGGAAAGCCCCCTCTATTAGAAGTGTGTGGTCAGGATGGATCGTTAAAGCGAACATTGAAACCTTTTAGTCATGCCCGCGAAACCCGTTGATAGCCGGGAGTTTACTGACTCCACGTCAAAGGCGTCAATTGCCGAGGCGCAGTTTTCCCCAGTTTTTTGCCGTTTTTCCGTTCTTATTCCGGCACCACGTTGAAAAAACGGAACGAATCACCTATCCCGATGGGGACAACTTTTCCTTTGAGAGTGAAAAAGTGCAGGCGAATCCAGCATTCCCCGTCGATTCGCCGGCCCAACGGCGAATCGGACAGGCTATTCATACACCTTTGGATTGAAGAGAAAACCCTATTGCGGGGGGAAATCAGTGGGTAACGACGCCCGTGCCGTCGTCGTCCCCGTCGCCACCACCGGAAGCAAGAGAACTGGCTTCGAGATTCGCTTTCTCGTCCCATTCCTGCGCCGTCAGCGGTTTCGTTAGGGCATGCTCAAGAACCTCCTCGACTGTGGCGACGGGGACGATTTTCAAGGCCCGTTTGACGTTGTCGGGAATTTCGGCCAGGTCCTTTTCGTTTTCCTTCGGCACCAGTACCGTCTTGATGCCACCTCTGAGCGCCGCCAACAGCTTCTCTTTCAAGCCGCCGATGGGCAGCACCCGGCCCCGAAGGGTCACCTCGCCGGTCATCGCAACGTCTTTTTTAACCTTGATGCCGGTCAGAACGGAAACGATGGACGTGACCATGGCGACGCCGGCGGACGGCCCGTCTTTGGGCGTCGCACCCTCGGGAACGTGGACGTGGATGTCATTTTTTACGAATAGGGTCGGATGGATACCGAACTTATGGGCCCGGGACTGGACATAGGATTTTGCCGCCTGGATGGATTCGGTCATCACGTCGCCCAGTTTGCCGGTAATCGTCATCTTGCCCTTACCCGGCACGATGACGGCTTCAATGGAGAGCAGCTCGCCGCCGACCTCGGTCCAGGCCAGACCGGTGGCGACGCCGACCAGGTCATCAAGTTCGATCTCGCCGTAACGGTATTTGCGCACACCAGCCCATTTGTTCAAATTTTTGCGGGTCACGGCGATGGTCTTTTGCTTGGCCTTTTTCTTTGCCTTTCCCTTTGACTTTTCCATATCCATCAAGATTTCCTTGATGGCCTTGCGGGCCAGGTTGGCGATTTCACGCTCCAGGTTACGGACCCCCGCTTCGCGGGTGAAATAGCGGATCAGGTCGCGTAGGGCGGTTTCGGAAATCTTCCATTCGTCCTTTTTCAGCCCGTGTTTTTTGATCTGCTTTAGGATCAGGTGCTGGTGGGCGATTTCGACCTTTTCGTCCTCGGTGTAGCCGGACAGGCGAATGATTTCCATCCGGTCCAGCAGCGCCGGGGGCATGTTCAGGGTATTGGCGGTGGTGACGAAAAACACGTTCGAAAGGTCGTAGTCGACCTCAAGGTAGTGATCGTTGAAGGCGTGATTCTGTTCCGGATCCAGAACTTCCAGCAACGCCGAGGCGGGATCGCCGCGCCAGTCATGGCCCATCTTGTCGACCTCGTCCAACAGGAACAGCGGGTTCGATGATTTGGCCTTTTTCATACCCTGGACGATCTTGCCCGGCATGGAGCCGATATAGGTGCGGCGGTGGCCGCGGATTTCGGATTCGTCGCGCACGCCGCCCAGCGACATGCGGACGAAGTTTCGTCCCGTCGCCCGGCCGATGGATTGGCCAAGGGACGTCTTGCCGACGCCCGGCGGGCCGACCAGGCAGAGAATGGGCCCGGAAACCTTGTTGGTCCGATGCTGCACGGCCAGGTATTCCAAAATCCGCTCCTTGACCTTCTCCAGGCCGTAGTGATCGGCGTGGAGGATTTCCTCGGCCAGCCGGATGTCCTTTTTGATCCGGGTCCGTTTCTTCCACGGGATCGACAACACCCAGTCCAGGTAGTTGCGGACCACGGTGGCTTCGGCCGACATCGGCGACATGGATTTCAGCTTTTTCAGCTCGCCCAGGGCCTTTTCCCGTGCTTCCTTGGAAAGCTTGGTTTTCTTGATTTTCTCCTCGATTTCGGCGGTTTCGTCGCGGCCGTCCTCGGTTTCGCCCAGTTCCTTCTGGATCGCCTTGAGCTGTTCGTTCAAATAGTACTCGCGCTGGGTCTTCTCCATCTGCCGCTTGACCCGGTTGCGGATCTTCTTCTCAACCTGCAGAACGCCGATTTCGGCTTCCATGTGGGAGTAAACCCGCTCCAGCCTGTCTGCCACCAGTTCGGTTTCCAGAAGCTCCTGCTTTTCGGAAATTTTCAATGCTAGGTGCGAGGCCACTGTATCGGCGAGCTTGCCCGGGTCCTCGATCTGGTTGAGGGAGACCAGGACCTCCGGCGGAATCTTCTTGTTGAGCTTTATGTACTGCTCGAACTGGCTAACCACGGAGCGGTTGAGGGCTTCCAGCTCCTCGGTCGGGCTTTCGTCCTCGTTGATCAACTCACCTTCGGCAAGGAAGAAGTCCTCGTTGTCGGCAAAGCTGGTGATCTTGGCCCTTTGTACGCCTTCCACCAGCACCTTGACGGTGCCGTCGGGAAGCTTCAGCAACTGCAACACCGTGGAAACCGTGCCGACTTTATAAATGTCGTTCGCCGAGGGGTCGTCCTGGGCGGCGTTTTTTTGCGCCACCAGCAGAATCTTCTTATCGTCCTTCATGACGTCCTCAAGGGCGCGTACCGATTTATCGCGGCCGACGAACAGGGGCACGATCATGTTCGGGAAAACGACGATGTCTCGAAGCGGAAGAACGGGGTACATGTCGACTTGGTAGGTCACGGATTTTCTGCCTTTATAAAATGACGGCCGAATCCCCCGAACGGGGCAGGGAAAATTCTACTCTAACGACCGGGACAAGAAGCTCCCGGTAAAGGTGGTCTCATCAAGGACGCCATTCAAGGGAAAGGGGAATTTTCCGGTCCCCAGAATGGCCCGGTCAGGCGCTGGTCTCCACCTCTTCCTGCCGGTCGGAATAAATATAAAGCGGTTTCGCGTAATCTTCGGCGACCTCGCGGCTGATGACGACTTCCTCGACCCCTTCGAGGGCCGGCAATTCGAACATGGTGTGGAGAAGAATGTTCTCCATGATCGAGCGCAACCCGCGAGCGCCGGTTTTGCGGTCGACGGCCTTGCTGGCGATTGTGAACAGGGCGTCGTCAGCAAAGGTCAGCCGCACGTCTTCCATCTCGAACAGCCCCTGATACTGTTTGACCAGGGCATTCTTTGGCTGGGTGAGGATTTCGACGAGTGCGTCCTTATCCAGGTCATCGAGGGTGGCCAATACCGGCAGACGGCCGACGAATTCAGGGATCAGGCCGAATTTCAGCAGGTCTTCGGGTTCCACTTCACGCAGGATATCGCCGGTATTGCGATCGTCGGCGGCGCGGATATCGGCGCCGAAGCCGATGGTTGTCCCTCTGCCGCGAGCGGAAATGATCTTGTCCAGCCCCGAAAAC
>ENA-ORDI01001278-ORDI01001278.1-marine-metagenome-genome-assembly--contig:-NODE-1278-length-14137-cov-6.017639_pt1 | contig 14137 bp, 13 predicted proteins | sample MGYA00248628_ERZ508525 | MGnify/ENA primary metagenome ERZ508525 (study PRJEB26195, sample SAMN05422138) | marine metagenome | isolation source: East of Porto Seguro, South Atlantic Ocean | place...
TATTACCTTAAAGTAAATTTTATCAAAAAAAAAAAATAATTTTGCTTAAATTATTATGAAAAAAAAGATAGTTCTAATAGGAATGATGGGAAGTGGAAAAACAACTGTAGGAAAGGTTTTATCTAAAATTCTAAAATTAAATTTTGTTGATACAGATATTTTAATAGAAAAAAAATGTGGACTTAAAATAACGAAAATTTTTGATAAATATGGTGAAAAATATTTTAGACGCAAAGAAGAAAAAATTGTATCAAAAATTCTTTGTTATAAGTCACCGTTTGTAATTTCACTTGGTGGAGGAGTTTTTTTGAATAAAAATTTGCAAAAACAAATTTTAAAAAAAACGATATCAATTTGGTTGAAACCTAGTTTTAAAACTATATATGATAGATGTAAAAAGTCTAATCATAGACCGTTGATTGAAAACAAAAATGATTTGAGATTTAATTTAAAAAAACTTATAAAAAAAAGATATCCGATTTATTCAAAAGCAAATATAACTGTTAATTTAAATAATACACCAAGAGTTATATGCAATAATATTATAAAAAAATTAAACAAAATAATAAATTTATGATTTTAAGGAAAACAATTGAATAAAATTGATTTAGTTAAAGTTTCTTTAAAAGAAAAAAGTTATAACGTAATAATTGGTAAAAATTTACTTAAACGTAAAAGAAAGGAAATTTTTTCAACCATCTATGGAGCAAAAAGAATTTTTATAATAACTGATAACATTATAAAAAAATTACATTTAAAAAACTTTTTGAAATCTATTCCAAACAATTTTATTGTTGAAATAATAATAATAAAACCTGGTGAAAAATCTAAACAATTAAAAACAGTTGCACAAATCCTTAATTTTCTTTTAAAAAAAAATATTTCAAGAACTGATGCTATATTTACTCTCGGTGGGGGAGTAATTGGAGATATTTCAGGTTTTGTTGCAAGTACTGTGCTTAGAGGAGTGCGTTTAATACATTTTCCAACAACTTTACTTGCACAAGTTGATAGTTCTGTAGGTGGAAAAACTGGAGTAAATACTATACATGGAAAAAATTTAGTGGGAACATTTTACCAGCCTAAACTAGTAGTTTGTGATATAGATTTCTTATCAACATTACCAAAAAGAGAAATTTTATCAGGATATGCTGAAGTAATTAAATATAGCATTTTGTCCGATAGAGAATTCTTTTTTTGGTTAAAGGTAAAATTTAACTTTGATAAGATTTATAAAATTAATGATCCAAATATTTTACAAAAAGTGGTAAAAAAAAGTGTGTTTATTAAGGCTAGTTTAGTAACCAAAGACGAAAAAGATGTTAAAAATCAAAGAGCGCTTCTAAATTTAGGTCATACGTACGCCCATGCCTTAGAAAAATGTTGTAACTATTCTAAAAAATTACTTCATGGTGAAGCTGTGTCTATTGGGATATGCATGGCTAGTAGGCTTTCGCAAATTTTAGGTTTCTTACCATTATATGATTGTGAGGAGATAAAAAAATTATTTATTATTTTAGGTTTGCCAACTGATTTATATTTTGTGAGAAATTTTCAAATAAGAACGGATGATATGATTAAACATATGATGTATGACAAAAAAGTTCTTAATGGAAAATTAAATTTTATCCTATGCAAAAAAATTGGCAAAACATTTGTTTATAACAAGGTGGATGTAAACTCAATCAAAAAATCAATTAATATGTCATTAATAGATCTCTAAAAAAAATGGATTTTTATACAATAACACTAATTCTTGTCATTATTTTTTTACTTATTATATCAGCATTTTTTTCTGGTTCTGAGACAGCTTTAACAGCAGCATCTAGACCAAAAATGTATCAATTAGAAAAAGAAAATAATTTAAGAGCCAAAATAGTTAATTTTTTAAAAAATAAGAAAGAAAGATTAATTGGAACACTTTTACTAGGTAATAATTTAGTTAACACATTAGCAACGGCTATTGCCACAAGTTTTTTTATTAGTTTGTTGGGAGATAATCAGAAAGGTATTCTGTATTCAACTATTGTTATGACATTATTAATATTAATTTTTGGAGAAGTTTTACCAAAAACAATTGCAATTAATAAAGCGGATAAATTTGCTCTTTTATTTGCACCATTTATAAAATTTTTAGTTACAATTTTATCTCCGTTTACTTATTTAATAAATTTTTTTACCCGTATAATTTTAAAATTATTTAAATTTGAAATAAGTACTGACATTAGTACTAGTGAAGATGAGTTAAGAGGTACTATAGATTTACATGCAAAAAGTGAGGGGACAACTCAAGAAAAAGATATGCTTCAAGGAATACTTGATTTAGATGACCTGCAGGTAAAGGAAATTATGACTCATAGAAAAAATATCGAAGTAATTTACGTTAATGAATCAATAAATAAAAATATAAAAAAAATTTTAAATAGCCAATTTACTAGATTGCCTTTGTACGATAAGAATTCAGATAAAATTCTAGGTATTATAAACGTTAAAGATGTTCTAAAAAATATAAACAAGAAAAAAAAGCTAGATTTAAAATTAATAGCAAAAAATGCTTGGTTTATTCCAGAAACAACATCAGTTCTAGACCAATTACAAGAATTTAAAAAAAAACAAAGACATTTGGCCTTTGTAGTAGATGAATATGGCGCATTAATGGGGATCGTAACTTTAGAAGATATAATTGAAGAAATTGTAGGAGATATAGAAGATGAGCATGATATAAAAATAAAGGGTGCTAAAAAATCAAAAGATGGAAAATATACTATTAGTGGAAATGTTACAATTAGAGATATAAATAGAGAATTTGGTTGGAATTTACCAGACAAAGATGCTTCAACCTTAGCAGGCTTAATTTTTCATGAAATAAAAACTATACCAGAACCAGGAAAAATATTTAGTTTTTACGGGTTTAGATTTGAAATAATCAATGTAAGAAAAAATCACATTGAACTTGTGAAGGTCATTCCGTTAATTAACTAAATATTTTTTTCATTTGGTGCAGTTAATTTAAATGAAATAGAATGAACTTTATTAATTATCTCTTCACCAAGTATATTTATAAAATACTTTTGTCTTTCTAGTTTAGATAATTTAAAAAATTTTTTGCTTTTTAAATTTATTATAAAATGAGTTTCATCACCATGTATATTTTGTTTATGCTTTTTATGCTTACTAGAAGTATTTTCAATTAAAAAATTTGAATTAGGAAAATTTTTTTTAATCTTTTCCTCAATTAAGAATTCAATTTTTTCTTTCTTTACATCAAAACTTGTCATTTAGGTTCTTTATTGTACATAATATTAATTATGAAAAAAAAAAGTTTATTTGAGAAACAAAAATTTACCTTTAAAAGAAAGTGTTATAAAAAAGACTGCTTAAATCCAGGTATTTATAAAGCTCCAAAGTCCAAAAATGAGATCAAAAATTATATTTGGTTTTGTGAAGAACACATAAAATCTTACAATAAGGAATGGGATTATTGTAAAGATATGACGCAAAAAGAAATTGAAAAGCATATTCAATTAGATACTATTGGATGGCGACCAACTTGGGATTTTTCGACAGCAAGTAGAAAATTTAAAGATTTCGAAAAAATATTTTCTAATTACTTTGATTTTTTTAAGAAAAAAAAAAATCAACATAAAATTAATAAAAATAACTCACTATTAAAAAATGCTCTAAAAATTTTAAACATAAATAATGAAAATATAAATATTAAGTTAGTAGAAAATAAATATAAAAAATTAGTAAAAAAATACCATCCTGATGTAAATAAAGGTAATAAAAAATATGAAGAAAAATTAAAAAAAATAAATAAAGCTTTTGAAGAAATAAAAAAACAGTTAATTACAAAATTAAATTAATAAATTATGGATAACCTTTTAACAGAATCATTATCGTGTCTTCCAGATATAAAAATATCTTCAAAACAGGTATTTGGGACTAAAACAGATATTAGGATTCCTGCATTTAGTAAAAAATCTTCTTTAGTACCAAAAATAGACGAAGATTATTATTTTGATAATGATACAACGATATCAATTTTAACTGGATTTTCTCAAAACAAGAGAGTCTTGATACAAGGATATCACGGTACTGGAAAAACAACGCATATCGAGCAAATTGCAGCTAGATTAAACTGGCCATGTGTAAGAATTAATCTTGATAGTCATATCACTCGAGGTGACTTAGTTGGTAAAGATATTATAATTATTAAAAAAGGGAAACAAATCACAGAATATAAAGATGGAATGTTGCCATGGGCAATAAAAAGACCAACTGCACTTGTTTTTGATGAATATGATGCAGGAAAGCCAGATGTTATGTTTGTAATTCAAAGGATATTAGAATCTGATGGAAAATTCACATTATTAGATAATAATGAAATTATAGATCCACATCCTGCTTTTAGATTGTTTGCTACTTCTAATACTGTCGGTCAATCAGACAATCTTGGAATATATCCTGGAACTAATCAAATCAACCAAGGTCAAATTGATAGATGGAACATTATTTCTGTATTAAATTATTTGTCTCCTGACACAGAAGCTAAAATTGTTTTAAATAAAATAAAGATGTCTGGAAATAAAGGTGCAACTGATAAAGTAAAATTAATGATTGTATTAGCCGGATTAATAAGAAAAGGTTTTATTCAAGGAGATTTAACAACAGTACTATCGCCTAGAACAATAATTAATTGGGCAGAAAATTACAAAATTTTTAACGATTTAATTTTTTCCTTTAAAATATCTTTTTTAAATAGATGCGACGAAACAGAAAAACCTATAGTTGCAGAATATTTCCAAAGAGTTTTCAATATAGATTTGCCTGAGAGTGAATTAAATAATTTTAAAAAAACATAGTCTTATAAAAAACTAAATTTACAAAAAATGACAAATATAAATAAATCCATTACTGCAACTATTAAATCAATCTCAGAAAAAAAAAATTTAATTTTTTCCTTTAATAATAAAATTACAAAAATTGAAGGAAATAAAGTTTTTTTACCAGATAGCAATTTATTAAAAAAAAAAATTGATGTAAAAAATTATAGAGGAGTTGCGGATTTTTTAGCTTTAAACCTAAAATACCACAATGACACAATATACAAAAAATTTAAACCAAAAGATATCGTAAGTGGAGAACTTTTTGATGCTTTAGAAGAAACAAGAATAATAACTCTAGGTTCAATTTATATGAAAGGAATTGCATCAAATTTAAGGACAAGGATAGAGTTTTTTTGTAAAAAAAATCAATTTAATAAAATAAAAAAAAGAAATAATTCACAAATAACTCGAGCAATAAAATTGCTGTCGTCTGAATATTTTTTAAAAGAAAAACTTCCAAAAAATACCCTTTCATTTATAAAACTATGGAAGCCAATTATAATACCATTAATAATAGAAAATCTAATTGAAATAAAAAAAGAACTTAATGACCAAGCAAAATTTTCTGAACAATCTTTAGAAATAATTAAAAAGATTAAAAAGTTTTGTGAAAAAAAAGAAGATCTTGAAAAACAAAAAAAAAAATTAAACAAGAAAAAAACTTATAGTAAAAAAAATAAGGAGGAAGAATTAGAAAAAATAAATAGTAGTTTTTTTTTCGATAAAGAAATTGATTATAAAGAAAAAAATTTAAAACAAAAAATACAAAAGAAAAAAAATTTAAAAAAAAATGAGTTTTTAAATAATACTATTTCTAAAATAAATGAAGACTTAAAATATAAAATATATACAAATAAATTTGATAAAATAATTAAAGCTGAAGAATATTGCAAAAAAAACGAATTACTTCAATTACATAATCAATTATTAAAAGAATCTAAAGATACGTTCTTAACTATAAAAAGATTAGCAAAAAAATTGCAAAATAAATTATTGGTTATTAATAAAAGTTTTTGGAATTTTGACTTAGAAGACGGAAAAATTAATAATTCAAAATTATCAAAAATAATTGTAAATTATAATTTTAAAAAAATTTATAAAAATTTTGAAGAGAAAAAAATTAAAGATACCATTGTTACCCTTTTAATTGATAATTCAGGTTCAATGCGCGGTAAACCTATTCAAACAGCTGCAATATGCTCAAAAATTATTAGTAAAATACTTGAAAAATGCTCAGTCAAGATTGAAGTACTAGGTTTTACGACAAAAGAATGGAAAGGCGGAAAATCAAGAGAAAATTGGATAGCAAATGACATGCCTCAAAAACCTGGAAGATTAAATGATTTGATGCATATAATTTACAAAACACCAGAAGATACTTTAAAAAAAATTGATCACAATTTTGCATTAATGTTAAAAGATGGCCTGTTAAAAGAAAATATTGATGGAGAATCGTTACTTTGGGCTTTAACTAGGATTTGGAAAAGAAACGAAGAAAGAAAAATTTTGATGGTAATTTCTGATGGTGCGCCAGTAGATGATTCAACAATTTCTACTAATTCATCTAATTATCTCGAAAAGCATTTAAAAAAAATAATAAAATTCATAGAAAATAAAACAAATGTTGAAATAATCGCTATTGGTATTGGTCACAATGTAAATAAATATTATAAAAAAGCTGTCACAATTAATGACCCTGATCAACTTGGAGGGACAATGATAAAAAACTTTCTAGAATTATTTGATACAAAAAAATAAGTTTTTATTATTTTTTTTTTGATATTTTTTTTTCAACTTTTGGGGATTTATTTATTTTTTGTTTTATAGCTTTTTTTAATTTTAATGCCTTACCTGATAATTTATTATTAGGTATTGAAACAATATATTTATCGAGGCCTCCTGCAAATTCTATGGATTTCATAGCTTTCGTTGATATTTTTAATCTTACCATTTGATTAAGAATATCTGAATAAATATTTTTTCTCTGTAAATTAGGCATAAAATTTCTTTTAGTTTTGTTATGAGCATGACTCACATTATTGCCACGAGAAACTTTTATACCGGTTAGTTCACATTGTTTTGTCATTTTTTTATAAAAAAAATTAATTAAATTAACTTTTATTATTTTTTATGTAATGATGCAAGATTTTTTTAGAAGCTTCTGTTGGAGAAATTATATTCTTAGATACTTTTATTTGTAATTTGTCAAACTCCGAAACTAATTTTTTATTATCTTTAATCTTCTCAAATAGACTTTTTTGCAGATCATCCCACATCCATTTTATTAGTTGTTCTGATCTTTTTTTCTTTATCCAACCTTTTTTATTTCCTAAAGACTTAAAATTAAGAATTATTTTCCATATTTCATCTATACCTGTTTTATTTAAGGAAGAACATTTTACCACTTTGGTATTAAATGAATTCTTATTTTTTTTTGATAAATTTATAGCATTTTTATAATCAATAATCGTTCTTACAGCTTCCTCTTTAAATTCATCTTCTTTATTAACAACTAATAAATCGGCCATTTCTATTATACCTTTTTTGATACCTTGTAATTCATCTCCTGATGATGGTTGAAGTAAAACCAAAAATATATCAACCATTTCAGCAACTTCTGTTTCAGATTGACCGACACCTACAGTTTCAATAAGTATTATTTCATATCCAGCAGCTTCAACTAAAATCATACTTTCCCTAGTTCTTCTCGCAACCCCTCCAAGCTCTCCTCCGCTAGGTGAGGGTCTAATAAATGCGTTTTTTTTTACTGACAGCTCTGGCATTCTTGTTTTATCCCCTAAAATAGATCCCCCACTCCTTTTAGATGATGGATCAATAGCTAAAACTGCTACTTTATAATTTTTATTAGTTAAAAATATTCCTAAGGTTTCAATAAAAGTAGATTTTCCAACACCAGGTGGCCCTGAAACTCCAATTCTTAATGATTTACCTGATTTTTTATATAATTTTTTTATTAATTTTTCTGACTTGTCTTTATCTTTTAATTTTGTTGACTCTATTAATGTAATTGCTTTTGAAAGAGCCAATCTATCCGATAACAATATTTTTTTATATAAATTATCAACCATTTTATAAATTATTAAAAAAAAGATTAAAAAAAAATTTAAGCTGCAATATTTTTCTTTTTCTCTATCAATTGAATTATATCATCTGCTGCTTTTGGAATATTTGTACCAGGACCATAAATTGCTGCAACTCCTTTATCTTTTAAAAATTTATAATCTTGAGGAGGAATAACACCACCACATACAACAAGAGTATCCTTATTACCCTGTTTTTTTAAACTTTTTAATAATTCTGGCACTAATGTTTTATGTCCAGCTGCCTGACTTGATACTCCAATAACGTGAACGTCATTCTCTAATGCTAGTTTAGCTGCTTCTTCCGGTGTTTGAAATAATGGACCTATATCAACATCAAAACCAATATCAGCAAAAGAAGTAGCGATAATTTTTGCACCTCTATCGTGACCATCTTGACCCAATTTAACAACTAACATTCTTGGTCTTCTACCAAATTTTAATACAAATTTTTTTATTTGTGATTTAATATTTTTTAAACCTTCTTTTCCTTCAAATGCAGAACCATAAACACCTGATACGCTTCTTATTATAGCCCTGTGTCTAGTAAATACAGTTTCTAATGCATCAGAAATTTCTCCCACAGAAGCTCTATTTCTAGCGGCATCAATAGCGTATTTTAACAAATTAGTTTGATTTGGAGATTTTTTTGCAGCATTAATTAATGTTTCCAATGAAGCTAATACCTTTTTTGTGTTTCTTTTTTTTCTTATTGCTGACAGTTTTTTAATTTGTTCTTTTCTTACTTTTGTATTATCTATATTCAAGATATCAACTTCTTCTTTTGTGTCAGGAAGATACTTATTTACACCAACAACAACTTCATCAGCGTTATCTATTCGAGCTTGTTTTAATGTTGCAGCTTCCTCAATTTTTAATTTTGGATAACCCTTTTCAACTGCTTTGGTCATTCCACCCATCTTATTAATTTCATTAATCATTTTTTCTGCTTCTTTAACCAAATCACTGGTCAATTTTTCTATAAAAAAGCTTCCTCCAAATGGGTCAATTGTTCTAGTTATTCCTGTTTCTTCTGCCAAAATTAATTGAGTATTTCTTGCAATTCTTGCTGAAAATGGTGTAGGTAATGCTAATGCTTCATCAAAGGAATTTGTGTGAAGTGACTGAGTGCCTCCTAAAATTGACGCCATAGCTTCTATGGTTGTCCTTACAACGTTATTATATGGATCTTGCTCTGTTAAACTTGCACCAGATGTTTGACAATGCATTCTTAACATTGAACTTCTACAATCTTTTGGTTTAAACTGCTTCATTAATTTAAACCAAAGTAATCTTGCACCTCTTAATTTTGCAATTTCCATAAAAAAATCAATTCCAATAGCAAAAAAAAACGATAGCCGCGGGGCAAATTTATCAACTTTTAAACCCTTAGATAGTGCGCATTTAACATATTCAACTCCATCCGCAAGTGTAAATGCTAATTCTTGAGCGGTAGTTGAACCAGCTTCTTGCATATGATAGCCGGAAATTGAAATTGAATTAAATTTTGGCATAAACTTTGATGTATATTCAATAATATCAGAAACTATACGCATGCTTGGTTCTGGTGGATAAATATAAGTATTTCTTACCATGAATTCTTTTAAAATATCATTTTGTATAGTTCCTGATAATTTATTTTGAGATACACCTTGCTCCTCACCAGCAACAATAAAATTTGCTAAAATAGGTAGCACTGCTCCATTCATAGTCATAGATACACTCATCTTTTCTAGCGGTATACCATTAAAAAGAATTTTCATATCTTCTACTGTGTCAATTGCTACCCCTGCTTTTCCAACATCGCCTTGGACTTTTGGATGGTCCGAATCGTAACCCCTATGAGTTGCTAAGTCAAAAGCAACAGATAAACCAGTTTGACCATTTTTAATATTAGCTTTATAAAAAACATTTGATTCTTCTGCCGTTGAAAATCCAGAATATTGCCTTACTGTCCACGGTCTGTTTGGATACATTGTTGCTTTTGGTCCTCTAAGATAAGGACCAATTCCGGGATAACTAAAAACATGTTCTAAATTTTTTAAATCATCAACTGTATATATCGGTTTTATTTCTATACCATCAGGAGTTTTAGAATAAAGACTATCTAACTTAATATTTTTTAACTCTTTTTTTGCTATTTGAACCCAATTTAAATAATTTTTTTTATTCATAAGTTATTGATCCAGCTTAAAAAATTATTATTACCACTTTAGTGTATTAAATAAAAACTTTGGATATATATTTGTTTTTTTGCAAATTTTTTCAATTTCTTTTATTTTCCCATTTATACCACTTAATACTAAAGCAGAATCTATTTGAAAATTATTTGCTCCTAATATATCAGTTCTTAAAGAATCCCCAATTGCCAAAATTTTATTTTTATTTCTAATTTTTATTTTTTTCACCACTTTTTTATAAATTTCAATATGAGGCTTACCAAAATACTTAACTTTGCCTCCTAATTCTTCATATTTTAAAGCAAGGGAACCTGCACAAATTTCTTTTTTTTTTCCTCGTATAACTTCCAAATCCGGATTCACACAAATCATTAATAAAGACATTTTTGCAGCCTCATTTAAAATTCTAGTGTATTTACTTACAGCTTCACCTTCATTCAATCCTAAATTCAAAATAAAATCTGATTTTTTTAGATTTTTTTCTTCTAAAATTTTAAGACCTTTACAAAAATCTCTGTCTTTATTTGCACCTATAAAATAATATTTTTTTTTTTTTAGTTTAACTAAATAATTTTCATAAGTTAAATCACCTGAACTAACAACATCAAAATATAAATTTTTTTTTAAACCAATTTTATCTAAAAATTTTTTTATTTTTTTGGACTTTCTCGGAGCATTAGAAATAAAAACAACTTCTTTTTTTAAACTCTTAATTCTTTTTAAAATACTAATTATATCAGGAAATAATTTTACTCCATTATGAGTAATGCCATATAAATCAAAAAAAAAAACATCGTAAAACATTTCTATTTCTGAAAAATTCTCTTTTCTTATAATTTTTTTCATCTATTTATTTAATTTTCCAATGGCTTGATTAATTGAATTGTGATTATCCTTTTTTAAAAAATAAATTAATTCTTTTTTAATATTACTTACTATTGATGGGCCTTTATATATTAGTGATGTATAAAATTGAATGAGTGACGCACCGTTTAATATTCGTTCATAAGCATCTTTTCCGCTTGATATTCCACCAACTCCTATCAAAGGAATTTTTCCATTAGTTAAAATATAAAAATCTTTTAATAATCGATTAGAAATTTTTTTTATAGGTAAGCCACTAATGCCTCCTTTTTCATTTGCATGCCTACTAATTAATTCGTTTGATCTGTGAATTGAAGTATTAGATATTATTACACCATCAATTGTAGAACTTAAAACAATATCAGCTATATCGCCAAGTTGTTCCTTTGATAAATCAGGATCTATTTTTAAAAAAACTGGAATGTTAACTGAGTTCTTTCTTTTAAATAATGAAATTTTTTTAACTAATTTATCAAGATTATCTTTTTGTTCTAATTTTCTTAAACCAGGAGTGTTCGGCGATGATACATTTAAGGTTATATAATTTACTTTTTTATTAAAAATTTTTAGTAATTTTATATAATCTTCAACAGGTTCTTCGCTATCTAAATTCTTGCCTAAATTAACACCTAATAATCCAGGTCCATTTTCAGAATCATATTTCTCAATTCTTTGTAAAATCTTTTCAGCTCCAATATTGTTAAATCCTAATCTATTAATAATTGCTTTATCTTCTAATAATCTAAAAATTCTTGGTTTCTTATTCCCATATTGTGGATTTACTGTAACAGTCCCAATTTCTACAAACCCAAAACCTAACCTCATTAAACCATCAAAAGCTTCGCCATTTTTATCAAAACCAGCTGCTAAACCAATAGGGTTGGTAAATTTTAGATTACATACCTTCACATTAAGTATGGGGTCATCAGGTTTAATTTTTTTTTTAAAATTACTAAAGAATTTAATAGCTAAATTATGTGCTAGCTCAGGGGGTACAAAATTTAAAATAGGAAAGATTTTCTTATATAATTTTTCTAACAATTTTTTTATTAACTATAAAACAAATTTTTTTAACTTATATATATAATATTTGCTTATTTTTTTTATGAATAAAAAAAAAAACATTAGTCAAGAACAAATAGATATTATAGAAGAATTTTCTTTTTTCGACGATTGGCAAGATAAATACGAACACATAATTGATATGGGAAAAAAATTAAATATGCTGCCTGATAAATATCATAAAAAAGAATTTAAAGTTGAAGGTTGTGTATCAGAGGTTTTTTTAGTTCCAAATAAAAATAATAATGTTTTAAATTTTCAAGCAGATAGTAATTCTGTAATAACAAGAGGTTTAATTGCAATGCTTTTAAGAATTTATTCTGATAGAAAGCCTGAGGATATACTCAATAATCCACCTGATTTTATTAATAAAGTTGGTTTAGGAGTTCACTTGACACCAAGCAGAACAAATGGCCTTCATTCCATGGTTGAAAGAATAATGCAATATGCTAAACAATATTCAAAATGAGTAATTAATTTACCTGGAAAAACTATCTTCAATTAATTTAATTGTTTCTTTGATACTCAAAAGTAAAATAAATGTGCCAAGCCGAGGCCCATTTTTTTGACCTAATAAAGTTTCATAAAGAAACAAAAACCAATCTTTTAATTCGTATTTATATTTTTTTCCAAGTTCGTAAATTTGATTTTGTATTTCTTCTGAAGTAATTTTTGGTTTACATTTTTTTAAAAATTTAATCAGCTCTTGAAGAATCTTTTTTTCCTCATCTGAAGGTTTTTTATATTTTTTATTTGGTTCAACAAAATCTTTGTAGTATTGAATTGAAAATTCTACTAGTTTATCCGTATAGTAATTATCTGATGGTTTCGCATCTGGCATATATTCTTTAATATAATTCCATATAATATTTTTATCATCACTTTGGCACACGCTTACTAAATTTAAAATTAATGAAAAACTTATATCAATTTCAGCTTTTGGTATTTTATCCTTATGAATATGTATTACAGGATTATTTAATTTCTCAATATCATTTTGATTTTTAAATTGCCTTAAATGTTTAAGATATTCATCAACGTGCTTTGGTATAACGTCATAATAAAGTCTTTTTGCTTTTTTTGGAGTGTAATACATAAATAATAACAAACTTTCAGACGGTCCATATTTAATCCATTCCTCAATTGTTATTCCATTACCTTTTTTTTTAGATATTTTTTCACCTTTTTCATCTAAAAAAAGTTCATAATTAAATCCTAACGGGGGTGATTTACCTAATAATTTGCAAATTTGTGTCGTGCTTCTTATCGAATCTACTAGGTCTTTACCATATAATTCATAATCTACATCAAGTGCATCCCATCTCATTGCCCAATCAACCTTCCACTGCAGTTTACAATTACCTTTTAAAACAGTAGTTTTATAATTTTCTCCATCCTCGTCAGTAAAACTTATCTCTCCTTTTTCTTCATCCTCTATTTTAATTGGAACCTGTAGAACTTTTCCTGTTTTTTGACTTATTGGCAAAATAGGACTGTATGTTGATCTTCTTTCTAGTCCAATTGTTGGCAGTACTATTTCAGTTATTTTTTTACAATTTTTAAGAACTTTCAATAAATATTTATCAAAAAAACCAGACTTATATAATTCTGTAGCACTTTTTAACTCGAACTTAATTTCAAAAGTATCTAAAAAAGTTTTTAATTTATTATTAACGTTATCTGCAAAAGTTTCATATTTTCCAAATGGATCTGGTATTGATGATACTGGTTTGCCTAAGTTTTCTTTTAACATCTTTTGATTAGGAAGGTTCTCTGGAACTTTTCTTAAAGCATCATAATCATCAGAAAAAGTAATTAATTTCGTAGGAATATCTGAAATTTTATTGAATACATTCATAATCATTTGGGTTCTAGATACCTCACCAAATGTCCCTATATGTGGCAAACCAGAGGCTCCATAACCACTTTGAAATAAAATGTATCCTTTTTCTGGTTTCTTATTTATTTTTTTTGCAATCAGTCTTGCTTCTTGAAAAGGCCAAGAGTTGATTTGATCTGATTTAGAAAAATCAATATCCAT
>ENA-ORDI01001279-ORDI01001279.1-marine-metagenome-genome-assembly--contig:-NODE-1279-length-14125-cov-2.919704_pt1 | contig 14125 bp, 18 predicted proteins | sample MGYA00248628_ERZ508525 | MGnify/ENA primary metagenome ERZ508525 (study PRJEB26195, sample SAMN05422138) | marine metagenome | isolation source: East of Porto Seguro, South Atlantic Ocean | place...
CGTCAACGCGGGGGATGCCATGAGAAAGAGGGAAGTGCGGCTTAATGCGGTTCAGTTGCGTCGGCGTCAGCCAGAATGGATCGCTCACGTGATGTCCTCCTTGAACAGGAGCATCATCATCGGCGAAAATGCTGAACAGAAAATTAATGGGTCCTGACCCTAGAGCGAGGCTGCCCTCCGAAGCCTTGGCGAAGGAGGGCCAGTTTAAGAAACGTGAAATGTTTTACGTATACCTCATCCGGAGTGAAGTATTTCCTGAACAGAAATACATCGGATTCACGACTGACTTGAAAAAGCGTATCGAAACCCACAACGCTGGCGGTTCGATACACACATCCAAATACAAACCTTGGAAATTGATCAGTTATCACGCATTCGCTGAAAAGCGAAGAGCCCAAGAATTTGAATTCTATTTAAAATCCGGCTCGGGCAAGGCCTTCGCCAACAAGCGTCTGTGGTAGTATTTGATCCAGCAAGGCGCGGAATAGGTATCATGGCCCTCTCCCTGCTTTATTTAACGGGGCCTCAAAGCGGTGACAAATCTGACTCTGGACCAGGCCGCCGCCATCATCGAGGCGGCTTTCGACAAGGGCCGCGAGGACGGCCTGGCGCCGCTGACCGTCGCCGTGCTGGACGCCGGCGGCCATCCGGTCGCCCTCATGCGCCAGGATGCCAGCGGCATCCTGCGGGCCGAAATCGCCACCGGCAAGGCCTATGGTGCCTTGGGCTTCGGGCTGGGGTCCCGCGACCTACATGACAAGAACCCGAAGTTCCTGGCCGCCGTCGCCGCCGCCTCAGGCGGCAAGATGGTGCCGGTGCCGGGCGGCGTGCTGGCCATCGACCCCGACACCGGCGACATCATTGGCGCCGTCGGCATCTCCGGCGACAGGGGCGAAAACGACGAAGCCTGCGCCGTTGCCGGCCTCGAGGCCGCGGGCCTCAAGGCCGAGCCGGGCGGCGGCTAGCGGCGTGGCGTTACTGGCGGTGCTGATGATCATCGTCGACGGCTTTTCGACCGTGATCTTCCCTTATCAAGGCGATCCCATCCTGGGCGGCCTGGCATAAGTCTCCGCAAAAGAAACTTTTCCGCGCCCTGGGCGGTGAACGTCTAAGATAACCCCATGCAAATGTTTTTCTTTCTCGGCTGGGGGTTTCTGCTGTTGGCCTTCGCCGGCGCCGCGGCCGAAGCCCTGCCCCGAACCTTCCCCGGCAGCGGGACGTTCGTCTCGGCCCATGAGTTGTGGTACGCGGCGTCGCCGGGGAGCCTGGTGGTCACCCAGATCCAGGTGGAAAGGATTTCGCCGGCCCTGTGGGAGCTGCTGAGAGCGAGCGTCTTGGTGCTGCCGGCGTGGGTGCTGTTCGGGGTGCCGGGGGGGGCGCTGGTCTGGTTCTGCCGCCCCCACAAGCAGATGACGAGACACCAGAGAGAGGAACTCGAACGCCATGAGGAGGCGATTTTCCTCTTTGACAAGCTGGCCCAGGAGGCTCGCGAGGCCGGTTTCGACGACGGCGAAGACGACCAGATGCAGGTGCACAGCTACCAAGACATCGTCGACGCGTCGGGCTTCACCGAGCCCTATGCCGATGACGAGGCGATGGTTGGTGAAGACTGGGGTCAAGACGGGGGGGACGAAATCGAGGCCGAGGACGGAATCGAAGACGGGAACGAGAAGAAGTAAGCCCTATTCTTCAGTTTTCAGCGCCTCCAAAAAGGCGCTTTGCGGGATTTCGACGTTGCCGAACTGACGCATCTTCTTTTTGCCCTTCTTCTGCTTATCGAGCAGTTTGCGTTTGCGCGTCACGTCACCGCCGTAGCATTTCGCGGTCACGTCCTTGCGCATGGCGCTGACGGTGGAACGCGCGATGATCTTGCCACCGATCGCCGCCTGGATGGCGATCTTGAACAATTGCCGCGGGATCAAACCTTTAAGCTTGTCACAGATGACGCGGCCGCGGCTTTCGGCGTGGCTTGAGTGGACGATGAAGCTGAGCGCGTCCACCGGTTCGGAATTGACCAGGATCGATACCTTGACCAATTTGCCTTCGGTGTAATCCGCCAGTTCGTAATCGAAGCTGGCGTAGCCACGCGACACCGATTTCAGCCGGTCGTAGAAATCGATGACCACCTCGTTTAACGGCAACCGGTAGCGCAGCATGGCGCGCTGGCCGACGTAGGTGAGCTCCGTCTGCTCGCCCCTGCGCTCCGTGCACAGCGCCAGCACGGATCCTAAGTATTCGTCGGGGACGATGATGGTGGCGTTGATCCACGGTTCCTCGATGAAAGCGATGTGGGTCGGGTCGGGCAAATCGACCGGATTGTGCAGTTCCTTCATCTCGCCCGAATGGGTGTGGATACGGTAAACGACGCTGGGCGCGGTAGTAATCAAGTCGAGGTCGAACTCGCGCTCCAGGCGCTGTTGGATGATTTCCAGGTGCAGCAACCCTAAGAACCCGCAGCGGTAGCCTAAGCCCAGCGCGGCGGATGTTTCGGCCTCGTAATGGAAACTTGCGTCGTTGAGGTGGAGCTTGGCCAAGCTGTCGCGCAAGTCCTCGTAGACGCCGGAATCGACCGGGAACAGGCCGCAGAACACCACCGGCACTGACGGCTTGAAGCCGGGCAGCGCTTCGCTGGCCGGGCGCTTGTCCTCGGTGATGGTGTCGCCGACTCGGGTATCGGCGACGGCCTTGATGGCGGCGGTCAGGAATCCGATCTCGCCGGGACCCAGTTCCTTGTCCTTTTCCTGCTTCGGCGTGAAGTGGCCGACCTGTTCGACCTGATAGGAGGCGCCTGACGCCATCATCCGGATCTTCATGCCTTTCTTCAGCACCCCGTCCTTGATACGGACCAGGATCATCACCCCCAGGTAGGGGTCGTACCAACTGTCGACCAGCAGCGCCTTCAGCGGTGCTTCCGAATCACCCTCGGGCGCCGGCAGGCGTTCGACCAGGGCTTCGAGCACATCTTCGACGCCGTGGCCGGTCTTGGCCGAAATTTCCAGGGCGCCGGAGGTGTCGAGCCCCACCACTTCTGATATCTGCTCGCGGATGCGGGCCGGTTCGGCAGCCGAAAGGTCGATCTTGTTCAACACCGGCAGGATTTCGTGATTGGCTTCGATGGCCAGGTACGCGTTGGCCAGCGTCTGCGCCTCGACGCCTTGCGTCGCGTCGACCAATAGAAGTGAGCCCTCGCAGGCGGCCAGCGAGCGGCTGACCTCGTAGGTGAAATCGACGTGGCCGGGGGTGTCCATGAGGTTGATCTGATAGGTCTCGCCGTTCCGGGCCTTGTATTCGAGGCGCACCGTCTGCGCCTTGATGGTGATGCCGCGCTCGCGCTCCAGCTCCATGGAATCGAGGACCTGCTCGGTCATCTCGCGGTCTTCGAGGCCACCGCATATCTGGATCAATCGATCGGCGAGGGTAGATTTGCCGTGGTCGATGTGGGCGATGATGGCGAAGTTGCGGATATGAGCAAGGTTGCTCATTGGCGCTTGTCCCGTTCCGCGAGGCGCGCCTTGTAGCCGGCCCTATATTCGTCCCTGGTAAATGCGTGTCCGCACACCATGCACGTCACCGGCCCGAAGGGCTCGGCCTCGGGATCGAAGCCGCCGGGGGTGACGTTCTGCGCCTCGCCGCAATCCGGGCACGGCACGGGGGTGATGGTGGTTGGGGTCATGGCGGGGCTTCTATCACCCAAACGGCCGGGGCTCAATAAGACTCGATGAAGGCGGGGGGCGGTGGGGCCCCTAAAGCGCCGGATCGGGGGGGCCGTTCTGGCGGCACGCCGCGATGACGGTGTTGCGTAGCAGGTTGGCGATGGTCATCGGCCCAACGCCGCCCGGCACCGGGGTGATGAAGCTGGCGACCGTCTTGGCCTCGTCGAACGCCACGTCGCCGACCAGCCGCGTCTTGCCGGCGCCTTTTTCCGACGCCTCGACGCGGTTGATGCCGACGTCGATAACCGCCGCGCCAAGCTTGATCCAGTCGCCCCGGACCATTTCCGGCCGGCCCACGGCGGCGAACAGGATATCGGCCTCGCGGCAGCGCTCAGCCAGGTCCTGCGTACGGGAATGGGCGATAGTGACGGTGCAGTGCTCGGCCAGCAACAGCGCCGCCATCGGCTTGCCGACGATGTTGGAACGGCCGAGCACCAGGGCACGCTTGCCCTTCAGCTCCCCAAGCGTTTCCTTCAGCATCAGCAGACAGCCGTAGGGCGTGCACGGCACCGGCGCGTCGAGCCCGGTCCACAGCCGGCCGACGTTGGTGGTGTGGAAGCCGTCCACGTCCTTGCCGGGGTCGATGGCGGCGATGACCTTGGCCTCGTCGATGGGGTCCGGCAGAGGCAACTAGACGAGGATGCCGTGGATGGTTTTATCGGCGTTGAGGCCGGCGATCAGGTCCAGGAGTTCGCCTTCCAGCGTCTCGGCGGCAAGGCGGTGGGTGGCCGAGATCATCCCCGCCTCTTCCGTCTGCCTGCCCTTGTTACGGACGTAAACCTGACTCGCCTCGTCGTCGCCGACCAGCACCACGCTCAGCGACGGCACCAGCCCGTGGTCCCGTTTCAGCGCCGCTACACAGGCGGTGATTTTTCCCTGAGCCGGGCGGTGAACGCCTTGCCGTCGATGATTCGCGCCTCAGTCACTTATCTCTCTCCACCTAGGCTCTCCATCCAGTCATTGAGTTTCTTCATTATCATTTCCGTATCGCCTTCGACCAATAACGTCTTTTGTCGGTGGCTGGCGCCCGATTTTACCGAGATCGACGTCTTCGACAGCCGCCATGATTTCGCCACCATCCCGATCAGCATCTTGTTGGCCTTGCCGCCCTCGGGGGGCGCGGTGACGGTGGCCTTCAGCGCCGGGATGCCTTGGGCGTCGGCGACGGTTCCGCCGATGGCGTTGCGGGCCGCCTTGGGCGTCAGGCGCACGCGCACGCTGAGCCCGCCGGAAACCCGGACCAAAGGCTTGTTCCTATCCAAAATTCAGAAAGATCCAAATGATGAACCGCTGCGCGAACATCAACAGCAGGATCAGGACCACAGGCGAGATATCGAAGTTGCCCAGGTTCGGCAGCACCTGGCGGATGGGCCTGAGCGCCGGTTCGGTTAGCCGGTCGATCAATTCGCCGACCATGTAAACGAAGCGGTTGGAAAGATTGACGACCTTGAACCCCACCAGCCAGGAAAGCACGACGCCGATGATGACCAGCCACATATAGAGGTCGATCACCTGCAATATCAGCCAAAGAAAGGGATTGGACATTATCCGGGAAGCGTTCAAAGGGATGTTGCGAAACCGGGGCAAAGCCTAACTTTCCCCTCGGGGCATGGCAAGGGCGCACAACCCCGCCTCGGAGGGCAAAAGCACACGGTCCTTCAGTCCGGCAACCTGTAAGGATCTTCCCAGCCACCGTAAGGCCAGGATTCGAGAAGTTTCCAGGCGCCGTCCTTTTTTTCTAGGAGGTGCGAGGCCCGTCCCGGCAAATCGATGCCCAGGGCTTGCCGCACCTTTTTCGAGGTCTGGAATACCCAGGCGTGGGAGGCCCCCATGCCGGCCATGAAGTCCTTGAGCGATTTGTCCCTGTCGGCAAAGTCGTAGCTTGCCGGCACCGAAGACGCCTTTCCGGGGGTGGAATCCTTGGTCAGTTCATAGCGCACCATCAACGCCGCCAGGCCGTACCCCTTGGGATCGATGATCCCCAGCCGCGCCCCTGGGGGCAGCATGGCGGCCAGGTCCTTGCCGACCATGCGCAGGTGTTCCTTTTGCGGCCTGAGATCGAAGCGAAGGTCCGGGGCCGCCGCCACAGGAAGGGACAGCACCAGAACCACCCCCAGCCGACGAAAACATCGGCCGCGGCGAAGCGGCCTTGCCCCGAGACGGCCCCGCCGAGGACGGCGAAAAAGGCCAGGATAGCCAGGACAGTGAACAGATTTATGATTTGTCCGGCGCTGGGAAGGAAATAATCAACCAAGGTCATTGTACTGCCGGCCTAAAAAAACCGGAGCCAGCCTAGCTTTCCCCCTTGTCGTTCAAAAGACCGGGCCTTTTCCGGAAGGCCCCCGGCCGGACCTCGCCTAGCCTTGACAGCAAGACCCGCCCGGTCCCAATATCCGCCGCGTCGGCGGAGGCCTAAGCCGGCACTTGATCCGGGGCCGTAGCTCAGTTGGGAGAGCGTCGCGTTCGCAATGCGAAGGTCAGGGGTTCGATTCCCCTCGGCTCCACCACCCTTCGCCCAAGCTTCAGCGAAGGGGGCCATCAAACCTCAAACTCCTCGCGGACGAACCCCTGATTCTTGTTTCGCCTTCGCTGGGCGCACTTTATGGGCCCATCGGCGCTGCGTACCTGGGGGTTCGATTCCCCTTAGGCCACCACCATCAAGCCGTAAAGAATCAGCCCCGGTGGGGTGTTTTCGCGTGCGGGTCGGTGCAATCGGAATCGTTATGGCTTGACGTACGACCAGCCCTGCTCCTGCAGTTCCATCAGCCTGACCACGCCGGCCGTCACCCGCTTGGCCTCGGAGATCAGCGGAATTGCCTTTTTCTCCTTCTTCTTTTTAGTGTCCTGGGTGTTGCCGCAGGCGGTGAACGAGACGTTGTCGTATTCCATCCCCATGGCGGCGAAGTCCTGGCGGACGGGCGAAGTGTCGGCGCGCAGCAAGTGCAACCCCGGCCCATAGGCGACGATCTCGATGGCCACCTTCTCGCCCTTGGACAGGTAGTACTTAGTGACGTTCTTGGCGTTGTTGAGCGCCATCTTCATCTTCTTGACGTCATTCTCGTCGACGTGGATGGCGAGCCTGTTGTTCCTTTTGTCGGCGAACGACGGCGTCTATTTGGCCGACGCCGTCAACACCGACAACGCCAACGCCAGCGACGGCAAGATCATGGCAATACGTTTCATTTCGTCCTCCTCGGTCCGGAATGTTGGATTGGGGTGAGCGTAGCACCCATCCCCCCCGGCGAAATGGTCGAAGCCCGGACTTCACGCACACGTGAACCCGGGGACCTACCCCTCCTTCTCAATCCGTTCCATGTCGGCGTCGGAAAGGCCGATGTGGTGGCCGATCTCGTGGATCAGCACATGGCGGATGACGTGGGCCAGGTCCTCGCCCGTTTCGCACCAGTAATCCAGGATCGGACGACGGTAGAGGAAGATCATGTCGACGTCCGGGGTCGGGTCGGAAACGCTTTTGCGGTCCAGGGACACGCCCTGATAGAGCCCCAGCAGGTCGAACGGGCTCCCGAGTCCCATGTCGCGCTCGATTTCCAGGTTGGGGAAGTCGGCGATGCGGATGACCACGCCGGTGATGTGGTGGGCCAATTCGTCTGGCAGGGTCTTGAGCGTCGTTTCGGCGATGGCCTTCAGTTCGTCCAAGGATGGGGGCGGGGACGGGGGCGGTGAGGGCGTTTTCGTCATCGCCGGACCTTAACGCCGCTTGAACCCGACACCAAGCGCGCTTAAGTCGAAGAACGAAACCAGGGAAGGGGAAAACGCCATGGCCGAGAAACTTAGCGAAGCGGAACTGAACGGGGCGCTGGAGAAGTTGTCGGGCTGGACCCGTGTCGACGGCCGCGACGCCATCCAGAAAACTTACAAGTTCGACGATTTCGAGGCCGCCTTCGCCTTTATGACCAAGGTCGCCCGGAAGGCGGAGGAAATGAACCACCACCCGGAATGGTTCAACGTCTATTCGACCGTCGAGGTGACGCTGGCCACCCACGATTCCGGCGGGGTCACGGCGCTCGACATCACACTGGCCAAATTCATGGACGAAACCGCCGGCTGAGGGCCGGCGGCCCGGCTTGCGCCGGGATACCCCCCGATTCCATACTGCCGCAAGGAGAGGACACCGATGAGCGAACCCTTGTGGCAGCCGACGGACGACCGGATTCGCCAATCCAACATGGCGGCGTTCATGACCCATGTGGCGGAACAATGGGGCGCCGACGTCCCTGACACCGACGCACTCTATCGGTTCTCCATTACCGAGCGCGAGAAGTTCTGGCAAAGCGTCATCGGCTTCGCCGGCATCACCGCCGAGACGTGGGAGAAAACGGTGTTGGTCGACGCCGACTCGATGCCCGGCGCCCGGTGGTTCCCCGACGCCAGGCTGAACTTCGCCGAAAACATGCTGAAACGCCGGGGAGACGGCGAGGCGCTAGTTTTTTGGGGCGAGGACAAGGTCAAACGCCGTCTTACCCACCGGGAACTTCATGACCGGGTCTCGGTGCTGAGCCAGGCGCTGGCGGGCGCCGGCATTAAGCCCGGCGACCGGGTCACCGGGTACCTTCCCAACATGCCGGAAACCATCGCCGCCATGCTGGCGGCGTCCAGCCTCGGCGCCGTGTGGTCGTCGTGCTCGCCCGATTTCGGCATCAGCGGGGTACTCGACCGCTTCGGCCAGATCGAGCCGAAAATCCTGTTCGCCGCCGACGGCTACCGCTACAACGCCAGGCGCCACGACTGCCTGGCCAAGACGGCCGAGATCGCCGCCGGCTGCCCGAGCATCGAAAAGGTGGTGATCGTGCCTTATGGTGACCAAGACGTGAGCACCGAGGCCGTTTCCCAGGCCGTCCCTGGGGCGGTGTCGTGGGACGATTTCACCGCCGGGTTTACCCCCGGCGACATCGGCTTCACGCAATTGCCGTTCGAGCATCCGCTCTACATCTTGTTTTCATCTGGCACCACGGGGAAGCCCAAGTGCATCGTTCATTCCCAGGGCGGCGCGCTGTTGAAGCATGCCTCGGAACAGATCCTCCACTGCGACATCCATGAAGGCGACCGGGTGTTCTTCTTCACCACCTGCGGCTGGATGATGTGGAACTGGCTGGCGTCCGTGGTCGGCTGGGGGGCAACGGTGCTGCTCTACGACGGCTCGCCCTTCTCTCCCGACCCGAACGTGCTGTTCGACTACGCCGACGACGAGGGGATGACGCTGTTCGGCACCTCGGCCAAGTTCATCGACGCCATCGCCAAGGAGGGGATCGAACCGGCCAAGACCCACGACCTGGGCGCCCTGAGGATGATGTGTTCGACCGGCTCACCGCTGGCACCGGAGGGTTTCGACTATGTCTACGCCAAGGTTAAGGCCGACATCCACCTAGTATCGTTTTCCGGCGGCACCGACATCATGGGCTGTTTCTGCGGCGGCGATCCGACCAAGCCCGTATGGCGGGGCGAGATCCAGGCGCCGATGCTGGGCGTCGCGGTCGACGTGTTCGACGCCGACGGCAAGCCCCTTGTGGGCGAGAAAGGGGAGCTGGTGTGCACAAAGGCGTTTCCGTCGATGCCGGTCGGGTTCTGGGACGACGATGACGCCAGCCGCTACCACGCTGCCTATTTTGAAGCTTTCCCGAACGTCTGGACCCACGGCGATTACATCGAGATCACCGGCCACGGCGGCTTTGTCATACACGGCCGCTCGGATGCGACGCTGAACCCGGGCGGCGTGCGCATCGGCACCGCCGAGATTTACCGCCAAGTGGAAAAGCTGCCGGAAGTCATCGAGAGCATCGTCATCGGCCAGGAATGGGACAACGATGTCCGCATCGTGCTGTTCGTGGCGTTGAAGGAAGGCCTGGAATTGACCGATGGCCTGACGCGGAAGATCAAAGACCAGGTGCGCGCCAACTGCACGCCGCGCCACGTGCCGGCAGTCGTCGTCCAGGTCGCCGATATCCCGCGCACCAAATCGGGCAAGATCACCGAGCTGGCGGTACGCGATATCGTTCACGGGCGCGAGGTCAAGAACTTGGACGCCCTGGCCAACCCGGAGGCGCTGGAGCTTTACCGGGATTTGGAAGTGCTCAGGGCGTAACGTCTTCGGCCTTCCCCGCTTTTTGTTATTTTCACCACAGAGACACAGAGAGCACAGAGAGGATTCAAGAAGAAATATTCCACGCATACGTGGCGGCAGTAATTTTAAAATTTTCTTTCCCCGCTTCTTCTCTGAGTTCTCTGTGAACTCTGTGGTTCATCTTCTTTTCCCGCCTCTTGCGAAAGCCCTTCCGGACAGCCTGAGACTCCATATATAAAAGACCCCGGCCCGGCCGGACGCGCCGGGGAGCCCACGAACAACCAAGACCCGAGGACCAAGCCGATGAGCGACAACGCCAAGCGCATATTCTGGATCGTCGTCATCGCCGGGGCGCTGGTTTCCAGTCTCGGCATGGGCATCCGCCAGAATTTCGGCCAGTTCCTGCCACCGATGACGGCGGACTTAGGGCTCGGCCGCGAGGCCTTCGCCTTCGCCATGGCGTTGCAGAACATCCTGTGGGGGATATTCACGCCGATCACCGGCGCACTGGCCGACAAGTACGGCTCCGGCAAGATGATCGCGCTGGGCGGCGCCGTCTATGCCGGCGGCCTGGTCATCATGGCCAATGCCACCGGGACCACGGATTTAAACATCGGCGCCGGCCTGTTCATCGGCTTCGGCCAGGCGGCGGCCGGTTTCGCCGTCGTGCTGACCGCCGTCGCCCGGCGGGTGTCGGCTGAAAAACGCTCGCTCGCCTTGGGCATCGCCAGCGCCGGCGGCTCCTTCGGGCAGTTCTACATGGCGCCGGTCAGTTTGGGGCTCATCGAGGCTATCGGCTGGCCGACGGCACTTCTGTACATCGCCGGGCTAGCGATGGTGATGGTGGCCCTGGCGGTGGCCTTGACCGGCAGTTCGTCCGACACTTCCGAAGGCGACCCGGCGCAGACCTTGGGCCAAGCCGTGCGCGAAGCCGCCGGGCATAAGGGGTATCTGTACCTGACAGCCGGGTTCTTCGTGTGCGGGTTTCAGATCTCGTTCATCGCCGTTCATTTCCCGGCCTATCTTCTGGACGCCGGGTTCACCGCCACCACCGGGGCCATGGCGATCGCGCTGATCGGTTTCTTCAACATCATCGGCACTTCCGGCTGCGGGGCGCTGGGCGGGCGGTATTCGAAGAAATACCTGCTCAGCACCCTTTATTTCCTGCGCGCAATTTTGGTCGCCGCGTTCCTGATGGTGCCGCTGACGGAAACCGCGGTGCTGGTGTTCGCATCCGCGATGGGCGTTTTGTGGCTGGGTACGGTGCCCCTGACCAGCGGCCTGGTGGCGCAGATCTTCGGCGTCCGCTACATGTCGACTCTGTTCGGCATCGTTTTCTTCTCGCACCAGTTGGGAAGCTTCATCGGCGTTTGGTGGGGCGGCTGGTCGTACGACGCCACCGGGTCCTATGACCAGGTGTGGATAGCGTCGATCGTGCTCGGCCTGCTGGCGGCGTTGCTGCACCTGCCGATTCCAGAACGCCCGCTTCGCTTGGCTGCGCAGGAGACTTGAAACCGGGCGCCTGAGCCCCGAAGCTACCCCGATGCGCGGTTATTTCGCCATCGGCGTCGAGGGCATCTCGAAGGCCATGAACGTCGGCAGCCTGTTCCGTTCGGCACACGCCTTCGGCGCCAGCTTCGTGTTTACCGTCGCCGCCTCCTATCCCAGGGGCGAAGGGGCTAAGTCGGACACCTCCGACGCGCCCGGGCACGTGCCGTTCTACAGCTTCCCCGACGTTAAATCCCTTCTGCTGCCCAAGGACTGCACGCTGGTCGGCGTCGAACTGACCGACGACGCGGTCGAGCTGCCGGCTTTCCGCCACCCGGCCCAGGCGGCCTATGTGTTAGGGCCGGAACGAGGAGCCTTAAGCCCCAAACTTAGCCAACGCTGCGAGTTCGTGGTCAAAATCCCGACACGGTTTTCCCTCAACCTCGGCATCGCCGGCGCCATCGTTATGTACGACCGCCTTGCGTCGCTGGGCCGCTATCCCCGCCGCCCCGAACGCCCCGGCGGGCCGACCGAGGAATTGGCCGAACACGTCTTCGGGGACCCGAAAATCAGAACAAAGATGGAGAAGTTCCGGGATAAGCCGCCCCTTGGGGAGGAGGAAGGGGCGGAGAAAACCGACTAACCCGCCCAATCAGGGGCCATGCGGATTTCGCCGACGCGCTCGCCCTTTTCATTGAGGACCGGCGTTTCCAGGAACCCCGCCAGCGCGACTTTCGCCTCCCCGTCGAGGACGCCCAGGTAATCGAGGATCGCCGCCATCGCCACCTGGGCGGCACGCCTCGCCCCGTCGTCGATCTTCACCGCCACCCCCAGCCCGAGCCTGGGTAGGATCGCCCCGTGCACGCCCTCGGCCCCGGTCTTGACGGCGAAGGCGCCGTTCGCGGCCTCCATGGCAATGGTGTCGAAACGGCCGCGGCCGCTGACCAGCAAGGGATTGGACATCATCGCGGCGACGATCCGCCCGGCGGCTTCGGCGCGGCCGGCTTCCAGGCCGCCCGTATCGGCCATGCGGGCCATCGCCCGGGCCATCGCCGACAAGGGCATGCCGAAGACGGGAATGCCGCAGCCGTCGGTGCCTTCGGGGGCCTGGCTCAGGTCGGCGCCGCCGATGTCGGTCAAAATCGCTCGCAGCCGTTGCTGCACCGGGTGGCCGGGCCGGGTGTAGCCCGCCGTCTCCTCGCCCAGATGTTTGGCCGTGGTCAGCATGCCGGCGTGCTTGCCCGAACAGTTGTTGTCGGCCGGCCCCGGGCTTTCACCGGCCCGCACTCTTGCCTTGGCGGTCTCGGGGTCGAGCGGCTCATGGGCACCGCATTCCAGGTCATTGGCACCGAGGCCGATCCTCTTGAGCCAGGCAAGGACCACGTCCATGTGTTGCGGCTGGCCGCAGTGGGAAGCGGATGCCAGCGCCAGTTCGGCGTCGGTGACGGCGAAGGCTTCCGCCGCCCCGGTTTCGACCACGGCCAGGGCCTGCAGCGGCTTGATCGCCGAGCGCGGATAGACGATGCGTTCGATTTCGCCCCAGGCGTGGACGGCGTTTCCCTTGGCGTCCATGACCACGGCGGCGCCCCGATGGCGGCTTTCGACCATGCCCCCCCGGGTGACTTCGACGGTTAACGGATTTCTGGAGGCCATCGGCTATCTGTGCCACCGGCTTCGGTGGTTGGCAAGAGGAGCGGCCCGGATTATGAATGAGGTCATGGAAATGCTTCGCCCGGCCCCTGCCGCTTTCGCCCTAATCCTTATCGCCGCCACGGCCCCGGTAGACGCCCAGGACACCGCCCCGACCGGAAATTTCGGGGACTGGGAGGTGTACAAGGAATCCGAGGGCGGCAAGGCGGTCTGTTACATGGGCTCGCAGCCCAAGAAGGCAAAGGGCAAATACAAGAAACGCGACGAGACGTATATCCTGGTCACCCACCGCCCGGCGGAAAAGAGCCTCAACGTAATCAGCATCAAGGCCGGCTATGCCTACCAGTCGGGCAGCGAGGTCGACGTGGTCATCGGTGAGACGACGTTCAAGATGTTCACCGACGCCGGCCATGCCTTCGCCTATGACACCAAGACCGACGGGACCATCGTCAAGGCCATGATCCGGGGCACCAGGATGATCATCAAGGGAACGTCCAGCTTCGGCACCCAGACCACCGACACCTATTCCCTGAAAGGTTTCACCGCCGCCTACAAGGCCATCAACAAGGCGTGCAAGGTGAAGGCCAAGTAGGGCCGCCAGACGCCATGACCGACACCGAACCGGAAGAAAAAGCCAGGGCAGGCGGGGGCAACTTCATCCTCGACATCATCGCCGAGGATGTCGCCTCGGGCCGCGCCAAGGAGGTCGTCACCCGCTTTCCGCCGGAACCAAACGGGTACCTGCATATCGGCCACGCCAAGTCGATCTGCCTCAATTTCGGCGCCGCCGAGACTTTCGGCGGGCGCTGCCATCTCCGCTTCGACGACACCAATCCCCTCAAGGAGGAGATGGAGTTCATCGACTCCATCATCGAAGACGTCCGCTGGCTTGGCTTCGATTGGGGCCAGCACCTTTATTTCGCGTCGGATTATTTCGAGCAGCTATATATATGGGCCGAACACCTGATCGAGGCCTCCAACGCCTACGTCGACGATCTCACGGCGGACGAAATCCGCGAGCACCGGGGCACCCTGACCGAGCCGGGCCGGCCGAGCCCCCACCGCGACCGCGGCAAGGAAGAAAACCTGGACCTGTTCCGCCGCATGCGGGGGGGGGAATTCGCCGACGGCGAAAAGGTACTGCGCGCCAAAATCGACATGGCGTCGGGCAACATCAACATGCGTGACCCGGTGC
>ENA-ORDI01001282-ORDI01001282.1-marine-metagenome-genome-assembly--contig:-NODE-1282-length-14078-cov-2.775087_pt1 | contig 14078 bp, 15 predicted proteins | sample MGYA00248628_ERZ508525 | MGnify/ENA primary metagenome ERZ508525 (study PRJEB26195, sample SAMN05422138) | marine metagenome | isolation source: East of Porto Seguro, South Atlantic Ocean | place...
TCGGTGAAATATTGCCGCTGATTCAATGCCCGCTGGTGCTCGATGCGGATGCCTTGAACGCGATATCGTCTCATAAGGACTGGTTGGGGAAGTTGAAGGCCGAAACTGTTCTCACCCCTCATCCTAAAGAAATGTCCCGTTTAACCGGGGTGTCAACACAAGGAATTCAAAAAAACCGAATAACCATAGCCTCAAAATTTGCCACCGAGCATTCTTTGACCCTCCTCTTAAAAGGTTCTCCCAGCCTGATTGCATTAGCCGATGGGTCAATAATCATCAATTCCACAGGGAATTCCGGCTTGGCAACCGGTGGATCGGGAGACGTTTTGACCGGAATCATTGCCGGGCTCATGGCTCAGGGCCTGGCCCCTTGCTCGGCTTCCATTGCAGGTTCCTATATACACGGTCAAGCAGGAGATCACTTTGCTGAAACTGAAAGCCAAACTACCCTGATAGCGGGAGATTTATTAAGATGTCTGCCGGAAAGCCTGAAACGGATACTTCCATAAAGAATGAAAAAAATATCGCACAGTCCTGAAGAAACCCTGCAATTAGGAGAATCACTCGGAAGCTCTTTGGGTGCCGGTGACATCATTCTTCTATTTGGAGATCTCGGTGCAGGCAAAACTCGCTTTACCCAGGGAATCTGTTACGGTTTGGAACTGGACAAGGATTTCTATATTCGCAGTCCTACTTTCACACTAATCAATGAGTACCCAGGTAGGCTTCCTATTTACCATATCGACCTATACCGGATCGATGACCACGAAGAAATCTATTCTCTGGGCCTTGAGGAAATTTTATATACCCGAGGGGTAACTATCATTGAATGGGCGGAAAAACTACGTTCTGCCCGAAAACCGGACAAACTCATCCTCAATATTCAGGACAGATTAGAAATAAATATAAAAATAATCAGCGACTCCCAGCGGGAATTCACCTTCACTTCGTTTTCTCCAGAACCGCGTTCTTTCCCTGATTTCACTTTACTTTAAACATCTGGTATGTCATCATTGCTCATATGGTATGCCATTTGCATAAACGCTTAATGCTTTATAAATTAATTATTTAAATGATTAATGCGGTCAGGATAGCTCTTCTGTTAGTGGCCTTCAGCATAATCGGAGCGGCAGGGTTTTATTTTTTCAAAAGCTTCAACACTTCTGTCGAGATGGGTAACATCCGAGTCACGGTGATGGAAAAAGGAATTGACGTTGAAATCGAAAATTTCAAAGTCATCCACGAAGTCAAGGGTGTCAAGGAGTGGGAACTCAAAGCAGATTTTGCGCAAATCAATAATGAGGAAGATTTGACCAAAATGCAGAATGTGGAAATGATCCTCCACAAGGGAGAAAACAAGAAGTATGTCATTGTTGCGGATTCGGGAACCTACAAAGAAAAAACTAATGACGTTATTTTAATGGGCCATGTAAAATTTGTGGGTGCAGCGGATATATTGATGGATAGGTTGAGCACCAACTCTCCGAAAAGCAACTCAAAACCAGTGAAATAGTATGAAAAGCAAATCGGCCGGATTAATTATTTTTGCCGCCTGGGTATTTGTGGCTTTACCAGCCATAGCCCAAAACGAGGCACCACTAAAAGAAAAGTCCAAAAAGAGCGAAGAACCTATAGAAATCACCTCTGATCGCATGCGGTCTGAAAACGGAGGAGTAAAAATAGTTTTTTCGGGAAACGTAGTGAGTTACAAGGGCGATCTGAAAATCACCTCTGACATTATGGAGATCTACAATACCGAGGACAAAAAGGAAACGGATGAGATTGTGGCCATTGGCAATGTGGTTGTTACCCGGGGCACAAAAAGAGCCATCGGAGACCGAGCGGTTTATTTGGACAAATTGCAAAAAATAATTTTAACGGGTACCCCCTATGCCACCGCATGGGAAGAGGACAATATGATTGAAGGTCGGGAATTGATTTTTCTTATGGAAAAGGACCGGTTTATCGCCAATCAAAGAGTGCGCATGAAAATCTATCCAAAAGATGAAAAAAAGGACCCGAAAAAAAAGTCTCAGTTAACCGATCAAGATCAACTTTCCTCTTCCAAATAAAAAAGTGGCTGGCCTAAGAACCGAAAACCTTATCAAGTCATACCGGGCTCGAAAAGTAGTCAATAAATTAAGCATTGAAGTCAATCGAGGTGAAATTGTGGGCCTGCTCGGTCCAAACGGCGCGGGCAAAACCACTACCTTTTACATGGTTGTGGGGCTGACCCGCCCTGATGACGGCAAAGTTTTATTAAATGATGAAGATGTCACCTATTTTCCCATGCATGAGCGCGCCAAAAGAGGAATAAGTTATTTGCCACAGGAACCTTCGGTTTTCAGGAATTTGACGGCAGAAGAAAATATCATTGCGGTTCTGGAGACCCAGAAACTCTCCAGTTTTGACTGCAAAAAAAAGGCCCGCTCGCTTCTTCGCGAACTCAACATTCTCCATATAAAAGACTCCAAAGCTTATTCACTTTCGGGGGGAGAACGAAGACGGGTGGAAATTAGCAGGGCTTTGGCCACATCCCCAGTGTTTATTCTCTTGGATGAGCCTTTTGCAGGAATCGACCCTATTGCCGTGGCAGATATTCAATCCATTATTTCCCAATTAAAAAAAAAGGGCATTGGCGTTTTGATCACCGATCATAATGTCCGGGAAACCCTAAGCATTACTGATCGTGCTTACATTATTAACGAGGGGGAAATCATCTCATCGGGTAAACCGATGGACGTTGCCCAGGATGAAAAAGTGAAACAGATTTATCTGGGCAACCAGTTTTCATTTTAGGCCGGGAGCAAGCATTTATGGCGATGGAAATGAAAATTAATTTGAGCTTAAAGATGACCCAGAAGCTGGTCATGACACCCATGCTTCAGCAGGCCATCAAGCTCCTGCCTATGGCAAGATTGGAACTTGCCCAATTAATAAGACAAGAAATTATAGAAAATCCGGTTCTGGAAGAATTGCTTGAAGAGGAGAATGAAAATGAGCAGGAAAATAGTCAGAAAGAAAAGGAACCGAATGAAGATTTCAACTCCGATAATGAACAGAGCCCAAACTCTCAGGATCAGGAAATAGACTGGGACAGTTATTTTCAAGGCAACATAGATCAGGGCATGTCAGTCGAAAGTTATACTGAAAGACCCTCTATTGAATCTACATACAAAAAAGAAGCTACTTTAGCAGACCACCTCATGTGGCAACTGGATTTATCCGTTGACTCTGACTCGGATAAATTTATCGGATCATGCATTATAGGTAACATTCAAAATGACGGATATCTTTGCGCCGACTTACAGGAAATTGCTGAAATTTGCAACACCGAAGAAAAAAATGTGCTGAGGGTTCTAAAAATTGTACAGAGTTTTGAACCCGCCGGAGTTGCCGCCCGGACTTTGAAAGAATGCCTGATGATTCAGGCACGCACCCTTTCAGAAAAAAAACCTTATGTAGAAGTACTCATTGAAAATTATTTAGAGCGGCTGGAAGACCGGTTCTTGCCAAAGGTTGCCTCTGAGTTGAAAGTTGATGTAGAGGAAGTCTTAGATGCCTTGAAAATTATCAGGGATTTATGCCCCAAACCTGGACTTTTATTCAGCTCCGAGAGGGTTGACTATGTTGTCCCCGACCTGGTTGTAGTAAAAACAGAGAAGGGTTACGATGTGGTTTTGAATGATGATGGGGTTCCTAACCTAAGGATCAGTCCTTACTACCACAATCTGTTAAAGACCACTAAAGAGGGACAAACCAAGGAATACTTGGAGGACAAATACCGGTCTGCTTTATGGCTGATTAAAAGCATAGACCAACGAAGACAAACTATCTACAAAGTCGGGAAAAGTATCGTAAAACTGCAAAAGAGCTTTTTAGATGATGGTTTGTCCTATTTGGAACCCATGGTCCTGAAAGATGTTGCCAAAGATATTGAAATGCATGAGTCAACTGTAAGCAGAATTACCACAAACAAATACATAGATACTCCGCAGGGAGTTTTTGAGCTTAAATTCTTTTTCCATAGTGGTATCAAATCTTATATGGGGAATACCATGTCCTCCATTCGTGTAAAAAATATGATAAAGGAAATCATCAATGAGGAAGACGGGAGTTATCCATTAACAGATGATCAAATGGTTGAGGCATTAATGAGGAAAAATGCTAAAATAGCACGGAGAACTATTACAAAATATCGAAAAGAGTTGAATATTCCACCTGCAAGTAAAAGAAAAAAATGGTTTTGATTTCCCCTGCCTTATAGTAATTTATGCTCCTTTTAGCAGACCTTAATCAAAATATACCGTTTGACGTTTTTCTTGGAGAACTTGATGAAACTGACTGTAACTGGACGAAACATTGATATCACGGATGGAATCCGGGAACATTTGAAAAACAAAATGGATAAGACCATCAACGAACTAGGTGAAAAAGGAGATGTCCACGTGGCACTTCATGTAGAAAAACACCGGCATTTTGCGGAGATCACAGTAAAAACAAAGGGATTTACGGTGCATAGCCAGCACGAGACCGATGACCTCTATGCTTCGATGGATAATGCCCTGTTAAAAATTGAAAAACAGTTAAGAAAACATAAAGAAAGAGCTCAGGACCTTAGAATCAAAAAGGGCTCCCAGTCCAAACTGAAAAACCAAAACTAAACCGACCTCATCCTCAATTCGCTCCCAATCAAATGAAAATAGATGATATTTTAAAAAAGGACTCCATTATTGCCAATCTGGCCGGAACCAATAAGGAAGAAGTCCTCCGTGAAATAACCGATTTCCTGCAAAAACTGAGTTTGATCAAGGACAAGGAAACCTTGTTTAATACCTTGATGGAAAGGGAAAGGCTGGGAAGCACCGGAATTGGTGAAAATGTAGCAATTCCGCACGGAAAATCCGATGAGCTTTCCAAGATCGTTACTGTCTTTGGGCGTTCCTTAAAGGGGGTAGATTTTGAGTCCCTTGACCAAAAACCTGTCCATTTTGTATACATGGTCATTGCACCCTCCAATTCGACAGGACAACATTTAAAAGCTTTGGCCCGCATTTCAAGACTTTTTAAAAACCAGGATTTGCGCGAAGGCATTCTAAAATTACAGGACGCTAATCAAATCTATTCACTTCTCCTTGAAGCAGACTCTAAATTCATATAATTGACCATGAAAGGCATTGCTGTATCAAAAGGAGTCGCAATCGGAAAAGCGTATCTGCTTGACTCAAGTAAGTTCTGTATTATCAAACATCAGCTTAATGAACTTGAAGCAGAAAAAGAGATTGAGCGCTTTCGCAAAGCAATTGATAAAACCAAGCTCCAAATGACGGAGATAAAAAAACGCGCCAAAAAAGTCGCCGATAAATATGCAGTTATTTTAGATACTTACAGCCTGCTTCTCGATGATGATATTCTGGTTAACGATACCATCGAAAACATCAAAAAACACAAAACCAATGCAGAGTGGGCTCTCACACAAACTTTAAACAATTTTCTAAAACTGTTTGACAATATCAACGATGAATATTTGAAGGGGAAAAAAGACGATCTTGACCTGCTGGTCCAGACTATCCTTAAAAACCTCATTGGCCATTCCCAAGAGTCTCTGTCTGAAATCCAGGAGCCGGTAATTATTGTAACCCATTCCCTGAGTCCCTCTGACACCATCATGATGTCGAAAAACTTTGTCAAAGGGATGGCTACCGAGGCCGGCGGGAAAACATCCCATATTGGCATATTTGCTGCAGCTTTAGGAATCCCTGCAATCACAGGAATTAAAGGGCTCACTTCAAGCATTAATTCTGGAGATCAAATTATTGTTGATGGCATTGACGGCGAGGTCATCATAACCCCCCCCAGCGAAATTTTACAACACTACGCTAAAAAACAGGAAAACTACCGCAAATACGAAGAAAGATTATTGGCCAATATCCACCAGCCCGCAGAAACACTCGATGGACATCAGGTTAAACTGTTGGCCAATATTGAATCCAATCAGGAAGTTAAAACCCTGTATAAGTTTGGGGCCGAAGGGGTAGGACTTTACCGTACAGAATTTCTTTATTTGGCGGCATCACCCTTACCGGGGGAAAGAGAACTCTATGAGAATTTCAAATCGGTTGTCCATGAAATGGACTCCAAACCCGTTGTCATTCGTACCCTGGATATCGGGATGGATAAGCAGTTTGGCGATGTCAGTAACAGCGATGAAGACAATCCCGCCTTGGGACTTAGAGGTATTCGCTTGTCCCTGGCCAGCCCCCAGTTATTGACAGATCAAATAAAGGGAATCTTGAGAGCAAGTTTTTATGGAGATGTGAAAATTCTCTACCCCATGATCTCTTCGGTGACGGAAATAATTCAGGCCAACAAAATCCTGGAAGACGCAAAAAACGATTTAAGAAAAGATCAGATTCCATTTAATGAGAAAATCGAGGTAGGAGCCATGATAGAAACCCCGGCGGCCGCCATCTGCATTGATCATATTCTCAAGGAAGTGGACTTTATCAGTATTGGCACTAACGACCTAATCCAGTATCTTCTGGCAGTAGATCGAATAAATGAAAATGTCGCCCATCTTTACCAACCCTTTCACCCTTCAGTATTAAGAACGTTAAAAAATATTATTCAGTCTGCTGAAAACGCAGGCATAAAGGTTTCAATTTGCGGCGAGCTTGGGGGAGACCCGATGGCAACAATGCTTTTATTGGGCCTAGGAAAACTTGATGATTTGAGCATGGAACCCCATTCGATTCCAAAGGTGAAAAAGATCATTCGCACCATTCGGCTTGATGAGGCACGCCAGTTGGCCGATGATGTTTTAGAAATGAGTTCCTCAGAAGAAATAACATCTTTCATTACGAATGAAATGAGGATTCGATTCCCAGAAGATTTTGACCGGGACCTCAGTTTTGAAGAGAAATCAAGCTCTACCTGAAAATGAATTACATGATGAAACTAATATTGGTTTAGTTTGTTTTTAACCTTCCAATTAAAAGGGAAATCTTAATGAACCCAGGTAATTATTTATTCACTTCAGAATCTGTTTCGGAAGGACACCCCGACAAAATAGCGGACCAGATTTCAGATTCTATTTTGGACGCAATACTAGAACAGGATCCCAGGGCAAGAGTTGCTTGTGAAACAATGATCACTACCGGTTTCGCTGTGATTGCCGGAGAAATTTCCACTAAATGTTATATTGAAATTCCTAAAATTGTCAGAAAAACCATAAGAAGTATCGGGTTCTCCCACTCCGATATGGGTTTTGATTTTGAAACCTGCGGCGTAATGGTCGCCTTGGATGAACAATCGGGAGATATCGCCAAGGGAGTTAACGATGACAAACACGAGCAAGGCGCCGGTGACCAGGGAATGATGTTCGGTTATGCCAGCGATGAAACCTCGGAACTGATGCCCGCACCTATAATGTATGCACATAAACTGGTGCGCAAACTCGCTGAAGTAAGGAAAAAAGGAACTCTCCCCTATTTGAGACCTGACAGCAAATCACAGGTTTCAATCAGGTATGAAAATAACAAACCTGTCTGCGTTGAAACGGTCGTCATTTCGACTCAGCATGCTCCCAACGTCTCCACAAAGCAAATCAGGGCCGATATCACCGAACTTGTTATCCAAAAAGTTATCCCGAAAAAACTGCAACATAAAAAGATGAAAATCCATATCAACCCTACAGGACGTTTTGTAATTGGCGGCCCACATGGCGACTGCGGCTTAACAGGGAGAAAAATTATTGTCGATACCTACGGTGGGTTCTCGCGACATGGTGGAGGAGCATTTTCAGGAAAAGACCCATCCAAGGTCGATCGCTCTGCCGCTTATATGGCTCGATATATAGCCAAAAACCTGGTCGCAGCTAAAGTGGCCCATCGATGCGAAGTTCAGCTCGCCTACGCCATTGGAGTGGCCGACCCCGTTTCAATTTGTGTCGAAACTTTCGGAACCCATAACGTTAATCCTGATATCCTCGAAGATTTGGTCCGTTCCCATTTCAACCTCAAACCCGCAGGCATTGTTAAAACGCTGAATCTTTTAAAACCCCGTTACCTGGCAACTGCTGCTTATGGACATTTTGGTCGAAAGGAAAGTTCCTTTACATGGGAAAAAACAGATAAAGCCAAAGCTATCAGAAAGGATGCGGGATTATAAAAAGAAAAAGGAAGGCATGGGACTGAAAGATTTTATCGGGGTGTTGGTGGCTTGTTTCAAGCCACCTCCCCAAAAACCACTTCTTTAATTTTATTGCTTAAATTTTCCGGCTTAACAGGTTTTACAAGGTATTCTTTAATACCGGCCTCAATGCCCTTGTCGCGTTCTTTTTCTGCAGTAATCAATAAAAAGGGGATTTCACTCCATTTTCGGTTTTTACTCAGTGCTTTATATAAGTCCAAGCCATCCATATTGAGCATATGCCAGTCAGAAATAATAAGATCAAAAGACTTTAGCTTAAGTTCTTTTAACGCGATCTCTCCATCTCCGCTCAAGACCACATTCGTATAACCCAGTTTTTTCAGTGTTCGACGGAGAAACAACCGGGTTGTTAAAAGGTCTTCGACAATTAAAATATTAATGTCATAATTCATTTTCAGCTCACAAAATTCTATGGCGAAACAAAAGCTATCGTACTAATAATAATCAGAGCCGTTTTAACACAATCCTAAAAACTAGGCAAACCATTGTTTTTAAGTAATTATATTAAACAAATATCAATTATTAGGAACCGGTTTATTGAAAAATAAAAAAATTCGTATTGGAATTATTGGTGCAGGACAAAATACCCGAAAAATTCACCTTCCTAAATTTCTGGCCCTGCCTGATGTGGAAGTCCGAGAAGTCGCCAACCGAACCATCCAGTCGGCGAAAAATTCTGCCGAGGAGTTTCACATACCAACCATCCGGGAATCATGGGAGGAAGTGGCCACTTCTCCTGACCTGGATGCTATCGTCATCGGAACCTGGCCCTATCTTCATTGTCCCGCCACTTGCCTGGCCCTTGAATCAGGAAAACATGTTTTATGCGAAGCGCGTATGGCCATGAACCAGTCCGAAGCCAGGAGAATGCTGGACATCTCCCGGAAACACCCTAATCTCGTCGCACAACTGGTTCCTGCTCCCTTTTCCTTGCATGCGGATCATCTGATGGCCGAAATGATTCGCCGTGGAGATTTGGGGAAAATTTTATTTTTTCATGTGGATTATCAATCCGCGCCTCTTACTGTTCCGCAAAAAGTCTTGCATTGGCGAAGAAATAAAATTTTTAGCGGTATGAACATCATGACCCTGGGGATCATATATGAATCCCTGCTCCGCTGGTTGCCCCCTGCCCAATGGGTCAAGGCAGAAGCCTAAATTTTTAATGATACGGCCATTGCTCCCGAAACCGGAGAAACCGTGAAAATAGAAATCCCCGATTACCTCTCGGTTTAAATGAGTTTGCAGGAGGGGATTTCCGGGACTTTTTTAATCAGCGAAACTGGCTCTCATGCGGGCAAACCCAAAGTCAAGATCTTCGGGGAAAAGGGAACACTGGTTCTGGAGTTTGTCCCGGAAGGGAAGTTATATTTCGGCCGCCGGGACCAAGCTCAATTGGAGGAGGTCCCTATTCCCCAAAGCCTGCGCGGAATCTGGAAAGTGGAAGAAGAGTTTATCGGCGCAATCAGGAATAAAACACCATTTAGCCATACATCGTTTTCCACAGGAGTACAATACATGCGCTTTACCGAAGCCGTCTATCGCAGTTACCGCAACAATGGTACCCGAGTACCTCTAGCCAAACATGAAAATATGTAGTCGGCATTGCTGGATGGTTACCCGGTTTAGGCCAATCTTCCAATCCCTATAAATGCGCTCCCGGCATAAACCTCCTCAATGTGTTGAACCGCGAAACCCGCCCTTTCCATTTCCTGAGAGAACTCCTCGCGCGTATAAGCCTGCCATTTTCCCGAGCTGAGTTGCTTTTGTATAAACCGAAGCCCGATAGCCTTGGTGAAAGGATAAACCAGGTATTGTTTAATAAGACTCGCTAAAATTCCATGGCGCTCCCTGACCAATCGAACGCTTTGCTCAATAATAGAATCCGCGTCATAATCCACGGAAGGGTTGGTAAGAATAAGAACACCTTCCATTTTCATGAAAGCTTTTAAATTTTTCAAAGCCAATAGCCTTAATTCATTGGACGCAAGGGTGTAAAGGGAGAAATGCCCTACGACCACATCAAACTTTTGTCCATCCCCAGGATAGGGAGAAGTTAAATTGGACTGGAAACAGGAAACCCGGTCGGCAATCCCCAGTTCTTGAGCGCGTAGCAACGCCTGGCCCACTCCTGATTTCAGGAGATCGGTTCCAGTATAAACCAACCCCTCCCTGATACGTGCTTCAAGAAACCGCAGGAGAAGTCCGGAACCGCAACCTGCATCCAGCAGGGTTAAGGATTTTCCTTCCGGCAAAAAAGCAACCACGCGCCGCATGGATTCAAGATAGGACTCCGGAGACAACCGATCATACAATCGGGACTGAAACCCTACCGACCAATAATTTTTACTGTAAAATTTTCCCATACATTGCCTGCTACTTAAAAATTCAAACGCTTGTCAGCCGCCGGGCAAAGGAATATAATTATTGTTGTAACCCTATGGAGTAACTCGATGGCCAAAAAACCTTTTATCAATAAACATGGGTTTGTGGAATACCCATTTTTGCATGACAAACGCAAAGAAAAGAACTGGTGGTTATATAACCTCATGGAAGACTACCTCAAACGCCGTGCAAAGCATAAGGTAGGCCCCACATATACCCGAGACGATTGCGAAGAGGATTTTAAAAAAATCCTCGGCGAAACCAACCTGAAATTTTATGTCATGCTCGCGTTAGGGATGGGAATGGAATTCAAGCTGATTGGAAAATATAAAACCCCCGAACTCACCCATATCGAAGATCCGGTTCCTTACATTACCGAAAAATATGGCGGCGGAAAATACAAGGTCAATATCTATCATGACGGGACCTTTTGTGGAACAGAAAATTATAAAGCTCACGGCGATCCCAAGTGGGTTGAAATAAAAGAGGACAATCCAACTGGCTAAAAAATTCTCCCGCTTTTAAAAATTATGTAGTATTCCTTTGGGTGCAACTGATAATAAAAATCAATCCAGTTCTTCTTCCGGATTGCGCGGCTTTTGAATGGTGGGAACACTGAACTTGAGGCTCGACGGCAAAGTGGAAGCTATTTTTCCGTAGGCAATATTCCCGCTTTCCCCCTCCAGTCCGATGTAAATATTTTCGTTTTTGGTCTTTACCGGGTAGGTTGGGATAAACAGCTCGGGATTCTGCATATTTGCTCCACTTTCCAATTTAAAACGCCATTCATGGCCCGGACAAATTACAATGCCTTCTTCAATACGTCCTTCTCCCAAAGGCGAACCTCTATGCGGGCACTTGTTGGCAATGGCATAATATTTTCCCTTATAGTTAAAAAGAGCGATCTCAGCCTCGCCGGCTGATATGATGGCGGACTTGCCAATAGGGAGATCCTCCACTGGCATGATTTTTACGTATTTCATAAAATTTCAGCTTTCTTGTTTGGCCTCTTTCTCAGGCTCCTCGCCTTCTTTATAAAACTTAAACTCGCAGTTGGAGTAGATAAAGTTCATCGCTTTTTGTCCCAATATCTTTGTCGTGGTTTGGTTCAACGAGTCCGGATTGGACATGAGCCGTTTCTGGATATCTTCCACCTTCTGTTTCGTCTGCTTGGCAAGCAGTTCATATTCGGCCTCCATATCTTGCTGGGTCACATGGATATTCTCGGCCGCTGCAACAGATTCTAACATCATATAGCCAGTGGTATTAAAAATCGCTTTTTCTCTCCATTCTTTCATCGCTTTATCAGGTTCAAACCCGGAGTCCTCCAGTTTCATTCCTGACTGGGCAATTTGATATTTCATGCCTTCAATCATAAATTTCAATTCTCTATCTATCAACGAATCCGGCGGAGGCGTCTCGGCATCTTTGACCAAGATATTAAAAATATCTTCTTTAATCCTCAACTCCTCCTCCTGGTCTTTATGATTTTGCAGGTCGATCTTAATGCCTCGGCGAAGTTCCACAACGGTATCAAATCCTTCCCGCTGGGCAATTTCATCGGTCAATTCAGGAAGATGGAGTTTTCTGATTTTTTTTATTTTGACTTTAAAGGTAGCCCGATCGTCTTCCTGCTTCTCTTCAGGAGCTCCCGGAACGGGAAAACTGACCCGGCGCATTTTCTGGTTCCAGTTGGAAGGAAGGACAACTTTAATCTCAAAATCCTCCTCCTGGGTATGCCCAATTAATTGATCCTCAAATCCAGGAAGCATTTTCTTTTCACCCACTCGCAGTTCAAAATCCTTTGCGCTTCCATTTTCCAGTTCCTCGCCATTCATAGTGCCATCAAAATCCAAAGTAAGGATATCCCCATCCTGAACCGCATAATCCGCAGGCATTTCTTCCAAGGAACCCTGGCGACTGAGAACTTTTACCAGAGTTTCTTCAATTTCCTCATCCTTGACGACAGCTTCCTTCTTTTTGAATTTAAGCCCTTTATAATCCTTAACTTTTAATTCCGGTTTGACATCGAGAATTACAGCAAATTTCAAAGGCTCATCCCTTTTAACATTCTGCATCCCCGCATGGTCAATCTCCGGCTGGCCGGTGGGCTTGAGTCCGGATTTATGAAGCGCCTCCTCATAATATTCCTGCATCAACTCCTGGAACATGTCCCCCAAAGACTGCATAGGAACCTGTTTCTCAAGTACTTTCTGCGGAATCTTTCCTGGCCTGAATCCCGGTATCTTGACTTGGCGATTCAATACTTTATAGGCTTCATTCACCCGCTTGGTCACCACTTCCTCAGGGATGGTGATATTAATTTTTCGTTTCAACCCTTCAAGTTCTTCAACATCGAATTCCATCTCAAAACCTCCACTCGGCGTGGGGCCAGCGAGCAATAGCTTTCGCTGGCTAGCAAAGAGTTATCTCGGCTTAATACGCCACTGTTATTTATCTCCCCTGCGTAATATTCTTCATTTGCCTTCATGCCCCGACGGAGTACTGAGGGGCTTACTATCTGCTTCCCTCGCTAGAGGGCGGCTAGTGGAAATTTGTCCAGGATCATCTGGTCGATTTCTTTTTTCAGCTGGCCCAGTATTTCCTCATAGGAATATGAACCCAGGGTTTCCGTTCCCTTTTTCAGGTTCACCCGGGTAGGCCCGCACCAAAGCCCCAGGTCCGCATCATCGGTTTCTCCCGGGCCGTTAACCCGACAGCCCATCACCGCAATAGTCAGCTTATATTTTTCAGCATATTCTGTCATCTTTCGTACATCCTGTGCCAGATCGACAAACTTTTCATTCTCTACTCGGGAACAACTGGGGCAAGCAATGATATTCAACCCATCGAGAAAATTCTCGGGAACAGAGCGGAACCGACCCTCCTCAATGTCTTTAAGAATTTCCCTTCCTACCTGAATTTCCTGCCCCTTATCATCATTTGGCACAGTCAGGGAAACGCGAATCGTATCGCCAATTCCCGCTGAGATCAATTGTTCAAAAGCAATGCGGGTTTTAATGATGCCTTCAGGAGGGAGCCCGGCTTCGGTCACCCCCAGATGCAAAGGGATATCCGGGCGTTCTTTGGAGAATCGCCGATTGGCCTCAATCACTTTCTGAGAATCAGAGTCCTTAAGGGAAACGCAATAATTCTCAAAGCCCATCTCATCCAGCATTTGGCAATGATCGACTGCGGAACGGACCATAGCCTCTACCGAATCGTCTTTATAGCGTTCCTTGTAGTCCGGATCTACCGAACCACAGTTGACCCCAATGCGAATCGCGCAATCATTTGCCTTCGCCGCGTTGACAATAAATTCCACTTTCTCACGAATGGTCTTTTCTTTTTCCAAATGGAACAGGTGTCCGGGGTTATAACGGATCTTGTTTACCAAGGGGGCAACCAGTGGCGCCAGCTTGTAATTTTCCTGAAGGTCCACCGACCACACACTATCGGGAAATTGTTGACGCAGGGTTCGC
>ENA-ORDI01001284-ORDI01001284.1-marine-metagenome-genome-assembly--contig:-NODE-1284-length-14062-cov-3.057347_pt1 | contig 14062 bp, 9 predicted proteins | sample MGYA00248628_ERZ508525 | MGnify/ENA primary metagenome ERZ508525 (study PRJEB26195, sample SAMN05422138) | marine metagenome | isolation source: East of Porto Seguro, South Atlantic Ocean | place...
CCGCCCAAAAGGCCGGGATCGCCCTTGGCGTCGATGGCGACCTTCGACCCGATGGCCTTTTTCAGCGACCCGCCGATCCGTTCAATCTGTTTTTTCGTCAACGGCTGCGCCGAAACCACCTCGGCGGTGGATTCCCCGCGGTGCCGGGCCAGAAGACCTTGATAGGCGGCGATCATGGCCGGCAGCGCGAAAAGGCGGCGGTTTTTCGCCACCGTGCCGACAAAATTCCGGGTCAGGGCGGACATCTTGGCCTTTTCCAGGACCGCGGCCATGGCCCGGCCCTGGTCTTGGCGCGAAATCGCCGGTGAACGGATGAGCCGGGTCAGATCGCTACTTTCCTCGATCATGCGGCCCAGTTGGCCGAGATCGCCCGAGACCCGGTCTAACTGTTTGTCGGCTTCAGCAAGGTCGAAAAAGGCCGTGGCATAACGCCCGGCAAGACCCGTGGCGCCTATGGAATCCGCTGACACCTGGAAGGTTCCTCTTTTATTTTTGTAAAGAGATGCCGGGTGCCTGACGGCGCCTTTGAAACCATCCCCCTGAGCCGGGGTTTCCCCCGTAAAAACGCCGATTTCGTAGCATACCCGTTTCGGCCATGCAAGACGACTCCGGGCATAAGAAAGCCCATGAAACGGGCGGATTTGAAAGCCTCATCCGGGCGTTCTCCTAAGCGGCGACCTTTCGTTTCATGGTTTCCCGGGACCGTGCCCGAGGCCGCTTGTTTTACAGGAAGCTGTAGGGATCGACGTCCGTCTGGACGCGGACTTTCCTAGCCACCTTGACCCGGCCCAGCCAGTCCCTGAGCACGGCCTGAAGGTTGGTTTCCTTGGCCGTCTTCAATAACAACCGCCGTCGGTGGCGGCCGCGCAACAGCGCAAACGGCGCCGGCGCCGGGCCGAGCACGGTGACGCCGTCGCCCGTCGGTCCGGCCCGCCCGAGGTCGCGGGCGGTCCGGTCGACGGCGGCTTCGTCGAGGCCGGAAACGATTAATGCCGCCAGACGGCCGAAAGGCGGCATGCCGGTCTGACGGCGGCTTTCGGCTTCGGCCTCGAGGAACGTCTCCCGGTCGCCGGCGATCAACGCCTGCATCACCGGGTGTTCCGGCATGTAGGTCTGCAACAGCACCCTTCCGGGCCTTTCCGCGCGTCCGGCGCGTCCGGCCAGTTGATAAAGAAGCTGATAGGTCCGTTCCGCCGCCCGCAAGTCGCCGCCGGTGAGGCCCAAATCCGCATCGACCGCGCCGACCAGGGTCAACAGCGGAAAATGGTACCCCTTGGTGATGATCTGGGTGCCGATGACCAAATCAATGTCATGGTCCTCGATCCGGCGCACCAGGTCGGCCGCCGCCCGGGGGCTGGTCACGGTGTCGCTGGCGGCGATCCGGTAGCGGATGCCGGGGAAAACGGTTTCGACCTCTTCCGCCAGCCGCTCGACCCCGGGGCCGCAGGCGGCGAAGCTTTCTTCCGTCTCGCATTCCGGACATCGGGCCGGCGGTACGGCGGTATAGCCGCAATGGTGGCACAAAAGCCGGCCTCCGAGCCGGTGTTCGACCAGCCAGGCAATGCATCGCGGGCATTGCATCCGGTGCCCGCAGGTCTGGCACAGGGTCAACGGCGCATAGCCACGGCGGTTCAAAAACAGCATCGCCTGTTCGCCGCCGGCGAAGGTTTCGACCAGGCTTTCGCGGAGCCGCGGCGACAGCCAGCACTGCGATGGCGTTTCCTCTTTTCTCATGTCGATGACGTCGATTTCGGGCAACGACGCCCCGGCGTGGCGGTCGGGCAGGAGCAAGGTTTGATAACGGCCGTCCCGGGCATTGAGAACGGTTTCCAACGACGGTGTCGCCGACGCCAGGACGATGGGAAAGCCGCCCAACTGGGCGCGGACGACGGCCATGTCGCGGGCGTTGTAAATGACGCCGTCTTCCTGTTTGAAGGACGGATCGTGTTCCTCGTCGGCGACGATGAGCGCCAAATCGGGGAACGGCAAAAACAACGCCGAGCGCGCCCCGACCACGACCCGGGTTCGCCCCTCGGCCACGGCCCGCCAGGTGACGCGCCGCTGCGCCGCCGTCAGGTCCGAATGCCAAACCCCAGGCGGCGCCCCGAACCGTTCCTTGAACCGCGTCAGCCATTGGGCGCTGAGCGCGATTTCCGGCAACAGTACCAGCACCTGGCCGCCGTGCTTCAGGGCTTCGGCGACGGCCTGGAAATAGACTTCCGTCTTGCCCGACCCGGGGACGCCTTCGAGAAGAACGACCCCGAAGCCGCCTCTTTCAGTCCCTTCTTGCAGTTTCTCCGCCGCCCGGGCCTGGTCAGGCGACAGGTCGGGACCCGGCTTTTGCCAGTCGGGGCTGGCCTCGAGGCCGGTGGCGCGGTCTGGCAGCTGGACGGGGATGATTGCCCCGGCGTCGGCCAGCCCGCGGACGACCCCGGGCCCGGTGCCGGCCTCAAGCGCCAGTTCCGTCACCGGCCGGGGTGGGCCTTCGGCCAGGACCTTCAACACCCGTTCCCGGGCCTTGGTCATCCGGAACCCCTCGGCCTTGGGGTTGAGCGCATAGGCGCTCACCGGTTTCGGCGGGTTCAGGGCGTCGGGCACGCTCATCGCCATTTTCAACACCGCGCCGGGGGCGCTGAGGGTATAGCGCGCCACCCAGTCGATGAACCGGCGGCAGACCTCGGGCATAGACGGGCAGTCGAGCCGGGCGAAGACGTCCTTCATTTTCGCCTCGGGGACGCTGCCTTGGCCTTTTCCCCAGACGACGCCGGTCGCCTTGCGGGCGCCCAGGGGAACGGTAACGAAATCCCCGTCGGCCAGGGCCGTATCGTCAGGCACCCGGTAATCGTAGGTTCCGCCCAGGGGCAACGGCAAAAGGACGCCGACGCGCTGCCCCGGAAGATGGCGGGGAGCTTCGGACGGGGGCGATGCGGCGGCGGGGGTCATGGGCGTCGCTTGTGGGTTCCTGGGGGGTTCCTGATTGAAATCCGGTTTCTGGGGTATAATAGGCGATTCGCGGACAGTCGCGAGGCTTCTGGAGACCATGGGACGCAAAACCGACAAACCTGTCGTCGTTGACGATCAGGCCCCGGCCGAGGACGTTTCGGGCGACGCCGTCGCCGATTACCTGCGTCGGCACCCCGATTTCTTCACCGGCCGCCTGGACCTGTTGTCTGATATGGCGGCGCCTGACCGTTGGAGCGACGACAGCGTCGTCGACATGCAGCGGTTTCTGGCCGAGCGCCGTCTGGGTGAGATCGACGACCTGCGCAACTGTGCCCAGGAGGTCATCGAAACCAGCCGCACCAACATGTCGGTCCAGACCCGGACCCATGCCGCCGTCCTAGCGATGCTGTCCGCCGCCGATCTCGAACATCTGCTGAGGGTCATCAACGACGATTTGCCCCTGCTGCTGGATGTCGACGTGGTGACCTTGGGGATCGAGGCGCCGGGGTCGCCGGAGTCCGGTCTCCAGGCAGTGCCGGGGAAGGCCCTGGACGCGTTTTTGGCGCTGGCGGAGGTCCAGAAACTGCCGCAGGGCGGCGTCGATGGGATTTTGGGGGCCGAGGAAAACGTCCGCCTGCTTGAGGACATCGGGGACGGGACGGAAGTCGGGGGCACGCTGTTCGGCGCCGCCGCTGGATTGGCCCGTTCGGCCGCCCTGGCCCGCCTGCGTCCTGGACGCGAGGTCCCGGCCGGGCTGGTGGCTTTTGGGTCCCGGGGTTCAGCTTTCCGTCCCGGCCAGGGGACGGAATTGATCGGCTTCCTGGCCCGAGTGCTCGAATCCTGCCTGCACCGGCTGGTGGAGGCTCCTGCTTGAACGACAAACCGGCGTTCGCCGCCGAACCGGCGGTCGTTTCCGCCATTGAGGACTGGCGGGCCTGGCTGGCCCACGAACGCCGTATCTCGAACCACACCCTCGACGCTTACAGCCGCGACCTCGGGAGCTTCCTCCGGTTCACCGCCGAACACCTCGGCTATGCGCCGGGGCTGCAGGACCTTCGGGCGCTGGAACCGGCGGACTTTCGCGGGTTTCTGGCCGATCGCCAGGCCCGGGGCCTGGCCCGCTCGTCGACGGCCCGGGCGATGTCCACGTTGCGCAATTTTTTCAAGTTTATCGAGCGCCAGGGCCTGGTGGAAAACGCCGCCATTGGCGGCATCAGGACGCCTAAGGTGCCAAGATCCGTGCCTAAGGCGTTGGACGAGGTGGACGCCCTGGAAACCGTTTCGGTCATCGAGGACTTGTCCGAGGAGCCCTGGATCGGCAAGCGTGACGCCGCGGTGCTGTTTCTGCTGTACGGGTGCGGGCTGCGCATCGGCGAGGCGCTGGGCCTCGACCGGGACCAGGTTGCGGAACCGGGCGACGCCATGGACACCATCGTCGTCACCGGCAAGGGGGACAAACAGCGCCTGGTGCCGGTGCTGCCGGTGGTCACCAAGGCCTTGGGCGATTACATCGACGCCTGCCCCCATGACTTAGCCCTCGACGGCCCGCTGTTCGTCGGCAAGCGCGGCAAGCGGCTGAGCGCGCGCATGATCCAGCGCCAGATGGGCCGCGTCCGGGCGCTCCTGGGGCTGCCGGAAACGGCGACGCCGCACGCCCTTCGCCACAGCTTCGCCACCCATCTGCTGGCTGGCGGCGGCGACCTGCGCACGATCCAAGAATTGCTGGGCCATGCGTCCCTCAGCACCACCCAGCGCTACACGGAAGTCGACGCCGGACGTCTGAAGAGCGTCTACGACGGCGCCCACCCCCGCGCCCGGCGTTAATCTTTCTTTTTTTCCCTGAGCAGCGCCAACGCCAGCGGACCCAGGGTGACGATCAGGCCGGTAAAGGCGAAGGCCCAGCCCCAGGAGGCGATGGTTTCGCCGCCGACGCCGGTGGGGCTGGTCAAATCAAGCATGACGCCGAACATCAGCGGCCCGGCGAAGGCGCCGATGAAGCCGATGCACGAATGCACCGCCATGGTGGCGCCTTGATAGCCCTTCGGCGCGGCGGCGACTACACCGGCGGTGATCGACGCCGAATCGCCGGTGAGGGTAATGCCGTAAAGCAATGACAGGCCGACAACGACCCAATAGGGCCAATCCGCGGAGATCCCCAATACGCAGGCCAGGACGGCGGAGGAAAGCATGACCATGGTGATGATCCGATGCCGTCCGAAACGGCGGCTGAGTTCGTTGCCCAAGACGCTCGACGGCAGGCCCAGCAGATTGATGACGGCGGCGATCGCCGTGGCGCTCCACCCCATGTTACCCGTCGGTCCGGTGGCGGCGGCGAACACCAGATAGGTGACGCCCCAGGCGCGGAAGACGAAAAGCTCGAAATTGTGCGCCGTATAGGCGAGCACGTATCCCATGGCGGCCCGGCACTGGAACACCGGGCGGAAATCGAGAAGGTGGGTGGACGGCCGGTCCGTCTGTTCGGGGTCTTGGTGGGGAAAGGCGAGGACGGCGAGGACCATTGCCGCCGCCGGCCCCAGCGAGGCGAGGCCGAAGGCCCAATGCCAGTCCAGCGCCGTCGCCACGACGCCGGAAAGATAAAATGAAATCGCCGTGCCGATGCCGAAGCTGGAGGTATAGAAAGCCACCGCCCGGCTTTGGTCCTTGTCGCCGGCCATGTGCCTGAGATGGTTGCTGAGAAGCTTGAGCCCCGGCATGTAGGTACCGGCGAGGGCGACGCCGGAAATGACGCGGAACACGAACGCCGACCAGAAGCCACTTGTCATCAAGGCGAACCCAAGGGTGCCGACCGCCGTCAGGACCATGCACAGGTAATAGATTTTCCTGGGCGGCGTCCGGTCGGTGAGACTGACCAACACAGGCACCGCGGCAAGATAGCCGACATAGTAAATGCCGTTCAGCCACCCGGCGTCGGTTTTGGACAGGTTCCATTCGGCGAGGAATGTCGGCAACAGCGCCGGAAAGGTCGCGGACCCGAGCATGGAGACGATTTCGGCGGCGCAAAGGGCAAAGATGAGGGGAGTGGGGGACGGTTTCGGTGACATGCGAGCATACTAGAGCACGTCAAGTTTGAATGGAATCATTCGGACTTTATGGGCTCTGGTTGCGGGGTTAAGCCGCAACCCGCCGCGTAGCGGGCGTCAGCCCTAGTGGGGCATGAATGGGCGTCTGAACGCAGGGTTGATCGTCCGGGCACGATCAAACCTGAAACGCTATAAGCAAGCCGCCCCGGCCCCTCAAACCTTTAGGCTTCTCCGATCCAGGCCTGGGCGACGGTGGAGTCGGCGTTGGCGCCTGGCGCTCCGGAACCGGCCCGGAACCCGCAAGACCTTGAGTGTAAAGAAAACCCCTTCCGTTTCGGAATCCTGGGGTGAGCAACAGTGGACATCGGTCGGCATCGGGTGGATATTGGGTGGACATTTAGTGGTTATCGGGTGGCTGGTGGGGAGTCGGGTACGGGTGGTTTTCAAAACCTTTCGAAGGTTGGAAGGCAAAAGAACGCAAGCGCGCTGGTGTTTCAATTCGTCGCCGGCAAGAAAACCGGACGCGGTGAAAACAATCCGCAGGACGACATCTATCCCATGTGGTAGGCGCGAGCCTCTAACCCGCGTCCCCGGGTCCGTTTCTGGCTAATCAGCGACATAGACAATGGCCCCCAGACCGTCCGGTCTCGGACTGAAAGCGGACAGGCACACTCCAATCCCTGTCCGTTGCCCGTTTAGGAGACCATGACCCGGTTCAGCCGCCGCTGAGGGTGGCTTGGCGGAACCTGAGCCGGCATTCGGCCGGGTCTAGGTTGCGGACGAAGGCCGTCGGCGGCCCGGCGGTCACCCGCAGCACCAAAAGCCTGGGCGCCGCCGCCTCGATGAGGAATTTCGCTCCCTCGGCCAAATCGTCGGCGGTATTGGCGGTCATGGTCGACGCCAGGCCGGCGCCTTTTGCCATCAGCGCCAGGTCGGTGTTCATCGCCGTGTGTCCGGGCTGGCCGCCGGTCTCGCCGTGACACCCGTTGTCGATGCAGACGATCGACAGGTTCTGGGGCGCCAGGGTCGCCACCGTGGCCAGCACGCCGACGTTCATCAGCATCTCGCCGTCGCCGGTAATCACCGCCACCCGGGCCTCGGGCGCCGACAGGGCGAGGCCGAGGCCCATCGGCACGGCGGCGCCCATGGTGCCGGCCATGGCGAACAGGTTGGCCCTGTCGCCGGTCAATCCCGCGGTGTCGCGGGCCGAGCCGGCGAGCCCGGAGATGAACAAATAATCGTCGGGCTTCGGGAACAGCACCGCCAAGACGTCGCGGCGGTCGAGTGTCGGAATGGGGGTCGGCGCGGTCATGTCATTCGGCCCTTCATGGGGTCTTTGGGGCCGGGGCGGCTTTCGGGAACGGTTTGGCGCCGAGGAATTTCTGCGACAGGATTAAAGCCGCCCCGTGGCCGCCGCCAAACACCGCCGTCAGCGTCGCGTTGGTCGCCGGTTTCAGGTCGTCCGCGGTGTCGACCCGGAAGGTCAGCACCCCCATGGCATGCAGGATCGGCTCCACGGCCTGTCCCATGGGGTACTGCCACGGGTTCTGTTCGCCGTAATCGCCACGCATGGAAATCATCATCAGGACCGGGAACCGCCCGCCCTTGACCAACGACAGGAAATTAGGGCAGTTGCCGACGCCGGACGACTGCATGCACAAAATCGCCCGCTTGCCCACTAGGTCGGCGCCGGCGCAGATGGCGACGCCTTCCTCCTCGGAGGTCAAAAGCACTGTCTGGGCTTGGTTGTGGGAATTGGCGAGTTCGATCAGCTTGGCGTTGCCGGAGTCGGGGACGTGGGTGAACAGGGTCACGCCCCCTTCGATCAGGTCGTCGAAAAGCCGCGCCGGCCAGTCGTTCTTGTCGGGCTTGCTCATGCCGGGTGTTTAGATATGGACAGCCCGCCCGTCAACGGCCAAGGCCGCCTCCTTGACCGCTTCCGATAGCCCCGGGTGGCCGTGGCTGATGCGGGCGATGTCTTCGGCCGAGGCGCTCAACTCTATGGCGACGGCGACCTCCTGGATCAAATCCCCGGCCTCGGGGCCGATGATGTGGCAGCCGAGCACCGCGTCGGTCGTGGCGTCGGCGAGGATCTTGACGAAGCCGTCGGCGTCGGCGTTGCAGCGGGCCCGGGAATTGGCGGTGAACGGAAACTTGCCGACCCGGTAGTCAACGCCGGCTTCCTTCAGTTGCTCTTCGGTCTTGCCGAGGTTCGCCACCTCGGGCCAAGTGTAGACGACGCCGGGGATGGCGTCGTAGTCGATGTGCCCCGACTGGCCGGCCATGATCTCGACCGCCACCACGCCTTCGTCCTCGGCCTTGTGCGCCAGCATGGCGCCGCCGATGACGTCGCCGATGGCGAAGATGCCCTCGACGTTGGTCTGAAAGTCCTCGTCGACCTTGATGAAGCCGTGGTCGTCCATTTCGACGCCTGCCTTGTCGAGCCCCAGGCCCTCGATGTAGGGCCGCCGCCCGATGGCGACCAGCACCACGTCGGCCTTCAGCGCTTCCTTCTTTCCACCAGAAACGGGCTCGATGCTTAAGGTTACCCCGGCCTTCGACGCCTTGGCGGCGGTGACCTTGGACGACAGCTTGAATTCCATGCCCTGCTTGGCGAGGATGCGCTGCATCTGCTTGGACACCTCGCCGTCCATGCCGGACAGGATGTGGTCGAGGAATTCGACCACCGTCACCTTGGCGCCCAGCCGCCCCCACACCGAGCCCAGTTCCAGCCCGATGACCCCGGCGCCGACGACGACCAGGGTCTGCGGTACTTTCTTGAGTTCAAGCGCGCCGGTGGAACTGACGATCCGCTTCTCGTCGATCGTGACCCCGGCAAGCGGCGTCACGTCCGACCCGGTGGCGATGATGGTGTTTTCGGTCTTGAGAACCTTTTTCTTGCCCCCTTTCTTGGCCGGCTTGACGGCGACCTCGCCGGGGGCGGCAATCTTTCCTTCGCCGACAACGTAATCGATCTTGTTCTTCTTGATCAGAAACTCGATGCCCTGGGTCAGCTCCTGGACCACCTTGTCCTTGCGCCCCATCATCGTCTTGAGGTCGAGGGTCAGCCCGGTGGTCTTGATGCCGTGGTGGGCGAACTCGTGGTTTGCTACCTCGAAATGGTGCGACGATTGCAACAGCGCCTTCGACGGGATGCAGCCGACGTTGAGGCACGTGCCGCCCAAGGTGCCATACTTTTCGACGATGGCCGTCTTCAGGCCCAGTTGCGCGGCGCGGATGGCAGCGACGTAGCCGCCGGGGCCGCCGCCGATAACGACGAGATCGTATACGTCACTCATGATGCCGGTCCTTTCCTCAGAGCGTGAAGGGCGCTAAACGTCGACCAGGATGCGTTGTGGGTCCTCGATGCATTCCTTCATCCGCACCAGGAAGGACACCGCCTCGCGGCCGTCGACGATGCGGTGGTCGTAGCTCAGCGCCAGGTACATCATCGGTCGGATGACGACCTCGTCGCCGATGGCGACCGGGCGTTTGTCGATCTTGTGCATGCCCAGGACCGCCGACTGCGGCACGTTCAGGATCGGCATCGAATTCAACGACCCGAAGACGCCGCCGTTGGAGATGGTGAACGTGCCACCCGACATCTCGTCGATGCCGAGCTTGCCGTCCCGGGCCCGGAGGCCGAAGCCCCGGATCGTGCCTTCGATATCGGCGAAGCTCATCTTGTCGGCGTCGCGCAGCACCGGCACCACCAGGCCCTTGGACGAGCCGACGGCGACGCCGATGTTGTAGTAGTTCTTGTAGATGATCTCGTCGCCGTAGATTTCGCCGTTGACCGCCGGCCATTCCTTCAACCCGATGCAGGCGGCGCGGACGAAAAACGACATGAAGCCGAGCCGGGTGTCATGCTTCTTCTCGAAGGCGTCCTTGTAGGTGGCGCGCAAATCCATCACCGCGCCCATGTCGACCTCGTTCCAGGTCGTCAGCATGGCGGCGGTGTTCTGGGCCTCCTTCAAACGAGCGGTGATGATCTTGCGCAGCTTGGTCATCTTAACCCGTTCCTCGCGCGGGTCTTCGGGACGCGGTGGCAAGGGACCGGCCGGTGCGGCAGCGGGCGCGCCCCTGGGAGCAGCAGCAGGCGCGGCGGCCCCGCCCTTGGTGATGAAGTCCTGAACGTCACCCTTGGTCAGGCGGCCGCCCTTGCCGGTCGCCGGGATCACCGAAGCGTCAAGATTGCTGTCATCGACCAGCTTGCGCACCGCCGGCGACAAGGGCTTGGTGGCCGGCGCAGCGGCGGCCGTGGCCGGGGCGGGAGCGTGAGCCGGAGCCGGTTCGGGGGCCGGAGTTGGCGCCGGCGCGGCCTCTTCCTTGGCTTCTTCTTTGGCTTCGGGGGCGGGGGCCTCTTCAATGGCGGCGGCACCTTCGTCGATGACCCCCAGCAAAGCGTCGACCAGGACTTCCGCGCCTTCGGCCGCCGAGATGGTTTTCAGGGCGCCGGCGACCGGCGAGTTGACCTCGACCGTGACCTTGTCCGTCTCCAGTTCGACCAGGGCCTCGTCGACGGCAACGGCGTCGCCGGCGGCCTTGAACCACTTGGCGACGGTCGCTTCGGTCACCGATTCGCCTAGCGTGGGAACCTTGATTTCAACAGCCATGTTTTACCCTCAATCTCTTATGTTTTCTGCAACCGACGTCTACTGAATTTGTCTCTGTCCGGGCCTCCGGCCCGTCCTCGCCTCTTAATATTTTTTTCTTTTTTGGCTTTAGCCGTCTTTTTTTTCGGCGCCTTGTTGATGGTCAGGGCCTTGTCGACCAGTTTTTCCTGGCGCACGAGATGCCGTTTCATGGTCCCCGCCGCCGGCGCCGCTGCCGCCGCCCGCCCGGCATAGGCCGGCCGGGTCACGGGGGCGCCGATTTCAATGAGCGTCTCTTCCAGGGGCTCGAAAATGAAGCTCCACGATCCCATGTTGCGCGGTTCTTCCTGGCACCAGACGATTTCCTCGACGTTCTTGAAGCGGCTCATTTCCTCGCTCAACGCCTTCTTCGGGAACGGGAACAACTGTTCGACCCGAAGAATGTAGACGTCTTTCTGCTTGCGCTTCTCGCGTTCCTCCAAGAGGTCGAAATAGACTTTGCCGGAGCACAGCACCAATTTCCTGATCTTGTCGTCGGCCAGCACATCGCCGTCGTCCCAAAGCACCCGGTGAAAGGTGGTGCCCTCGGCCATGTCCTTGAGCTCGGAGACGCAGCCCTTGTGGCGAAGCAACGACTTCGGCGTCATCAACACCAGGGGCTTGCGGAAATCGCGGCGCATCTGGCGGCGAAGGACGTGGAAATAGTTGGACGGCGTGGTGCAGTTGCAGACCTGCATGTTGTCTTCGGCGCAGAGCTGCAGGTAGCGTTCAAGCCGCGCCGACGAGTGTTCCGGCCCCTGGCCTTCGAAGCCGTGCGGCAGCAGCATCACCAGGCCCGACATGCGCAGCCATTTGTGCTCGCCCGACGAAACGAACTGGTCGATCACCACCTGGGCGCCGTTGGCGAAGTCGCCGAATTGGGCCTCCCACAGGATCAGCATCTGCGGTTCGGACAGGCTGTAGCCGTACTCAAAACCGAGCACCCCGGCCTCGGAAAGCGGGCTGTCCAGGACCTCGAACGGCGATTGCCCGAAGCGCAGGTTGGAAAGCGGGATATAGCGTTCGTCGTTGGTTTGATCGACGAGCACCGAGTGGCGCTGTGAAAACGTGCCGCGGCCGGAATCCTGTCCGGACAGGCGTACCGGGTGGCCTTCGAGCAGCAGCGACCCGAAGGCCAGCGCCTCGGCCGTCGTCCAGTCGATGCCTTTCCCGGAATCGATCATCTTGCGCTTGGCTTCGAGCTGACGGACGATTTTCCGATTGAGATTGAAGTTATCGGGAACGCGGGTCAGCGCCTGGCCGATCTCTTTCAGGCGCTCCATGGAAACGCCGGTTTCGCCGCGCCGGGTGTCGCCGGACGCCACCGACAGCCCCTCCCAGGCGCCGTCCAGCCAGTCCGCCTTGTTGGCCTTGTAGCTGGCCGCCGCCTCGAAGGCCTCGTCCAGTTCCTTTTTGATATCTGCTTTCGCCTGTTCCAGGTCCTCTTGGGTAAGGACGCCTTCGGCGACCAGCTTGTTGGCGTAGATTTCGCAGGTCGTCGGGTGTTCGGCGATCTTCTTGTACATGGTCGGCTGGGTGAACATCGGCTCGTCGCCTTCGTTGTGACCGTGGCGGCGGTAGCAGATCATGTTTATGACCACGTCCTTCTTGAACTTCTGGCGATATTCGGTGGCCATGCGGGCGCAATGGACGACCGCCTCCGGGTCGTCGGCGTTGACGTGGAAAATGGGCGCGGAGACGATCTTGGCGACGTCGGTGCAATAGGTCGACGAGCGCGAATATTTGGGCGCCGTGGTGAAGCCGATCTGGTTGTTGATGACGATGTGAACGGTGCCGCCGGTCCGATAGCCGATCAGGTTCGACAAATCGAAGGCCTCCGGCACTAGGCCCTGGCCGGAAAAGGCGGCGTCGCCGTGCAGCAGCAGCGCCATCACTTGTTCCCTTTCGGCGTCGTTGCGTTGCTGTTGCTTGCCGCGCACCTTGCCGAGGCAGACGGTGTTGACGACCTCAAGGTGCGACGGGTTGGCGGTCAGCGACAGGTGCACGGTGCGGTTGTCGAACACCCGGTCCGCCGACGTGCCCAGGTGGTATTTGACGTCGCCCGATCCCAAAACGTCGTCGGGATGGAGGGTGCCGCCCTGGAACTCGGAAAAGATGGCCTGGAAAGGCTTGGCCATGACGTTGGCGAGAACGTTCAAACGCCCCCGATGGGACATGCCGAGGACGATTTCCTCGATCCCCAGTTGGCTGCCGCGCTTGAAAATTTGTTCCATGGCCGGCACCAGGCTTTCGCCGCCATCCAGGCCAAAACGTTTGGTGCCGGAGAATTTTTTGTCCAGGTACTGCTCAAACCCTTCGGTTTCTAGAAACCGGTCGAGGATGGCGCGTTTGCCCTTAGGGGTGAAATGGGTCTGGTTGTGGATGGTTTCCATGCGTTCCTGGAGCCACGATTTTTCATCCGGGTCCTGGATGTGCATGAATTCGATGCCGATGTGGCCGCAATAGGTCTGATGCAGGATCGACATGATCTCTCGGATCGTCGCCGTTTCCAGCCCCAGCAGGTAGTTGATGTAGATAACCCGGTCCATATCCCGATCCTGGAAGCCATAGGTGGTGGGGTTGAGCTCGGGATGGTCCTGGCGTTCTTCCAGCTCCAGGGGGTCGAGCTTAGCCAGCAGATGGCCGCGCACCCGGTAGGACCGGATCAGCATCAGGGCGCGGATCGAATCCAGCGTCGCCTCGCGGACCCCGCCGGCGCCCATGCGCGGCACCGCCTGGGGGGCCGCTTCGGCCGCCTCTTCGCCGGATGTTTGTCCCGACAGCAGGGCCAGATTGTCGCGGCCGGCGATGTGGGCGTCCGACGGTGCCCACGAAGCGCCCTTCTTTTCCTGCATGAGGTCGCGGGCTTCGTCGGCGAGGCCGGAAAAGAACGCCTGCCAATTGGGATCGACCGAACTCGGATCGTCCAAAAAGCGTTCGTACATCTCGGCGATGTAAATCTGATTGCCGGTATAAAGGAATTCGTTGGGGTCGAGTTCTGTCATGGTGTCTCGGCGCGCCCCGGAGGCGCGTCCTCCCTCGTTCAATCGGTCTGGGGTGCGTTCAAACGATAGATATTCATCCTATTAAGGCTTTGGTCATGGTGGTGCCGATGGTGGCGGGGCTGTCGGCGACATGGATGCCGGCGCTTTTCAAGGCCTCGATCTTGTCCTGGGCGCCGCCCTTGCCGCCGGAAATGATGGCCCCCGCGTGGCCCATGCGCCGGCCCGGCGGGGCGGTCAGCCCGGCGATGAAGCCCACCACGGGCTTGGTATTGCCGGCATCGATCAGGAACTGGGCGGCTTCCTCTTCCGCCGTGCCGCCGATCTCGCCGATCATGATCATGCCCTCGGTCTCGGGATCGTTGATGAACATGTCGAGACAATCGATGAAATTGGTGCCGTTGACCGGATCGCCGCCGATGCCGATGCAGGTGGTCTGGCC
>ENA-ORDI01001285-ORDI01001285.1-marine-metagenome-genome-assembly--contig:-NODE-1285-length-14057-cov-2.670815_pt1 | contig 14057 bp, 14 predicted proteins | sample MGYA00248628_ERZ508525 | MGnify/ENA primary metagenome ERZ508525 (study PRJEB26195, sample SAMN05422138) | marine metagenome | isolation source: East of Porto Seguro, South Atlantic Ocean | place...
GTTTGGATAAAAACAGCCGTATGGTTCTCCACACGGCTTAAAGTGATGTTTCTTTACTTCTTTAACTCTCTAATGTTTCTGTCTCTAACCCAAGGCATCAGTCTTTTTAGTGCCGTTTCGCTCGCTAAATAAAAAGTCCTCGAGATATTCTCGGGTGCCGAAGAACCCTCTACTCTGGCTTATCTAACTTTTTCTCTGTGGCTTCTTGCTGCTCTTTTCTGTTTCTTTCTTCTACGCTTCTCCTCGTGGCCTCTTCTTGGGCCGCGCGGTTTGACGCCATTCTTAGCTTAGCTTCTCTGTCGTCTGCAGTCTTCCCCATAACGCTTCCCTTATTTTGCTGTATCTCTACTATATACACCGCTTTTAACTTGTTGTCAAAGGCTCCCCGTATTGGACGCGTTCAGAGCCCTGGATTGGGCGAATATACGGAGAAATCTTGAGAAAATAGGCGCTTAGGACCGAGATAATCATAATTATCAAGGCAAATTTTCAAGATCAAGAATCTCGTCAATACGAATCTTCTTTATAAATTCCGGGAATGATGGATGTTTCCATATGTTTGAGGCCTTCCAGACCGTGCAGGGACTCTGCCGGTTCCACCGCGTAGCATTTGATATCAGGATTCAGTTGGCGCAGGCCCCGGCTGACCCCCATAATAGTACCCCCGGTTCCGATACCCGCTAAAAAATGGGTGACCCGATGGTTGGTCTGGTTCCAGATTTCGGGGGCCGTGGTTTCGAAATGCGCTTGCCAGTTGGAGTCGTTGTTGTACTGGTCCGGCATGAAATAAATATCGGGATTTTCCTCATAGATTTTTTTTGCCATGATGATCGCGCCATCTGAGCCTTCAAAGGGACTGGAGGTCACAATTTTGGCACCGTAAAAACCCGCCATCAATCCTTTTCGTTCTTTGCTGACATTCGATGGCATGACCAGCTTGACCTTATAGCCTTTTACCTTGCCAATCAGGGCGTAGGAGATGCCGGTATTGCCGGATGTGGAATCGAGGATGATTTTATCTTTGGTGAGCTCGCCGGATTTCTCACCATCTTCGATCATTTTCAGGGCAGGGCGGGATTTTACCGAACCGCCAGCGTTTTTCCACTCGGCTTTGGCATATATATCCACATCCTTGAATTCCTTTCCCAGGTTATGAATGCGGATCAGAGGTGTGTTGCCAATCGCCTTTAACACCGATTGATCGGCGATGAGGGGACAAGCCGGGGCCTGAACCTCTAATGGGATAGGAAAATTCTTCGGTTTTGACATTTCAGGTATTAGATATCTTTAAAACCGGTTACGGTGCGAAAAAATCCGGTAATCCGGTGTTTTTTATTTCCTCTGTCAGCGCGACAACCCACAGAACTCTTCATAGTCAATCAGTTCGGTGATCGTGGGTTGGTCACTGCAAACGGGGCATTGAGGATCTTTTTTTAACTTTAGTTTTCTGAACTCTGTTTTCAGGGCATCATAAATGAGCAGAGATCCTATCAGGGTTTCCCCTTTACCGAGAATCAGTTTCAGGGTTTCGACCACTTGCAGGTTGCCAATCACTCCCGCCAGCACCCCCAAAACGCCACCTTCCTGACAATTGGGAACCATGCCTGGAGGTGGAGGTTCCGGGTAGAGGCAACGGTAGCAGGGGCCTTCATCGGATTTGAAAATGGTTACCTGCCCTTCAAAACGGAAAATACTGCCATGGATATTAGTTTTTCCCATCATCACGCAAGCGTCATTGATGAGATAACGCGTGGCGAAATTATCGGTGCCATCTAGGATATAATCATAGCCTTCGAACAGGCGTAAGATGTTTTCCGAACAAAGTTTCTCGTTAAAAACTGTGACGTTGACATCCGGGTTGAGGGCTGTAATAGTTTTTTTGGCCGACTCGGTTTTGAGCATGCCAATGCGCTCGGTATTATGAATGATTTGCCGTTGCAGGTTGCTGAGGTCGACCGTATCGAAGTCGATGATTCCCATATTGCCGATACCGGCGGCGGCAAGATAAAATGCAGCGGGAGAGCCCAGCCCACCTGCACCTACCAAAAGAACCTTTGACTCCAAAAGGCGACTTTGTCCCTCACCTCCTACTTCAGGAAGGATAATATGACGACTGTAGCGCTCTATTTGTTCATCGGTAAAATCTATCACTTCAGGCCCCGCCAGCAATTGCCGGTATAATAGAGATTTCATCGCCATCTTTTACAGCGGTACTTTCGCCGTCAAGAAATCGGATGTCTTCTTCATTCAAATATATATTAATGAAACGACGGGGAGCGCCATTTTCATCACAGATGCGCTCTTTAATTCCTGCAAACTGGCTTTCCAGATTGTTGAGAATTTCGCTGATAGTGGCACCTTCTGCCGTTACTTCGCTCTGATTGTCGGTCAATTTCATTAATGGGGTGGGAACTCTTACTTTTACAGCCATGCTTTACTCCTTTAAACCGTTAAACTGTTTGCAAAAACCTCTTCAAAACTATATTAATGGAGCCCATTTAATGCCAAATCGTTTGAAAAAATTTCTTCAAAACTATCTATTTTGGCCTCAATCACAGCAGGGGCAGAAAAACAATCGGCCAAGGCTTCCTGGGTTTTTAATCCGTTACCGGTGATACAGATCACGGTTACCTCATCCGGTTTGATCCGGCCTTGTTGGACCAGTTTTTGAGTGACGCCTACGGTAACGCCTCCCGCGGTTTCTGTAAAAACTCCTTCAGTCTCGGCCAGCAATTTCATGGCAGAGACTATCTCTTCATCCGATATATCTTCCCCGTAGCCACCACTGGCGTTTGCGGTCTTGATGCCGTAGTATCCATCTGCGGGGTTTCCAATGGCGATAGATTTGGCAATAGTATTTGGTTTTACCGGAATGATGTTTTCACTGCCATTTTTTATGGCTGTGGTAACAGGGGAACAGCCGGTGGCCTGGGCCGCAAAAATTTTGGTTTGCACTTTGTCGACCAGCCCGAGCATTTCGAATTCGTGAAATGCTTTCCATATTTTTGTGATCAGTGAACTGCCGGCGACGGGAACCACGACATTATCCGGTGTTTTCCAGCCCAGTTGCTCGGCAATTTCGTAACCATAAGATTTAGACCCATCGCCATAATAAGGCCGGATATTAATATTCACGAAGGCCCAATTATGGTTGACTCCGATTTCACTGCAAAGCCGGTTTACGTCATCATAACTGCCTTTGACAGAAATTAACTGCGCCCCGTAAACCAGGGTCCCGAGAATTTTTCCCGCTTCAAGTCCGTCAGGAATGAAGATGCAACTTTTCAGCCCGGCTTCAGCAGCTTGGGCTGCAACAGAGTTTGCCAGGTTACCCGTTGAGGCGCATGAGATGGTGTCAAACCCAAACTCAATGGCTTTGGAAATCGCCACCGATACCACTCGATCTTTAAAAGAAAAAGTGGGGTGGTTGACGGAATCATTTTTCAGGTAAAGGTGGCTCAGTCCAAGGGCCTTGCCCAGGTTTTTCGCCCTGACCAAAGGAGTAAAACCGGTGTGAAGACCCACTTTTGGGGCCTCATCCAGAGGCAAAAGGGCCTCATAACGCCACATGGAGGGCGGGCCGGATTCAATGGACTGCTTGGTTACGACTTTTTTGATGGCTTCATAATCGTAATTGACTTCCAGGGGCCCAAAACAGAATTCACAAACGTGAATAGGTTCCTGGGCATACTCTCTTTTGCATTCTTTGCAGATTAATCCTTTTACATGACCCATTTCAACATGCCCTAAATTTTTTTATGTGAAAACGAGAAATATTTGAGCTTACAGTTTTCGGTATTTCCGAGCCCTTTTTATTTTAGAAGTACTTATTAAAACTAAAATAACGTTCCCCCGTATCCGGCAAAATCACAACAACATTTTTGCCGGGGCCCAATTCTTTAGCCAATTCATTGGCGGCAAAACATGCAGCTCCGGAAGAAATTCCAACGAGAAGACCCTCCTCTTTCCCCATTCTCTGGGCAAATTGAAAGGCGTCTTCATCGGACACGGGCAAAATGCGATCCAGTAGATCCAGGTTCAGTACATTGGGTTTAAAACCCGCTCCAATTCCCTGAATTTTATGGGGACCAGGAGGCTTGCCCGATAAAACTGCCGAGGTAGCCGGTTCGACACCCACTACTTTAACCTGCCGATAATGTTTTTTTAAGACTTCTCCAACGCCGGTGATGGTTCCCCCGGTTCCTATTCCTGCAACAAAACCATCCACCGATTCACCATTCATGGCGGAAATGATTTCTGGTCCGGTTGTTTGTCGATGCACTTCCGGATTTGCGGGGTTGTTGAACTGCTGAGGCATGAAATAACCCGGATTCTCAGCCAGCATTTCCTCCGCCCTCTGGATGGTGCCTTCCATCCCAAATTCGGCACGGCTCAATTCAGTTTTTGCGCCGAAACTTCCCAGAATCATCCTTCGTTCGGCGCTCATGTTTTCAGACATGACAAGTACAACGTTATAGCCCTTGACGGCACCCACAAGAGCGAGGCCGATACCCGTATTGCCACTTGTAGGTTCAATGATCGTGGAACCGGGTTTCAACAGGCCCTTTTTTTCCGCATCTTCCACCATGGCCAGCGCAATACGGTCTTTGACACTACCCCCTGGATTGCAGAATTCCAGTTTAGCGAAAATGTTGGCACCGTTTGATGGGATAACGCTGTTCAGTTTAACTAAAGGGGTGCCACCAATCAACTCTAAACTATTAACAAATTTGGATTTAACCATTTCGACCCTGGGAAACCGGCACTCCAATCCGCTTTATTTGGAATGGCTCCTCCGTGCGCCCTAAATTAATGCGAACGAGAGGGAATTATAGAATAAAAGAATTCCTACTATGCTTGAGATTAGCCCTGATTTCAAGCACTTTATGGGGTTTTGCCCTGGATGAGATCTAACTTTTCCTGAGCCTCGAGAGTTTCAGGTCGCTCAGGCGTCTTTTGAATTGGCGAGTGACAAACTCAGAATCTTCAGAGTTGGAAATAACGTGGGGGGTGATAAATATCATCAGCTCCGTCTTTTTAAGGCTGGTGGTCTCGGAGCCAAACAGCTTTCCTATATAGGGGAGATCTTTCAGAAAAGGAACACCTGAGACCGTGTCTGTGGTATCCGTGCGTATCAACCCGCCCATGACCAGAACTTGATTGTCTTTCAGAACCACTTCGGTATTCACCTGCCGGGTGTTAAAGGAAGGCTGGTCTCCTACATCAGCACCACGGCTGGAAATTTCCTGGCTGATTTTCAGGTTGATATAGTTATCTGAATTGATCTTGGGCGTAATATCCAGTTTGATTCCGACACTGCGGTATTCTACCCTACTGGTGACAACCGAGCCCCCTCCTGATGGGACCTGGGCCTCTTGAACTATGGGAATTTCATCCGTTATCGAAATGCTTGCGGCCTTGTTATCTGAGGTTACGAGAATGGGATTCGCCAGAACATTGGTCTTAGAATCAGACGCGAAAAGTTGTAATTGGGCTATAATTTTGTCAGGCTCACCGATGAAAAAACTTCCTCCTGCCAAAAATGAAGCCGTAGCGGTTCCGATGGAAGCCCCCAGGGCGGAGGCATTGGCCGTGCTGGAGCTAATGCCCCCGGAGATCGTCTTGGAACCGGAGGAACCTTGTAACGCCAGTTCCAGCCCGGCGGCGGTCGAGTCAGTAATGCTAAGGTCGACGATCAACACCTCGATCAAAACCTGTTGTGGAAACAGGTCCAGTTTATTAATCAGGGCCAGTATGGCCGGGTAATTGCGTGGACTTGTCCGAATGATCAAGGAGTTAGTATCCGGGTCCGGCAAAATAGTGATCTCGCCTTCGATTTCACTGTTGAGGCCAGCCGTTGTCTGAACTACAGGCTGATTGGATGTGGCTGTAGTGGTGCTGGCCCCGGAAGCATTTGCCTCTGTTTTGGTAGCGGTCGAACTGGAGCCCGTTGAAGCTTTTGTTGTGCTGGTGGTTTCTCCCGAGTCCTGAAAAATTCCACTTAATAGGCTGGACAATGCTAATGCATCGCCGTTTTGTACATAATAAACGAAGGTACTTACTTCTCCTTCCGAAATTGGTTGATCCAAGCGGTTGACCCAGAACTCGATGATCGGCAGGATTTTATCAAAAGCATTGACCACGAGAACCGAGTTTAACCGGGACAGCGAAAGGAATGAAAGCGAGTCGCCCAGGGCTTCTTTATATCCCATGGAACTGAAAACTTCCTCCAGTTCCTGGACCAGCACCTCAGAATCCGCATTTCGCAGTTTATAAAGCTGGATGTCTGAAGAGGCTAGTTTGTCAATGTCCAGGGCCTGTACGACCTTGATGATACGCCTGACGTTGTAGGCCATTTCGATCATCATCAGGTTGTTCGTTTCAGGAATCTCAATGAAGCTGGCGTTGGTTGTGAGAAGCGGACTGATAATTTTCTTCATCGATTCCACAGAGATATGCTGGAGTGGAATAATCTGAATGATCATACGCTCTTTATCCGGGATGTTCGGATCATCGGCGAAATGGATGCTCATGGGTTTTTTTGCCGCATCTGGGGCTCTGAGGAAACGATAAAAATTTCCGCTTTTGACAACTACGACATTATTCAGGGCAAGAATTTGCTCCAGGACGGAGTACAGGTCGCCAACCGGGATTTTATTGAAAGTTTGCAAAGTTACCTTGCCTTCAACATTTCCTTCGATGACATAATCAATTTTCAGTAACTCACAGAAGGTGGTGATAACATCATAGAGATCCGTTCCCTCAAAATTGAGAGTTATATGTTTTGCTTCTTTCAATTCAGGGGGAAGTTCGGGTTCAACGTTCACAATAGTTTCCATCTGACCAAGCGAAGGTTTTTTTCGCTTTTGAAGCTCGATTTTTTCAAGTTTGTCCTGGAGGACCTCCTGTCTGGCCATGGATTCGGACAATATTGGTTCCTGCTCTTGGGTAGTTTCAACGGAAGGCTCGGCTTTTTCCCGGAAAATGATTGATGATTGGCTGGAGATAAAAAACTTGCCTCCGGCAGCATCTTCAGCGAGGTACCAGGTTTGGCCTTCGCTATAACCTCTTTCAATACGAAGCAGGTCGAAGAGGTCTCCCTTTGCGGCAGTACCAATTTTCGGGTATTGGACTCCCGGTCCCTTATGCAGGGTGGTGCCATCACTTGTGACGCGAATTTTTTTTAGGCGTGGAGATTCAGGAATATTCTTGAATTTATCGGGATCTATTAATTCTTCAGACCCAGCCTTTTTGGCACTGCTGGTTGGGTCTGGAAGTATTATGGCACCTACCACATCGGTTTTATTTTTGAGCCGATGCATGGTGGATTTTTTTGTTACCCCACACCCGTACAAGGCGGTAGACAAAATGAAAATTGTTAAGATGATTGGAATTCGTTTCATATCGGTTTTCCGCCTTGAGGCTCCAATTCCTGAATGAAGCCCGTTATCATTAAACGGGTTTGCAGGTCTTCCGGATCCGTTTTATTAATTCTCCGCAATCGGAGCTCTTCTATGATTAGAAATTTTTCATGATTTTCTATACGCATTAAAAACAGAGACAGGTTTTTAAGGCTGGAACGAACAGATATTTCAATTGGCACGGCAAGTATGCCTTCTATGTATTTTAGTTTATTCACTTTAGTCCGTTCAATGACTACGGTTCCACTTGAAAAACTTTCGACAAGTTTTTGCAGGCTGGCTGCGGCGAGGCCGGGTTGCTTTTCCTGGAAAAACCTGCGAGCCAGACTCACATGGGTGCTCTGGTTGGCCTTTTCTTTTTCCTGATAATAGGATTTCTGATTCAGGACCTCATAATATTTCTGGATGAATTGGACCTTGGTTTTAATTTTATCATCTGTTTTAGCCTGCTTTTTATAAATCGGCTTTGCGACAAAAAAGAACAACAGGTAGCAAACTACAAAAACAATACCGGCTATTAAAACTTTTTTGTCTCTTCGGCTGATGTTCATGTTCACGAAGCCGTTTCCAAATCAGCGCGAATGGTGAATTTTTCGCCCCCGGATTCATTGATAATGGTACCCACAAACCCTGTTCCCTTGAAGGTTTTGGATTGCTCCAATATAGGGATAAGTTTTGAAGCGACCGGGGAATATCCTTTGATCTCAATTTCTCCCTGTTTAAATTTTAAGTGTGTCAACCAGGTATCACGAGGAAGCGAGCGGCTCAATTCTCCTAGCACAGGAAGTTTGTCCTGATATCGCCTTCTTATGGTATTTAGAATGTCCACATATTGTTTGAGTGAATCGTATTCCAGATCAATTTTTTCCAAGCTGGTTGCCTGCCCTTTAATTTCATTCAACTGCTTATCCAAAGTGGCCAGTGTTTTGTTAGTGTAGACCACCTTGTTGGCAAACCAACCCGCTAGAAGAAGGACTACCGTGGCAACCATGGCCAAGGTGAGCTTGATATTCACCTTATTCCTTTTTGGCTGCATGTCTGCAGGTAAAAGGTTGGTTTCGATTTTTTGTTTTTTTAATTCTCTTAAGCAAAGACCTAAAGAGGTCAACATAAGCGATGGGGAAAATGATTTGGGCAGGGTGGGACTTACGGACTCAGGGGTCTGCAAAGCTGTTGTCGATACTTCTGTTTCCTTTTCCAATTGTTGCGTAATGTGGGGAACCAGAACCCCTCCTCCAGTTACAAAAATGTGGCCCACGAGTTCATTTGCCTCAATGCTCCTGCACGATGAAAGAGCTTGTTGCAGTTCATCGACAATGGATCCGGTGATTTCCTTGGATAAATTTTTCAACTGTGCGGGATCGCTAATTTCCCCTGAATTGGCATCTTTGATTGCAGGTCTGGCCCAACTCAAGCTCCTTGAAAATTCTATAGCATCATTTTTTATGAGAGCAATGTCCAACGTCTCTGGGCTGATGTCTGCCAGTGCCCAGATAGGGGAATCGCTTTCAATTTCCTGTGAAAAGGCAAGGTTGACATTTGCGAACGTGGAAACATCTAAAATTGTGGTTTTCAGATTAAGCTTTTGAACCAGTTCGAGATAATAATTGGCAATTTCCTTTTTAATCGCCGCCGAGGCAACATGAAAAATATTTTCAGCCTTGGGAGTAATTTGAAAGGTGAAATATAAATCTTCGAGCCCGGCAGAAAACTGGCGTTCCAGTTCAAACTCTACCATGGATCGGACCGACTCCAGGTCAGGAGCGGGAAGCTCAAAAGTTTTGAAAGTAACATAACTTCTGGGAAGACTCACCACCACTGACTCCGGCCAGGTGTCCTGGTCTATAAGGAAGCGGTTGACCTTGTTGAGGAAATATTTTTCTGCCTTTTCGTCTTTGCCGGTCAATGGCTTTAGCGCAATCGTTTTCCCCGCCAAGACTTCCATTGTGCGTAGCTTTTTCCCGACAAGAGTCAAAGATACCGATTCCTCCCGGATATCCACTCCCAGAGATTTTTCTATAAATACGGATTTCATAAGTCCAAGACGTTATCGTTCCAATAATGAGTGACCATGTTTGCGTTGTTTCCCGTGCCGGTTTTTTCGAAAACCGCTTCAAGAGTGTGTTCCGTTCGGCTCCCCTGTACTTTCCCCGTTGCAGTGATCCTGAAGAGGGTGGAGAGACTGTTAGAGTGATAGCCCTTTGAAGTCCGGTTGTTTAAAATCACCTCTGTTTCCTCAGGCGAATAGATAATATTTAATACCTCTTCGCTCGCTGTATTCGGGTTGACCGATGGATACTTGTAAACGGTTAAATACTGGGCAATGCCTTTATACTCGCCATCTTCTTCTGAGGAACCGTAAAGGATTTCTTTTGTGATTCCTCGGATTTTTAATAATTCGTTAAGGGTTTCGATCTTTCCGTTTTTCGCGTAATAAGGCGGACGTTGGTTTCGATAATAATCATCTTCTGCACCATTGAGGCGATGGTTTTTATTCGTGTCAATCCAATCCAGAATCGAATCCGAAATGGTGTCCTGATCCAGCTTTTCCTTCACTCCGGAATAAGCCAACAGCTTGTTCAGGGTGGGTTTGCTGGTCGAATTGATGGATATTTTTCCGTTTTCGTCCCGGATGGTGTAGGTGATGGTTCCATGTTCCAGTTCGATATCGGTTCTATTGACAATGTCAAACTCTAAAACTTCTCCTTCGCTTTCGGTTGAATCGCTGGAGTTAGAACTGACGTCTGGAACAGATAACTTTTTCCCTATGATCCAGCCATATTCTTCATGAATTGAGTGAAAACGGGCACCCTTGAGCAACTCCGCCAATGCTAGGTTTATCCCGGCCTTAGCTAGATAATAGCCCTCTGTGTCTTCCTTGTAATTCCGAGTGGTGTTGACCTCCATTTTCATCGAAAAGGCAAATTCTGTCGCTAAAGCTATCAGCAGAACAAGAACCCATAGAACGATCATCAAAGCAATGCCGTTTTGATTTGAATTAAGCCTTTTCATTGCTATCCTCTTTTTTAATATGAGGTACTGCAAATTCCATTCCAGAGTTCAGTAAAACAATGATTGGGGGTGAAAAAACAGGTTCTAATTCTTCCTTTTGCTCCTCTTCTCCCGGTTTAGGCGTTGGAATGACCCCTATCGTGATTTCTACAGCCCGTGGAAGCGATATTTTATTGGCTTTTTCAAACGCCAGTACTGGGTTGGTCTCATTGGAACTGTCCAGGCTCAGCTCAAAAGGGTCCATAAAGACTTGGTTGACCCATTTTCCGGAAAATTGTTGGACACTTTTGTCCTCGCCTTCTACCTCCTGAGGCGGCAATTTTTTCATTTGGTAATACCGGAATTTCATTTGGGCTACGTTCTCAGCCAGTACAAAATATTGGGTGGAGTCGGAGCTCGGGTCAATCCTTGAAAACACATTGCCGTCGGAAATATCGCGTTCTATCAAAATGACTCCGGACTGGCCGGTTTCCGGGTGCTCGCCAATATAAAACTTGACCTCATGGGTAGAGGTCGTTGAGTCTGACGCAGTCATAGGTGTGGCGAAGGTTACGAAGCGTATGGAATCGGAATTTCCTTCAAAAGCTAGGATTCTTTTTGACGAGGCGGGGGTAAAGACGCCGGGCACTCCATCTATCTGACTGACAAATACCGGATAGGTGGATTGAAGTTTTTGCTTGAGTTGCTCACTGATAATGCGCAAACGTTGATAGGTGTCTACTTTTTGTTCTCCCACATCTCTGGCGGAAATACCAAGACGGACTCCTCCCAACCCCAAAGCGACTATAATGGCGACAATGGACAGCGAAAGAATCAGCTCCAGTAGGGTGAATCCTGATTGGTTTTTTAGCTGATGCCTTATCAATCCTCTGAGATATATATTTTTTGTTCTCACTGACAACCTGCTCCAAAAATGTAAGTTTGACCGGAAGAGCAAGCGGGAGTCGGACTACCACTACTAGCACCGCTCACGTTGCTTGATCCGCTGGTACTCGGAGAAGATGAAGTGGTTTCATCGGTAGCTTCTTCGGTAGCTTCTTCTTCACCAGAGCTGGCTGGGACAGCTCCTCCTGTAAACAATTTTTCCAAATAGGTGTCTGAAACTGGGTAGGTCTGTCCTTCAAGGTGAAGGGTGGCCAATTCAACATTGCGCGTTTGGCCCCGATCTTCCCAAAAGACTTTTAATAAAACTTTTTGTAGTTGGATGCCTGAGTCGGAATCGTTCAAGGGTGAATCATAGGGGGCGATGTCGACTTCCCAACGATAACTTTCTTCATTTTTAAAAATGCCAGAATATTCATCAGGCTCGAAATTCAGTATTTCCAGTTCATTTATTTTTGAGTTCGCCAAGGTGACACCTTTCAGATATTGGCCGGAGAAATCCACTGACTGGACGCTTGCCGAAAACAGGTTGAGCACGACTAAAAAGCCTCCAGCCATAATGGCAAGGGCAACCACAACTTCCAGGAGGGAGAATCCTTGCTCATTCTTCCAAATGCTTGATTTTGGGTTTGCCGGTAATGGGGTCGATGGTGACCGCATAAATATTTTCCTCATCTTTGTCATCAATGGACTTAAAACGGATGGTTCCTCCGCTGGAGTTGCCCCGAGGATAAAAAAGAATCTTGAATGTTCCCTCGGTCAAGGTCTCATCTGCCCTCTGGTAGTCCATAATCTGGACCGTTTCATCAATCGGTTTTGATTGCGTGACCTCTTCCTGTTTGGGGATCGCCAGCCAATACTGGTTTTTGTCGATATCTACGTTAAAGATGAATAATGTTTTTCTCGATATGGCTTCGCTACGGGTGAACTGGATCGCCGAAGAGATCTGTCGAACCTCGGATTGCAGTTTGATGCGATCCAGTGTGGAAACTACAAAGGGGAGCGTCAATCCCGCGATCAAGCCCATCATCACTAAAACCAGAATCAGCTCCAGAAGTGTGAAGCCATTGGGATCCCTTTTAATATAGCTATTCAAAGTTCTTCCAACTGACGATGTCTAGATCGTTTTCTTCACCTCCTTCAGCTTTATCAGCACCATAAGATATCAGGTCATAGCTACGTCCTTCCTGGCCAGGAGATTGATAGACGTAGCTGTTTCCCCAGGGATCTTTGGGGAGTTCTTTTTTCAAGTAGGAGCTTATGGCCTCCAGGCCCTCATCCGTTGTGGGGTATTTGTGTTTTTCCAGACGGTAAAGATCCAGAGCCTGGCCGAGAAGTTCAATCTGGGCCTGGGCATCCTGTTGCCGCGCTTTATCTACATGGCCGAAGAACTTAGGCACAACGGTTGCCGCCAATAGGCCGATTATAACCATCACCACCATGAGTTCAATAAGGGTGAAGCCTAGAGAGTTAAGTTGGCGGATTTTGATTGAATGAGTTTGGCCCTTCATAGTTTTCCTTATCCGGTTGGGGTTGATTAAAAAGCAATGTCGTTGGCACTGAAAATAGCAAGCAACATCGAAACCACGATGAATCCAATAATCAATGCCATAAATAAGATCATCATAGGCTCAATCAGGGAGATAACCTGCTTGATCGCCTGTTCCACTTCTTTGTCGTAAGTCTGGGAAACCTTGGTCAGCATTTCGTCCAGCGCACCTGAGGTTTCTCCCACGGTGATCATATGAACCGCCATAGGAGGAAAAACTCCTGCATCCTGAAGCGGACCCGATAAACCTTTGCCTCTCTTCAAGGCCTGTTTAAGATTTCCAACCGCGTCCGAAATTACCCGATTGATCAGAATCGATTGGACAATCCCCATGGCCTGTAGGATAGGCACTCCACTTTTCAGCAGGGTCGCCATGGTTAGGCTGAAACGCGAAACTTCGATTTTGCGGATCAGGGGGCCGAACAGGGGAAGTTTCAAAAGCAAGCTGTCCCATCGAAGCCGTCCTTTGTCGGTTTTTATGTAAAATGTAAAGGCTCCTGTGCACCCCAGCGTTCCTAGAACCAATACCGGCCAGTAGTCTATGAGCAGGGTACTGAGGCCAAGCATGATCTGGGTCGGAAGCGGCAGAGCCGCGCCCATGTCTTCGAACAGTTTTGAAAACTGGGGAACGACAAAAGTAATAAGAATGATTACTGCGGCTCCCCCCACCAAGCTCAGGATAGCCGGGTAAACCATGGCGGAGCGAATATTGTTTTTGAGTTCCACCGACTTTTCCAGGAACATCGCCAGGCGAGCCAACGCTTCGCCGACCATGCCTCCGGCTTCTCCGGCACGGACCATGTTGACATAAAGTTTTGAAAAAACATCAGGATGTCCTTCCAGTGCATCGGCGAATGTGCTTCCGGCATGAACCTGCTTGCGAATATCTGCAAGTATGGAACGAATTTGTTCAGTCTCTGCCAGTTTAATAAGAGTGGCGAGACCGTCATCCAGGGTCAGGCCCGCATCCACCAGGGTGGCCAGCTGCAAAGTGAGAGTCATCAGGTCCTTGGTAGGAACCTTAGAACCCAGGCGGGGCAGGGAAAGCTTTAATCCGGAAAAAGTTTTTGCAGAAACTTTCCCTTCTGCCACTTTGACGGGAAAAAAATTGAGTTGGCGGATTTGTTGGATCGCAGTGTGGTAATCCGGAGCGTCTATGTCGCCTTCAACAAATTTTCCGCTCTTGTCCGTGG
>ENA-ORDI01001287-ORDI01001287.1-marine-metagenome-genome-assembly--contig:-NODE-1287-length-14042-cov-2.766344_pt1 | contig 14042 bp, 15 predicted proteins | sample MGYA00248628_ERZ508525 | MGnify/ENA primary metagenome ERZ508525 (study PRJEB26195, sample SAMN05422138) | marine metagenome | isolation source: East of Porto Seguro, South Atlantic Ocean | place...
TTATACCAATGTCAAGAATGGGGAAATTGATTGCCAAACATATGACTGACAGTGTTTCCACATCTGCACATGTTCAAAGTTTTATAGAGGTAGATGTAACTAATATTGTTACTTGGAGAAATAAAATAAAGGACGCGTTCTTTAAAAGGGAAGGCGAGAAGTTTACCTACACACCTATTTTTATGGAAGCTGTGGCCAAGGCTTTGAAGAAATATCCTATGATGAATATTTCTGTTGATGGCGATAGCGTAATAAAAAAGAAAAATATTAATATAGGTATGGCCGCTGCTTTACCGGATGGCAATATGACCCAAGCTCAGCTTGCTGGGGTGGATGCCAAAATTATGCGTGTGAGCTTTGTGGCTGACCTGGCTTTTGAAATTCATGTGCCTTACAAAGCAGGCTTGCATGTTTGGAAGCAGATCATGGCGGCAGGACAATCACACGGCATACGCCCATTTGGTACAGATGCTCAGCGTCTGCTTCGCCTGGAAATGGGGCATCACTTGATAAGCCACGATACGGATGGTCTGACTAATCCATTTGAAGCACATTCTGAAGCGCTGGTGAAAATGGATAAGCCGTTCTTTATCGGTCAACGCAGTCTCAAGATCATCGCTAAGAAAACACTGAACAAAAAGCTAGTGAACTTTGTGCTGGAAAAAGACTTTACGGGTGAGATACCGAATGAATGCAATCTGGTGATTCAAGACGGCAATATCAAAGGTCGAGTTACCAGTATTGCTTATAGCAAATACCTCAACAGAGTCATTGGTTTTGCGTTTGTTGCACCAGAACAGGGCAGTCCGGGCTCAACGTTTTCTATTCGTACCGATAGCGGTGCAATGGTTGAAGCGACTGTCGTCGAAGCCCCTTTTTTTCATCTACTTGATAACGACGGAGAGTAAGCATGCAAGACGGCATTTTTAAAAGCCCGGTCGCTTTTGCTCAAGCCCCTTTGAAGCCGATTAGTGGCATCGTGAATGGCATGGAGACTGCAATAGCTATAGCGGACAAGGCTATTGAAGCATCACGCCACGAGTTATTAAGTATTTGTGATGTGAGTGCATTAAATCGCTTTGGTGTGAAAGGACCAAACGCAGCAGAGTGGTTAGCTGCTGCCAGCCTGACACTACCTGAAGCAAAAAATAGTTGGACACTACAAGGTAAACGCGAGTTGGTTTTAAGGTTGGGTGGCAGTGAATACCTGATCGAAGAGCCACTGAATTCACAACTGGTCGCTCAGTTAAATGCTTTGCCTGTCAATAAAGCCGGTGTCCATAAGGTAATTCGCAATGATGCGTCGTTTATTGTCAGTGGCAAGCTGGCAACAAAGTTATTTTCTGAAGTCTGTGCAATCGACCTGTCAGGAGATGCACTTGAAGAGAATCGTCTTGTCATGACTGTCATCGCCGGTGTATCGGTAACGTTGCTGAGACAGATGCTAAATGGCCAATCTGTTTATCGCATTTGGTGTGATGGTACGTATGGACCCTATCTGTGGAAAACACTATTAGGCATCACTGAAGAATATGGTGGCGGTGCCATTGGGTTCAGTTTTTATTACGAAAACAATTGATACGACCAAGTGTTGATCATTCAAACAGAGGAAATGTTATGAAGTATGAATTTGACCCTAAGGCTTCGCTCGCTGATCAAATAGCTTACGCGCAGAAGTTTTTAGCTGAAAACAATGTGAAATATGTGCTCGCTCAGTTTGTCGATATCCACGGTGTGGCTAAAGTCAAATCTGTGCCAGCGGATCATCTGGAAGACATTGTTAAAACCGGTGCCGGTTTTGCTGGTGGCGCTATTTGGGGTATGGGTATTAAACCGAATGGGCCAGATTACATGGCAATGGGCGACTTGAGCACATTGAGTTTATTGCCATGGCAACCTGGCTATGCCCGTTTAATTTGTGATGGTCATGTTAATGGTGAGCCATACAGCCATGACAGTCGCGTTGTACTGAAAAAACAAATCTCTCGTCTGACTGAAAAAGGCTGGATTTTATACACCGGTTTAGAGCCTGAATTCTCATTATTGAAAAAAGACGAGTTCGGTCATCTACATCCGTTTGACCCAACTGATACGCTGCAAAAACCGTGTTATGACTATAAAGGCATCACACGTCAGAGCGGTTTCCTTGAAAAACTGACTGAGTCTTTAATTGATGTCGGTTTAGATATTTACCAAATCGATCATGAAGATGCGAATGGTCAGTTTGAAATTAACTACACCTATGCGGATGCACTGAAGAGTGCGGATGACTATGTGATGTTTAAAATGGCGGCCAGCGAAATTGCTAACGAAATGGGCATGGTATGTTCATTTATGTCTAAGCCATTCAGTAACCGCCCTGGTAACGGCATGCATATGCATATGTCGATTGGCGATGGTGAGAAAAGTTTATTCCATGATGACAGTGATGAAACCGGTCATGGTTTATCGAAACTGGCTTACCACTTTATGGCAGGCATTCTGGCGCATGCCCCTGCATTATCAGCGATTGCAGCGCCTACCGTTAACTCATACAAACGTTTAGTGGTCGGTCGTTCTTTGTCCGGCGCGACTTGGGCGCCAGCCTATATTTCATACGGTAATAACAACCGTTCGACCATGGTGCGTATCCCTTATGGTCGTATCGAACTACGCCTGCCAGATGGTACTTGTAACCCATACCTGACGGCAGCAGCAGCGATTGCAGCTGGTTTAGATGGTGTGGAACGTCAACTGGAAGCCGGTCCAGGTTATGACATCAATTTATATGACTTAAGCCCAGAAGAGCTGGAAGAAAAAGGCATTGGCATCTTGCCACAAAATCTTCATGAAGCTTTGACCGCGTTAGAGAAAGATGACGTGATTCAAGGGGCCTTGGGTGAGGAGTTTGTTAAAGAGTTCTTAGAACTCAAACACATGGAATGGGTGGAATACATGCGTCATGTATCTGATTGGGAAATCAATCGTTACGTTGAATTTTATTAAAAGTCCCTAGGGAATGTTGTTAGGAGAATAGTTATGTGTGGAATCGTTGGCCTGTATTTGAAAAACGATAAATACGAAGACCGTCTGGGTGAACTGTTTGCACCAATGTTAATTGCAATGACAGAACGTGGCCCTGATAGTGCTGGGTTTGCTGTTTATGGTGATGAAGTGGATCAAGGGGTGAAGTTAACGCTTCGCAACGAAGATGAGAATTATGATTGGGCTGCATTGGCAAAAGACATTGAAGCCAAACTGAATACAAAAGTCGACTGGTTCCAAAACAGCAAGGTAGCCGTATTTAAAGTCGATATTGATGCTGAAACAGTTGAGAACTATCTGATGGAAAATCATCAGGACGTACTCATCATGAGTTCAGGTAAGTCTATCGAAATCCTGAAAGAAGTCGGTTTACCAGAGCGTATCGTCAATCTTTTCCATCTGGAAAACATGAAAGGTAGCCACATCATCGGTCATACACGCATGGCGACTGAGTCTGCTGTGACCATGGCGGGTAGCCATCCTTTCTCAACCGGCATGGACTTGTGTCTGGTACATAACGGTTCACTGTCTAACCACAACCGTTTACGTCAGGAACTGAAACGTGAAGGCATTCACTTTGAAACTGAAAACGATTCAGAAGTCGCAGCAGGTTATCTGACCTATCGCTTACAACAAGGCGATAGTCTGAATGAAGCGTTGACGCATGCTTTAGACGATCTGGATGGTTTCTTTACCTTCACTATCGGCACTAAAGATGGCTTTGCTGTGGTACGTGATCCGATTGCCTGTAAACCTGCAGTGATTGCAGAAACAGATGATTACGTGGCTATGGCCTCTGAATATCAGGCGCTAACAACATTACCTGGCATCGAAAACGCTAAAGTATGGGAACCAGAGCCTTCAAAAGTCTATGTTTGGGAACGTACTACGCACTAAGCAATGGTGTATGAGGAGAATATAAATGAGTACTAAATCTGTAGCAGAATCAGTGACCACATCCGGCAAGCAAACGGTGGATCTGGCACAACAAACAGTTCGTGACTTGAATCAGGCACTGCATGATCAAAACAAAGAACTGACCATTGCTGAATGGGAAGTATTAAACCCGAAAGGGGAGCATAACCTTGCTGTAGGACTTGATCAGAAGCTTAAAGTCGATATCTATGGCCCGGTTGGTTACTACTGTGCGGGTATGAACAAAGAAGCTGACATCACCGTTCATGGCCATGCTGGTCAAGGCATTGCTGAAAACATGATGTCAGGCAGCGTGCGTGTCAAAGGTAACGCTTCATCAGCAGCCGGTGCGACAGCGCATGGTGGTTTTTTGGTGATTGAAGGTGATGCCGGTTCACGTTGCGGTATCTCGATGAAAGGTATTGATATTGTTGTGAAAGGCAATGTCGGTCATATGAGCTGCTTTATGGGCCAAGCTGGTTCACTAGTGGTGTGTGGTGATGCCGGTGATGCGCTGGGTGACTCGCTCTACGAAGTGCATATCTATGTAAAAGGTTCTGTGAAATCACTGGGTGCTGACTGCATCGAAAAAGAAATGCGTCAGGAACACCTGGATGAACTGTCGGCTTTATTAGAAAAAGCCGGTGTGGATGAAGATCCAAAAGCCTTCAAACGTTATGGTTCAGCTCGTCAGTTGTACAACTTCAAAGTTGATAACGCGAGTGCTTATTAATTGCTGATATTGCGAGGAAATAGAAATGACTGAAAAGAAAAAATACATGACCGTACCGCGCGAGTCAGCGACGTTTGATAAATTGACGATGGCTGAAATCCGTCGCGCTGCTGATACGGGTATTTATGATATCCGCGGTGCCGGTGCTAAACGAAAACTGCCCCATTTTGACGATCTGCTTTTCCTGGGCGCGAGTATGTCTCGTTACCCATTGGAAGGTTATCGTGAAAAATGTAATACCTCTGTGACCTTAGGTACCCGTTTTGCGAAAAAGCCAATCACTATTGATACGCCTGTCACGATTGCCGGTATGAGTTTTGGTGCATTGTCAGCTTATGCGAAAGAAGCCTTAGGTCGAGGTGCATCAGCAGTAGGCACCTCTACCACGACAGGTGATGGTGGTATGACGCCAGAAGAACGTGGTCAATCAAGCAAACTGGTTTACCAATATCTGCCATCACGTTATGGCATGAACCCAGACGACTTACGAAAAGCAGATGCGATCGAAGTGGTATTGGGACAAGGCGCAAAACCAGGCGGCGGCGGTATGTTACTGGGGCAAAAGATCACAGAACGTGTTGCCCAAATGCGTACATTGCCCATGGGCGTAGACCAACGTTCAGCGTGTCGTCATCCTGACTGGACGGGTCCTGACGATCTGGAAATCAAGATCAAAGAACTGCGTGAAATCACAGATTGGCAAGTGCCTATCTACATCAAAGTCGGTGCAACTCGTACTTACTATGATGTGAAGCTGGCAGTGAAAGCCGGTGCTGATGTTATCGTCGTCGACGGTATGCAAGGTGGTACTGCGGCAACGCAAGACGTGTTTATCGAACATGTCGGTATCCCAACGATGGCAGCGATTCCTCAAGCGGTTCAAGCGCTACAGGAAATGGGCATGCACCGTAAGGTTCAGCTGATTGTCTCGGGTGGTATCCGTAATGGTGCCGACGTCGCGAAATGTATGGCGTTGGGTGCTGATGCGGTAGCTATCGGTACCGCTGCACTAGTGGCGCTGGGTGATAACGATCCTAAATGGGAAGAAGAGTACCAAAAACTGGGTTCTACAGCCGGTGCCTACGATGACTGGCATGAAGGTCGTGACCCAGCCGGTATTTCTACTCAGGATCCAGAGCTCATGAAACGCTTTGATCCGGTTGAAGGTGGTCGTCGTCTGGCGAACTACCTGCGTGTTCTGACGCTGGAAGCACAAACACTAGCGCGTGCTTGCGGTAAAAACGATCTACGTCATCTGGAACCAGAAGACTTAGTGGCATTAACAGTGGAATCTGCAGCGATGGCTCGTGTGCCATTAGCCGGCACAAGCTGGATTCCAGGCACACATACATTCTAAAAAAATGTTGTTGCGCCAGTGATAGTTAAAAACCGGTGTTACAAAGATAACGTGGCTTATTGCGATCCTTACCCCGTCAATATAAGTCACCTTGTCTGCGTGACATCGGTTTTTTTCTTTTTTTTGTTAAATCAGGAGGACAGTGTGTAAATCATTTTTTAATTATTAGAAGAGAGAAATATAACCATGAATAATAAAATAAAAAATCGTATTCAAAATATGTATCTACGAGACTGCATCATGGCATGGGCAGATGTGTTACTCATCTGGCTGGCTGTCGGTTTCGTCCTCATTAGTATCTTAAGCATTCTGGAAGATCCGGTTATCCGCTGGGTCATGATTATTTCCAGTGCCTTGCTCGTCCTTTTCAATACCGCTTCTGTTGGTGCAATGACTAAGCACTACGCAGAAGATAAAGACTATATCTACGGGTTGGACATCAAACATCTCGATGAAAATAGAGCAGCGAAGCGCTAATTGCCGAGTGATTTTAATGAGGAAATCTTATGTCTACTTATATACCAAAGGTCCAGTCTAAAAAGGGACAGTTGTTTGATAGTCTTTTTATTCTGGTACTTGTTTATGTCAGTTTGTATATCCCTTTGTTTCTTGAATCTGATACTAAATCAGCAAGCGACACCACCTCATCTCAGGTTATCTCCTGGGAATCTCTAAACGTCTCACCTGTTGAGCAGGAACAATGGCAGAAGCTGGGGTTTGATGAAACAGCCGCGGCTGAAATCATCAACGATAAGTTTGATTACACCATTGATCCCTTGATGCTTGGCATTACCGCTTTAGTCATTATTGGCTATTTCATCTTTATGCTGCGTGTCTCCGAGTCTCAATATCGTGAAGTGATTGCTGAAAAATTCGGTGATAAGACTTCGCGATCGACGCAGGAGGATCAGCGATGAGTTATTGGGAAATATTAAGTTACGCCGCGTGGATTATCTCAGCCATGTTATTGCTGTGGATTCTGGTCGATGCGTTCAGTGTGTCTCGTCAATTTGATGAATCCTTATTGATGAGTTCTCGTGAAGGCGCTGATGAACTGATGGCTGAACTCGAGCGAGAGGAGGGACAGTCATGAGTCAGGAAGCTTCTTCTCAATCACAACGGATTTCGATGCTGAAAGTATTAAACCCGTTTCATATCTGGGCGTTGGGTGTCGGTATTGTTCTGGTCGGTGAGTTTATGGGCTGGAACTTCTCTGTTGCCAAAGGCGGTGCCTATGGTGCGTTGATAGCCTGTTGGGTCATTGGTTTGCTCTACAGTTGTGTGGCAATGATCGATTCAGAAGTCACCTCGACGGTAGCTGCAGCCGGTGGTCAATACACTCAGGCAAAACATATTATCGGTCCATTAATGGCCTTTAATGTGGGTTTGTATCTGGTCATGGCTTACACCATGCTGGAAGCGGCTGATGCTTTGATAGTTGGGGACTTGATGGCCGCTGTGGCATCGGCAACCGGCTACCCTGATTTAAGTCCACAACCCTTTGTGGTGTTGACCATTTCGTTTTTGGCCTGGCTGAATTATCGCGGTGTGTTTATGACGCTGACGTTAAATTTTGTCATTACCTTGTTTGCCTTTCTGGCGATTCTGGCCTTATTTATTGGGGCTGATCCACTTAACCCTGGTCATATTCTGAAACACAGTGATCTGTTAACAGAATTACCCTATGGCTGGATTGGGGTGGTTGCCGCCTTGCAGTTTGGTATGTGGTATTACTTGGGTATCGAAGGCACTTGTCAGGCCGCGGAAGAGGTGAGAAGTGCGGGTCGGGCAATTCCACTGGGTACGATTGGTGGCATCTTAACCTTATTAGTCGCTGCGACATTGACCTGGTATATCTCAACCGGGCTGATGCCTTGGCAGTATTTAGGTCAGGCAACCACGCCTTTGTATGATGCTGCGTCGATTATTGGTAATCCGGTCTTACAGGTGGTGTTGTTTATCGGCACTATGTTCGCGGCGATTGCGTCGGCTAATGGTTGTATCAATGATGCGGCACGTGCTTGGTTTTCCATGGGGCGGGATCGCTACATGCCGACCTGGTTTGGTGCTATTCATCCGCGTTACCGCACACCGTTCAGATCGATTATTTTCCTGATTCCGATTGCTGTGTCATTTGCGTTCACAGGTTTATTGGATCAAGTCATTACCTTCTCGATTCTGTCTGGTTTGTTGGGTTACACCTTCATGTCTATCAATATGGTCAAATTCAGAAAAATGTGGCCGTTGGATGTGATTAAGCGGGGCTATATCCATCCTTTCCATCCTATTCCTGCGTATACCTTGCTGGGTTTATGTTCCTTGGTCTATTTCGCGACCTTCCTGGGGTATGGGGCGTCATTATTATCAATTATGGCGTTTTATATCGTGGCTTCAGTCTGGTTTGTGAAACGACGTTATCAGTTCGTGAAGCGGGGCGATCAATTTACGATGCCTTGGCCACGGCCTAAAGGTTATTAGGAGGAAGGAGCATGAAACATATTTTATGTGCAACTGATGGATCACATAGTGCGATGAAAGCTGTGGATTTTGCTATCGAACTGGCAAAGTCAGTCGGTGCCAAGCTGACATTTATCCATGTCCTAAGACCAACCAGTGAAGATATTTCACATAGTTACTTTTGGGATTCGAGCATTCTGGATGCTGCTGATGCGCAAATCCAACAGGAACTACGTGAGGCCATGGTCAGGGCGACTTCTCAGGGACTCGAGGAAGTATTTTGCATCACGGCATCCGGCCATGATATTGCCAAAGCCATTGTTGATTATGCTGAGAAACATGAGCATGACCATGTGGTGACCGGATCGGTGGGACGAAGTGGCATTGCAAAAGTGTTATTAGGATCGATAGCGCAGCATATTGTGCAGCGCTCTCACTGTCCAGTAACCATCGTCAGATAAGCCTTAGTCCCGCAGTACTGTCATGGCTGCGGGACGCTTTTTCTGAGTCGAAAGAGGAATATTAAATGAATACAGATGCCATCTATGCACTGATGCTGGTGTTGTTTAGTAGTAGCTGTCTGTTTGTTATGTATCGCCGTCATCATCAACAGGTATTGGCTTCACGAAGTCAGGTGTTTGATGATTGCCATGATGTTGTTCAGATGACGTCATCAACGATTGATGGGCAAGGATATGCCGCTGTTTTAGCCGATTGGAATAATGCCAGGGTAAAACTTTCAGTCGAGGTGGATAACCTAACGGCAAGAAAGTTACCAGTAATGTGGATGCATTTAACCTTGTATCGAACACATAAAGACAGCAGTGGCGCGACACTCGATATTTTAGTCAGACCACAAAATACCGAGAGTTTCAGTCCGTCATGGCAGTGGATAAAACCGGTGATGCCCTTAAACGGCTGGCCACAACATGCTCGTTATATGACAAAAACTCAGCCGCCGCCATTAGCAGAGATAGATCAGGATATTAAAGACTTGTTTGCTGATTCTCGCTGCAAAGAGTTACTGATTACACCGATGGCGATTCGACTCACTTGCTTAGCTAAGCAATCAGACCGCGGCCATTATTTATTACTACGGGCCATTAATTTTGATGACAACCCCATTGAGGCAAGCTTGGTAGCCGGTTTATTACACAAATTAGATGTCTTAGCCGGCCATTTGGATGAGGTACAAAATGAAGCAGCCTAGTCGCCTATTGCAAGGACCTGTGCATCCCTACCTTGTTTTGTTAATTGCGATTGTGTTGCCTGGGGTGGGGCAGGTAGTGAATCACAATCCCATGCGGGGTTTGACCATGTTGTTTTTTATGCTGGTGTTAGGCGTGGTGACCTATCAAATGGCCGCTCCCGGTATTTCGGTGATAGGCCAGTTTGCTGGTGGTATTTTTATTTACGCATTATCGATTATGGATGCCTATATGGTGGCCAGAATTCGTTGGGAGCAAGCCAATTTCTCTCAATAGGTAAGGGTATAACCCCAAGGTAGTAATCCTTCTTTGGAATTTTTTTACCCCCAGAACTAAGTGATACTGAACCTGAAGTTGGTTTTTAGATGAAACCGTTTCTTCATGGTTATCCTCGGACTCTTTGCGATTTGAGACCTTTGGGTGAATGACTGATGAGATTCAGTCATTCACACCATTTTTTCAGTTGATTCAACCGATGTGTGAATCAAAAAAACAAGGATACATAATGAATCTGCCTTTAACACATCGACTTGAAGATGTTCAAAATACGCCTGATAAACGCCAACTCATCATTGATAAAGTCGGTATAAAGTCACTGCGCTACCCGGTTTTATTTCAATCGACTACCGAAACACCCATACGTGTTGTGGCCGAATTTAATATGTATGTGCATTTGGCGGCTGATGTGAAAGGCACCCATATGTCACGTTTCATTGAATTACTGGAACGCCCTGACGCGATATTCAGCCTGAGCAATATGCCCGCATTTATGACCGATATGCTGGACTTACTAGGCGCAAAACAAGGTCATGTCAGCCTACGCTTTCCGTATTTCATCAGCAAAACCGCACCAGTTTCAGGTGTGAAAAGCTTTATGGATTACGACATCACGCTGACAGCCGATTACACCGATAAACTGGAACTGACCGTGAAAGCTGAGATTCCTGTGACCAGCCTTTGCCCATGTTCTAAAAAGATTTCAGATTATGGTGCTCACAATCAACGTTCTTTGGTCAGTGTTGAAGCACGCATCAGTGAAGACATGACACTGGATACCTTAATTCAGCTGATTGAACAGCAAGCGTCCAGTCAGCTTTATGGTTTATTGAAACGCCCCGATGAAAAGTATGTCACCGAATTTGCTTACGACAATCCCAAGTTTGTCGAGGATTTAGTCAGAGATATTGCTGTCGCATTAGCGCAGCAGGACACCGTGTCAGGTTTCCGTGTGGAATGTGAAAACTTTGAATCCATCCACAATCACTCTGCTTACGCCGTTATTGATCAGTTATAAGGAGCTTTATCCTCATGCCACAATCTAAGTTGAAGTCTTATTCTCAATCAGCACAAATCGCCAGTGCAGAAGCGATTATTGAGGATATTCGACAGGGCAAAATGGTTGTCTTAATGGATGATGAAAACCGTGAAAATGAAGGTGATCTGGTTATGGCGGCCAGTCATGTCACTGCTGAAGCAGTGAACTTCATGGCGATGCATGCACGCGGTCTGATCTGTCTGACTTTAACTGAAGCACGCTGTCAGCAGTTAAATCTGCCATTAATGGTAAAACAAAATAAAGCCGGCTTTGAAACTAACTTTACGCTGTCGATTGAAGCAGCTGAAGGCGTTACCACCGGCATTTCCACACAAGATCGTGCGTTGACGATTCAGGCAGCCGTGGCGGCTGATGCCACACCGGAAGATATTGTCAGCCCCGGTCATATTTTCCCGGTGATGGCACGACAAGGTGGAGTGTTAACCCGTGCAGGACACACCGAAGCTGGCTGTGACTTAGCGGCATTGGCTGGACTGGAGCCTGCTGCTGTTATCTGCGAAATCATGAATGAAGACGGCACCATGGCCCGCTTACCGGATCTGATTGAATTTGCTAAACAACATGACTTAAAAGTGGGCACCATTGCTGACCTTATCGCTTATCGTCACCAGCATGAGCAAAATGTCATCCGACTGCATGAACGTGAAATGCAAACCATGCTGGGTTCATTCCGTCGTCATGATTATTTAGATAAAACGACAGGTATGAAACATCTGGCACTGGTTTACGGCACACCTGCCGCTGGTGAAGAAACCTTAGTCAGAGTCCATGCACCGTTTAACACGATGGATCTGCTCGATTATGAGCGACACGGACATACCTGGAGTGTGGCGGAAGCGATGCAACATATTCAGCAACAAGGATCGGGCGTACTGGTCCTGCTTCATGGTGATGAAGATGAATGGGAGCGACTGATTCAGTCTGACCGAAATTACGCTGAAGAGTTTGTACTTAAACACTATGGCGTAGGTGCTCAGATATTAAGAGAGTTAGGCGTTACAGAAATGCGTTTGATGACATGGCCGAGGAAATTACCCTCTATGAGTGGTTTTGGCTTGAGCGTCACCGATTATGTATTACCAGATGACTTAGCAGAAAAACTTGCTGCATCAGCCGTTGTATAAACACTGTTGTTGGCTGATTAGGTATCAATTAATGATTAATAAAAAGGGCTAATATGGCTTGGTTAGCATTAGTAGTAGCGGGATTACTGGAAGTTGTCTGGGCGGCAGGACTGAAATATTCAGAAGGTCTCACTAAGTTAGGGCCCAGTCTACTGGCACTGGTTACCGTTGCCTTGAGTTTATGGCTATTAGGTGTGGCAATGAAAACATTACCACTAGGCACTGCCTACGGCGTTTGGGTAGGCATCGGTGCGATTGGCACCGTGATTTTTGGTATTGTGTTTTTATCCGAGCCAGCCACGATAGCGCGTCTGTTCAGTATCTTATTAATTCTATCGGGCATCATTGGGCTGAAACTCTCTCACTAAAACAGGCGAAAGACTGTTTTCTTTGAACCCACTGAAGTGTTGTTGGATACACGTTACCGTTAACCATCACGCGATACTAGGATGCGTGGTATGTTACTGCTTGTTTTGATTGGCAATGGTGTCATCAGATATTAGGTGAGGTTAGGGACGGTGGAAAACAAAGCTCAGCGGCCGATAACACTTTCTCTCTACAATCGTTTTTCATTACATCGCAGTATCGACTGGACCGGTGCTTTCTGGCTTGCCAGTGGTGTACCGGCACTGGTGTTATTTTCAATGGGAGCCATTGCTGCCACAGTCGGTAAACCTGCCTGGTTAATCTGGATTGTGTCTATTTTTATAGGCCTTGTTCAGGCCTTTACCTACGCTGAGATTGCCGGATTATTCCCGCATAAAACCGGTGGTATCTCGGTGCACAGCTCGGTTGCCTGGGCCAATTACAGTAAATGGGTAGCCGCACTGTGTATCTGGTGTAACTGGGTTGCTTGGGGGCCGGTACTGGCTATTGGTTCTGCCCTGGCTGCCGGTTATATTCTGAACGTAACCTATCCGCCGGATGCGGTGATTAATACCTGGCAAATCACCTTACTCGATCTCAGTTTTCTTAAAGCCGGGCTTTGTCTGCGAATAAATGCCGTCTTTATTATCGGTGCCGTATTAATGGTGCTGGTTTTTGCTATTCAAAACGGTGGCATTTTACGCTCCGCCAAAGCGATGATGATTATTGGCCTGTCCGGGCTGGCCCCATTGATGCTGATTGCCATTGTGCCGTTGATTACTGGTGATATGGTCATGAGTAATTTTTATCCATTAGCACCGCTTGCCTATGACGCTGATGGTTATGTAATACCCGGTGTTTGGGATATTAAAGGCTGGTCTTTAGTGGCTGGAGCACTGTTTATTGCTGCCTGGTCAACGTATGGCTTTGAAACGGCCGTCTGCTATACCCGTGAGTTTAAAGACCCCAGCCGTGATACTTATCGCGCCATTCTCTACTCAGGTTTGCTGTGTTTATTCGCCTTTGTACTGATTCCCTTTACCTTTCAGGGGCATATGGGGTTGGGACAGATGATTGAACCTCAGCACTTTAACGCTGCAGGTGAAGTGATTCAGCCTGCACAATATGACGGCATGTTAGCTGCCGATATTTATAGTGGCATGGGCATTGCCAATGCGCTTTATGGCATTTTGGGTAATAGCGGCATCATGGTCGATATGTTTGTCGTGATGCTGGTGCTGGCACTGATGTTATCGATTATGACCACCATGTCAGGTTCATCACGCACTTTATATCAGGGCTCTATTGATGGCTTATTGCCTAAATATTTATCTCAGGTAAATCAACATGGCGCACCGACCAGTGCGATGTGGACTAATCTAATCGTTAACCTGATGTTATTGAGCCTGTCCGACTATGTATTCCTGCTTGCTGCATCTTGCGTCAGTTACATTATTTTCAACTTCCTGACCCTGAATTCTGGTTGGATTCACCGTATCGACAGGCCCAACTGGAAACGCTC
>ENA-ORDI01001288-ORDI01001288.1-marine-metagenome-genome-assembly--contig:-NODE-1288-length-14036-cov-2.938391_pt1 | contig 14036 bp, 16 predicted proteins | sample MGYA00248628_ERZ508525 | MGnify/ENA primary metagenome ERZ508525 (study PRJEB26195, sample SAMN05422138) | marine metagenome | isolation source: East of Porto Seguro, South Atlantic Ocean | place...
TTGCCACCCGCCTGCTTGCGGGTTAGGGGCAAACGCCTGCCTGTAAAGTCGAGAACCTATCCCCATGCCGATCAAGAACGCCAAGCGCATCCTCCTGAAACTCTCGGGCGAAGTGCTGATGGGCGAACAGGAATTCGGCATCGACCCGGCCTTCGTCCTCGAGCTGGCGCAGGAAGTGAAGCAGGCGAAGGACGAAGGGTGGGAAATCTGCCTCGTCATCGGCGGGGGCAATATCTTTCGCGGCATGGCCGGCGCGGCGCAGGGGATGGACCGTGCGCAGGCGGATTACATGGGCATGCTGGCCACGGTGATGAATGCGCTCGCGATGCAGAGCGCGCTCGAACAGCTGGGCGTGCCGACGCGTGTGCAGTCCGCCGTGCAGATGGATCAGGTGTGCGAGCCGGTGATCCGTCGCCGGGCGGAGCGTCACCTGGAGAAGGGCCGCATCGTGATCTTCGCCGCAGGCGTCGGCGCGCCCTATTTCACCACCGACAGCGGGGCCGCTCTGCGTGCGGCCGAAATGCGCTGCGACGCGCTGTTCAAGGGCACCAGCGTGGACGGGGTCTATGATTCCGATCCCAAGAAGAACCCGCAGGCAAAGCGTTACGACAGCGTCACCTACGACAAGGTGCTGGCAGACAATCTGAGGGTGATGGACGCGAGCGCAGTGGCCCTGTGCCGCGACAATAATATTCCGATCGTCGTCTTCTCGATCCGCGAAAAGGGTAATCTTGCCCGTGTCCTCGCAGGCGAAGGCGTGCAAACGATCGTTCAGGAAGACTAGAGTTCACAAGGGTACGAGGAAGGCCGATCATGGCGAAATACGACAAGAGCGATATCGAGCGCCGGATGCAGGGCGCGGTGGAAAGCCTGAAGGGCGATCTGGCGGGCCTGCGCACGGGCCGTGCGAACACTAGCCTGCTCGATCCCGTGGTGGTCGAGGTCTACGGATCAATGATGCCGCTCAACCAGGTGGCGACCGTTTCCGCTCCCGAACCGCGCATGCTCAGCGTGCAGGTGTGGGACAAGGCCAATGTCAGCGCGGTTGAGAAGGGCATCGCACACGCGAACCTCGGCCTTAATCCGATGCAGGACGGCCAGACGCTGCGCATCCCGATGCCCGACCTGACCGAAGAGCGCCGCAAGGATCTTGCCAAGGTCGCCGACAAATATGGCGAGAGCGCGAAGATCGCGATCCGCAACGTCCGCCGCGACGGGATGGAAGCGCTTAAGGAAGACGAGAAGAAGAAGGATATCTCCGAAGACGATCGCAAGCGGTCGGAGGACGAAGTCCAGAAGCTGACCGACAAGTATGTCGCCGACACGGATGCGGCCGTCGAGCACAAGAAAAAGGAAATCCTGTCGCAGTGATGGGCTGCCCAGCCACCGGTCGTGCCGTGCTGGTGGCGCTGTGCGCCGTCCGCGACTGCAAGGGGCCAGCGCGCGCTCGCCCCTTGTGCTTCGACCGGTTGATCGAGGGCAGGTTCTGACGATGCCGGAAGAAAACCAGGCCAGACATGTCGCCATCATCATGGATGGCAATGGACGCTGGGCGAAGCGCCGCGGCCTGCCGCGCGCGATGGGTCACAAGCGCGGGGTGGAGGCGGTCCGCAAGCTGGTCCGCAGCCTGGAAGGCACCGGGATCGAGTGCCTGACCCTCTACGCCTTCAGCTCCGAGAACTGGAAGCGCCCGGAGGAAGAGGTGTCCGACCTCATGAACCTCATGCGCAGCTTCATCCGCTCCGACCTTGAAGAATTCGTGGTCAACGGCGTGCGGCTCAAGATCGTCGGCGACTGGCGCGCGCTCGATCCCGATATCGTCGCGATGCTGGAGGATGCGCTGGAGCGTACCGCTGGTGGCACGCACACCGTGGCGGTCGCGCTCAATTACGGCTCGCAGCAGGAGATCGCAGGCGCGGCCCGTGCGGCGGCGAAAGAGGGTGAGATCACCCCCGAGGCGATCGAGCGTCACCTGTTTACTTCCGACCTGCCGCCGGTCGACCTGCTGATCCGCACCAGCGGCGAGGTGCGCCTGTCGAATTTTCTGCTATGGCAAATGGCTTATGCGGAAATGATTTTCGTGGATACGCTGTGGCCGGACTTTGGCCCTGAAGATTTGCGCAAGGCTTTGGACGTCTTTGCGAAGAGGGAGAGGCGCTATGGAGGCCGCTGAGAGCGAAGGCACGCACGAGCCGACGCTGGAAGAGGTGCGTGAGCATTCGCGGCGCAAGACTCTGGGCATCAGGGCCGCCTCCGCAGCGGTGATGATTGCGATCGCCGTCGCAGTCTACTGGGTGCTGGGCGACCGTGGGCTCGACATCATCGTCGGGGTGGTTGCCGCGATCTGCTTTTTCGAACTGCTGTTCCTGATCATCAAGGCGACCGACAATATCGCCTTTCGCCTTGCCGGAATTCTGGCGGGTGCGGCCTATATCGGGCTTGCTGCGGTAATCCTGATCGATTTCGACATTCAGTCGTTCTACATCTCGCTCGCGGTGGTGATCCTGGCGGACACCTTCGCCTATGTGTTCGGGACGCTGATCGGCGGCCCGCGGATCATGCCCAAGGTCAGCCCGAACAAGACGTGGGCGGGGCTTCTCGGCGGAATGTTCGGCGGCTTCCTGGCGCTGACCCCGCTAGTCTATCTCTCTTCGCGCATCATGGGCGTCCTCGACACGCAGGCCCTGCTCGTCGCTGCAATTGCGGGCCCGGCGCTGGCGATCATCGCGCTGGCCGGCGACCTGTTCGAAAGCTGGCTCAAACGTCGGGCGGGGGTCAAGGATTCCAGCCGCCTGATCCCGGGCCACGGCGGCTTTCTCGATCGTTTCGACGGGCTGATCCCGGTCGCGATCGTGGTCGGCATGCTGACTACGCTGGCGATCTGACCGCGATGCGTTCCATCTCCATCCTCGGCAGCACCGGATCGGTTGGCGATTCGACGCTCAAGCTGCTGCGCCAGCACCGCAGCGAGTGGCGGGTCGAGGCGCTGACCGCGCATTGCAGCGCTACTAAGCTGGCCGAGCTGGCCCGCGAATTCGATGCGAAGATCGCCGTGGTCAGCGACGAGGCATGCCTGCCCGAACTGCGCGAGGCACTCAGCGGGAGCGGGATCGAGGCTGCGGGTGGGCGCGCTGCGCTGATCGAGGCGGCGAAGCGCCCGGTCGATATCACCATGGCCGCGATCGTCGGCTGTGCCGGGCTCGCTCCGGTGATGGCCGCGATCGAGCAGGGCGGCACGATCGCGCTGGCCAACAAGGAAGCGCTGGTTTCCGCAGGCCCGGTGATGACCGAGGCTGTCGCCAGGCACGGCGCGACACTGCTGCCCGTCGATTCGGAGCACAACGCGATCTTCCAGTGCCTCGCGGGCAATCGCCTGTCCGAGGTGCGGATGATCACGCTGACCGCCAGCGGCGGCCCGCTGCGGCTGCTCAGCGCCGAGGAATTGCACCGGGTCACCCCGGATCAGGCGGTCGCGCACCCCAATTGGGACATGGGCGCGAAGATCAGCGTCGATTCGGCGACGATGATGAACAAGGGCCTCGAACTGATCGAGGCGCACCATCTGTTCCCCGTCGGGCTCGATAAGATCCGTATTATCGTCCATCCGCAAAGCGTGATCCACTCGATGGTCGAATATCTCGACCACTCGACGCTCGCCCAGCTCGGCCCGTCGGATATGATGGTGCCGATCGCGTCGTGTCTCGCCTGGCCCGAGCGGATGGAGAGCCCTTGCGAGCCGCTAGACCTGGCGAAGATCGGCGAGCTGAGCTTCTTTGCCCCGGATGAAGAGCGCTTTCCGGCAACGCGCCTTGCGCGCGAGGCGTGTGAAGAGGGCGGGGCGGCCCCGGCGGTTCTCAATGCCGCCAACGAGATAGCCGTTGCGTCTTTCCTTGCCGGTCACATTCCGTTCACCCGGATTGCCGCACTGGTGGAAGACGTTCTGGAACAGTCGAACCGGCCGCCAAGGCCCGCCACGCTCGATGACGTGCTGGCGATCGACGAAGCTGCCCGCAGGCAGGCCCAGGCGATTCTGGAGAACGCATGATCGAACAGCCTCCGTTCTGGATGTGGATAGTCGGCTTCCTGCTGGTGCTGGGGCCGCTGGTGACCCTGCACGAGCTGGGCCACCTGCTGATCGGCCGCTGGCTGGGCGTGAAGGCAGAGGCTTTCTCGGTCGGTTTCGGCAAGGAACTGGCCGGTTTCAACGACAAGCATGGCACACGCTGGCGCATCTCCGCGCTGCCGCTAGGCGGCTACGTCCAGTTCAAGGGCGACATGAATCCGGCGAGCATGCCCGATCGCGATGCTCCGGTCGAAGACGGCGCGTTCCAGCACGCATCGCTGTGGCGGCGCGCGCTTATCGTGTTCGCAGGGCCCGCGACCAACATCCTGATCGCGGTCGGTATTTTCGCCGCGTTCTTCATGTTCATCGGGCGCCCGGTTCCGGTCGATCCCAACGCCCAGCTGACCATTGCGAGCTTTACCGAGGATTCGGCGGCGCGCGAGGCGGGCCTTCGGGTCGGCGACCGGCTGGTGTCGGTTAATGGCGAGAAACTCGAGTCGTTCAGCGAATTGCAGAACACGATCATGCTGCGTCCCGAAGAGACGATGACCTTCGAGATCGAACGTGACGGGGCGGTGAGCACGGTCGATGTGACCACTCGCAGCACGGATGTGGAAGACCGCTTCGGCAACGAGATGCGGATCGGGATGATCGGCGTTGCTCCGCAGGAGGTCCAATACGATTATCGCGCGCTCGGCCCGATAGAGGCGATCGGGGCGGGGATCGACCAGTCGGTCAAGACGGTCGATATGATGATCACCGGCATCGGGCAGATTTTCACGGGAAAGCGCTCGGTCCAAGAGCTGGGCGGGCCGATCTCGATCGCGAAGTTCTCGGGCGAGCATCTCAGCCTCGGGCCGCTCGCGTTCATCAGCTTTGTTGCGCTGATCTCGCTTAATTTGGCATTCATTAACCTGCTGCCAATCCCGGCGCTCGACGGCGGTCACCTGGCTTTTTACGCGGCGGAAGCGATCCGCCGCAAACCGGTCGGCCCCCGGACGACGGAAATGGCGTATCGCACCGGTGTGGCCCTAGTGCTGGCATTGATGCTATTCGTGACTGTTAACGACCTGGTGAAGCTGTTGCCCTTCGGGTGATGGCGATCCGGGAAGCATGAGAGAGGCGGACCCAGCAGCGATTTCGACCTGCTTGAAAGGGGCGCGCGTATCGGGCACAGGGCGCCGGATCGTTTGGTCCGGTTGTCGATACGACAAAGCAAGGTCCGATCCGGGGTCAGAAATTTTGACGGGACAACTTCGCCAATGACGGCCATTCAGACGGGCGCATCGCGCCGCAGCTGCAATATTCGCAATTATGCGTTCGCGCTTCTTGCCGGCACCACGCTGGCCGGGCTTCCCCAGGCGGCTTGGGCTCAAGCGGAGGATGACGCGCAGCAGACCGATCAGACTGCCGAGCAGGCCGATCCGGCTGCGGACACGACCGGCCCGGTCGCCGCGCTTCAGCAGGGCGACGTGATCCGGTCGATCTCCGTTCAGGGGGTCCAGCGGCTCGAGCCGAACACCATCCTCAGCTACGTGCGGCTGCGCCCGGGCGATACCTACACCACCGCAGCGGCCGACCAGGCGCTGAAGGATCTCGCCGCGACCGAGCTGTTCGAGAGTTTCTCGATTCGCAACGATAACGGCGATGTCGTGATCGAGGTCGAGGAAAACCCCGTCATCAACCGCATCATCCTCGAAGGGAACGAGCGGCTGAAGGACGACAAGATCGTGCCGGAGATCAAGCTCGCCCCGCGGCAGATCTTCACCCGCTCGAAAGTTCGTGCGGACGTTGCCCGGATCATCGAGCTGTACAAGCGGCAGGGCCGGTTCGCCGCGACGGTCGAGCCCAAGACCGTGCAGCTGAGCCAGAACCGTGTCGACCTTGTGTTCGAGATCACCGAAGGGCCCAAGTCCAAGGTCCGTCAGATCAACATCATCGGGAACGAGGAGTTTTCCGATGGTGATCTGAAGGGCGAAATGGTCACCAAGGAAACCGGCCTGTTCAGCTTCCTGAGCGGAAACACCGGTTACGATCCAGACCGCCTGGCATTCGACCAGCAGAAGCTGCGCGAATTCTACCTCAAGCAGGGCTACGTCGATTTCCGCGTCGTCTCGGCTGTTGCCGAGCTGACGCCGGACAAGCGCGACTTCATCATCACCTACGTGGTCGAGGAAGGCGAGCGCTACAAGTTCGGCGATGTCGAGGTGACCAGCGAGATTCGCGATTTCAATGGCGAGACGCTGACCCAGGGCCTGGGGATCACCAGCGGCGACTGGTACGATGCGCAGCGCATCGAAGATACGGTCGAGCAGCTGAGTGAGCTGGCAGGCCGCTTCGGTTACGCCTTTGCCGACGTACGACCGCAGTTCCGCCGCAATCCCGATGACCTGACCATGGATGTCACACTGGTCATCAACGAGGCACCGCGCGTTTACATCGAGCGGGTCGACATCAACGGTAACACGCTGACGCAGGACAAGGTGATTCGCCGCGAATTCCGGTCCGCCGAAGGCGATCCGTTCAACTCGCTGCAGGTGGAACGAACTACCGCTCGCATCAACTCGCTCGGCTTCTTCCAGGAAGGTTTCGAGGTCGAGCAGAAGGAAACCGGTGAAGACGACCGGATCATCCTCGAAGCCAATGTCGTCGAGCAGCCGACCGGCGAATTGCAGCTGTCTGCTGGCTTCTCCTCGCTTGAGAGCTTCCTTTTCTCTGGCTCGATCCGGCAGCGCAACTTCCGCGGTCGCGGTCAGACCGTCGGGGCGTCCGCGCAGTTCTCGCGCTATTCGCGCTCGTTCAATCTGAGTTTCTCCGAGCCTTACGTGTTCGATCGGAACATCTCGGCCGGGGTCGATCTCTACCGTCGCGACGTCAGCAGCTTCAACTTCCTTGGCAATGATCGCGAGCCGAGCTTCAAGCAGGCAACCACCGGTGGCTCGCTGCGGCTGGGCGTGCCGTTGACCGAATATTCGACCATCGTTGGCAGCTATACGCTCAACTACGATCAGGTCAGCGTCGACGAGCGGCTCTATTTCCGCGATCTCGACGGGGATGGCACGACCGAGTGCGACCCGCTGCAGGCGAGCCGCTTCCTGTGCGATGTGATCGGAGACCGGGTCAGTTCGATCCTCGGCCTGAACTACGTCTACAGCTCGCTCAACAGCTATTATCGCCCGAGCCGGGGCGAGCGGATTACGCTTGGTGCCAGCTATGCGGGCCTTGGCGGCGACGTGAAATATGCCAAGTTCACCGCCAATGCGTCCAAATACTGGTCCGTGTTCGGTGGCTTTATCTTCTCGCTGTCGGCCGAAGGTGGCTACATCAAGGGGCTTGAGGATCGCGGGCCCGGCGTGGACGATGTCCGCCTGACCGACCGCTTCTTCCTCGGTGAGCCGCAGTTCCGGGGCTTCGATATCCGGGGTGTCGGTCCGCGCATTCTGCGCCAGCCTTATGTGGACGGAGAAAACGGGCCGGAACTGATCACCGATCGCGACCGCGTCAGGGACGATGCGCTGGGTGGCGGCGCCTATTATCTGGGACGTGCGGAGCTCGAAATCCCGCTCGGCTCGGGTGCGCGTGAACTTGGCCTGCGCCCGTCGATCTTTGTCGATGTCGGTGCTCTGTTCAATGTGACGACGCCGACGCTGATCGATTACCCCAACGGGCTTCAAGGCACCGATGCCGACGGCAATCTGCAATATGTCGAGGGTGGCCTGATCGTGACCGACCCGCTGGATGACGAGGGCAATGCCAACACCCCTTACATCCTGCCCAACTCGCGTGTTCGCGAAGTCTTCCTTGGCGACAGCGCGAGCCCGCGCGTGTCGATCGGCGCAGGCGTGGACTGGAACTCGCCTTTCGGCCCGTTCCGCATCGATTTCGCCTATGCCCTGCGCAAGGAGCCGGGCGACGACACCAAGACACTCTCATTCAACGTAGGGACGCAATTCTGATGAAACTCGCCAAAGCAATGCTCGCCGGTGCGACCATCCTGGGCGCCACGCTGGCCGCCGTGCCCGCCGCCGCTCAGGTCAACGGCATCGCAATCAGCAACCCCGAAGCGGTGATCCTGCAGAGCGCCGCGCGTCAGGCCGCCTATCAGCAGATCAGCCAGCAGTATCAGGCGCAGCTCCAGCAGCTCAGCACGGTCCGTCAGGAAGCCTCGCAGCTCGAGCGCAGCCTCGACACCAATTCGGACAACCAGGTGAGCGACGCGGAAATCCAGGCGAACCCGACCGTGGTGGCCCAGATCCAGCAGAAAGAGCAGCAGATCGCGCAGATCTATCAGCCGATTCAGCTGGCGCAGGCCTATGCGATCGAGCAACTGGTGGCCGACTACGAAAACGCACAGAATCAGGTCATCCAGCAGAAGAAGATTCAGATGCTGCTGAGCCCGGATGTGGTTCAGTATGCGCCGGAAAACGCCAATGTCACGCAGGACATCCTGACCGTGCTCGACCAGCGTATGCCCAGCGTGCAGACCGCACCCCCGGCAAACTGGCAGCCGAGCCGTCAGGCAGTCGCGCTGCAGCAGCGCATCCAGCAGATCCTGCTGGGCCTCGCGCAGCAGCAGGCGATGCAGGCCGCGCAGCAGCAGGGCCAGCAGCAGCAGGCCCCCGCGCAGCCGTCCGGGCGCTGATACCGTCGCCGACATGGATAATAGCGAAACAGCCGACATGCGGAAAATGGATGTGCGGCAGGTCCTCAAGGCCCTGCCGCACCGTTACCCCATGCTGCTGGTCGACCGGGTCGAAAGCCTGACCAAGGGCGAGGAAATCCACGCGGTGAAGGCAGTGACCTTCAACGAGGATTTCTTCCAGGGCCACTTCCCCGGCGCGCCCATCATGCCCGGCGTGTTGCAGATCGAAGCGCTGGCGCAGGCTGCCGCGATCCTCGGGATAGAGACGCTGGAACTCGCCGGCAGTGGCAAGCTGGTCTATTTCATGGGCATCGACGGAGCCAAGTTCCGCGCGCCGGTGACGCCGGGTTGCCTGCTCGATCTCAAAGTCTCGTTCCTGCAGAAGCGCAGCCGGGTCTACAAGTTCGCCGGCAAGGCGAGCGTTGACGGCAAGACGACCTGCGAGTGCGAGTTCACCGCGATGATCGCCGATCCGCCCGAATAGGGGCGGGGTCGAAGCAGGCTTGCCAATCGGGCGCGTTGCGACTATCCGCGCGCCTTTCCCACCCAACAGCTGGACCGGTCGGAACCGTTCCGAGGCTATGGAGACATGACATGAAGGCCGAAGGTCACCCCGATTATCACACCATTACGGTCAAGATGACCGATGGTACCGAATTCCAGACCCGCTCCACCTGGGGCAAGGAAGGCGACACGCTGACGCTGGAAATCGACCCGACCAGCCACCCGGCATGGACCGGCGGCAAGCAGCAGCTTCAGGAAGGTGGCCGCGTGGCCGCGTTCAACAAGCGCTTCGGTGGGCTCAGCCTCAAGAAGTAACGCGATTTTACGCGCTTTGCGGCCTCGTGCCGCGAGGGAAGGGCGGTCCGACGGGGCCGCCCTTTTTCATTGGCCCAATCTAGCTGGCGCAGTCGACGCAGCGTGTCGCGATGGGCCGCGCTTCCAACCGCTTGCGAGCGATCGGTTTCCCGCATTGGCTGCACCTGCCGTAGGTGCCTTTCTCGATCCGCAGGAGCGCCATGCGGATCTGTGCGATTTCCTGGCGCAGGACCCCGTCGACGCCCTCGAGCGGCTCGTCGTCGGCCAGATCGATCGCCTGCTCGCTCGAATCGGCTTCGAGGGGGTGGCGCAGATCGTCTTCGATCACGTCAGCCCGCTCGAGCAAGTCCGCTAGCCGCTGCTCGAGCTGTTCGCGCAGATCGCCATAGTCGGTCATTGCCACTCTCCTGTAACCGTTATTTCGACGGTCTAGCAGGAAGCGGCGGGCCGAAGATTGATCTCAGTCAACTTGCACACGGTCGAGCGCCGTTTCCTCACTCCGGATTGCGTCTCACCACCCCCACGGCTTCTCGCGATACCACTTGGTGATCACGTACTTGGTGCCTTTGCGCACCTTCATCCCGTGATGCATCGTATTGGGGTTGGTCGACTGGTCGGGGCGGCGGTTGTTCCAGCACAGCAGCTTGCCGGTTTCGGGCTGGAAGCTCTTCTTGAGCACCTTGAACCGCGTCGCGCCTCCCGCCTCGGGCTCGTTGAGATAGATCATGAAGGTCCAGGTGCGCTGGCCTGCGACGGAGCAATACTTCTCCCAGTCCTGCCCGTCGGGATTGAAATAGTCGCAATGCGCCTTGAATTCCTGCCCTACCGCGTAGCGTTGGCCCTGCAGAGGCTCGCCGTGCGCGGCTTCGATGCCCGAAAGCTCAGCCAGCATCGCCTCGAGCCGCTGGGTGCGCGGGTCGTCCATCGGCAGATCGCAGGTCTCACTGGTGCGGAAATACATGTCGCCGTCGTGATCGGCGAGGGTGGAGGGGCGCCGGTCCGCATCGATCATCGCGATCAGCTCCCCGCAGAAACCCGGATCAAGGAACCGCCGCATCTGCAGGAGCTCGACCTTGGGGAAAGGCAGGCGCTGCATGCCCCGCGCCGCGAGTTCGTCTGAATCGGATTCGCCCGGATCGCGCATGCGCGCCTCATGCGAAGCGGTGGACTATTTTGCAAGCCGCGCAATAATGATGCGTGAAGACAATCATTTTGCGTTTTTCACTTCCCAAATCGCGCTCGGCGTGCAAGCGAGCCTCCACACGCAAGTTCCGCTCTTGACGCGGCGATTCGTGTACGTAACTGCCCGGCGCCTGGCGTGGCCGCGTCGGGGCATATGGCGATCGTAGCTCAGTTGGTTAGAGCGCCGGTTTGTGGTACCGGAGGTCGGGGGTTCGAGACCCCTCGATCGCCCCATTTTCCCCTGCGGGTCTAGGGTTCGAGAGAACCGGCGCTGCCGGGTTCGTGCGAGCCCGGGTCACTCTTGCAGGGATGATGCACAAGCCGATGAGCGCTTTCTGGACCGACCCCGATTTCGACGACCACGAGGTCGTCCACTTCGTTCATGACGAAAAGCGGGGGCTGACCGCGATCATCGCTCTCCACTCCACCCATCTCGGCCCGGCTGCGGGCGGCACCCGCTTCTGGCATTATGCCGAACCTGCTGCCGCGATGGGTGACGCGCTGCGCCTGAGCCGCGGGATGAGCTACAAGAACGCCATGGCCGGCCTGCCGATGGGCGGGGGCAAGGCGGTGATCCTCGCCAATCCGGAACGCAGGAAGACGCCCGAGATGCTCGCCGCGTTCGGCGATGCGGTGGACGCTCTGGGCGGCAAATACGTCACCGCCGAAGATGTTGGCATCACCGTGGCCGACATGGTCGCGGTCAACCAGCGGACCGATTACGTCTCCGGCCTCCCGGTCGCGGAAGGCGAGGCGGGCGGCAACCCCGGCCCGTTCACCGCGCTGGGCATCTATCTGGGCATCAAGGCCGCCGTGCAGCACAAGCTGGGGCGTGACAGCGTCGAGGGCGTGCATGTTGCGATGCAGGGCGTCGGCAGCGTCGGCGGCGGCGTCGCTCGCCTGCTCGCCAAGGATGGCGCCAAGCTGACACTGGCGGACATCGATACCGACGGCGCGCAGGCGCTGGGGCAGGAACTGGGTGCCGACGTGGTCGCTCCCGATGCGATCATGTCGCTGGGCTGCGATGTGTTCAGCCCCAATGCGCTGGGCGCGATCCTCAATGACGAGGGGATTGCCCGGCTCGACTGCGCGATCGTTGCAGGCGGCGCGAACAACCAGCTCGCCGGCCCAGGCAACGGTGCCGCACTGGCCGAGCGCGGCATTCTCTACGCGCCCGATTACGTGATCAATGCAGGCGGCATCATCAGTGTGACGATGGAATATCTGTGTCGCCGCGACAGCGCGCCTTGCGACATCAACGAGGTGCGCAAGCGCATCGCGCAAATCCCGGAGCGTCTGACCAAGATCTGGCAGGACAGCGAAGCAAGCGGTTCCTCGCCCGACCAGGTCGCCGATGCGATGGCGCAGAAACTGATCGGCCGCGGCTGATCCGATCCGGCTCGTGCCGATTGGCCGGGGATGATCGCCAGCCTGCGGGCGAAAAGCGCGACGAATCCTTGCACGTACCCCGCACGGGCGGCATAGGGGCAGGCGATAAAATCATGCATGGTTTCGCTAATCCCCGCCGGTTTCTCGGTCTTGCGAAAAGGCTGACACCGATCCTCCTCGTTGTGGGCCTGCTGGCCTCGACGGGCGCGATCGCGTGGGGCCTCGTCATGGTGCCGCCCGACCGCCTGATGGGCGAAACCGTGCGGATCATCTTCATCCATGTGCCGACCGCGTGGCTTGGCATGGCGGGCTGGATGACGATCGCGGGGTCGAGCCTCGCGCTGCTCGTCTGGCGTCACCCGCTGGCGGCTCTGGCCGCGCGCGCCGCGGCCATTCCGGGTGCGGTGTTCACGGCGATTTGTCTCGCCACCGGGTCGATCTGGGGCCGGCCGACCTGGGGCACCTGGTGGGTGTGGGACGGGCGGCTGACCAGCATGCTGATCCTGCTGTTCCTCTACCTCGCCTATATTGCGCTCAGCCAGGCGGTCGACCGAGAGGGCGCCTCGTCGCGACTGCCCGCGATCTTCGGGCTGGTCGGGGCGGTCAACATCCCGATCATCAATCGTTCGGTCGTGTGGTGGAACTCGCTTCACCAGCCGCCCAGCATCACCACCGGCGGCAGCAGCATCGACGGGGTGTTCCTGTGGCCGATGCTGATCGCGATGCTGGGCTTCACCTGCCTGTTCGCCGCGACCGTGCTGATGAACATGCGCGCGCTGCTGGCGCAGGCACAGGCGGAGGCGCGGTTGCGCCGCCGCGCAATGGAAGCGGAGCCCGCCTGATGGTTCGCGAAGCCCTCTCCCAATGGGACTATGTGATCGCCGCCTATGCGATCGCGATTCCTGCGATCGCCGCGCTGCTGATCTTCAGCTGGCTGCGGATGCGCCGGGCAGAGCGTGCGCGCGACGAAGCGCGGCAGAAGGGTCGCAAGGGATGAATACGCAAAAGACCGGCCTCGCTCCCAAGCATCAGCGGCTGATTCTGGTGGTCGTCGCGCTGCTCGTGCTGGTCGCGGCAGGGATGCTCGCCGCGTGGGGCCTGCGCAGCCAGGCCGACTATTTCTATCTGCCCGAGGATATCGCCAAGAACCCGCCCGAGCCGGGCCGTGCGATCCGCCTTGGCGGGATGGTTCAGCAGGGTTCGATCCGCACGCTGTCGGACGGCGTGACCATCGCCTTCCGGGTGACCGGGCGCGAAGGCAATGCGATCCCGGTGACCTATCGCGGGATCGTGCCGGACCTTTTCGTCGAAGGATCGGGCGTGATCGCCAATGGTCGGTTAGGCACCAACGGCACTTTCGAGGCCGAGACCCTGCTCGCCAAGCATGATGAGAATTACACCCCGCGCGAACTCGAAGGCCTGAGCGATCAGGCCATGCACGAAGTGCTCGAAGAAAGCGCAGCAGGCACGCCGTGATTGCAGAGATCGGTCTTGCTGCCCTGTGGCTCGCCGCAGGGCTCTGCGCATTGCAATTCATCGCCGGGGTTCTCGGCGTGCGTGAGGCGGGCGCGGACGGCGCGGTTCATCCGGTCAGCGCGCTCGCGCGGCCTGCGGCGGTGGTGCAGGGCCTGCTGTTGCTGGTCGCCTTCGCCTGCCTGCTGCGCGTGTTCGCGGTGACCGACCTGTCCGTGGCGCTGGTCGCGGACAACAGCCATGTCGACAAGCCGTTCATCTACCGCCTGTCTGCGGCCTGGGGGAACCATGAAGGCTCGATGCTGCTGTGGGTCACCATCCTGGGCCTGTCGGGTGGGCTGGTTGCGCTGTTCGAGCGGCGGATGGACGATCGCTTCATGAAGGCGGTGCTGGCTGCACAGGCGTTCATCGCGCTCGGCTTCCTCGCCTTCCTGCTGTTCAGCTCCAACCCCTTCGCGCGGCTGAACC
>ENA-ORDI01001290-ORDI01001290.1-marine-metagenome-genome-assembly--contig:-NODE-1290-length-14017-cov-6.201004_pt1 | contig 14017 bp, 14 predicted proteins | sample MGYA00248628_ERZ508525 | MGnify/ENA primary metagenome ERZ508525 (study PRJEB26195, sample SAMN05422138) | marine metagenome | isolation source: East of Porto Seguro, South Atlantic Ocean | place...
AGGCCGATCATACCACAACTATTGACCTTTATAGGTTCTGGCTATGTATTCAAGCTTGTAGTTGCTTTACTGGATACTGGACCGGTTTATTTAGCGGTTCACTATTTATCAAATTATTTAGAATTGGACCCCATGGAGGGTTATAATGATGATAATGTAACAGATTAGTAATGGAGAGCTGAAATGACCACTGATAATAACAAAAAAATTACAAAATTGATCGAAAAGCTGCTGCAGGAACTAGGCGAAGATCCAACAAGGGAAGGATTGCTCAGAACACCAGCACGGGTGGCCAAGTCCTGGGGATATTTTTCCCGTGGTTATAATCAGGATTTGGATGATGTAGTAAATAACGCTATTTTTCATGAACCATCCAAAGACATGATCGTTGTTAGAGATGTGGAATTTTTTAGTCTTTGCGAACACCATTTGCTACCCTTTTTCGGCAAGGTACATGTAGGGTATATCCCCAATGGAAAGGTGATCGGGTTATCAAAGATACCGCGGATCATTGATATGTATGCGCGCCGCCTCCAGGTTCAGGAACGTCTCACCCGTCAGGTCGCAGATGCAATTCAGGATGTTCTGAAACCCAATGGTGTGGCAGTTGTAATGGAAGGTCGGCATATGTGCATGCAAATGCGTGGTGTGGAAAAACAGAACAGTTTGGCCACTACGTCTACCATGCTGGGCAGGTTTCGTGAATCAGTACGGACCAGGAATGAATTTATGTATTTAATAAACAGACCTAATATTTGAGCAATCCATTGGCAAAGAAAAAATTAATATTCCTATATATGGTATAATGAGTTTTACACTTATACCGGAGCCACCCTATTATGCCGTTATTTTCACCACAATGCGTGTAAATGATCCCAATGATGGTTACGCTGAAATGAGCGAAGGACTGGAAAAGATAGTTTGCGATCAACCTGGTTATATTGGCATGGAATCTGTTAGGGAGACGGGTTTGGAATTACAGTATGTTACTGAATAGATAAAGCGTCAATAACAAATTGGAAAAACAATCTGGAACACCAGGATGCACAAGAGAAGGGTATGGCCGATTGGTATAAAAATTATTTTTTACGTGTAGCCAAAGTGGAGCAAGACAATGAAACAATATGATCTGGCAATATTGGGTGGGGGCCCTGGCGGTTACGTGGCTGCGATTCGTGCGGCACAGCTTGGTTTAACAACAGCCATAATTGATCAAGACAAGCTCGGGGGTATTTGCCTGAATTGGGGTTGCATTCCCACGAAAGCATTACTGAAGAATGCGGAGGTGTTGGATACCGTGAAGAATGCGAAAAACTTTGGAATCAACATCCCTTCTTACAAGGTAGATTTTGCAAAAACAATTAGACGTAGCCGACAGATCTCCGAACGGCTCTCCAAGGGGATTGATTTCTTGATGAAGAAAAACAATATTACCCATATAATTGGCAGAGGGTCGTTTATTGCGAAGAATAAAATTGAAGTAAAAAATGGTAGGAAATGGGTTGCGGTGCAGGCGAAACATTTCATTATTGCTACTGGTGGCAGACCAAAGGTTTATCCGGGCATGGATTTTGATGACAAACAGGTGATCAGTTCAAAGGAAGCGATGATCCTTAACCAGCCACCAGAAGAAATGGTTATTGTAGGTGCGGGAGCTATCGGTGCAGAATTCGCATATTTTTATAACAGTTATGGTACCAAAGTAACGTTGCTGGAAATGATGGATCGAGTTCTACCAATGGAGGATGAAGAAGTTTCCAAGGAATTAAAGGAGAATTTTATAAAAATTGGTATAGCAGTACACACCAGTACAACGGTAGAAAGGATTGAAACTTTAAAGACCAAGGTAAAGGTCCATATTAAGCACGGTAACAAAAAAGAATTAATAGAAGGCAGTGTAGCACTTTTGGCTGTGGGTATTACGGGAAATACTGAAGATCTAGGTCTTGAAAAAATTGGTATCAACACAGAAAAAGGTGCAGTTTTGATTGATGATTATGGAAAAACGACTGTACCGAATATTTTTGCCATCGGTGATGTCACTGGTCCTCCGTGGTTAGCCCATGTAGCTTCTGCCCAGGGACATATAGCAGCAGAAAAAATTGCAGGTCATCCTACATTTCCGGTTGATTACAGCAACATACCTGCCTGTACTTATTGCCAGCCGCAAGTGGCTTCACTGGGCTTAACAGAGGCTCAAGCGCGGGATGCAGGACATGATGTAAAGGTTGGAAAATTCAATTTCCGATCCAGTGGCAAGGCCATGGCTATGGGTTCCATATCTGGTTTTGTAAAGATCGTTTTTGATGCTAAATATGGCGAATTACTGGGCTGTCATATTATCGGTGCTGAAGCTACAGAACTGATCGCAGAATTTGCCATGGCAAAAGGACTTGAAGCCACTTGGCAAGACCTGGCTAGAACCGTACATGCCCACCCAACGCTATCAGAAGCCATTATGGAAGCGGCCCTGGATGCTTTTGGTAGGGCGATTCATCAATGATCACGGAACCAGATAATATAGCGATGAGAAAAATAGACATCCTGGATCTCGGTGCTAGACCTTATAAAGAAGTATGGGACCTGCAAAAAGAATTGGTGGAAAAGAGAAGGAACGGTCAAATAAACGACACATTGATTCTGGTAGAGCATGAACCGGTTTATACCCTAGGAAAAAGTGCGGATGAAAATCATATTCTGCAGCACACACCTAGGGAGGTGAAAACTTACCGTATTGAACGAGGCGGGGATGTAACCTTTCATGGTCCGGGACAATTGGTTGGGTATCCTATTTTGGATTTGCATAATTATAAAAAAAGTATTAGCGGGTACATGCGCAGTCTGGAGCAACTCATCATTGACACGCTGGCTGAATATGAGATTACAGCAGAGCGGAAAGATGGATTAACGGGTGTTTGGGTTGGTGATGAAAAAATCGCAGCTCTGGGTGTGCGTGTGACACGGTGGATAACAATGCATGGTTTTGCACTGAATGTAACACCTGACCTAACCTATTACAGCGGCATTATACCATGTGGAATATTTGAATACGGGGTAACCAGCATGTTTAAGCTGTTAACCGATGAGGTAGCAGTCGATTCAGTAAAGCAGGTGCTTATTGAAAAATTTATGAACCAGTTTCAGACTGCTGAATCAATGATTGGATAAAGATGGCCCGCCTATATGGATTTCAAAAAAAGGACCTGATCCATGTCTATGAGAATATGGTTTTGGCACGTAAGTTGGATGAAAAAATGATGATCCTTTTGCGGCAGGGAAAAGGGTACTTTCACACGGCCTGTTCTGGTCACGAAGCGGCACAGACAGCTGCCGCACATACGTTAAAACCTGGCAAAGATTGGTTCTATCCTTATTATCGTGATGGTGCGTTTACTACTGGATTGGGTATGACAGCAAAGGATCAACTACTGGCCTTCTTTGCAAAAGCAGATGATCCTTCTTCTGGAGGTCGGCAAATGCCGCATCACTTTGGCAAACGTGAACTGAATATTGTAACACAATCTAGTCCTACTGGAACCCAGTTTTTGCAAGCAGTTGGTTGTGGCATGGCCTGTAAGCTAAATAAGGAAAAAGAAGTGGTATATGTTTCATCGGGAGAAGGGACAACAAGCCAGGGTGATTTTCATGAAGCACTTAATTGGGCCAGCAGGGAAAAATTACCGGTCATATTTCACATCCAGGATAACGAATATGCCATCAGTGTACATATTTCAGAACAAACCTCTGGCGGGTCTGTCTTTTCAATGGTATCCGGCTACCAGAATCTTGGGCGATTCGATGTGGATGGTTCTGATTATTTTGAGACACACCTGGCGTTTAAAAAGGCTGTAGATAGAGCGCGGAAAGGGAAAGGACCTGCAGTTATAGTTTCCCATGTGGATCGATTAAAACCACACTCATCATCGGATGATCATTTAAAATACCGTACGAAAGATGAAATAGAAGAAATGGAAAAAAATGATCCAATTCTGAAATTTAGAGATGAGTGTATTGCCAACAAGGTCATCAAAAAGGAAGAATTTGAAAAGATAGAAATTAAGCTTAAAGACCAAGTGGACCAGGATGCTGATTGGGCGGAAGCGCAAGATCATCCTGAATCATCCACAGCTACTGATCATGTTTACAGTGGCAAACTTCCTGATGGTAGCCTAACAATGAAAACGATCAATGAAAAGATTGTAATTGTTGACGCGATAAATCACGCTCTTGCAGAAGAAATGGATCGAAATGATAAAATGATTATTTATGGACAGGATATTGCTGATCCTAAAGGGGGAGTATTTACCGCTACAAAAGGATTAACAGATAAATACGGGCATGACCGTGTATTTAACGGTCCTTTAGCCGAATCTTCAATAGTTGGGTCAGCAATCGGTTTAGCAACTGCTGGGTATAAGCCGGTAGTGGAAATACAGTTTGGAGATTATATCTGGACCGCAATGATGCAAATCCGCAATGAATTAGCTACAATACGGTACCGTTCTAACAATGCCTGGTCATGCCCTGCCGTCATCCGCGTTCCAGTTGGTGGTTATATTCATGGTGGTTTATGCCATAGCCAATCAATTGATGGTTATTTTATCCATATGCCCGGGATTTACATTGCTTATCCATCCAACGCGGCAGATGCGAAGGGGCTATTAAAGATGGCCTGTCGGATGGACGATCCAGTGATATTTATGGAGCACAAAGGTATCTATCGCCAGGGTTATGCGGTAAGTCCAGAACCAGATGAAGATTATTTATTGCCTTTTGGGCAAGCAAATTTGGTACTAGAAGGTACAGACATCTCTATAATCACCTGGGGCGCGATGGTTCAGCAATCCATTGATGCAGTAAATTCCCTTTCCCTTGATGATGGTGTTGTAGAGATAATTGATTTACGTACATTGAATCCACTGGATTTTTCAACGATAAACAAATCTATTCAAAAGACGGGTAAAGCCCTTATCGTACACGAAGATAATCTAACCAATGGTCCCGGGGCTGAAATATCTGCGTTAATTAGTGATCGTTGTTTTGAAATGCTGGATGGTCCTATTCGCAGAGTTGCAGCTAAAGATAGTCCGGTGCCCTATAACATGTATCTGGAAGCGAAGGTGTTACCACAGGTAAGTGATATTGAAGAAGCGTTAATCGAGCTATTGGAGTATTGATGTTAGTAGATATTATAATGCCCAAAATGGGAGAATCCATCACCGAAGGAACGATAATTGAGTGGCGCAAGAAAATTGGTGATAATGTGAAAAAAGACGAGGTATTCCTGGAGATTGGAACTGACAAGGTCGACTCCGAAATCCCAGCATCGGTGTCCGGTACCTTGGTTGAAATACTGGCCGAACCAAACGATGTGGTTGATGTGGGTAAAGTGATCGGCAGAATAAATACCGATACAGAAGCTGCAATAGAGACACCAGTTCAAGATCAACCTGAACCTATTGTACCAAAGGAAGCTGAAGCACTCCAAGTGGAAAAGCCGGTACGAAAAGCTACTGCAAAAAAGTTGGCTGGTAAAAGAAAGTCATTTTTCACGCCAGTGGTTATGAAAATTGCCAATGAGAAAAACGTACCTATGACAGAACTGGATACGGTTCAAGGCACAGGTAGGGGTGGTCGTGTTACCAAAAAAGATTTACTGGCTTATCTGGATGATCGCAGTGAGCCCGTGACGTCATCTAAACTAAGCATGTCCGATAATATTGAAGAGATGGAATACATGCGCAAGAAGATAGCAGACCATATGCGTTCCAGTCTAGATACTGCTGCTCATGTTCATGTGATGACTGAAGTCGATATGACAACGATTGTAGATTATGTAACGGCGAAAGAAGAATCGTTTTCCAGTAGAGAAGGTTTTAGCCTGACCTATACTCCATTTATTGTAACTGCTGCGGTAAAAGCAATTCAGCGATTCCCATTGATGAATTGTTCGCTAGAGGGCGGTAATATTGTGCACAAGAAAAATATAAATATTGGTATGGCTGTTTCAATAGAGAATGGGTTGATGGTACCGGTGATTGAAAAATGCGAAGAGGCTAATTTTCTTGGTTTATGCCGCCGTGTCCGGGATATAACGGTAAGAACACGGGATAAAAAGCTAAGTCCTGATGAGTTGCAGGGATCCACATTCTCCATTTCAAATTTCGGTGTATTTAACGTAACCATGGGTACGCCTATTATCAATCAGCCAAATGTGGGTATCCTTGGTGTGGGCGCAATAAAAAAACGACCGGTTGTTATCGAAACAGAAGCCGGGGACACGATCGGTATCCGTAGCATGATGATACTCACCCTGGGTTTTGATCATCGACTCATTGATGGTGCCGGCGGCAGTCAGTTCATCGATACTGTGCGAAAAGAACTGGAAACCGTAGATCTGGAGCGACTCTTTTAATGGCAATTGACCACGTATTAAAACTGTATGCGGAAACGATCCGATCACCCTATCTGCATTATGGTTTCTGGGACGAACCGGAAAAAGTCAATGCGGATTCATTGTCCATTGATGATATTGCTGAGGCCCAGGGGCGCTATATCGAACATTTAACCTCATTCATACCGGACGATGTGCGATCTATTCTGGACGTGGGCTGCGGCGTGGGTGGCAATGCAGCATATTTACAGGAGCGTGGCTTCGATATAGATGTGCTGTCCCCTGATCCTTATCAGGAGGAAGTGATCAAAAAAATATTTAACGGCGCATTGCAGTTCTTCAAATCAAAATTTGAGAATTTTAAAGCAGATCGCACCTATGACCTCATCCTAGAAAGTGAGAGTGCCTGTTATATTAAGATTGAACAGGGATTCACCTCAGCAAGACGGGCATTACGAGTTGGTGGGTATTTACTGGCAGCCGATTATTTTGTCTATTTTCGTGATGACAGAGGTAGTCCCCATTTAAAATCGTCCCACCTGATGAAAGCGTATCTGGAGGCTGCTGAAACAGCAGGTTTCAAATTATTGAAAGAATATGATCAAACTGAGAATACCATGCCTACTTTGGACGCGGCCCATCATTTTATCGAGCGATTTATCCTGCCTACAGCGGAATATGCTCAGGTTTCATTGCAACGCAAAAAACCGCTCACATACCGATTGATGAAATCACTATTTGGAAAGAACATATCCAGTAAAATGGATCAACTGGATTTAGTGAAGAGTCAAGAGTTTAGAAAATACCGTAAATACATGATCTATTTATTCCAGAAGGTATAACCGAAGTGACAACAGCATTAAAGAATCCCTATAAACCAAAGATCCGGCTGCAGATGGGTAGGGGATACCGTTTCGTAGATCAGGTCGTCAAAACAAATAATCTACATACAGTTTGTGAAGAAGCCCGTTGTCCCAATATCTATGAATGCTGGAATCGAGGTACGGCGACCATCATGATTCTGGGAGATGTGTGCACCAGGGCTTGCGGATTCTGTTCTGTGAAAACTGGGAAGCCGACTTTTGATGATCCGCTGGAACCGGTACGAACTGCCTTGGCGGTGAAGAAAATGGATCTGCGCCATGTGGTGATCACATCAGTGGATCGGGACGACATCAAAAACGACTATGGTGCGGCAATCTGGGCGGCTACAATTCGCCAAGTTCACCATCATGTTCCTGATTGTACAGTGGAAGTATTAACACCGGATTTCAAAGGATATCAGCCAGCACTATTAAAAGTTTTTGCAGCAGCACCTGAGATATTCAGCCATAATGTCGAATGTGTTGAAAGGATCAGTAAACAGGTTCGCAGTCAGGCCAATTGGCAGCGTAGCCTGGATGTACTGAAATTTTCAGTAAAAAATGGATTTCAGACAAAGACCGGGATGATGGTCGGTCTGGGGGAATCGACTACAGAAGTAATGGAAACAATGAAACAAGTGGTTGATACAGGTGTTTCAATATTTACAATCGGGCAATATTTACAACCGACTGGTGATCACCTGCCAGTAGAAAGATATGTTACTGATCAGGAATTTGAAGATTATAAATGTATCGGTTTGGAATTAGGATTTTCAGTAGTGGAAGCAGGGGCTCTGGTACGGAGTTCATACCACGCTGATGAACAAGCTAGGCAGGTACATGCCGCTGTGTAACTATAAAGATGAATAGCAGAAATACTGTTGTTATCATGACTCTCGTTGCTGGGGTAATCCTGGTACAATTGGTGTCACGCGGCCAGCCAGAACCTGGCACCGCAGAAGAAAAAAAGACCGTGATCAAAAATGAGGTCACCCCGAATAGTACCAGAATCGGAAATCTATCAGCCAATGTACCGGATAACTGGTCGGCTGTTAGGCCTTCCAGTTCCATGCGCTTAATGCAATTTCGTCTGGGTGCACCGGCAGATGATGCCACCCTGGCAATATTTAAAAATATTGGGGGAACAATAGATAATAACCTGGCAAGGTGGTCCAGTCAATTCGGTTATTCATTATCAGATTCTGAAGTAAACATACGGGCCGAGGTTATCAACGGAATGCAGGTCAATATTATAAGTATACTGGGGACCTACACAAATACGATGGCATTTCCCGGTGCTGCCCAGCCAAAGCTAAATTACCGTCTTTTGGCTGCCATCGCGAATACACCAGATGGTTTGTATTATTTCAAATTGACGGGACCAAATACCGTGATCACAGGTAGATTAGAGGAGTTTTCGCGTTTCATAAAATCATTGCGGTATGATGAAATTGGTAAAATATCTTAAAAAGAACGTATTTATGGCAAATAATCTGGGAAAAAACTTGAAAAACATGACAGATATACATATTAATATTTATGGTACGTTATTTGCCTTGAATAGGTGAAAATTCATTGAGGAATTGTTATGCCTGAAAGATTTGACAAAGAATTAGAATCAACACCGCCTGCCGATGACCGTGATTATCCGGTAATGCCGTTGCGCAATACGGTACTTTTTCCGCAACAGGTTATCCCGATCTATATCGGTCGGAAAAAATCTCTGAAACTTATTGAAGATCTGGGTCCAGGTGATAAACACATTGTAGTTGTCGCCCAGGAGGATGGCTCCATTGAAGATCCCAAACCGGAAGACCTTTATGCATATGGCACCCTTGGTGTTGTGCTGAAAGTTTTTGATATGCCAGACAATAGCAAATCAGCTATTGTCCAGGGCGTAGAACGGGTCAAACTTCTCAGTTTTGGAGATGCCGAACCTTACTACACGGCAGTTGTTGACCGGGTCAAGGATAAACCCATCGGCGATGACCTGGAACTGGACGCACTAGCCAAAAATCTCAGGAATACCTTCACGGAACTCATCCAGGTAGCGCCAAACCTAACCGAGGAACATTCCGGAATGCTTTCCAATATCCAGAAACCCTCCCGTTTGGCGGATCGTGCTGTTTCCCTGCTCACCGTACCTAACCAGGAAAAACAAGATGTCTTGGAAGAGCTGGATGTAAAGAAGCGGGTGGAAAAAACCATTACATTGCTGACCAGAGAGATACAACGAATTAAACTTGGTGAGGAGATACAAACTGAGGTACATGACGAGATTTCCAAGACACAGCGGGAATATTACCTGCGGGAACAGATGAAAGCCATTAAGCGAGAACTGGGCGAGGATGAGGAAACAGTAGAGATCAAGGAACTGGAGGATCGGATCAAAGCAGCTGGTTTATCTGAAGAGGCGGAGAAAGTGGCCATGAAGGAACTGGATCGTCTGACCCGAATCCCGACACAATCTCCCGAATATTCTGTATCAAGAACCTATATCGAATGGCTGGCCGACTTACCTTGGAGTAAATCAAGTGATGATCAGATCAATGTTAAAAAAGCGGAAAAGATCCTAGATAAGGATCACTATGGATTGGAAAAGGTCAAGGAGCGTATCGTGGAATATTTGGCTGTCCGGAACTTGAAGCAGGAACGCAATCCCGATGGTGTCGTGCGTGGTCCCATTTTGTGTTTTTCGGGGCCTCCAGGTGTGGGAAAAACATCTTTAGGTAAATCAATCGCCAGAGCTATCGGTCGCAAGTTCGTACGAATGTCCCTTGGCGGCGTCCGGGATGAAGCAGAGATTCGCGGCCATCGCAGGACCTATATCGGTGCCTTGCCTGGTAGGATCATTCAATCGATGAAAAAGGTCGGGACCAATAATCCTGTTTTTATGCTTGATGAGATTGATAAGCTGGGGTCAGATTTTCGTGGTGACCCATCATCAGCCATGCTGGAAGTTCTTGATCCGGAACAGAATGATTCCTTCAGTGATCATTACCTGGAAGTGAATTTCGACCTGAGTAAAGTGATGTTCATTACAACGGCAAATTACCAGGATGCCATACCACCGGCATTGCGGGATCGGATGGAGGTCCTTGATTTCAGCGGTTATATCGAAGATGAAAAGATCAAGATCGCCCAGCGTCATTTAATTCCAAAACAAATCGGGGAAAATGGTTTAACTAAAAAGGAAGTATCACTAGATAAGGCGGCTATTAGTGAATTGATACGTTCGTACACAAGGGAGTCAGGTGTACGTAACCTGGAACGGGAGATCGCAAATGTGCTGCGCAAGATAGCACGTGACATGATAGAGAAAACTTTTAAAAAAATACGCGTGACCAAGGCAAAGGTCCTGGAATATCTAGGCGCACCTCGCTTTTATTCGGAATTGGCGGAGCGCACTACAAAACCGGGTGTTGTTATAGGGTTAGCCTGGACGGCAGCCGGCGGTGACATTCTCTTTGTAGAATCATCGAAGATGAAGGGCAAGGGTATTCTGACCTTAACGGGCCAGTTAGGAGATGTAATGAAGGAATCAGCAACGGCGGCGCTGACGTACGTCCGTTCCCATACTGATATACTGGGCATAGCGGAAGATTTCCATGAAAAGACTGATGTGCATGTGCATGTGCCCGCTGGCGCAATACCAAAGGACGGCCCATCTGCCGGTGTCAGTATGTTTACGTCTTTTGTGTCATTACTAACCGGTAAACCGGTAAAAGATAAGCTAGCAATGACTGGTGAGATCACGCTGCGCGGCAACGTCCTTCCTATTGGTGGGGTTAAGGAAAAGGTTACCGCGGCCCACCGTTCTGGTATCAAGCATATTATTCTACCGGAACATAACAAGAAAGATCTAGAAGAGATACCGGAGCATATTAAAAAGGACCTGAATTTTTATTTTGCCAAAGAGATCATGGACGTGATCGATGTGGCAATACCAAGCCTGAACGGCAGAAAGCAAAAACCTGCGCCAAGAAAAACCAACTCAAAACTAAAAAAAGTTTCTTAATTTCGCGCGTTTATCGGGCGCTTAGCTCAGTTGGTCAGAGCGCCGCCCTTACAAGGCGGAAGTCATAAGTTCGAGTCTTATAGCGCCCACGCCTCGGAAGCCCTCGATTTATATCGGGGGCTTTCTCTTTAAAGTACTCATTCATTTAGTCAGCCTTAGTCGTACCTCTATGTCAAATATATACGTTTGAAGGTACCGTTTTTGAAGGTACCGCCTTGGTGTACCCATAGTGGTACTCATATTATATATAGGTAACTGTCTCTAAAAACATTACGTCATAATTGACCTTGGAATTCGTCAATAGCGGATGTGCCTGATGCACAAGGCAACAAAGTCACCTTCCCCTATACCCTCATATTGATATAGCGAAGATTTGTAAACGTCACTCATGGACAGTTCGCGGTATCCGAATCAACCTAAAAAAGACTAAGCGGATTTTTCAACCTAAATCGCACCCACCAACAGTTAATCAAGGGGGGTACGGGAATGAATAAAAGAGGCGCACACATTGTTATGCTATTTTTTGATATTTAGGCTTCTGGGGGTTAATATTGTCTTAATGAAATACTTCCTTGTACTACTAATTAGTTTAATTACTCTTAATTCTGATTTATTTGCTTCGCACCCTACATTTATTAACATCATAACGAATTCAGATACAATTCATCATCCAACTCTCACTGGTGTGAGTGAAACAGGAATCACTTTAGAAACGGGAATAGTTATATTGATTGATGATGTGAATGCAGTAATGGCGTACGGACCAACAAAGGGATTACCTATTCTTGCAGGCGCAGCCTGTGGGTATCTTGGTTTTTGCCCAGGGTTTATATTTGCAAGCCTGCTTGGAAGTTCTGAGGCAGAAGGGTCTTTGGGCTTAATGATAGGTCTTGGCACGGTTGCTTTATCTGGAATCTTTGCATATAAAACAACCCATCGTATTGTAAGAGAAAAAAACCAAAAAATGGTATATATGGATGGATGGAACATTGAAGAAAAAAGGGATTTCTTTATCAATGCAATACCCTAATGACATTCGTTATTCAGTTTTCGATTCTTTATGCAATTAATTTTCCCGCTCATTAGCGGGGTTTTTTGTTTATAGACATTTAGGACTACTGGGCTGTAATATTATCATAATGAAACGCCTCTGGTTCAAATAAAGGAGAAAAATAATGTCCATACTAGAAAAAATGGGAATGGCACTCGATTCGCGTGATGAAGCGGGTTTGAATGACTGTTTACACGATGATTGCAAATTTACGTTGCATGCTGCCGGGAAAATTCTGTCCAAATCTGAAGTTGTCAGTTGGGGGATGAGTGGAGACGTCAATAGAGAAAAAGTCAGAATTCTTTTCGAAAATGACGACGTTGGTGTAGAACATGCTTTTGTATCGTTTGATGATGGAAATAAACAAGCAGTCTTGGCCTTTTACACTTATAAGGATGGAAAAATATACACGGTTGAGACTGGTGCATCAAATTTGCCAAAATAACTAAATGAAACGCCTCTGGGTCAAATAAAGGAGAAGAAAATGAAGAAAATATTATTAATTGTTATGTTTATCAGTGGGGTCCTATATGCACAAAACGAAGCTTATGATGCATTGAACGTTTTAGGACCTCTCATAGGAAAATGGCAAACAAAGGAAATGTCATATGGTTTTTTTGAAGGTCTACCTGATAATACAGAAATGGTTACAAGTAATGAATATAAATGGATAACTGAAAAATCTGCCATTCTTGGAACATGGGAAGCTTATACTACAGATGGTAAGCAGAAAATAAATCATGGAAGTATTCTTTATTACCTTGACCCAGCTACTAAATCAATTAGAACAAAGCATTTTGGTTATGATGGAAAAGTTTATTGGACTGGAAATGGAAGGATTGAAAACAGAAAGAATACCCTTGCAATTCATATTGAAGAATTAACCATTAATGGCACACATACAGCATATACTAATGAAATAAGAATCATAAACAACGATACATATCAATCTCAATTTGTGAATATCAATCAAGGTGGGAAACCTATAGAGGATCATCCTAATCGTAATTTCAAAAGAGTAAAATGAAACGCCTCTGGCTCAATTAGCCCCGCCCAGTAGCGGGATTTTTTGTTTGTGGGGATGGTTATTGTTTATTTGAACTTTAATTTTCTTAATTGCATTGATGACTGTTTTTTCAAAAACAGAAGTATAACATTTGGTAATATAATTACCTTTATTGGAAGTTATTATTAATTCCACCTTTTCAGCACGACCTTCTTTTAGTAAAACCACTTTGAATGATGTGATATGTGAATCATATTTTAGTAATGTACGAAGTCTTACTTCAATAAAAGATTTTAGATGAGGAGATGGTTTAAAATTCCTAGCTGTAATCTCAATATTCAAAAATCGTTTACCCCATTTCTATAAATGTAAAATTTTTTTCCTTTAAAGTAAAGTATATAATGAGTTTAGGCTCCATTATTCAACGGTTTTTTATAGGTGTGGTGGTATGTTGTTTGTTAATTAAAGGAGATTATTAATGAGAGTAATAGAACAAATTACAATTCTTGGTTTACTTATTTTCACATAAGGCAATGCTCAGATAATGGTAGTATCACAGAATAAAGTAGTTTTTGTAAAAGATAATAATACCGAAAAATTTTATTTAAGAATTGGTGGCTCTACTATGGAGTTAATAGGACACCAAATGCAAGACTATATACGTCAACAATTCTCTTCGTTTCTT
>ENA-ORDI01001293-ORDI01001293.1-marine-metagenome-genome-assembly--contig:-NODE-1293-length-13986-cov-2.761881_pt1 | contig 13986 bp, 12 predicted proteins | sample MGYA00248628_ERZ508525 | MGnify/ENA primary metagenome ERZ508525 (study PRJEB26195, sample SAMN05422138) | marine metagenome | isolation source: East of Porto Seguro, South Atlantic Ocean | place...
GGCAACCTCTATTACAGCAGCCCCTTGGTCATCATGTCGCCGCTGGATTTCCTGGCCCGTCCGAAACGTTGGCTGTGGGCGATCCACCGGGCCCGGGGGACGATCTCGGCGGCGCCCAATTTCGCCTATGAACTGTGCCTCAACCGGATCACCGACAAGGATATCGAGGGCCTGGACCTGAGTTCCTGGCGCCTGGCCCTTAACGGCGCCGAAGCCATTAACCCCGATACCCTGCAAAGGTTCGCCGACCGGTTTCGGGATTTCGGGTTCGACCGCCAAGCGTTGACGCCGGTCTATGGGCTGGCCGAGTGTTCGGTGGGGCTGGCCTTCCCGCCCGTCGGCCGGGGGCTGGTCATCGACCGGGTGAAGCGCGAGAAGTTCATGAATACCGGGCGGGCCGAGGTTGCGGATGACGCCGACGATGCCGACGGGGGGGCGTTCCGCTTCGTCAATTGCGGGCGGCCCTTGCCCCAACATCAAATCAGAATCGTCGATGACGCCGGGCGCGAGGCCCCGGAACGCCAGGAAGGCCGGTTGCAATTCCTGGGTCCGTCGGCCACCGGCGGCTATTTCCGCAATCCTCGGGAAACCGAGGCTTTGTTCGACGGCGAGTGGTTGAATTCCGGCGACCTAGCCTATATCGCCGGCGGCGATGTGTATATCACCGGCCGCACCAAGGACCTCATCATCCGCGGCGGGCGCAATATTTATCCGGCCGAACTGGAGGACGCCGTCGGCGATCTGGACGGGGTGCAGAAAGGCAATGTCGCCGTCTTTGGCAGCACCGATTCGGCTACCGGCACGGAACGCCTGGTGGTCCTGGCCGAAACCCGCAAACGCAAGTCCGAGGACCAGAAACGCCTGCGGTCAGCGATCAACGCCCTGGGCGTGGATTTGATCGGCGCCCCACCCGACGACGTCGTCCTGGCCTCGCCCCGGACCGTCCTCAAGACGTCGAGCGGCAAGATACGCCGCGCCGCCTGCCGGGAACTCTACGAAAAGGGCCTGATCGGCAAACCGCCCGCCGCCATCTGGTGGCAGGTGGCCCGCATGACCCTGGCCTCGGCCGGGCCCAGGGCCCGCAAAGCCTGGCGTGGCGTTGGCGTCTTGTTGTTCGGCGCCTATGCCTGGGGTTTGATCGGCTTGATGGCGCCGGTGTTGTGGTTGGGCGCCGTCGCCGTCCCTTCCGTCGGTGGGCGGTGGGCTGGCCTTGGCGGCGGGATCCGGCTGCTGGCGTGGCTGTTGGCGGCGCGGCTGTCGGTTCGGGGTTTGGAAAACCTGCCGCCAAAGAGCCGGGCCGCGGTCTTCGTTTCCAACCACGCCAGCTACCTAGACGCCTTCATCCTCAGCACCGCCTTGCCCCGGCCGGTCCGGTTCGTCGCCAAGGCGGAGCTGAGGAATTCGTGGATGACGCGCATCCCGCTTCAACGGCTGGAAGCCGAATTCGTCGAACGGTTCGACCGCGAACGGGGAATCGACGACGCCGGACGGGTGACCCAGGGCCTACGGGACGGGCACTCGCCGCTGTTCTTCGCCGAAGGGACCCTGTCGCGGATGCCGGGGTTGCTGCCCTTTCTTATGGGCGCCTTCATCACCGCGGCGGAAGCCGACGCGCCGATCGTGCCGGTCATCATCCGCGGCACCCGGTCGATGTTGCGCGACGGTTCATGGTTGCCGAGGCCGGGGACCATCACCGTCGTCATCGGCAAAACCATCGAGCCGGACCCTGCCGACGGCGAGGAGGGGAATTGGGCCCGGGCGGTGTCGCTTCGCGACCGGGTGCGCCAAGAGATCCTCAAGCATTCCGGCGAGCCGGACCTTGAAAGGGAGGACTCGCCGGTCACGGCCTTGAAAGAGCAACTCTAAGGCCGCCTGTGGATAAAGTATCCACAAATTAACCATTTGAAATTAAATAATAAATTATTCTTATCCCCATCCCTCCCCAGGTTCCCACGGCTTTTCCAGAGGGTTGTCCCATGTGGTTGCGGGCCCTCACCCCCTTCTTTCAGTCGCCCGGGGGTCGAGGGCGTCCTGGAGCCCGTCGCCGAGGAAGTTGAACGCGATCACGGTGACGAAGATCAAGACGCCGGGATAAAACGCCAGCGACGGCGCCTCGAAGATCAGTTCCTGGGCGTTGGTCAACAGGTTCCCCCAGCTCGGGATCGGCGGCTGGATGCCGAGGCCGAGGAAGCTCAACACCGATTCCAGCAGAATCACGTTGCCCACCGACAGGGTCGTGGCGACGATGATCGGCGATGCCAGGTTGGGCAGGATATGGACGGTCATGATCCGCAACGCCGACGCGCCCTGGGCCTCGGCGGCGAGGACGAATTGGCGTTCGCGCAACGACAGCGCCGTGCCGCGGACCAGGCGGGCCACCGTCGTCCAGCCGACCAGCGCGACGATGACGATGATGCGGTAGAGGCTGATGTTTTCCGATGTCGCCAGGGCCTCGGGCAGGCCGATCTTGCCGAGGTCGAGCGCCGCCAGGACAATCAACAGCGGCAGCAGCGGCAGCGCGATCACCCCGTCGGTGGTCCGCATCAGGAACGCGTCAATCCGGCCGCCGTAGTATCCGGCCAACAGTCCGATCATGGTGCCGATGACCGCCGAGGCGAACGCCGCCGTCAAGCCGACGATAAGCGATATCCGGCCGCCGTAAAGCAGCCTGACCAGGATATCGCGGCCGATCTCGTCGGTGCCCAGCGGGTGCGCCCAACTGGACCCCTGAAAACGGTTGAACAGGTCGACCGCGCTGGCGTCAGCGCCGATCAGGGCGGCGGCCAAAGGCGCTGACAGCGCCGCCAGGGCCAGTCCCGCCAACACCCCCAGGCTGACGACGGCGAGGCGATGTTTGAGGAAACGCCGCCCGGTTAGCGCCCACACGGTTTCGCCTTTGCGGCCGGGCGCGCTCATCGTTCGACCTCGCGGAAGGAAATGCGCGGGTCCAGCCACACATAGGCGACGTCGGCGAGGAAATTGCCGGCCAACGTCAACAATGTCGCCAGCAGCAGCGCCACTAGCGCCAGGTTGAAATCGTTGCCCATGATGGCGTCGTAGATCAGCCGCCCCATGCCCGGCCAGGCGAAGATGGTCTCGGTGATCAGGGCCCCGGAAAACAGGTATCCGAAATCGAGGGCGATGATGGTGACCACGGGGATCAGCGCGTTCCTGAGCGCGTGGCCGAAGACGACGCGGACCTCGCCGGCGCCGGTCGCCCGCGCGGTGCGGATATAGTCCTGGCGCAGGGTCTCGATCATCGCGGCACGCATATATCGCGTGTGGCCGCCGATGGAAGCGATGGTCAGGCTGGCCACCGGCAGCACCAGGAAACGGGCGTTTTCCCAAATCCCCCCGGCCCCGAGGGTGCCCAGCCCGCCCGCCGGCAGCACCCCTAAAATGACCGCGAAGACGATGATCAGCATCAATGCCAGCCAGAACGGCGGCACCGAGATGCCGGCGAAGGCGGCCAGGTTGATGGCGTAATCGGTCTTGGAATAGGGCCGGTAGGCGGCGGCGATGCCGGCCGGAAGGGCGATCGCCAGCGCCAGCGTGAAGCTCAACCCCAACAGCGTCACTGTGTTGCCGAGCGCCGGGATGATGACCTCCATCACCGGCTTGGCGTGCAGGCGGGAATAGCCGAAATCGCCCGACAACGCCGCCGCCAACCAGTTGCCGTAGCGCTCGAAGATGGATTTGTTGAGCCCATAAAGTTCCCGCAGCCGGGCCGCATCTTCGGGCGTAATCTTCGGATCGGCGGTGATCATCAGGTCCACCGGGTCGCCCGGCATCAGCCCGATCAGTGAATAAACGGCAAACGACATCAGCCCCAGGACAAGGGCCGACTGCCAGAGGCGGTGGAACAGGAAGCGGGTCATGGGGGGTTATCCGGCCGCCTTGTCTCCGGGTCCGCCGAGGGATTTTACGTGCTTATGGACCTCCGGAATTGCCCGATACCCGGCGCCGGAATAGAACGCGTGCGCGTCGATCCGCTCCCCGGCGCTGTAGATCACCATGCGGGAAAGGCCCCATTCCGGGGCCCAGGCCTCGGCCCGTGCCAGCAACCGGGAGCCATGCCCCCGGTGGCGCCCGGCGGCGGCGACGATCAGCGCTTGCACCTGGGGGCAGGGCGCGTCCTCCAGCATCGGGCGTTGAAAGATGTGGACGAACCCCAGAACGGCGCCCTCGGCGCCCAAGGCGACGAACAGCCCGCTGTCGGGATCGTTCTTCAGCTCTTCGAAACGGGCACCAACATCCTTGGTTTGGGCGTCGTAGCCCAGTTCCTTGTAAAGGGCGGCGACGTCGCCAAGGTGATTGGCAGTCATGGGGACGATCGAGGCGCTACCGGGTTCACTGTCGGTGGTCATCTTTCCGCCCGCCAGTTTTCCACCCACAGGGTCGACGGGTCCTGGTGGCCGGTGGGTTCCAGCCCCTTCAGCCATTTCGGCAGGATGTAGGGCTCGGCGCGGAAATACAGCGGGATGACGGGAAGCTCAGTGGCGTAAATCTCCTGCAGGCGGCGCCACAGCTTCTTGCGCTTGCTCCTGTCCAGTTCGACCTCGATGGTTTCCAGCAATTCGTCCATCTCGGCGTTGCGGAAACCGGTGTAGTTCTGGCCGGCGAAATTATTGTCCTTGTTCGGGATATGGGCCGAATGGAGGGTCGTCCGGGGGACGCCTTCGGGGGCGCTGATCCAGGCGTACATGGCGAGGCTGGAAAACTTACGCTCGGTCACCGTCTGGCCGAAGAACACGCGGGCCGGCTCGTTCCTGATGCGGACGTCGATCCCCGCCGCCTTCCACTGGCTTTGCAGCACCTGCTCGACCAGTTCCCGGGACCGGCTGCCCGCCGTGGTCATGATTTCGAGGCTCAGGCGCTTGCCCTTCTTGTCGTGGCGGATGCCCCGCCTGCCGATGGTCCAGCCGGCCTCGTTCAGAAGCTTCGCCGCCTTTTTCGGGTCATAAGGGTATTTCGGGATGTCGTCGGCATGGACCCAATCGAGCGGGTTGACGCTCGAATGCGCCACCGGCTGCTGGCCGGCGAAAAGTTTCTCGCTGATGGCGTCGCGGTCGATGGCGTAAATCAGCGCCCGGCGCACCCGGATATCCTGAAGGATCGGGTTGTCGAGATTGAGGTCGATGTGCTCGTAGATCAGGCCCGGCTTGTAGATGATGTTGAATTTATCCCCTTGGCGCTTCTCAAAAGCGATGGCCTGGTCGACGGTCAGCCCTAGCTCGCCGGAAATCATGTCGATGTTGCCGGATAACAGATTGGCTTCCAGGGCCGCGGTATTCGGAATAACCCGGACGACGATGCGCTTGAAATGCGGTTTCTTGCCCCACCAGGTCGGGTTGGGCACCAGCATCACGTGCGAACCGATGACCACCTTGTCGATCAAGTAGGGCCCGTAATAGAGCCCTTTGTTGGTGGTGTCGCTGTCGAAGGCGGTGCGGTTTTTGTAGGCCACCGGGTCGGTGAAGTTGTTTTCGTCCAGATGCGCCGGGATCAGGTCGAAGCCGTTGATGGCGTTATAATCGAAGGTCAGCTTGTCTAAATGCATGGTGAAGGTCTTAGTGCCCTTGACGTCGATCCTATAGAGGCTCCGGTAAAACTCCATGTTGCCGACGCCGCTTTTCTTGTGGCGCCCGACCTTCCAGGTGAAGACCACGTCATCGGTGGATACCGGCTTGCCGTCGCCCCAGTTGGCGTCGTCGCGAATGGTGTAGGTGACGGCGATGCCGCGCTTGCCGTCGGGCGTGCGTTCCGGCACCGCCAGGCCGTTTTCGATTGTCGGCAGCTTGACGCACAGCATGCACCGGAGCTGCCAGTCCTTATCGTAGACGGTCAGCGGCCGCCGGGTCAGGCCGAGGATATAGGTCTTGGCCAGCATGGCGTCGATGTTGGGGTGGAAAGTGGACGGAAACTGGGTGATGCCGATTACCAGGTCGTCCTTTGCCGCCTTGGCGGGGCTTGCAAAGGATACCGCCAAAATAAACAGACAACCGGCGACCGCCGCCCTTCGCCTCCATGTTCCGTTCAAGGTGGCCTCCCTGCCGCTTTGCGTCCCCGAGCCTGCCCCCCGGCAAACCTCTACGTTAACACGCCCGGCGCAAGGGGTCAGTCTTTGTGGGGCTTGGCGCCGGGTGCGTGAGGGTGGCCCTCTTTGACGGATGGGGCGTGTTTATGGCCGATTTTCTCGGCGGTGGCCAACAGTTGGGGGCGGAACCTGGCCTTGAAGGTCTTCGGCTGCGGCGTGGTCATGCCCTTTTGGAGGGGATTTTTCTTGTCGGCCAGGTAGGCGTTCATGCCGCTGTCGAGGATCGAAACCTGGTCATGGCCCAACACCTTGAAGGTCCAGTAAATCCGCGTGGCGATGCCCATATTCGTCGCGTCCCATCCGGCCGGGGCGAGGACCACGTGGTCTTCGTTGCCGATGCCCAACCGCCCAATCAGGGCTTCCAATTTGGCCGTCGGCGGCAGCATGCCGGAGACGTTGTTGATTTTGGCCCGCCAGCCGTGGCGTCCATAAGACGTCCACCGAGCGTCGGGAATGTGGGCGGCCTGAAAGGCGCGGGGGTTTCCGCGCAGGTCCAGGAAGACGACGTTATCGGTGGCGATATTGGCCTTGACCCAGGCCGCGTCGACCAGGGGCTCGGCGGCCCCGGCGGGCGCGGTGAACAGGATCACCGATAACATTGCGGCAAATGAAAGGCCCTTGATTATGGGCACCTCCCTTGGGCGGTGACGTTGAGCGCTTCAACCGGCGTCCCGGCCGCCGTGGTCTTTCGACCATTCCACGGGATGGTCGAGAAAGTCGCGCACCCCATCGATGTCGGCCTGATCGAAATATTGGCCTTCCTCGGCCGCTTTCAAGACATCGTTCCAGGTCGCCAGGAAATGAAGTGTGACGCCGAGGCCGGCCATGGTTTCCTCGGCGCCGGGAAAGGCGCCGTAGAAAAAGACCACAAAGATGTGCACGACCTCGGCGCCGGCGTTGCGGAGCCCGTCGACGAAAGTCACCTTCGAGCCGCCGTCGGTGGCCAGGTCCTCGACCAACAGCACCCGCTGGCCTGGTTCCAGGTTTCCTTCGACCTGGGCGTCGCGGCCGAAACCCTTGGGTTCCTTGCGCACGTACAGCATCGGCTTGGATCGGGCTTCGGCGATCCAGGCGGCGTAGGGGATGCCCGCCGTCTCGCCGCCGGCGACGGCATCGATGTTGTCGAAGCCGATGGCGGTTTCCAGTTTTTCGACCGCCAGCCCAATGATCCGCCGACGCGCCTCGGGAAACGATATCACCCGGCGGCAGTCGATATAGACCGGGCTGGCCCAGCCGGCGGTCAGGGTATAGGGCTCATCAGGGCGGAAGTTGACGGCGCCGATATCCAAAAGCAGTTTCGCCGTCTCCAATCCGCTGTCGTTTTCACAATTATCGTCCGAGGCGGCTGGCATCGTCATTCCCTGGCCATTAAGATGCGGCCCACATAATCACGCTTGCCTTCTGTTTAGAGACAAACGGCGGCCAAGACAATTCAAGACAATTCGAAACAATTCCCTGGGGGCCATTCTCAATATTGTCGAGCCATGGAATGAACCGATGAACCGCAAGCAACGGCGTAAACAACAACGCCAGCAAAAACAGGCGCTCAAGTCCGATCCGTCGATAAAGGGGCTTTTGCAAAAGGCCCGGGCCAGCCTCGAAGGCGGCGACCTGGCGAACGCGGAAATCGAGTTCCGCGCCGTGACCGAGCGCGACAACCTCAACGCCGAGGCCTTTCACATGTTGGCCCTGATCGCCTATCAGCAGGGCCGGATCGAGGATGCCGGGGAAATGATCCTCGAAGCGATCACCCGCAACGACGACGATCCGGCGCTGCATGCCAACTGCGGTGCCATCATGAACCTGCTCGGTCGGCCCATGGAGGCCGAGGCCGCCTCGCGCCACGCCCTCGAGATGAAGCCCGATTATGCCGAGGCCCACAACAATCTGGCGGTGGCGCTGGAGGTCCAGGGCCGGTTGGACGAGGCCCTTGAATCCGGCTTGAAGGCCATCGAACTGAATCCGGATCACCTCGAGGCCCACATCAACCTTGGCAACCTCAAACTGCGCCGGGGCGAGGTATCGGAAGCCATCGAGGCCTATCAGGCGGCAATCAGGATCGCGCCGGACAGCGGCATGGCCCGGGCCAATCTGGGCACGGCGCTACGCCAGTCGGGCGACCTGGAAGCGGCCGAGAAAAGTTGCCGCCAGGCCATCGGCCTCGACCCCCAATACGCCGAGGCCCACAACAGTCTCGGCAACGTCTTCAAGGCCAAGGAGGACTGGGAAGCCGCCAAGGGAGCCTTTCGGGAAGCGCTTCGTCGCCGGAAAGGGTACCTGGATGCGCATTTGAACCTGGCCAGGGTGATGTTCAAGGCCGGGGATGTCGAAGGCGGCGAGGTCGAATACCGAAAAATTCTCGATGCCAACGACGGCCTCCCCGAGGCCCGGGCCGGATTGGGGGTGTTGTTGCTGGCGGTGGGGCGGCTGACCGACGCGGTGGAAAACTTCAAACTGGCCGTCGAAGCCAAACCGGGACTGGGCATCGCGCAATACAACCTGGCTACCGCCGCCGGCGCCGAGATGAGCGAGGCCGACGTCACCGACCTGCGCGAGGTTTTGGACGACAAAAGAATACTCGAGTCCGACCGCACCTTGATTCATTTCGCCCTCGGTGAGATCGGCGACCGGAAGGGCGATGTTGAGGCCGCATTCGCCGATTTCGAAGCCGGCAACCGGCTCCGCAAGGATCAACTGGCTAGGAGTGGACGCCAATTCGATGCTGATGATTTCGACCAACGGGTGGACGGCATCGTTTCGGCCTATCGGGCCGAAACCTTCGATCAGAGGCGGGGAGGGGACGATCCGACCGAACAGCCGGTGTTCATCGTCGGTATGCTGCGATCCGGCACCACCCTGGTCGAACAGATCGCCGCCAGCCACCCCAAGGTCATTGGCAAGGGGGAAATGGACCTGATTCGCGTCCTTTGCGGCGATGACGGTAACGGTGACAGTGGCAGTGACAACGCCGGGGCCGATGAAAAGGACTTGACCAGCCAGGCATCGGAATTCCTGGCGCGGATGCGGGACCAAGCCGAAGACGCCGTCCGGATCATCGACAAGACGCCCTTCAACTTCCTCTATCTCGGCCGAATTCAGTTAATGTTTCCCGGCGCCCGCGTCGTTCATTGCCGTCGCGACGCCCTGGATACCGGGTTGTCATGCTTCCGCCAGTATTTCACCGCGCCCCATGAATGGGCCTGCGATCTGGCCGACATCGGACGCTATCACCGGGCCCACGAGCGGCTGATGGATCACTGGCAAGGCGTCTTGTCGTTGCCGATCCTGACCGTCGATTACGAGGACCTGATCGGCGACCAGGAAAAAGCCAGCCGCCGATTGATCGAGTTTCTGGGCCTCGAATGGGACCCGGCGTGCCTGGACTTCCAGCGATCGAAGCGGGTGGTGTTCACGGCGTCCAACTGGCAGGTGCGCGAGCCCTTGTACAAATCCGCCATCGGCCGGGCCAAGGCCTACGACAAATTCCTCGGGCCGTTGAAGGAAGGCCTGAAGGGCAGTGGATAGAATCTAACCTAGGGACCTCATACGATGGCTCCCCCATTTCCCCCGGAAAGGCGCGCGATGCGCGGTGATGCTGGCGCATCACAAGCATCGGGCAACGCGTCCGGTGAGCTTGGGGAGCTGCCCTTCGGGGCCCCTATCCCGGCCTCTTGGGGCGTCGAGCCCCCTTGACGATGTACCTGCATCGCCTGCGGGGGGCCTCCTGCCGGGAAATCGGCATAGAGGATCGTGTGGGGTCTCTAGGTTAGATTTTATCCACTAGTTGCCTTTTTGGCGGGGGATGTAGCCCTCATCGCCCAGGTCGGCGAAGAAAGTGCCGACCGCTGGATGGTCAATAGGGCGGCCTGTGGTGTCGGGCTCCAGGTTGCGCTCGGCGACATAGGTATTGTGCTCGGCGCCGTCGACAAGAACGTGATACCACGGCTGGTCCTTGGGCGGCCGGCTGCGGGCCATGGCTTCATACCATTCGGCGGTGCCCTGGAATTCGGGGTCGACGTCGATGACCACGCCCCGGTAATCGAAAAGCTTATGGCACACCAGGGCGCCGGGGGCGAATTTCGCGCGGGTTGAGGTCATCAGTTTTCAGGTTTTCAAGTTCCCGGGGGTGTGGCCGGTGGGCCGTTGAGGCCGACTATACCACCGCAACGGCGGTTAGGGGCAAAGGTTCGCGGCGATGCTTTCTTGAAGGTCTGTTTTGTGCCAGTTTTTCCCCACCCATGACCACCGATAAATTCACCAACGCCCCGCCCGTGATCTGGGTTTTGGCCGACGGCCGCGCCGGCAACCGCAGCCAGTGCCTGGGCGTTGCCTACCAGCTCGGCCTCGCTCACCAGGTCAAGGAGCTCGACTACGGCCTCCTGGCGGCACTGCCCAACGAGCTGCTCGGCGCTTCCTTGGCCGGGTTGACCGGCGACAGCCGGGCCGGTCTGTCGCCGCCGTGGCCGGACTTGGTGATCGCCGCCGGCCGCCGCACGGCTCCGGTGGCCAGGAAGATCGGCCGGCTTGGCGGGGGCGGCTGTTTTCTTGCCCAGATCATGCATCCGGGGGCCGGGGCGGGGGACTTCGGGCTCATCGCCCAGCCCCGCCACGACCGGGGCGGCGACAGCGCCAACGTCTTATCCATCACCGGCGCCCCGCACCCGTTGACGGCTGAGCGCCTGGAACAGGAAGCCGAGCGCTGGCGGGGACGGTTCGACGACCTGCCGAAACCATGGATCGCGCTGATCGTCGGTGGTAGCACCCGGCGCCGCAATTTTTCAGAGTCCATGGTCCGGGAATTGGCGTCCCTGGCGTCAAGGATGGCGGCAACGACGGGCGGGTCCTTGCTGGTCACCACCAGCCGCCGCACCGGCGACGCCGCCGGCGCCCTTATCGATGCCATCGACGCACCGAGCAGGATTTACCGCTGGGGCGAAGGCGAAGGGGACGATAACCCCTATCATGGATACTTGGCGCTGGCCGACGCGGTCATCGTCACCGGCGATTCCGCTTCCATGTGCTCGGAGGCCTGCGCCGGTACCGGGCCGGTCTATATCTACGCGCCGCCGGCCCTGACGGTGGCCAAGCACGCGCGCCTTCACGACGACCTCTATGAACAAGGCTATGCCCGGCCCCTGACCGGCGAATACGAGGCCTGGACCCATCCGCCGTTGAACCCGGCACAAGAGATCGCCGCCGCCATCCGCGAACGGCTGGGCCTGTAGGGCCCCATGCCCCGGTTTTCCGCCAACCTTTGGTATCTGTTCCAGGAACTCGACATGATGGACCGCTTCGAAGCCGCGGCGAAGGCCGCTTCAAGGGGATCGAGTTCCATTTCCCCTATGCCTGGCCGGCGATTGGGAAGCCGGCGAACGAGGCCTGGCCGGGTTGCCGGGCCAGGAGGAGGAATTCCGCGATTCCATCGGCCTGACCATCGACTACGCCTCGGCCTTCGGCTGTCCGTTGGTGCACGTCATGGCCGGGTTGCTGCCAGGAGATCTCGGCCGCGAGCGGGCCATGGAAACTTTCGCCGACAACCTTTATTTCACCGCCACCGCCTGCGCCGAGGAAGGGATCGGGGTGCTGATCGAACCATTGAACGCCGAGGACGTTCCCGGTTACCTGATCGGCCATACGGTGCAGGCGAAATCGGTGATCGACGTGGTCGGGTACGACAACCTGTTCCTGCAATATGACCTCTATCACGGGGCGATGAACGGCGAAGACCTGTTGGTGGCAAGCGAAGAAAACCTGGACCGCATCCGTCACATCCAGTTGGCCGGCGCTACCGGCTGCCACGAGCCCAAGGACGGAGACATCGATTACGGAGCGTTGATCGAGGCCATCGACGGCCTCGGCTACGGCGGCTGGATCGGTTGTGAATACCGGCCCCGGGCTGGCACCGTGGAGGGCCTGGGCTGGGCCGCGGCTTACGGGATCGGGTAGGGGTCTTTACCGGTCTTCCCAGGCTTTGACTTCCTGGCGCTGTTCGCCCAGGCCTTCGACGCCCAAGCGCATGACGTCGCCGGGCTTGAGGAAGATCGGCGGCTCATGGCCGAGGCCCACCCCCGGCGGCGTGCCGGTGGCGATGACGTCGCCCGGCAACAGGGTCATATAGCGGCTGATGTCGCTGACCAGGTGGCGGACGCCGAAGATCATGTCCGAGGTGTTGGCGTCCTGGCGGTGGGTGTTGTTGACGTCGAGCCAAAGTTTCAGGTTCCGCGGGTTCGGCACCTCGTCCGGGGTCACCAGCCAGGGCCCCAATGGCGCGAAGGTGTCGAAGCTCTTGCCCTTGACCCACTGGCCGCACCGTTCCAGTTGAAATTCGCGTTCTGATACGTCGTTGATGATCGAATAGCCGGCGATGACGTCCAAGGCGTCGGCTTGCTCCACGTACTGCGCCTTGCGCCCGATGATCACCGCCAGTTCGACCTCCCAATCGCCCTTGACGGAATCCTTGGGCAGGACCACTGGATCGTTGGGTCCGCTGAGCGAGGTCACGGCCTTTGAAAACAAAATCGGCTGTTCGGGAATGTCGATCTTGGCTTCCTCGCCGTGGGCGGCGTAATTGATGCCGACGGCGATGATTTTGCCGACCCCCGCCACCGGCGGGCCGAGCCGGGTGATGCCCTCGACGAGGGGCAGCGAGTCCGTTTCCAGCTTGGTGATCTGCGCCAGCCGGTCGGACGCCAGGAAGGCGCCGTCAATGTCGTTGATCTTGTCGGACAAGTCCCGGATTCGGCCTTCTTCGTCCAACAGGCCGGGTTTCTCCTGACCCTTGGGGCCGTAACGCAGCAGTTTCATGATTTCTCCGAAATCCCCTTGAAATCCCTGGGCGCGGTGAAACACTACCTTTAACAATCGCCCGGTCAACTAATACGGGGCGGAATGAGAACGGCGGACGGCTCACTGTTAAGTGCTGATATGGTAATGGGGTCGTTTTCCCGACAGAGAGGGTCCGTCCATGACCGATAACCCAAAAGACATCAACGAACAGCTCGAGGAACTCAAACGGGCTTACGTGAAAGGCCTCGGGGCCAAGATCGAGTAAGTCGAGGCCGTCGCCGGGGCCGTCCGGACCGACCCGTTGTCGGGGCCAGGGCTCGAAGCCCTGGGCGCCCTGAAACAGCTTGTCCACAAACTGGCCGGATCGGGCGGAACTTTCGGGTTTTGGGAAATCAGCAACGCGGCGGAAAGGGCTAAAACCGCCTGCGAGGCGTTGCTGGAATCGCCTTCGATGGACCGTTGGCGGTCCATCGAAGGCCATCTCGAAGAATTGCGGAACGCCGTCAATGGCGCGCTCGACATTGGCTAATCCCCGCCTTCCTTGAACGACGGCAAAAGGGAAGCGGCTTGCGTGATGTCGGCCGCCGTCAGGGCCTTGAAACCGTCGCCCTCCAACCTCAAAGCTTCCTCCCTTTCGCCATCCCCGCCTCCGTGGCCGGTAAGAACGTGAACCCCGCCGGCCAGGCCGGCGCCTTTTCCCGCCGCCAGGTCCTTGGCCCTATCGCCGACAATCCACGATTTCCCCAAGTCTACCGGCAGTCTTTCGGCGGTGGCCAGCAACATGCCGGGGTTGGGTTTGCGCCACGAGTGGTCGGGCTTGTCATAGGGCGGGCGGCCGTCGCCATGGTGCGGGCGTCATCTTCAAGAATGACCGGGATGATCTGGCTGCGGGGGCGCGGCAGGCCGAGCGGCGCGCAAATCGCTTCGGCGGCATCCTGGCGCAGCGTGGAAAGCCGGTCGCGGCGATTGTCCGCCGCCTCGATCCGGTCAAGCGCGGCGGCGGCGGCGACCGCCATCAGTGGCGAAGGCGCGGTCGAATAAATGAAGGGCCGGGCGCGATTGACCAAATAGTCGATCAGGATGCGCGGGCCACAGATCAGTGC
>ENA-ORDI01001298-ORDI01001298.1-marine-metagenome-genome-assembly--contig:-NODE-1298-length-13966-cov-2.735546_pt1 | contig 13966 bp, 13 predicted proteins | sample MGYA00248628_ERZ508525 | MGnify/ENA primary metagenome ERZ508525 (study PRJEB26195, sample SAMN05422138) | marine metagenome | isolation source: East of Porto Seguro, South Atlantic Ocean | place...
TTCTGATCGCCAGTTTGCTGCTGATTCCGGCGGTGGGCTTGCTTCTCTTGCTGCGGCTTCCCCAGCCGATGGAGGGGTCTGAGCAGGCACCATCCGGATCGGTCCTTGGGAATCTCTCTGAAGGGCTGGGAAGTAAAAAGCTTAAGATCTAACAGAGGAAATATCAAAGAAAGCTATGCTCTGGTTAAAAACAAGGAAGTATTCTTGATTGGGTCGCATATTTCTCCATTACCGAATGTAAATGTAAATGAAGACACTGACCCAACAAGAACCAGGAAACTGCTACTCAAATCTAAGGAAATTGCAAAAATTACTGGGCTTGTCACACAGAAAGGTTACACCTTAATCCCCTTATCTTTTTACTGGAAGAAAGGTAAAGTCAAAGTTATGATTGGGTTAGCTAAAGGCAGGAAAAAGCAAGACAAACGAGCCCTGTTAAAAGAAAGAGATTGGAAAATGACTCAAAAGAGACTAATTAAAAAGAATTACAATAAATGATATGGAAACAACAAAGATAAATACAATACTTTTCACTTTGGTGATCTTTATCTTTAATGCCAAAGTGGTTTTCTCTAATGAGAATCATGACAGTGAAAAACATCCACTAACATCTACGGTTAGCTGCCCTCAAGAATCAGATGCAAAAGGAAGAAGGTACCTCACTGCTGGCATGATGCCCTCGGAAGTGATGTTCAATGAACTTAGACATAATCTTCCAGGATTAAAAAATCTTAACAACAAGCAAATCATGGGGATGATGAAATTAATGGGCCCTAATTATTACTGGACCTTTGACAAAAAAAATCCAGATCAAAAAACGGGCGCTTTGATACTGGCTCACGGCTTTGGTGAGGAAGGCGATCTGGAATTTCATAATAGCATGACCGACATTTCCTCAAAACACATAACCACCCTCTCTTTAGGGATGAGCATGATGACATCAAAGCACATTGAGTGTGCACTTTTTGAACTTAGGCAAAGTGGTGCAGAGAAAATTTATATCGTTCCTATTATCACTACCCCGCATAATACCTTGGCTCAACAATGGGAATATATATTAGGGTTAAGAAATGACCATGCTTACGCCAAAGTCAAATCATTTAAGCCGGACGATGTCGTTTTTTTAAAACCCATCAATGATCATCAAATTGCCAAGCAAATCGTATTGGACTATACAAAGGAGATCAGCGTCAATCCAAAGAATGAAGCTGTTGTCATCATTGGCCACGGCCCAGTCCGGGAAATTGATAATCAACACGAATTGGAAATTATGGAGAATTTGGCCGTTTACATTCGTGAGAATGGAAAATTTAGTGTTGTTAAACCCTTTACTCTCCAAGACGACGCACCTAAAGAAATAAGGGATAAAAACGTAAATCAAATAAAACAATTCATGGAAAACGCTACTCTTGATGGAAAAAAAGTTTTGATGGTGTCCAATTTAATGTCGGGGAAAGGCATTCAAAAGAAAATTTATAAAGATTTTTCAGGTTTGGACTACGAATTTAACCCCAAAGGTTTCCTCACTCATCCACTGTTCAAAGAATGGATTCTACAATCCATCGAATCAAGCGATAGATAACAAAACTTTTATCTTCTCAAGGTTCTTGAGATAATCCAGTCTTTAATAATTGTTTTAAAGGGGGCGACAAGGTTTCGACGTTGGTATTGAGACTTTATGTGCATGTCGAGGCTACAGAGTTCTCGTTAAACTCTCTGTAAAAAACTAGTTGCAAACGACAACTACGCACTAGCTGCTTAAATCCAGCTGGCATCAATTCCTACTCTCTTGGGGGTTTTAATTGATGAAAAATACCCAAGATCGTGATTATGCGTTCTCTTCAAGTAATCATTAAATATAAAATAAGAGATCGCTCGATGCTATCCTTCCTTTCGGTTACATCAGGTTAAAATAAAAGATCTGGATAAACATGTAGATCATTCTGTGGATAGCTAGCGGACGCGGGTTCGATTCCCGCCGCCTCCACCATCAAATTAATTCAATGCAAAATAAAATTCAAAAATACCCGAAGGATTTAGGATTTTATATGCCTGCAGAATGGCAGCGTCATGATCGATGCTGGATGCATTGGCCAACAGGCATTGACCCCAGAAGATATCCAAACCTTGACAAAATGAGACAAGGTTACGCAAACACAGCTAGGGCAATTGTTGAATTTGAACCGGTAACGATGATTGCCAACAAATCCGATGTAGGAGAATGCCAAAAACTTTGTGGTGAAAAAGTTGAAAACATGGAAATACGAATTGATGACAGTTGGGCACGTGACTCAGGTCCCACCTTTGTTACCAACGGTCTTTCAATTGCGGGGGTCGATTGGACTTTCAACAATTATGGAGAAAATATTGATTTTTCTTATAAAAACGACGCTTTAGTGGCATCTAAACTAATAAAACATCTTAATATGGAATGTTTTCAAGCGCCGATAGTCTTAGAAGGGGGTGCCATTCATACCGATGGCAACGGTACTTTAATGATCACTGAAGATGTTCTTCTTGATCCTAAAAGAAACCCGGGGCTAACAAAAAAAGAAGCTGAGCTGATTCTTTCGAAATACCTAGGTGTTGAGAATTTTATTTGGCTGATTGCAGCACTAGAATATGACGATACAGGGGGACATGTTGATAATCTTGCGTGTTTTACCCCATTTAACCAAATTCTAGCTTTATCAGAAACTGATTCCGAGGATTCCAATTATGAACGTTTGCAAGAAAATAGAAATCGTTTACAACACGCAAAAAACATCAACGGGAAGAGCTTTGATATTATTGAAATGCATCAACCGGCATATCGGAAATTTCTTAATGAAAGAATGCCCTTATCCTATATAAATTTTTACATGGCAAATCAATCAATCATTATGCCTGTCTTTAGTGATCCCAAAGATAAAAAAGCAATTGAAACTATCAAGAACATCTTCCAAGATAGGGTAGTAATTACTGTTGAAGGGTTATCTATAGTTGAAGGTGGAGGATGTGTCCACTGCATTACCCAGCAACAACCATCTATTAACTAAGGAGTTATTATGAGAAACGTTACGGTAGCAGCAACACAGATGGCTTGCACTCATAATTCAGAAGAAAATATCAACAAGGCGGTTGGATTAATCAAGGCTGCAAAACAAAAAGGTGCAGATATTGTTTTGATTCAAGAAATGTTTGCATCCCTTTACTTTCCCTGCATCAATGATCCAGAAAATTTTAATCTCGCTCTTCCATTCAAAAACAACCCAATTTTGGAAAAAATGGCAGCGATTGCCAAAGAATTGGATGTCGTCTTACCTGTCAGTTTTTTTGAAAAAGACAACAATACATACTACAACTCATTGGCTGTTATTGACGCCGATGGAAGCATCTTGGATCTATACAGAAAATCTCATATACCTGATGGACCAGGTTATGAAGAAAAATATTATTTCCATCCAGGAAATACCGGTTTCAAAGTTTGGGATACAAAATTTGGCAGAATTGGAGTTGGCATTTGTTGGGATCAATGGTTCCCAGAAGCAGCAAGAATTATGGCTCTTATGGGAGCTGAGATGATTTTTTATCCCACGGCTATCGGTTCAGAACCCGACCCTGAATCTGATTCTAGAGATTCATGGCAAATTGTTATGCAAGGCCATGCTGCCGCAAACAGCATTCCAATAATAGCCTCAAATAGAATAGGGATTGAAACGAATAAAAAATTCTCAATGACTTTCTATGGGTCTTCATTCATTGCCGATGAATGCGGGCAAAAGGTTGAAGAATGTTCCAGAGACCAACAAGAAATAATCGTCCATAAATTTGATCTGGATTCCGTCAGTCTGTACCGTTCATCATGGGGATTTTTTAGAGACCGGAGAACAGATCTCTATGAAAATATTTTCATGGACTAAAGATTTTGGTGAATCAGAAAAATACACACCTTCTGGTTAGATCAGCCTCCATCGCATCGTTATTGGTTGCATCCACTTTAATCGTTCTCAAATACTACGGTTGGGTAACAACAACCTCCGTTTCCTTGTTGGCATCTTTGGCCGACTCCTTGATCGACTTTCTCGCATCGGTTTTCGTATTTGTTGCGATCAGTTACTCAATGTTGCCTGCTGATGCAAAACACCGGTTTGGTTACGGTAAATCAGAAGGGCTGGCAGCATTTATACAATCCTTGCTTATTGGTATTTCTGGAATTTATGTCTGTTTTGAAGCAATTAAAAGATTACTTAATCCAAGTCAAATCAATCAACCTAGCACCGCCATTTGGATTATTCTTGTGTCTATTGTCCTGACCCTTGCTTTGGTTATGTATCAAAAATATGTTGTTAAAAAAAGCAAATCAATAGCCATTGAATCGGATCGATATCATTATCTAACCGATACTTATATTAATTTATCAGTACTCTTTTCAATTGCAATCACGGGTTGGACCCGATTTGTATTTATAGACGCTCTGGTTGGATTGTTGATCTCGGGGGTAATTTTATACACTTCAGTCACCTTGTTAAAAAAATCCTTTAAAATACTACTTGACCAGGAAATCCAGTCTGAAGATCGAGATCGGATTAGAGAAATTGCACTTGACCACCCAAAGGTTCTTGGTTTCCACGATTTGCGAACCAGAGACACGGGCCGTAAATATATAATTCAGTTTCATCTGGAGCTTGACCCAAACATGAGTTTATTGGAATCTCATGAAATTACCGACGAGGTTACTGACAATGTCCTTAAACTGTATCCTGACTCAGAGCTGATTATCCACACAGACCCGCTTGGCATTGATGAGGAGAGAGATCCATTTGAGTAAACAGCAATAACAAGCTAACATACAGCATCATTTTTATTTGGATAAAAATATGAAAATAACTCCTAAATTCTTCTCGCTCTTGACTTTAACCCTAACTTTAATTCTCTCAACAGGACTAAGTGCAAAGTCTATGAAAGAAATCGATGCTGCCATTGAAACCTCCCTGAAAAGATTTACCACAGAAATTCAAGGTGGCGACACCTATTTAGAAGCGGCAAGAGGGATTTTAGTCATACCTAGAATGTGGAAAGCAGGTGTTTTACTTGGATTTGAATTTGGCGAAGGCGCCCTAATTGTCGATGGGATAAAAATTCAATATTACAAAGCGCTCACCACATCCTTGGGTCTTCAAGTGGGTGTAGGATCCAAAGACTTGATCATTCTTTTCTTTGATGATACTGCCATGGATAATTTCTTATACAGCTCTGGATGGGAGGTTGGTGTTGATGGTGCAGTCGCATTCCTCTCAAGAGGAGCCGTAGGCGCCGTGGATTCAAATACTTTTAAAGATCCAATTATAGGCTTTGTCTTTGGCCAGAAAGGAATACTTGCGGGTGTGAGTATGGAGGGAACAAAATTCACAAAAATCTGGCCTGATACCGCAACTGAGATTGATCAAGAGCAAGAGGCAATTGAAACATTCAATGAAAGAGTAACGGATTAAAAACACGGTTTGTGTTTACGTCACTCTTTAATTCAGTTACTTCCAGAAGGAACCTTTTTCAACTCTCAATTGCACTTGGTGCTACTGGGTCTTTCCAACCCACAACTGCCCAACAAACAACAAAAGACAATGGACTAGACTTCAGTATTCCAGAGGATAATCTATATGCCTTTGGAAAATTATGGGGATCCTACGATGTCAAACCAACCTATGGAGGTTATCAGGGTGTCCAATTTGCAAGGATTGGTACCAAACGGTTGATTCCTTTATTCGGTTATGTGGGATTCGGCAACATGCAATCCCGGCTTAATAATGATGGTACAGTTAATATTAGAGGCACAGAAGCAGGCTATTTTACGGATTTGAAAACAGGCCATATTATTGACAGTTGGGACAACCCTTGGACCAATGAAACGGTAGAAGTTTTCCCCTTTATTAATAGAAAAATGCGGGGCCATCTGACAACTAAAATGCCAAAATTTATTATGGGGAATGCAGCACTTGATGAACCCACACTGATGAATCAAGCCGATGCACGGGAAGATCTTGCAACAGTACCATTTTTATTGCCCTGGCAAAGACTGGGAAACCAGTATTTATTGACATGGGAATATTCACACGAGTACACCAACCCTGTCACTAAAGACAAATGGCCCAAAGCTCATACCACTAATAGAATCAACCCTTCTGAGCACTTTTCTTTTTATACACCGGTTCGTGAAATGAATAACAGGTCAATACTCTCCTCCCCTTTTCATGCTGGATTCATGCGTACATCTCCATGGTGGCCTTGGATGAAAATGGGACAAAATAAAATTAATGGGTGTTTATTTGGGAGGATGCACAGTTACCAAATAACAGGGACAATTGATGATATTCCTACACCTGTTCTAAAAAAAGTTGAAAAAGATCATCCAGATATTCTTGGCATCCAAACGGGTTGGGGGCAAACCAATCCGAAGGGGACTTGGGAAGCCTACGCAGAAGAGATTGCTCCTGAGATCCTGCCAAATTAATCACACAGTTAATTTCACACTCTCTTCTCTTTTTAATGTTTTAATAGAAATTTAATTAATTTAAACTCTAGGTTGTGAACATTAATCATAAATTGCTGCTCCTACTCGTCGTTTTGTGCCAAAGTTGCACTCAGTCAATTGTGATCAATACAACCGTTCCGGAACCCTTAGTAGAAAAAATTGAAAATTTCAATATTGCCGTTATCTACGAAGACAATATCCAGAACTATCAGTATGAAAATATCAATTCAAAATCGTCTGCGTGCTGTGAAATAGACTTTTCTGACAGTCAACTGAATTTGTTTAGAAAGATATTACAGAGCTTCTTCCCAGGACTGATAGAACTGCCGAATAACAACAGTGAAATGCTCTCAAATGTTGATCTTTATATGGAACCTCAATTGGATGCCTTTGAATTTCTTAGCCCAGAAGAATCAAGGAATGACAAATACGCTGTCTGGTTAAAATACAAAATTGATATTTATGACAATAAAAAAACCTTGTTATCAAACTGGTATATTACCGGTTATGGGGAACAGAATACTGGATCTTTTGGAGTAAGTGAATCGTTAACAAAGGCTATAGACTTGGCTTTAAGAGACACTGGCGTCAATCTGGCGATTAAAATCGAAGATGATTTCGATAAATTGGTAAAATTAATCAGTGCCGACCTATGATTCATCACTCAACTTTAATTTTTTTCTTATCTGGATTCTTCCTTATGGCAGGCTGTACGACAACTCGACTTGAGGAACAAACCAACCTACCTTTTGAAATCCTTGAAGGCGAATCAGTGGTAATCACCTCGAACAGTTATCATGTAGGTAATGAGACGGAAACCGATTTCCTTCAATGTATTAATAAGTCACTCATCAAAAAACAAAAAACTTTTAACGTAATACCAACACAACAATTCATAAACCAACTATATCCTTGGTTTGAACCCAGGACAGCTCCTCAAACAACTGACGATCTTTCTAGTTTTCTTGCTAGGGATCTGGTTCGAGAAAGGATAGAAACGCTTGATGTTAAATACTTCGTCAACATCAGCGGTCAGACCAAAACCAATTCCAGCTCCGGGGCATTGACTTGTGCAGCAGGTCCAGGTGGTGGGGGCTGTTTTGGTCTTGCTTGGTGGGATGACACCTCTTCTTACTCGGCATCTATATGGGATCTAAGTCAAGAATCATCTGTTGGTAACGTCAGTGCAAGCGTCAGTGGAACTTCAGTAATTCCTGCCCTAGTAATACCTATCCCAATCCTTGCAAGAACCCAAAAGACAGCCTGTGAAGAACTTACAGATCAAATACTTGATTTTTTTTCACGCAATTAATTAATTGGGGAAAATATGAATAAGAGTTATAAAAGCGTATTACTTATTGCAATTCTTTTAGCCGTAACACCGATTCAAAGTCAGTTGGCGGAAGATGAAAATATACCAGCCATCCTTGCGGAAAACCCAGTTGATAGTCATTTGCTTAAATTGGTTGCAGCACTGTCAGAACAAGCTCATTTTTCAAGAAAAAAGATTACCAATGAATTGTCCCCTTTTATACTGATTAATTTTTTAGAAAAGCTTGACCCAGTAAAAATGTATTTTACTAGATCTGATATTCGATATTTTCAAAGATATCGCTATAAAATTGATGATGCATTAAAACAAGGGAACCTTGAGCCAATCTATGATATTTTTAGAATCTACAGACTTCGTGTACAACAGAGACTTGGGTTTTGTGTAAACCTCCTCCTCACCCAGGATCACAATTTTGAATCAGATGGTTCTTACGACTTTAACCGTCAAGTAAAAAACTGGTTTGATGACATTGAAGAACTGGAAAATCTTTGGCAAAGGAAAACTCACAACGATTTACTTACTTTAATTCTTGCCGGTCAATCCAAAGAAATGGCAATAGAGGTATTGGAAAAACGATACAGACGGTTTATTAGGAAAGTCAATTTATTTGACGAAGAAGATGTGATTAGCATCTTTTTAAATGCTTTTGTCCACACCTTGGATCCACATTCTAACTACCTAAACCCAACCCAATCAGAAGAGTATGAAATTCAAATGAGTTTATCCTATCAAGGAATTGGCGCCCGATTGAACCTAGCTGATGAACAGGTTCAGGTCGTTAATATCATACCTGGTGGCCCGGCAGCAAGAGATGGCAGATTGAAACCAATGGATAAAATTATTGGCATCATGGATGAAAAGAATAAAACCATCACCGATCTCATAGGGTGGGATTTGGATGAAGTTGTCAAATTAATCAGGGGCCCGAAAGGAACAAGGGTAACTTTACAGATTGTACCCAGTGACTCAAACCCTGACGAAACGCCTTATTTACTAACCCTTCAAAGAGACGAAGTGGCATTGGAAGAACAGGCAGCTTCTAGTCTTATTGAGACCCTTGAAATCAGAGACAAAACATACAATATTGGTCTTGTAACGATTCCAAGTTTTTATCAAGATTATCAAGCGAGGAGTAAAGGCGAAGCTAAATACAGAAGTACATCTGAGGATGTAAAAAAACTTGTTCATAACCTTTTAGAAATCGGTATTGATGCCTTAGTCATCGACCTTAGGGGTAACGGTGGTGGTCTATTGACTGAGGCTACCGCTCTTACCGGTCTTTTCATTGACGATGGGCCTGTTGTCCAACTGAAAGATACTCGCAATAAAATTGAAATTATAGAGGACCCCATACCTGGTTCAGTGTACGAGGGTCCATTAGCGGTGATTGTTGACCGATATAGTGCTTCAGCGTCAGAAATTTTTGCTGGAGCCATCCAAGATTATTCTCGGGGCATTGTGGTTGGCCAACAAACATTCGGCAAGGGAACTGTACAAAATCTCTATCACTTGGATCGATATTCCAGATTCCAATCAAAAAAAGGATTCGGACAATTAACATTGACAATAGGAAAATTCTACAGAGTCTCTGGCCAGGGGACTCAAAACAAAGGGGTTATTCCAGACATTAGATTACCATCTTTCATTGACGAAGAAGTGGTTGGAGAAGATACAAAGAAGAACACGCTCCCATGGGACAAAATTATGTCATTGGAGTATGATTCTGATTTATCATTCCATCAATCTATCGAGAAACTAAAAAAGAATTTTGCTGAAAAATCCAAAGAGAATTTACCACTTTTATTTCTTCAAGAAGACATTGATCAGATCACTGAGCAAAACAAACAAACCAAACTGTCCTTAAACTATGAAAAAAGGAAAATAAAAAGGGACCAATTTAAAAAGGTTACTCAAGATAGAAGAACCAAAAGACTGGAAGAACTGGGTTACAGCAATGAAAATAATTTTAACGACTTCGCGTCAAAGACGCTATTAAATGAGGTCTTAAACACCGTGGTCAATCTTATTGAATCGAAGGAAATTGAGTCAGGTTAACAATCCTTAATTAACCTTTAGGCCATTCTTGATGGTGTAAATCGATCACAAACTTGTGCTTATGGACAACCTCGTGATGTTCGTGTTCGTGATTATGAGATTCTTGATCTAGATCATTACCATGTTGGTGTATATGGTGTTGGTCATCGTGCACGTGTGCATGAGAATGGACCAGTGTTTTGTGTTGATGATTAAGAATATTTTCATCTTCGGTGGGCCAGAATAAAATGCTAAAAATAAAACAGGTTAAAACTATGCAGGCCAGAAATGCTGCAGTGAAGCCAAAGCCAAAATACAAAACCAACTGTCCAGTGATCGGATAAGTTATTAACCAACACAAATGCGAGAGTGCAAATTGTGCTGAAAAGTAAGACGATCTATCCGCTGGGTCTGCAGACATATTAACTATTTTTCCTGATGGTGTCTGAACCAGTGACCACCCTACTCCAGTTATGAACCAACAAAAAAGAGCAAAAGAAAACATGGGTTCTGTTGCCATCATACCCAACCCCACAGCTAAAAATATTGCTCCAGATTGAACAATGAGTTTGTCATTAAATACACTTGATAATTTTGGAAAACTTAGAGCTGCTAACATGGATCCAAAGCCGGAAGCTGCAAAAAGTATTGCCAATTCAAAGTCACTGCCCCCTAAGTATTCTTTCACGTAAATTATTGTGTTAACAATAATCATTGCACTCGCACAAGCCACAGCGAAGTAAAGTATTAACAGCGATCGCAATCGAGGTGTTTTGAAATAAGCTACTATTCCATAACTGACTTCATTCCAAATGCTACCTGTCCTTTGCACTGGTTTTGGCATAGGAATGGTCGTAACAACAATAATGGCTGCTGAAATTACAAAAGCCACAGAATTCCCCACAAACAAACCAGAGTAGGAAAAAAACAACAATGCTAAGGCAGCAAAGGTTGGGCTTAATAAGTTTTCTAGATCATAAGCGAGTCTTGAGTAAGAAAGCGCTTTTCCATACATTACATCGTCTTCTAGAATATCAGGAATCACAGCCTGGAAGACGGGCTTGAAGCCTGCAGAGAACAAATTCAACAGAAATATAAGAAGATAGATATGCCACAACTCGGAAACAAAAGGCATTAACAAGACGAGAAATGCCCGTATTACATCCAAAGAGATTAAAAACGGTTTTCTGGCAAACCGATGGACCAGACCCCCTACTATTGGAGCAAAAAAAACGTAAGCAATCATTTTACATGCCAAAGCAATGCCTAAAACAGCACCGGCATTTTCGCCGGCAAGGTTGTAAGCCAACAAAGATAAACCAATTGTTGAAAGTCCTGTTCCAACCAATGCAATAATCTGAGCTGTGAAAAGTTTTCTAAAACTTGGATTCGTTATTGGATTCGAACTATTCACTAGATTTTGTTGAAAGTATATTCAAGTACAATCAGTTTATTAAACCATTCGTGAACCAATAAGTTTTTGGTTAATTTATTTTGAACGGAGTTTGAATTGCCAGACTTTTTAGACGCTTCTTTGTCTGATTCTTGAATCTCACCGTCACTTGGACGGCACAAACCTGTCTCTTTCACTTCTAAGATTTTTGCATCCAAAAAAAGTCTAAATTTCACATTATAGGTATAGCTAATATTTTCAAGATCATGCTCTCCATAGTACATCTCTACATCGACTGTATATGGAGACAGAAAGTTCATCTCCACATGAATGTCAGGAACATAATGATTAGAACTTAACAGTAAGTGCATGTGTGATTCTGGTGAGAATTTAAATTTTCTTTGACTCTCTAATGGACTTAAGAGGATTTTATTAATTATTTTAAAATTTTGCTCGTAAGTAGAATAAAGATTATCAACTAAGTTCTCAGATTTAACTGCACTTCTCTCTTTAACTGCAAACAATGGTGCATTTGTTTTCATATTAATGTCTCTCAAATCCTATTGTTGAACAGTCTAGTTCTGATTGAGGTGGCTATTTCCTCCACCGAAATTGAGGTCGTATCTATGTATGGAATACTATATTTATTAAACAGCGATTCACTATATCTGATTTCTGCCTGGACTTGATGCGGCGAGGCATACTTACCCGATGGTCGTCTTTTTTCTCTTATTTCTTGCAAGCGTTTTGGTGCAATAGTTAGGCCAAAAATCTTATTTTTAAAGCGTTTTAGACTGTTTGGTAATTGTTGGGATTCGAGTTCTAAATCAACCAGTGGGTAATTTGCAACAGAAAGACCATTGATCAAAGCAAGATAAATGGAGACGGGTGTTTTTCCTGTTCTGGAAACACCAACAATAATAATGTCTGCTTTGTTATAGCGTTCAACGTTATTTCCATCGTCTGCGGCAATAGCGAAATCCATCGCAGATATTCGCTCTTCGTAGGCTTTACTTTCGCTAAATCTGTAGTCCAAACCCATAATTGGAACCGACTTGAGGTTCGTTATTGTCTCTATTTGGTTAATGGTTTGTTTAAGAAAATTGACATGAAAAAAATCAGCACGATCAAACGGTTCATTGAGTTCGTCATAAATAAGAGTTGAAAAAACCATGGACGATGGTTCTTGTTTGATTATTTTTACAAGTGCTTGGGCTTTTTTAAGTGTATTCACAAACGGTATTGTTTTATATTCAAAATTGATGTCAGGAAATTGAATCAGTACAGATTTCCCCAACTGTTCCGTTGATAAGCCAGTGCCGTCAGAAACAAAATAGACTTTAATTTTATCCATTTTTGAAAATTAATCCTGTTAGAATTTTAATTCGTTATATGGAATTATAATGCAAATACAAGATGCATAGGTACCTTAAAAAACTCAGTGAGATTAAGATTTCTGACCTGGATTCGGTAGGCGGAAAAAATGCATCGCTTGGCGAGATGATGCATCAGTTCAATGAATTAAATCTTAACCTCCCACCGGGTTACGCCCTGACAACCGAAGCCCATAAGGATTTTATCAATGAAAATGAACTCGGTACCTATATTCAAAGCATACTCAAAAAGAAAGATCTGAGTGATATAAAAGAACTCCATGCCGTCGGTCAGTCGATCAGAGAAAGAATTCTCTCTTCGAAATTATCCAAATCAATAACAGAGGCTACAGCAATTGTTTGGGATAACCTCAACCCAAATAACGATAAATCCTTTTCTGTTGCCGTCAGATCTTCTGCAACAGCCGAAGATTTACCGAATGCTTCATTTGCTGGACAACAAGAAAGTTATTTAAACATTTCGAATGTAGACGAAATAAACAAGGCCATATTATCAGTCTATGCATCACTGTTTACAGATAGAGCCATATCATATCGCGAACACAATAATTTTGATCATAACCAGGTATCTATGGCTATTTGTATCCAGCAAATGATCAGGAGTGATTTATCCTCGAGTGGGGTAATGTTTACAGTCGATACTGAAAGTGGTTGTAAGGATCTGATTGTAATTAATTCATCTTTTGGATTGGGTGAATTACTCGTTCAAGGATTGGTTATTCCGGATGAATTTTATTTATTTAAGCCATCTTTGAGAAACAACAAATTTTCCATCATAAGAAAAAACATGGGCAATAAAACAACTAAGATGATTTTTACAAAAGACATGAACTTTAATCATTCAGTGCAGATCGTTGATCTAAATCAGGCAGATAGATCCAAGTTCTCTATTAGTGACGACGAAATTGTTGCTTTGGGCAAGCTTGGATTATCAATTGAGAAGCATTTTGGGAAACCAATGGACATTGAATGGGCAAAAGATGGCAGCGATGGAAAATTATATATACTTCAAGCAAGACCAGAAACAGTAGTCAGTTTACAAGAACATAATCTGCATGATTACCAGATTAAATCAAAAGGAAAATTATTGGCTACCGGTCGCAGTGTTGGCTATGGACTTGGGATAGGAAAAGCAAAAATAATAAGCAATCTGGAAGACATGTATCTAATAGACGAAGGTGATATTTTAGTTACAGATCATACAGAACCAAATTGGGAGCCTGTCATGAAAAAAACCGCTGCCATCATAACCGATAAGGGAGGCAGGACGTGCCACGCTGCTATTATTGCAAGAGAACTAG
>ENA-ORDI01001300-ORDI01001300.1-marine-metagenome-genome-assembly--contig:-NODE-1300-length-13959-cov-4.199971_pt1 | contig 13959 bp, 10 predicted proteins | sample MGYA00248628_ERZ508525 | MGnify/ENA primary metagenome ERZ508525 (study PRJEB26195, sample SAMN05422138) | marine metagenome | isolation source: East of Porto Seguro, South Atlantic Ocean | place...
ATGGCTGCATTTTCACCTATGCCGCCAGTAAATATGATGGCGTCGACTCGTCCCAGACTAATCATGTAGGCGCCAATATAACGTCGAAGCTGGTGCACATACATTTGAATCGCTAAGCTCGCTTCTTTATCACCCTGCTCAGCTCGATGCTGAATTTCAGCCATATTATGTGTGCCGGTAATCGCCACCAAACCGGATTCAAAATTAAGCTGATGCTCCAGCTGTTCTGCTGAGATACCTGTCTGCTCTTGTATATATAGAGGTACAGCAGCATCCAAGTCGCCACTGCGATTTCCCATCATAAGGCCCTGTAATGGCGTAAAGCCCATCGAAGTATCAAAACTCTGGCCGTTTTTAATCGCACAAGCGCTTGCACCATTGCCCAGGTGCAAGGTAATTAAATTGAGTTCATTCAGAGGTTTGTCCAGATAAACAGCGGCCTGCTGAGCTACATATTGATGAGATAAGCCATGAAACCCATAGCGACGGACATCATGGTTTTGATACCAGTCATCAGGCACTGCATATCGATAGACATGCTCCGGAATAGTCTGGTGAAAGTCGGTATCAAAAACGGCAAATTGTCTGACCTGAGAAAATAATTCCTGGCAGGTTTTTATGCCTGCAATATTACCCGGTAAATGCTGTGGTGCCAGATGTTGGTATGACTCAATAGTCGTGAGGACATCTTTGTTCAACTCAACTGGAGCAAAGAATCGAGCACCACCATGAACAACCCTATGGCCTATCACATCTAACTGTATGCCCGATGCCCCGTTAAAGAAACACTGCATATCATCTGCAATCACGTGAAAAGCAGCCTGATGATTTTTTATTGCAACAGTAGACTCTGACTGTTTGACGATGTCTGAAAAACGTTTATCCACACAAACATGATGTTTTGCGGATGACTCACCAATCCCCTTGATACTGCCTTCTAATAAAATAGCCTCATCCTTGAGCTGAAGTAATTTATATTTAACAGACGAACTACCACTGTTAAGTACTAATATGACAGATTGCGTTGTCATGAGATTACTCTTTTATGGTTGAGATATCGCCCCACTTCCAATCACCAAACTCAGGCTTATCGATACCGTATTCATAGGCATATAAACTACAGCTTATTTGATGATCACGTAATTGTTGTTTTGCATGAGCACCAATACCTTGTAGACGATCCACTCTATCAATGATGTCCATAGCGATAGTAAATCGATCAATCTGATTACGGATCGCTAACTCCAGTGGCGTATTGATATTGCCCTTTTCGTTATAACCATGAACATGAAAATTGGTATGATTGGTCCGACGGTAAATCAAGCGATGAATTAACCATGGATAACCATGGAAATTAAAGATCACCGGTTTATCTTTTGTAAACAGGCTGTCAAAGTCTTTATCACTCAAACCATGAGGATGTTCACTGTCCGAGATGAGTTTGAATAAGTCGACAACATTAATAAAACGAATCTTCAAATCATCAAAATACTGATGAATAAGATCGATGGCGGCCAGTGCTTCCTGGGTGGGAATATCACCACACCCCACCACCACAGCATCTGGTTCAACACCTTCATCTGAACTTGCCCACTCCCATATTCCCACGCCTTTTGTGCAATGTTTAACCGCTTCATCCGCATCAAGATATTGGAAATGTTTTTGTTTGTCGGCCACGATCACATTCACATAATTTTTGGCCTTCAAACAATGGTCGGCAACAGATAACAAAGTATTCACATCTGGTGGCAGGTAAATACGACAGACTTTTGGACTCTTATTGAGGACCAAGTCTAAAAAGCCCGGATCCTGGTGGGTAAAACCATTGTGATCTTGACGCCAGACTGTGGATGTAATCAGTAAGTTAAGCGAGGATATCGGTGCACGCCATGCGATGTTATTACAGATATCCAACCATTTAGCATGTTGGTTAAACATGGAGTCAATCACATGAATAAACGCTTCATAACTGGCAAAAAAACCGTGTCTACCCGTTAATAAATACCCTTCCAGCCAACCTTCCAGCGTGTGTTCGGATAACATTTCCATAACGCGACCATCTCGTGCCAGTTCGCCACCATCCTGATCTTCGGGTAATAACTCACCCATCCATGTTTTTTTACTGACTTCATAAATATTATCGAGCTTATTAGAGCTGTTTTCATCGGGACCAAAGACTCTGAAGTTGCTGTTATTTTTCTTCATGATGTCACGCAGAAACTGACCTAATGGTCGGGTGTTTTCTACCAGACTCTGACCTGGCTTATCGATAGATACCGCATAATCACGAAAATCAGGCATTTTCAGTGCTTTTCTAAGCAATCCACCATTGGCATGTAGGCTGGCACTCATTCTTTTGTTACCTTTTGGTGCCAGTGCTTTTAACTCTGGCAGAAGCTGACCATCTTCATTAAATAGTTGCTCTGGTCGGTAACTTTTGAGCCAGTTTTCTAATTGAGCAAGGTGTTCCGGATTATCTTTAACCCCACCTAATGGCACCTGATGCGCGCGCCAGAAACCTTCGACCTTATGACCATCCACTTCTTTTGGCCCTGTCCAGCCTTTTGGGGTGCGCAGAATGATCATCGGCCAACGCGGCCTTTCATCGCTGCCAGACTCTCTGATACGTTGCTGTGTTTCACGAATGTCCACAATGCACTCTTCCATCACTTTTGCCATGGTTTGATGCATAAGCTCAGGATCATCGCCTTCAACAAAATGTGGCGTCCAACCATAACCACGGAATAACTGCTCAATTTCCTCATGTGAAATACGAGACAAAATCGTGGGATTATTTATTTTGTAACCATTTAAATTCAGGATGGGTAAAACAGCGCCATCCGTTTTAGGGTTAAGAAATTTATTTGAATGCCAAGAGGTTGCCAGTGGACCCGTTTCTGATTCCCCGTCACCGACCATAACGGCCACGACTAAATCAGGATTGTCATAAGCCGCACCAAAGGCATGTGAAACACTGTATCCCAGCTCTCCCCCTTCATGAATAGAGCCCGGTGTTTCGGGGGTACAGTGACTACCAATCCCACCCGGAAACGAGAAGGATTTAAAAAAGTGTTTCAGACCGTCAATGTCTTCACTTTTATTCGGATAAATCTCTGAGTAAGTGCCTTCCAAATACACGGGCGCTAATACACCAGGTGCCCCATGACCAGGGCCTGCTAGAAAAATCGCATCCAGATCGTACTTATTAATCAATCTGTTCAAATGGATATAAGAAAAGCTCAAAGCCGGACTGGCACCCCAGTGTCCCAATAGTCGATTCTTAATATGTTCCGCTTTGAGAGGTTCACGCAGTAGAGGGTTGTCTTGCAGATAAATCATGCCTGCGGCAAGGTAGTTACAGGCTCGCCAGTAAGCATCAATGTTTGTCAGATCGTTGGCATCAAGAGGTGTAGCAGACAAAGTGCTGTTCATAGAGTACTCCTTGCTTTATGTATCAGTGCAGACTAGCTAAGTAAGATGACAATGGTTTGACTTACTCAAGCTGACATTTGATAAAAATGATAGTTTCAATCAGCCTACTCTTATTGCTGACTACCATAAAGAGGAATAACGGATAAATTGACGAAGATCAGGAAAGCGTGATTAAAATGAGCGCCTGTTGTTCAGCAGGCGCTCAGGGTCGGTCTCAATTAATAAAAATCAACTGTGGCACTGATTGAAACGGTTCTTGGTGCACCAAGTGTTATCTGTCCACTGTCATTAGCTGAACTCCAGTAGTCACGATCAAATAAATTATCAACACGCGCTCTCAGTGTCAGATCCTGATTACCTATATTAACCAGGTAACGAGCGCCAATACCAACCGTTGTCCAGTCGTCAAGTTTCAAAGTGTTGGTCGCATTGGCATATCGTGAACTGACGTAATGGACTTGACCATCCACTGCCAATCCCTCAATTTGAGGCACGTCCCATTCCGCGCCCATTACGGCCATCCACTCAGCTACACCGATGGCACGTTTTCCTTCAGTAGTGGAATCGCCCGTACCTTTTTGCTTGGCATCCAGCCAAGTGACACCGCCAAGTAACTTCAAATTATCAGTGGCTTTACCATATAAGGTCAGTTCAATACCTTGATGCTCATTTTCACCAGATTCACGGAAAATATTATCGTTACCAGTTAACGTTCTTGGTTCATCTGTGGTGAAATACGCCAGCCCAGTTCCAAATGTTTCAGTTTCATATTTCAAACCGACTTCTTTTTGCTCTGACACATAAGGAGATAATGCCTCGCCAACGTTGAGTGCTGTAGATGGCGCACTATCACCAGCTACCAAACTCTCGATATAGTTTGCATAAACTGATACTTGCTCCGATAACTTGTATACGGAACCTATGGCTGGTGTTATTTCACTGTCTTCATATGACGTTCTAATACCTGTGTTATATGCATAGTTGTCCACTTTTATCGCTTGATGTCTTGCGCCTAATGTCAACTGCAGTCTTTCATCCATAAATGATAAAGTATCGCCAATGGCAAAGCTGTTGAACTTGGTACGTGTATTTAATGCTGGCGATGCTAAATTATTACCAATAAATGCTGAACCAGAAATTACTGGTTTGTTCATGTATACAGGTGCATAGAGATTAGTATTTGTAGTGTTAAAAAAGTCCATCGCATAGGCATTCTTCGTTTCTAACTGAAAATATGAATATGCTACGACCCAGTCATGGCCAACAACACCTGTATCAAGATGGCCTCTCAAGCCCAGCTCACCGGTATCTACACGATCTTCACGAGTATTATCAAATCTGTAAAAAGTACCATCTCCTGATGCGGCATCTGTGACGGTAAGGTTTGCTAGTGTGTTTGCTTCATCAGAGCGACGCATACCATAGGCAGCCCATGCAGTCACATCATCAGTGAAATCATACTCAGCTCTGAAGGTACCAAATTTATCTTCCTCATTAGAATAGGACCAAGGTTGAGCCCAGTTATCACTGGCATCAGGAGCAGAAGGCACTCTGGATAGCCCTGTAATAGACACATTGGTTCTAGTATGATCCAACTGATTATTTTGATACCCGATATCCGCAGAGAGTCTTAAACGCTCACCTTGGTAATCCAAACCGATATTGAATAAGTTCAGTTCGGCTTGCTCATCATCGATAGACGTTCCACCGTTATGATGTGCGGCATTGACCCTGACACCAAATTCATCATTTTCACCAAAACGTCGCGCGATATCCGCTGCGATATTGCGTTTATCATTCATAGACGCACCAAGCGTAACGCGGTTCAGATCATAGTTAGGTGCGCGTTTAGGTAAAAGGTTAATTGAACCACCTATAGCACCACCTAAAGGATTGGCACCAGTCAGAAATGCCGATGCGCCACGAAGGACTTCTACCCGCTCAAATAGCTCAGTGGCGATGTATTGTCTTGGTAATAAGTTATACAGTCCATTGTAGGCAACCGCATCAGATGACGTTGTAAAGCCACGTATCATGTAGGCTTCCTGAAAATTACCAAAACCACGAGTCACTTGCACAGTAGGATCGTAGCGTAAAACATCCCCAACACTCTGCGCTTGCCTGTCTTGTATAAACTCATTGGTGTAACTGGTAATACTGAATGGGGTATCTAAGTTATCTTTTGTACCCAAAATGCCGGCTCGTCCTCCTTCAGCTACCTGGCCTCCAGCAAAAGCTGGTGCAAGCCCTTCGGCACTGGCATCTGCACTTGCTGTCACTGAGAGTGTATCAAGTTCAATCGGAATATCGGAATTTAGTGTTGAGTCTGCTGAATAAGCAGTATTCATAGTTCCGATCGCTATCAGCATTGATGTACAAATTAATTTACGTTTCATACCCCATCCTCATAAATAATGACGGCATATTACTCTTACGCAATCAAACTGTAAACGATATTGATTGTTATTTATATTTAAAAACATTCAAGATAAGTCATGATTTTATTTCCGAAAGGCTAAAGACTGTTGTAGTATTTATATATCAACTCAGGGACTTACCGTGACAGATAAACTAGCGCTGCACACTAGGCTTGAAAAGGACTTAACAGAAGACTGGCAAGCCATTCTCGACATTCTTGCAGAATTTATGCAGGTGCCTGTTGCACTGATCCTCCAAGCTGATAACCAGCAAGTTAATGTCTATGCGAGAAATCAAAGTAAACGTAACCCATTCAGACTAAAGCAAAATCTACCTTCGGGCTCGAGTCTATTTCATAAAAAAGTCATTGAAACAAATCAGCAACTTAGCGTGCTGGATGCCAGCCAAAGTAAAGAATGGGCCAAATCTAATGAACTTCAGTACGGTCTCATCAACTATCTGGGTTTCCCACTACACTGGCCTGATGGTGCCAAATTCGGAATCATCTGCGTAATGAAAACAGATGCTGAAGCCTATACAACAAAGCAAAAGCAAGTCATATTACAAATCAAAAAAATTGTTGAGTCCCACCTTGAACTGGTTTGGCAAAATCAACAATTACAAGCCCAATCAAATAACCTTCAATATCTCGCCTATACTGACGATTTAACAGAGAGCTGGAATCGTCGCGCCTTCATCAATGAGAGTAATAAAGAACTGAAACGCAGTCACAGAAGCGGTCACATTGTTTGTCTGCTTATGATGGACATTGATGATTTTAAAGACATCAATGATGCTTTCGGTCATGAAGTGGGCGATGAGGTACTCAAACTATTCAGCCATTGCATTCAGGCAACGAAACGCCCCTATGACATTTTTGGTCGTATTGGTGGAGAAGAATTTGCCATATTGCTTCCTGAAACGGGCTTAAAACAGGCGACTCATCTAGCAGAACGCATTCGCAAAAAAGTGTCAGAGATTTTTTATTTCACCCAAGGCCAGTCCATAAAGATCACTGTCAGTATTGGTGTTCATCAAGTTGATGATAAAGAAACAAATATTCTGGTGGCATTGAATCAAGCGGATAAACTACTCTACGCCGCTAAACATTCAGGAAAAAATACTGTGATAGCAACGTCACTTTGACTCAACCCCAGGTCGCATTCCACATTGCTCTAACAAACGTTGCCAAGACTGAGTGTGACGCTCTACGGCTTGATGTAACTGCTGCCAGACACCGGTAGTTGTGTCAGGATCTAAATTTTCCTGCCGGTAGGCATTAAACTCATCCGATACTGTGTTGTGCCCTTTTACATGTGCAAGTCTGTTCAATAGCGGAAAAATCTCATCGCTCTGCTGAGTGACTGCCGCCAAATAAGGTTGCACTTTCCCAATATAAATATTGAAGAAAAAGTGACGCACGATTTCAGCTTGAGGTGTCACGCGCTGTTGATAGCACAGCGCTTTCCCGGCAAGTCTTGCTTCTATGATCTGAGTTGCATCATTTAATCTCGCTGTTAACAACTGAGCACTTTTTAACAATTTGCCAGCATGATGGCTGTATAGCCATTGTTGCTGTATTTTGCCTAATTGTTGTAAATCTGTATCGAGATGCTGATTATCTATCTGTTGTTTTATCTTCAGAATCTGATTGTTTTTTTTTATCTTTTAAAACAATTTTTCTAAGATCTTTATATAAAAAACTATCAATATCATTTAATGCAATTTTTTGATTTTTCTTTAAATCTTTTATTCCCTTTGACACAATTTTATCTACAAGATTTTTTTTGAGAATTTGTGTAAAAGATTCTTCTAAAATTGTTCTTTCATCGTCTCTATCTTTAGCTAAAATTTCTATTTCTGATCTTTCAATAGCTAAGGACCTTTCATCTTTTTCAACTCCTCTTCTATTAAAAACTCTTACTTCAACAACTGTTCCAGCATCACCTGGTGGAACTCTTAAAGAGGTATCACTTACGTCTGTTGATTTTTCACCAAAAATTGATCTTAATAGTTTTTCTTCAGGAGAAATTGTTGAATGAGCTTTTGGAGTTATTTTTCCTACCAAAATATCACTAGCTTTTACCTCAGCTCCTATATAAATAACCCCTGCTTCGTCAAGATTTTTTAATGCTTCATCTCCAACATTTGGAATATCTCTTGTTATTTCTTCTTGACCTAATTTTGTATCTCTACACATTATCTCATGTTCTTCAATATGAACAGATGTAAACGCGTCTTCTTTCACAATTTTTTCAGACATAATTATTGCATCTTCAAAGTTGTAACCTTGCCATGGCATAAATGCTACTAAAATGTTTTTTCCTAAAGCCAATTCACCTTTAGATGTAGCGGGCCCATCAGCTATAATTTCACCAGCTTTTATTAAATCTCCTGTTTTAACTAAAGGAACTTGATTAATACATGTGCTTTGATTTGATCTTTGAAACTTTTTTAAATTATATATATCTACACTTGATTGATTATGTGATGGGTTTGATGCACTAATAACTATTCTGCTGGAATCTACATTGTCAACTTTTCCTCCTCTTTTTGCTACAATTGTTACTCCTGAATCTTTCCCTACTGACTCTTCCATCCCAGTTCCAATAAATGGTGCATCTGGTTTTAATAATGGTACAGCTTGTCTCATCATATTAGAACCCATTAAAGCTCTATTTGCATCATCATTTTCTAAAAATGGAATTAATGCGGCTGCAACAGAAACTAATTGTTTTGGTGAAACATCCATAAAGTCTATTGTAGAAGGATTTGCAATCAAGAATTCACCACCTTGTCTAGCACTTATTAATTGATCGATAATTTTTCCATCAGAATCAATTTTTGTATTTGCTTGTGCAATAGTATATTTTTGTTCTTCATCAGCAGCTAAAAATACAATTTCATCAGAAATTTTTTCATTAATAACTTTTCTATAAGGGCTTTCAATTAGTCCGTATTTGTTTATTCTAGAAAATGTAGCTAATGAGTTAATTAGACCGATATTTGGACCTTCAGGGGTTTCTACAGGACATATTCTTCCATAATGAGTTGGGTGGACGTCTCTTACTTCAAAACCTGCTCTTTCTCTTGTCAAACCGCCTGGCCCTAATGATGAAACTCTTCTTTTATGAGTAATTTCTGATAATGGATTAGTTTGATCCATAAACTGTGATAATTGAGAAGTTCCAAAAAACTCTCTAAGGATTGAGACTGCTGGCTTTGAATTAATTAAATCTTGCGCTGTTACACTAAAAATATCAACTGAAGACATTCTTTCTTTAATAGCTCTTTCCATTCTAACAAGACCAATCCTATATTGATTTTCTATTAACTCGCCAACAGATCTGACTCTTCTATAACCTAAATGATCTATATCATCATTTTTTCCTTTAGTATCGTTTAAAAATAAAAGGTGCTTTGCAACTTCTAATATATCCCTTGGCGTAAGTACGTTTACTGTTTCGTTAATATTTAATTCACTTCTATTATTTAATTTGTATCTTCCTACTTTAGATAAATCGTATCTCTCAGGATTAAAAAAATAATTATGAAAAAGATTTTCAGCAGCTTCTAAAGTTGGCGGTTCTCCTGGTCTAAGATTTTTATATATATCTATTAATGCTTCTTCTCTATTTAAATTTAAATCTGCATGAACAGTATTTCTTAAAGCAGCTCCAACATTAACATGATCAATGTTTAAAATTTTAATATTTTTAATATTTTTTTCTTTAAAATTTTCTAAATCTTTTTTAGTTATTTCATCTCCAGCTTCAAAATAAACTTCTCCTGTACTTTCGTTAATAATATCTTCTGCTAAATATCTTCCTATAATTGTTTGATTACTTAAAAAAACTTCTTTTAATCCTTCTTTTCTAAGTTTTTTCGCTTCTTCTAGAGAAATTTTTGATCCAGATTTTTTTTTAACTGAATGATTTTTTGCATCTACTAAATCAAATGTTATACGTGCATTATTGAAATGATTTTCATCAAACTCCATAATCCAACCATCCTTAACTGCGACTATTCCAACATTTGAATAAAAATAATTAAGAATATCTTCAGTGGTATTACTTCTCAACTTATTTTTTGTTTTATCTTTAGTATCTAAATTTTTTTCTAATGCCATAAAAAAAGTACTAGCTAACATTTTTTTCTTTCTATCAACTCGGACATACATAATATCTTTCACATCAAACTCAAAATCTATCCACGAACCTCTCATTGGTATAATTCGTGCAGAATATAAAAGTTTACCAGATGGATGTCCTTTACCTTTATCATGATCAAAAAAAACTCCAGGAGACCTGTGCATTTGTGAGACAACTACTCTTTCAATTCCATTAAAAACAAAAGTACCTTTATCAGTCATGAAAGGTATATCGCCTAAATAAACTTCATCATCAACTGAGTCTCTAAACGATTTTTGATCTGGATTTTCTTCGTCTATTTCATATCGTAGTATTCTTAAAGTTACTTTCAAAGCAGCTGCATAAGTAAAACCTCTCTGTTTACATTCATCAACGTCATATTTAGGAGATTCTAAGTTATATTTAATAAATTCTAGAGTTGCTTTGCCAGCATAGTCAGTTATAGGAAATATTTCTTTTAAAACTTGTTGTAAGCCAATATCTTTTCTTTTGTTATGTTCAACAAATCTTTGTAAAAAGTCCTCGTAAGAACTTTTTTGAACTTCTATTAAATTTGGAATATCCAAAATTTCTGGAATACTTCCAAATCTTTTTCTGAAACGTTTACGGGCTAGTAAATTTGTTTCCATATATTTTGTAATATGGAGCCTATGTTTTATCAGTAAAAACTATTTTAATTCTACTTTAGCTCCAACAGCTTCAAGCTTCTTTTTAATCTCTTCAGCTTCTTCTTTTTTTACGCCCTCTTTTAAAAGTTTTGGCGCACTTTCGACTAAATCTTTTGCTTCTTTTAACCCAAGTTCTGTTATTGCTCTAACTTCTTTGATAACATCTATTTTTTTATCTCCAGATGCAATCAATTCAATATTAACAACACCACCTCCAACATCCTCTTCTGTTACAGCATCTCCTTCAGCAACAGGTGCAGCTACAGCGACAGGTGCATTTGCCTCTACTCCCCATTTTTCTTCAAGTAATTTACTAAGTTCAGCAGCTTCTGAAACAGTTAACTTAGATAGATTTTCAACAATTTTATTTAGAGTATCACTAGACATATTTCTTATCTTCAACAAATTAACAATATTTTTATATTTTTCAACATTATTTTATAAATTTTTATTTATCCTTAATTTCTTTATTATTTTCATTATTTGTTTCAACTTCTGATTTTTCATCTGGTTTACTTTTTTTAGCTATATCAAGTTTTGAATATTCATTAAAAACTCTTGCTAGTTTATTAGCGGAAAATTTAAGCGCATAAGCTATATTTCTTGCTGGAGTTTGTATTAAAGATACTAATTTAGCACGTATTTCATCCAGAGACGGTAATGTTGCAATTTCTAAAACATCTTTTTGTTCTAAAAATTTATCTCCTATCATGCCTCCAAGTATTAATAATTTGTCATTATCTTTAGAAAAATTAAATGCAACTTTAGCAGCTGAAACTTCATCTTCTGAATATGCTAATGCTACAGGGCCATTAAACAGTGCTTTAAACTCTTTACTTTTATGATCTTTTAAAATTATTTTCATAAGAGAATTTTTAACGATTACAAATTTTCCACCGACTTCTTTGATTTTCAGTCTAAGCTCATCAGTTTGTGTGGTTTTTAGTCCAGAATAATGTGTAACTACTAAAATACCAACATTATCTAAAATATCTTTAAAATTTTTTACGAATTGTTTTTTTTGATCTCTTTTCATTAAAATATCCTCATGTAGGAAATTAAGTTTTTTTTAAAAACACCTATAATCTATGAATAATTTTAAAAAATAATAAAAAAATTAGATTAATCAAGAAAATTATTTAATATTTTCTATCCGTATGCTTGGACCCATTGAAGTACTAAGATAAATTTTATTGATAAATTTACCCTTAATATTATCTGGTTTAGATTTATTAATAGCACTAACAAACTCTTTAAAATTTAAAATGAGATTTTCTTCTGTAAAACTTAACTTGCCAATACCAGCTTGAACAATAGCATTCTTTTCTGATTTAAATTGAATTTGTCCATTTTTAATATTTTTTACAGTTTTAGATAAATCATCTGTAACAGTTCCTGTCTTTGGATTAGGCATCATACCTAATGGACCTAATTTTTCTCCTATAACTGCTATATTTTTCATCATATCTGGTGTAGCAATAGCAACATCAAAATTAATCTTTCCATCTTTTATATCTTTGATTAAATCTTCATTTCCTACAACATCAGCTCCTGCATCTTTAGCTTCTTTTACTTTATCTCCTGTAGCAAAAACAGCTACATGTATTTTTTTTCCTGTTCCGTTTGGTAATTGAGCATATCCTCTTGATAAACCTTCACCTTTATTTTTTTCTTTATTTAACATTACTGAAATATCCAATGTCTCATCAAATTTTACTGCTTTATTAGATTTAAAAGCTTTAATTGCATCATTTAATATAGATGTTTTTTTTTCAGAAACTTTTTTCTTATTTTCCAAATATCTTTTACTTCTACTTCTTTTAACCATTATTTTTTTTGTTCCTCAGATTTATCATTTGTACCTGCAGTTTTTTCTTCATAACTTTTTTCATCTTCTTTGTCTTCAGTAGGTGTAGGTTTAATCAAAGTTGCTTTTTTTATTTTTTCATCAACTGATAATTTTCCTGTCTGTACAACTTTATATCCCATTGACCTTGCAGTTCCAGCAATAATTTTCGCAGCTTGATCAATATCATTTGCATTAAGGTCATCCATCTTTTTTTCAGCTATTTCTTTTATAGTAGACATAGGAATTTGACATATTATTTCTCTTCCCGGGTTTCTACTAGCTTTTGTTAAATTTGCAGCTTCTTTTAAAAAATAAGATGCTGGTGATTTTTTAACTTTGATTTGAAAAGTTTTGTCTTTATAAACAGTAACAACGCAAGGTATTGGCATACCTGGTTTTTCTTTTTGTGTTTTAGCATTAAAAGCCTTACAAAATTCCATAATATTCAAACCTCTTTGACCTATTGCGGGGCCTACTGGAGGTGCAGGATTAGCTTGACCAGCAGGTATTTGTAATTTTACGTATCCGTCAATTTCTTTAGCCATATTTTTTTTATATAAATATATTAAATTTTTTCAACTTGTGTATATTCTAGTTCCACTGGTGTAGATCTCCCAAATATAGAAACAGAAATTGTTAACCTTCCTTTTTCTTCATCAACCTCCTCAACCATTCCATTGAATGACGCAAAAGGTCCATCTATTACCTTTACTTGTTGACCAACTTCATAAATATATTTAGGAGCGATATATTCAATGCTGTCATCAGCTTTTTTTAGCATTTTTATCGCTTCATTTTGCGATAATGGAATTGGTTTATGATCATTACCAGTAAATCCAGAAATTTTATTTGAATTTTTAACTAACTGCCAAGTTTGATTATTCATAATCATTTTTACTAAGATATATCCAGGAAAAAAATTTCTTTTAGAATTAACTTTTTTACCTTTTTTTATTTCAACTACCTCTTGTTTTGGAATTTGAAAATCAAGAAAAAAATGACTTAAAGATGCTTTTCTTGCATTATCTTGAATTGATTTTACAGCTTTTTCTTCAAAACTTGATGCGGCTCCAACTACATACCATTTTACGTTAGGGTCATCATCTTTTTCTTCATTTTGCTCAGTATCTTTATTTTTTGTTTCATTTTCTTTTTCTAAATTTTTATTTGGTGTTTCTTGATTAACCTCATCTAATTTTTTTTCAGTTTTATTGTCAGATTCACTGCTGGTAATATTGACTTCTTTACTTAAATCTTCATTCTCATTAACTTTTTTCGTATCCATGTCATTATCATTTGAGGGTGTTTTTAATTCTTCTTTAGTATCATTATTTTTATTATCTTCAACCATTTTTTTAAAAAATAAATTTAATTACTGTTGAAAAAATCCAATCAATAAATAAAAAAAATAAAGCAGCTAAAAAAACCATAAATAAAATTG
>ENA-ORDI01001302-ORDI01001302.1-marine-metagenome-genome-assembly--contig:-NODE-1302-length-13939-cov-3.106695_pt1 | contig 13939 bp, 10 predicted proteins | sample MGYA00248628_ERZ508525 | MGnify/ENA primary metagenome ERZ508525 (study PRJEB26195, sample SAMN05422138) | marine metagenome | isolation source: East of Porto Seguro, South Atlantic Ocean | place...
CTCCCAGGCAGGGCCGTGGTGATCCCCCAGGGTGCCGGTAAAAATCCCGTCGTCAAAACGGCAGACGCTGGAAAAGACCGTGCTGTTGATATTGAACCCCCGGGTTTTCACCCAGGCGGTCAGCGCAGGGTCCAGGCTGCCGTCCCTGAGTTGTGTGGTAGTGCTGGCGACGGCATCCCAGGCATTGCGGGTGCTGGCTTTGTTCGGTTCCATGGCGTCTTCCTCGACCTGCCGCCACACCCTGGCGCTCGACGGCGGCGTGCCGCGGAATCCGCATGTAAGCGACTCTTCGGCCATCACCCGGCACACCATCTCTTCGACGCTGACACCCCAGTCGGCGGCCACTTCGTCGAAAAGCATTCCTTCGAGGTCCTTGTTGCGGTCGGAGCCGATGTGCGTCCACATGTTCCCGCTCGGCCTGCCGTAGCCGACCTCCTGCATCCGTGAGATCAGTTCGGCCCGTTTATCTTCGTCGTTCAGTGTTCGCAGCATTTCCTCCGGGCCGCCCTCGTGGAAGTAGCTCGGGAAGAACGCCTGCGGGAATGACGATCCGACGGGGTACGGGTACGTCTCGAGGGTGATGTCGATTCCCTCGGCCTTCGCGCGGTCGATCGGTTCGAGAATGTCCGCGACCTGTCCCGCTGATTCAGGCTGGGTCCGGTAGTGTTCGAAGTGGAGTTTGGTGCCGGTCCTGCGAGCCACCTCAATCGCCTCGGTCACGCCGCCACCACCGAACCCACGTTCCGGGTTGTGGTTGCGCAGGTGAATCGACATCGGACGCCCGAACTCGCCCGCAACCTCCATCAAAGCGGACAGTTCGTCGGTGTCCGAAAAACTGTTCGGGTAGTAGGAAAGCCCGGTTGAAAATCCAACCGCGCCCTGCTCCAGCGATTCGCGCAGTATCTGTTTTGCAGTTTCGAGGCGTTGTCCGATAAGCGGGACGTCCTGCATGCCAGCTGCCCCGACCCGGATCGGGCCGTGACCGGCAAATGTCGCCACGTTGCACGATGTGTTGCGGTGGTAGTTGGCCCTGGCCGCCTCGATAGACGACATGTCGAGATCTTCGGGCGGGAGGCCGAGAATTCCCGACAGGTACCAGCGGTACATGCGGTAGTTTTCGGAAGAGAGCGGTGCGAGGGTAAGGCCGTCGGGGGCGATGATCTCGGTAGTGACCCCCTGCCGGATGCCGCTTGCGTGCTGGCCGTCGATCAGCAGGGCTCCATCGGCGTGAGAGTGGACGTCGATGAAGCCGGGCGAGATGTGTAGTCCTTCAGCGTCGATGATCCTGGCGTTTTCGCTCGCGGAGGTCGGGATGTCGCCGACCGCAGTTATCTGCCTGCCACTAATGCCAACGTCGGCCCCGAACCCAGGCCTGCCCGTGCCATCGACAACTGTTCCGCCGCGAATTACTAGATCGAAGGGCACGTGAAATCTCCTGTGAAATGAGTTTCTGGCAGGGTACGCCGCGCCCGGCCAGCGGTCTCTTAACTAAAAAGTGAATTCGACGGAATATTCGGCGGGTCGTGAATGTTGGAAATAACGAAAAGGGGGACGACATGACCTGAGGTGAAGCCTTCGATCGTAGTGTGAAAGTCTTTTTGATTTACGTCGGAGTCATTATCAGCGGTGGGATATTGATCGCCCTCGGCTTTGAAATAATGGGGGCAAGATTCTTCGATTCGACTGATTCATTCGAGGGAACCACGTCAGGGTTCGCGACGTTCGTGGGATTCGTGATTGCACTGGCCGGATACCTTTGGATATTTTTTGGGTGGATTCGCCCTCTTTATCAAGTTGCTGGCTGACGTCGTCAGCGAGTCGGTATCGGAGAATTTCTTCCGGACCAGTGAATTGATAAAAAACCTTGTTCAGGAGACCCGCCGAGAAGTAAGGCGGCAGGCCCCGCCTATCCCCGGTTCGACCGTGGACTGAAACGTTGTTGGCTGATTACTGAACGGCAACGAGCAGCGAATTCCACTAGTATGCGATCGGCGAGGCGTTGCTGAGTAGCGTGCTCAAGCGGCCCGGGCAAGCTTTCTTCCCGGCTTCAAATCTGGGAAAATGAGTCCTCATTAAGTCGGCGACTGGCCTCGTCCGGTCTCACGAGGAAAAGTAATGGGTAGATTTGACGGACGGGGTGCGATTATCACGGGCGGGGCGCTTGGCATCGGTGGCGGGTGTGCGCGCAGGATCGCGGCCGAAGGCGCGAGAGTGCTGATCGTCGATATCAACGAAGAGGCGGCAGATGGCAACGTAAAAGGCATTCGTGATGCGGGCGGTGTTGCGGAGTTCATGGTTGGTGACGTGGCGCAGGAATCGGTCGCCGCCGAAATGGTAGAAACCGCCATCTCGTCGTTTGGCCGGCTCGACCTGCTCGTCCAGAACGCTTATGGCGGTGGCGCCGATTCGGCCGGAAGCGCAGTCGAGATCAAGCCCGAGTCGTGGCACCGCGGGATGGACTTGCTTGTTGGTGCGCTGTACCTGGGTGCAAAGTTCGGTGTACCGGCAATGGAAGAATCGGGCGTGGATCCTAATTTTGAAGAAACTCCGTGGGAGGGCGGCGGAAGACGGCACGGGGTGCCACCGGCACAGAACGTTGGCCGAATCGTCAACATGTCGTCGGTCCACGGAATTTTGAACGCTCCGCGGTCGATGATCTACGAGGCCGGTAAGGCCGCAGTGATCGGCCTGACCCGGCAGATGGCGGTCGACTTTGGCCCGTTGGGAATCACGGTGAACGCGATCGCTCCGGGGCACATAGTCACCGAGCGGGGTGAGTCGATGTGGGACGAGGTCGGCAACGATGCCGGGTTCCGGCTATTTGAGCTCCACTACCCGGTCCGCCGCACGGGAATCCCCGAAGATATAGCCAACGCGGTTGCGTTCCTGTGCTCGAACGAGGCATCGTTTATCACGGGCCAGGTCCTGGCTGTGGATGGCGGGATGACGATCCAGCTGCAGGAAAATATCGTTATGGACACGAAGAACTACATCGCTGCGAACCCCGATCTACGGACACACTTCGATAATACAGAGGGAGATACCAGCCGCTGGTGATGTTCCGACTTTCTGGGATTCTAATCGCGGTACAGGATCGACGAAACGTCTTGTTCCCAATTGCAACTTATTCCTGTCACCAGTCCCGGCTTTCCCCTCTTCCTGACCCCTGCGGAGGGACGCCATTCGATTCCGACGAGCGGTCACCTGATTGGCAATAACTCCCGCCCGGCCCGACCCGGGCCTTAGCAAGGGTGCTGATGTTGGCAGGTTCAGTGATGGTCTGCTTCGAATCGGTCTTCCTGTATTGGGCGGCGGTCCCTCCGCTCCGGTCGGGAAGAGGACGAAGTGTTGGGTCGATCAAGGAGCGGTGTTGTTCTGCAGCGAAATTCGTTGCAAGGCGGGCCATAATTAACCCATGTCGAAAGTAGTTGAGCTGTACAGGTACCCTGTGAAGTCGTTCACTCCGGAACGAAGGAGCGAACTGTCGGTCGTCGATGGCCGCGTGACGGGCGACAGGGTCCTGGCGTTCAGGTTCGCCGACAAGGGTTCGGTCGACGACTGGAAGTGGCAGACCAAACATAATTTTGTGGCGCTCGTGAACACTCCGGGAATGGCCCTTCTTGAGCTGGGTTTCGATGATGTTTCGAGGGTTCTTTCGCTGAGATTTCAGGGCGAGTTGTTTGCTGAAGGCTCAATCAACACTGAAGAAGACCGAATCGATCTGTGCGAGGCGGTTGGCGAGTACGTAACGTCGCTCGATGATAACCCGCTGGTCGGGCACCCCGAACGAGTTCCCTTGAAGTTGGTAGGTGATGGCAAACAGGGGCTGTTTCACGACACATCGGCGGGAGGTGTGACCGTTCACGGGGCCGAATCCTTGAAGTCGCTCGAATCGCAAGTTGGCGCGCCAGTCGATGGACGGCGTTTCCGCACGAATGTGGTGATCGATGGCGTCGAGGCCTGGGAGGAGCTCGGCTGGACCGGGCGAATTTCGATAGGTGACCACGAATACAGGGTTGTAAATCCGGTCACGCGCTGCCTGACAACCCACGCCAACCCGGTAAGCGGAGAGCGCGACATGCAGGTCATGGATGGACTTGTTGACGCTAATGGCGTTGAAGCGCCGACGTTTGCGGTCAGGCTTGAACCGTCGAGACGGGGACTTACAACCTCGATCTCACTCGGAGATTCAGTGGTGGTCGGTTAGGTGAACGTGCGATGAAGGCCAGTCTAAAAACAAGTTTTCGTGATCTCCTCGTGACTGGTTGGCTGATCATCTTCGGCGTCACAGTCGGGGTAGTTGCATTTCACCCCGCGTACCAGGGCCAGGGGTCGCTGGGGGTGTTGAAACTTAGCGGGCTTGCGATGGTTGGCGTTATTGGCGGAGTGCTACTGACGATAAACGTCAATCGATTGGGGTCATCGTCGTCACGCAGCAGGAAATCCGCGCTGGCGTTGTTCGTTGCCTCCGCATTCGCGCTGATCCCCGTCATGTACGTAACATTTGCCTCGCCGTGGCTGGTGCTGATCGGGTTGACTCTGCTCTACGTCCGCTGGAAGTGGGCGCTTGTCGCCACTCCGGACTAGGCGTTCCGGCGCCCGTTATCGAACACGTTACCCTCTGTCATTGCTAAAATTCGCCATTCGTGATGAGTGACGGATGTGTGTGACCGCGCTATGTTGGAATGATCGCTCGACCAGTAGAACCAGTTCCGGAAACGAAATTTGACTATTACCAGTAAGGGCCAGGCGAGTTCAGAAGCCGGAGGACCGGGCAGCGGACCCGGTCGTTACTCGCCTGCTGAAATCGAAAAAAAATGGCAGGTGAAATGGGAGGAAGACGGCATTTACGCCACCGCCGACCATGTTGACGGCAAGGAAAATTTCTTTGCGCTTGTGATGTTCCCGTACCCATCGGGCGATCTGCACATGGGCCACTGGTTCCAGTATGCTGGCGCCGACTCTCATGCCCGTTTCAAGCGCATGCAGGGCTACAACGTCATGCATCCTCAGGGCTTCGATTCGTTCGGACTGCCGGCCGAAAACGCGGCGATCGAAAATGGTGCCGACCCGCGCGAGTGGACATACAAAAACATCACGAATTTCCGTCGCCAGTTCCGCGAAATGGGAGCGGGCTACGACTGGGATCGCGAGCTGGTCACATCCGACCCCGAATACTACAAGTGGAACCAGTATTTCTTCCTGCAGTTCTACAAGAACGGACTTGCATACCGAGAACACGGCCTGGCCAACTGGTGCCCGAAGGACCAGACGACGCTTGCTAACGAACAGGTGAAAGATGGCAGGTGCGAGCGGTGCGGCACGATCGTAGAAAAACGCGCCCTGCCACAGTGGTATTTCGCAATCACCAAATACGCCGAGGAGCTTCTCGATTTCGACCAGCTCGACTGGCCCGAGCAGATAACGACAATGCAGCGGAACTGGATCGGCCGTTCAACAGGGACGACGATCGGTTTCGATGTAAGCGAGTTCGCACCGGGTGAAAAGATCGACACTTTTACAACCCGGATCGACACCGTTTACGGGGTGACGTTCGTCGTCCTGGCCCCCGAGCACCCTCTTGTAAAAAAGTTAACTCAGCCTGCACAGAAGGCAACGGTCGAAAAATACGTCGACAACGCCAGTCGTGAGACCGAGATAGAGCGCACTTCCACCGAACGTGAGAAGACCGGTGTTGAGACGGGCGCGTACTGCATCAACCCGCTGAACGGCGAACGGGTCCCGGTACTGGTGGGCGACTACGTGCTGGCGACGTACGGGACCGGCGCTGTGATGGGCGTTCCGGCGCACGATCAGCGCGATTTTGTATTCGCGAAAAAGTACGGACTTGAGATCAGGGTCGTCGTCGCTCCGCCCAACTGGGACGGTGGCGAGTTGGAGGAAGCCTGGCTTCCTGCCGGGACACAGGTTAATTCCGGCGAGTTCGACGGTCTGTCCAGTACCGAGGGGATGGGTGCGATCGCCGAAAAGATCGAGGCCAGCGGATGGGGCGAACGAACGGTCACGTACCACCTGCGCGACTGGTTGATTTCTCGCCAGCGGTTCTGGGGCACTCCGATTCCGATCATCTACTGCGACGATTGCGGTACGGTGCCGGTGCCAGAGCAAGATCTGCCCGTGCTGCTTCCAGAAAAAGTGAAGTTCGAGGCCGATGGCAGGTCACCTCTGACCAGGGATCCTGACTTCCTGAATACGACCTGCCCCGACTGCGGCAAAGCTGCCAGGCGTGAGACCGACACTCTCGACACTTTCGTGTGTTCAGCGTGGTATCACCTGAGGTTTGCGAGTCCGAGACCGGGCGAAGACCCGTTCGACAACGAGCAGGTGAGGGCGTGGTCGCCGGTGACGTCCTACATCGGCGGTCGGGAGCACGCTGTGATGCACCTGCTGTACTCCCGGTTCTTCAACAAGGCCCTGCGCGACCTCGGCTTCGTGGAATTCGATGAGCCATACGCAAAGCTGATGAACCAGGGGATGTTGATCAAAGACCACAAGAAGATTTCAAAGCGGTCGAACCCGCTGAATCCCGACCCCATCGTGGAACAACAAGGCGCCGATACGCTGCGTTGCTACCTGATGTTCCTTGGTCCGTGGGACCACGGCGGCGACTGGTCAGACTCGGGCATCAATGGCATCAAACGATGGCTGGGGCGAGTGTGGGACGTTGCCGGGCGAGATTTCTCTGGACTGGGCGAGTCCGGTGATGCAGAAGCCGAACGGAGTCTCGAGCGTGTTTCGCATGCAACGACGCAGCGCGTTATCACCGATATGGAAGCGTTCAAATTCAATACTTCCATTGCTGCACTGATGGAATTCACCACCGCGTTGATCCATGCGCACGATGCAGGCAAAATTTCGGTGCGTTCGTGGCGTGCCGGGGTCGAGCGGCTGCTGTTGCACACTGCCCCGCTGGCACCGCATATTGCCGAAGAACTGTGGGAGCGGACCGGCCACACGGGTTCGATTCACCTTGAGATGAACCCCGAGTTCGACGAGGCGCTTACGGCCACCGAAACGATCACCCTTGCGGTACAGGTGAACGGCAAGGTGCGCGACCAGGTCGAAGTGCCCGCAGATGTGAACCAGGACGATGCGGTAGCGGCTGCAAAAGCGAGCTCCAAGGTTGCCCGCCATCTCGAGGGCATGATCGAGGTCAAGCTGATCTACGTGCCCGGCAGGCTTGTGAACATCGTCGTCAGGCCACAGGTATGAAGGCTGCGGGGAGCGATCGTTCTCGAATACGCCGAAATCAACAGCGGACAAGTTACGACCGTGAATCGGTCAATGCCATTCTCGGCGCCGGGATCGGCGCTGAATTCTCGGCGGCGTTCGAAGAGTGCGGTCTCGATTTCGGTGGGGACACTGGTTTCGGTGGATTTACCGAGCGCGACTCGGGTGTCCGCGGATTCGGTGGGGGTACGTTTGGCGGCGGCGCAATCCAGGAATGCCCGACCGAATTGCTCGTTCCCGATGCACTTCTGTCGCTTCGCAACCCTGATAGTCCCCCCATCCCAGGAACTGCTGGACGCATTTGAGCAGTGCAGTAGCCCGATCCCCCTTGAACTTGACGGTGGGATTGGCGATGGGGCCGTTCCGCCTCCGATCGAGCACACGGCTACTCAGGTCCCCGCCAGCGATCTGGCTATCGAAGTACTTGCGTACCTCTCGAGAGAACTCGATTCAACAGAACTGGCAGCGGTTGTTATCACGACCAATGCTGGAGACTTCACAGAGCTCTCGGACGAGGCGCTTGCTGCACTGGCGACATGCGGGTTCGAGTCGTAAATTTCCTCCTTTCCCCACAGCTACTAACGTAGAAACGCACCAAAACTGCCGCCTGCGCGGTCACAGTCGAATCGCGAGTTCGTCATGTGGCGTAGGCTGATCGCCAAATCGTAAATCCCCTCCCATAGAGGTTTGCGGGCGGGTTTGCGATACGACGAATTGCGAGTGATTTGAGGTTTACCTGATGATGCGGCTGATGACCTGGCACGGTGGCGATGAATTTACACTTGACCAGGTTGCTGACCCCGTGGCCGAACCCGGCAGGGTAGTGGTGAAAGTCGATACCGTCGGCGTTTGCGGTTCCGACGTTCACATCACCCAGGGCCTGTTTCCATCGACCCCACCGAAAGTGCTGGGGCATGAAGGCTCCGGAGTCATCGTCGAGGTTGGCGAGGGCGTTGATGAGGGTCGCATCGGCGATCGCGTGGTCATGAACACGACGAGTCATTGCGGTGAGTGCTCGGCCTGCACAACGTGGTCGGAATCGCGTTGCGAAAATGCCGACCTCACTTCGGGAATGTTTGCGCAGTACGCCATCGCACCTTCCCAGTCGGCGGTAAAAATTCCGGATGGACTCGAATTGGAACTGGCGGCGTTAACCGAACCGGCTTCCTGCTGTCTTTCAGGAGCCGAAATGATGGACGTGGCTGATGCTTCGGTGGGTGTTGTGATCGGCGGCGGGATCATGGGTCTGTTCACGCTGGCGTTTCTGAAACGGCGCGGGGTCGAGAAGATGATCATGTCTGAGCCTGTTGTCGCACGCCGAGAGATGGCGAAGCAGTTCGGCGCCGACCTGCTGCACGATCCTTCTGATGGTGACCTTGGAGATTTCATTAAGGACCACAACGGGGGCCACGGTGCGGATATCGCGGCTGAAGCGGTTGGAATACCGGCGCTGGTTGCCAAGTGCATCGAGGTGGTCAGACCGCGTGGTCAGGTGCTGATGATCGGGGTTGTTCCCGAGGGTACGCCGCTGCCGGTCGACCTGTACGACATGCACTACCGTGAGATCACGGTGAAGGGGGCCTTCGGGCGGGGAAGCGTCTTCGCACGGACACCGGCAGAGATCGGAGAGCTGAACCTAGATGGCGTGATAACGGGCCGCTACACACTGGAAGATGTGGCCGTTGCGATCGTCGATTCGGGAGAGGGCAAGGGCGTGAAGCTCGTCATCAAGCCGAACGGGTGAATGGCGAGGTGGGTTTGATTTTTCAGAGGACCAACCATCCGGGCTCCGGAGTCGGCCCCGCCTCCTCCTAATGACCAGCTCTCCAGAAAACGCCCCGGCCAGGAATCGGCGAGTAGTCGGTTGGAGGAACTGGTCAGATTCAAGTTGACCTCCTCGGGCGTAATTGTTACGCCCACCATCAAATGCAACCCAGCGGCCCACTCACCCGGATTGGGCATTGCACCCATTGCGACCACCATCGACCAGAATTTGTAGTCCCGCGGTGATCTCCCCGAAATGCGCTCGTACTGGTCGATTGCGGATTGTTCGATGTCGATACCGATGAATGCTGCATCCTGAACAAGGTCGGTGATATCGAAAGTTGGCTCGCCGGTTTTCGGTTCCTCCCAGTCGACTATCGCAACCAATTTTTCGTTTTTCCATAACGTGTTGCCCGCCCAGTAATCGCCGTGAACAAGATATGACATCGGTTTCTCGACCGCGGGCCAGAGGCGTTTTGCAGCCCGCCATAGATCGGTGCCCAGGGGATGCTGCGCGACTTTTGCCGGAGGTTCAGATCTTGGAAATGATTTTTCGAGCCCGGGGTAGAGGGGTTGAATGACCGCCTGGAGGGATTCATGAATTGGAAGTGAGTGGACTTCCGCGACAGCGGCCACGAGTTGCGCTGCCCAGCTTTCGCTATCTACGGGATTCAGGTTCGGATGGCCGTCGATCAGGGAGGTCACGATCGCGGGTGCCCCCATGATCCAGGTCGTTTCGTCTCCGAGGATCAACTCCAGTGCAGGTATCCCGTTCGTGTTGAGATGCTCAAGCACGACCGATTCAACGGTTCCCGGATGCGGATCGTCGTCCCTGTGCCAGAGGCCATACTGTCTGACGACGATGCTTCGTGAATCGCCCGATGGCAGAGCGAGTTCGAGAATGTCCATTCGACACGAGAACCCGCCGAGCAGCTGTCGAGTCGCCCCGGCCCGCGCGCCGGGCTCGACGGCGCGGGCGATCTGAGCCAGATGTTCTCGAGTGGGTTTTGGTGCGAGTTCAGGCAATCGTGTGAAACTCTTCCAGGACGCCCTCGACGAACCTGGAGTGGGCACGCCGGATTTTATCGGCATCCATCTTGCGGATCCCCAGTTCTGAATAACCCTGCGCCCACGGACCGGGGTCGGGCATCGCACGGGCCGCGGCTGCCATCTTCCAGAACAGCAGGTCTTTTACCTGCTTGCCTGACGCGGTCTCATAGGCATTGAGGAACGTCTTTTCGATATCGAGACCGACGTAGACTGCGGCCGAAAGAAAGTAGGCGATACCGCTTGATGGCTCACCGATGTCCGGCCATTCCCAGTCGACTATCGCCAGCAGTGGTCCGTCTTTCCACACCGTGTTGCCGGGCCAGAAAGCGGTGTGGATTAGCTGTTTTGATGAAACGTCTACGGTCGGCCACATCTGGCGCATGGCTTTCCACACCACCGGACCAAGCTCGTTTTTCGCGAAATGCTCCGGCGGATTGTCAGCGTCCATCCACCTGCCCACGCTCGCCGTCATGGACTCGGGGAACGATTCGAGATCGCCCGCGATGTCGATCATGTGGACACGGGCGATCGCTCTCGCAAGTTGGCGAGCCCAGTTTGTAGCATCTGCGGGTGCGGGGTTCGGGACTCCATCGAGATAGGAGATAACGATACTCGGGCGACCAAGCAGAACCTCTGTTTCTTCACCGAAGATCAATTTCGGGGCAGAAACGCCCTGCTCGTCGAGCGCCCGAAGGGCTATCGACTCGCGACGTGAGGGTCGATCTTCCTGCGGCTTCTCGTTCTCGTAGTACTGGCGAACGACGACCTGCTCTGTTTTTTCACCGTCGATCGAAAACTCCGACACGTCCATCCGACAGGAAATACCACCCCCCAGTTTCCGAGTCGAAATGACGCTGGCGTTCGGGTCGATGGCCTTTGCGATCTGTTCGAACTGGGTTTGTGTGGGTGCTGGAGGGATACCGGGCATGACGGACTATTCTCAGCTATTTCACTTGGCCCGTGCCACACAAAGAACTTGTTACAGGGCTTCGAGGGGGTCGATCAAATGTCAGAGCCGGAAGCGAATTGGGCGCTCGCCTCTGCGATTGAAGCAAATGAGCCATCGGCCACTGCAGCACACAGCGCGGCTCCCACAGCGGCTTCTTCGTTGTGCGAGCCGAGTTGCATCGGCATACCGAACTCGGCTTCAAGTGATTCTCTGAGCACCGGATTCAGCCTTATGCCGTTGCCTGAACCAACCAGTTTTGACCGCTGACCCGCACCTAACCTCGCCGCTTCCCGGTATGAATCCGCAAGCTGTAGTGCCATCGCCTCGAATAGCGCCCTCGCCATGTGGCCCGGCGTGAACGTGCCAGGAGTCAGTTCCCGGATCGCGGCTTTGGCAAGTGGGTCGCTTCGAGAGCCGGTGAACAGTGGATCGACATGCACGCCCTCTGCGCCCGCTGGAACATCGGAAGCCAGCTCGACGAGCCGCTCGTAAAGGGCATCGGGGTCGAGCTCGTATCCGGCGATCAGCCTGCTGACATTGTTGAAGAAATCTCGCAGAGTCCTGAATGTCCGACCGCCCACCACTCCGACTCCAGCCAGCAGGTAGCCAGACTGGATGTAGGGTCGCAGCTCAAGCCAGCCACGCGGTGTTGGCTTTTCGACATAGACCGAGGCCTGTCCGCCGGTTCCGACGTTTACAGCCACGGTGTTCGCGTAGTCGGCGACTGTGCCTGCGAAGCTGCACTGGTGGTCGCCCGAAGCCATGGCGATCGGGATTCCTGTAGTAACACCCAGTTTTTCGGCCATTCGATCGGTCAGGCGACCTGCGACTGTGCACGACTCGCCGAGATTCGAGAACAGCGACCGATCAAGGCCCAGGGAGTCGATGAGATCGAAGTCCCAGTCGAGTTTGTTTACGTCGTACACCCCCCAGCTGAGCGCGTCAGTCGGGTCGGTGACAGGGCGCTCACCGGTGAGCCGCGACACCACGAACTCGGGTGCCGTGATTCCGTGCACGTTGGCGGGCAGCCGGTCATTCGCCTTAAGCCAGAACAGGTTGGGTGCGGTATAGCCGGTCACGAGCGGGCAGCCGGTGTTTTCAAAGGCTGGGAGACCGCCATCTTCGACTACGGCTCCGCCGAGATCGCCCATGGCATCGAGATAGGTGCACTGCTCGCCGGGTAAAAATTCTTTCGACCGCTGGTCCTGCCACGATATGAACATGCTGGCCGCGTTGAGATCGTTGTCGAGGAGTTGCAGGCCCTGCTGCTGGCCCGTGACCCCGATGGCTGCGGGATCGGCACCGGTCGTCGTGATGAGGTCCGCGGCATTTTTCACCGCGAGTTCGGTCATCACTTCGAGGTCCCATTCAGAGCGACCGATCTTTTTGTCGTCGGGCGAGGTGATTTCGGCCGTGTTGACGGCACTCGCTGAGCCGACGACCGATTTCGAGTCGAGGTCGATGATTACAGCGGCAACGGTCGACGATCCGATGTCGATCGCGAGGTAGTGGTTGGGCATCAAGCTACTTTATCGAGCGGCTGAAGGTGCAGGCGACTGTTTTAGTGAAGCCGAAGAGGGCGGAGGTTACTGCGAGAAGTTTGGCAAGCATTTATTGTGTGGTTGTGGTGATGGAGAGTGCGGCGATTATGGCAGGTTGGCTGTTGGCCGAGGGGGGAGATGTTCTGCTTCGGTAGCGGTTCTGAAACAAGTTCAGAATGACAATGTTGAGTCCTTCATAGCATTCAACCCACACCCGCGCCCAGTGGGCACCCCTCTCCCTTGGAGGGAGAGGGGATTTCGGCACGCCCGCGGCACCTCACGGGCCCTTCGTTACCCATGCCTGCCTTCGGGGCTCGCCGATCGACTGCAGTAGGGCGGTGATGTAGCCGTAGCAGAACGCGAAGGCCGTGCCCTGGCGGTCGTCGCCGCTGATCCACGGTACGTGATCGGGCATAAGCATGTACTTGTAGCCGACCTCCTGGTAGACCTTGATGATCTCCGAAAAGTCGATGCTGCCCTCGTCGGGGAACGCCTCCATGAAGTCGAGCTTGTGCCCGCGGATGTTGCGGAAATGCACGTTGAAGATTTTTTCGCGCGAACCGAACCATCGGATCACATCGGCGATTTCTTCGCCGGGGTCGTCAAGCATCTCGGTGACCGTGCCCTGGCAGAAGTTCAGGCCGTGGTAAGGGCTCTCATGCATCTGCACGAATTTCTTCATCCCGTCGACTGTGCCGAGTAGCCGCGTCACACCCATATAGCCGTCCGGCGTGAACGGATCGTGCGGGTGACATGCCATCCGAACCTTTGATTCTTCGGCTACCGGGACTGCACGCTCAAGAAAATAGTCGATGCGTTCCCAGTTTTCATCGACGCCGACAACGCCCGCAATCGTGGGAGGATCGTCCTGGTTCATCTTGGCCCACCGGAATGTCGAGTTCGATGAACCGCCGCGGCCCAACTCGCGCTCGGAACGCGGGATGCCGATGATGTTCATGTTGTACTTGATGGCCGGAATCCCGACCTCACCGCACATGCGGATGATGTTCTGAATCACCTCGATCTCGCGGTCGCGCTCGGGGCTCTTGCCGAGCATGATGTTCGGTGACTGGGAGGTATCGAGCGGCGTTGAGGAAAGAGGAATCTGCACCATGTCGAGCGTGATGCCGTAGGATTCGAGCTTCTCCCTGTGCCGCGCCAGGTCGTCTTTGGTCCAGGTGCGTGCGTCGCCGGGAGGGTCGGAGCAGACGTTCACAACGCCCAGTTGCGCCCACTGTTCAAAATCTGAGTCGTTTCGTGCGCCTACCTGCGTTCCTACGTACATGAATCAAGCCTCCGGTGCTTTTCTGGCTGCAAGCTCGCGGCAGGTTAGCACCGAAGGAGCGGCAGGGTGTTGGCTCACCCAGTAGAAGCGGTGGAAATT
>ENA-ORDI01001303-ORDI01001303.1-marine-metagenome-genome-assembly--contig:-NODE-1303-length-13931-cov-3.233795_pt1 | contig 13931 bp, 8 predicted proteins | sample MGYA00248628_ERZ508525 | MGnify/ENA primary metagenome ERZ508525 (study PRJEB26195, sample SAMN05422138) | marine metagenome | isolation source: East of Porto Seguro, South Atlantic Ocean | place...
ATGGGAGGAAAGCCGCTGGGTGGGGGTCCGGAGTTCACCCGTTTCGAGAAAGTGCGGGAGGGTGTTTATGACATCACTTCACTGAAGCCGGACGGCAAGACGGTGGACAAGGTGCTAACCAGCTACCGCTGTGCGCAGACCATTGCGGAGGCGCTGGCGTGGCTGGAGGCGAACTCGGAACCCGGTGAACTTGCGGAAATAATGGGGAAAGCCTTCGACATGCTTGAGAAAACGGACTTGCCAATCACGCAGAAGGTGGAGGCACTCCAGCAAAAAGCCGAGTCCGGAGATGCGAGGGCGCAGGCCGGGCTGGGCACCCTGCACCTGATGGCGGCTGTTACCAACATCGGAGTCGAACACGATCCGGAACGCGGCCTCACCCTGCTCAACCAGGCAGCAGAACAGCAGGTGGTTTCGGCGTATGTGATGCTGGGGAGCGCGAACATGATTCCCGGATTCGCATTTCCAAAGCAGAATTTTACTGAGGCTTATGGCTGGTACGAAAAGGCGGCACAGGCCGGACGGGCCGATGCCCTCAACACAGCGGGCATGATGAAGCTGTTCGGGCTGGGCACCAAGCAGGACGGCCCGCAAGCCGTGGAGTCGCTGACCCGTGCGGCGGAGCAGGGCAATCCCTCGGCACATTTCAATCTCGGTATCATCCGGGTGTTCTTTCCGGAAGACCTCAAGCAGCAGCGGCAGGTATCACAGGAGCAAGACCCTGTGACGGGCATGATGCACTTCAACCTCGCTGCCGAACAAGGGCATGAGCCGAGCCAGATGGTGCTGCCGTTTCTCAACCAGGAGCAATACCCCAAGCTAGCCTACCCAGCCCAGGCCAAGGCGAAGCTGTGGAAGAAAAATCATTCCAGAAAGCTTGCGCGGAACAGGGATTATCCGGATTCCACCATCGAGATGGACTTTAAGATTGAGGGCGGGCAGATCAAGTTCATGGACGCCAACATCAACGCCAAGCTGGTGTGGTCGCTGGGGGCTGGTGGATCGGTGGTTAATCAAGATAATGTACAAAACAAGCTTTCTGGGATGATTTTTCTTCCACAAAATGGAAACAAACAATTCTTGTTAAACAAATGGTGGGAATATGATAGTGATGGTGATTGTAGTTTGCTTTTAATTCTATGGGACGACGAAGGCAATGAATATGGTATTTACAATAAGGAAATTATAAAAAATCCAATACAAAGATATATAAATGACAAATGGTGGATTGCTACTTATGGAAAACCTGATATAGGAGAGAACAAAATTAAAGGTGAATATTTCGATAAAGTAGAAAATATTTTTTCGTACTGGGATGCTAATTATAAATTTAAAACTAGGAATAATAAAACAGTACTTGTTCTTAATTACTTAGAATATTCTAAAATTGATAAACATGGAAATAAAATTGAAGAAGATGTTTCTGAATGGGGTGAGATCGAGTTACTTGAATGTAAAATTAGTAATATAAGGGAAACAAAAGAATTTTCTGTTCAATTAGAACATATTAAGAAAATGTTTAATAAAAAAGAATTTGTTAATGGAGTAATAATTCAAAAAACCCCAGCGATAACAAAATCATCTTACTCTGGGACATTTGGTTTGGAGAGAAAGGATTATAAAATAGAAACAGATTTTGAAATAAGTAATAATCAGTTATTTGGTGACTATAATTATGTACTTGAAGGGGTTATTTATACTGGGAAATTATATGATGCTAAAAGAGTCAACAATAGGTTGGAATTAGTTTGGGAAGAAAAAAGTGGAGGTAAAGTTTATAAAGGTAAGTTAGTTATGGATATTGGTATTGATTGGTCAGAATTTAATGGTATATATTATTTTAATAACGGAAAAATTGGTGGTACTTGGACTGGAAAATTAAAGAATAATAAAAAAAGTGTAATCGAATATTATTTAAATTTATCAAACTAGATTAGTTTAGAATCTTATAATGAAAAATGATATGGACGCTTTTGTTATAATTTAAAGCATCATCATAAACTCAAACCGAAAAGGTCACAATGAAAAATACTGGAATTTTTTGCATAATCATCACAATATTTCTTTTCGTTGGCTGCGCCAAGAAGGCATCTGATCAAGTCAAACTAGCCAAAGATGTAGAGCAGAACATAATAGCCAAAGAGGTACGGACTGAAACCGTTACAGGCATGAAGTTCCGCAAAATTCCGAGGAAAAGTATTTGGTTCAGAATCGGCAGCCCACCCACGGAGCTGGGCCGGCAGGGAAACGAAAAACAGCACACACTGAGAGTAGAAAAGTTTTGGATGGCTGAGACTGAGGTGACTCAAGGACAGTGGAAAATGATTATGGGCAGCAATCCTTCAAAGTTCAAAGGAGATGACCTACCAGTGGATTCAATTAGCTGGAATGAGGCCCAGAAATTCATTCAAAAACTCAACGCCCGTACAGGAAAGGAGTTCCGTCTGCCAACAGAGGTAGAATGGGAGTTAGCTGCACGTGCCGGGACTACAACGGCTCGTTACTGGGGTGAGGAAATTGGGGAAAATAATGCTAATTGCGGTAAATGCGGTGACCCATGGGATAATACTGCTCCAGTAAAAAGTTTTGCGCCTAATAATTTTGGTATTTAACAACGCCAACTGCTATAGATGTGGTCAAAGATGGGACGGAAGAGAGACGGCTCCGGTGAGAAGTTTCGCACCGAACAACTTTGGCCTTTATGACATGCTGGGCAATGTCTGGGAATGGACTTGCTCGGAATATAAAGAAAAATATGACGGAGTTGAACAAAAGTGTTCTACCGGAGCACAATCCTATACACTTCGTGGTGGGGCATTAAATAACTCAGCAAAGTGGGTGCGCGCAGCTGCGCGTGCGCGCGATAGGCCGGAAGGCAGTCTCCGTGGTTATAACTGCGGATTCCGCTTGGCGATGGACTCATCCAAGTAAACACATTCCAAAAAAAGTCTCAGTCCGAATAGTGGAGGATTGAAGGATTCCTTAATGTTCAGCAAAGTTTTCAAATTATTTTCCTGAATTTAAACCTTCGTCATTGACTAAAATTGAAAATGACTCCTATGAAAAATACTGGCATTCTAACCATAATCATAACCATTTTTCTTTTCGTAGGATGTGCCAGCCAGCCCAAACAAGCTGCTCTTGATAAAGAACCCCCGGCTGAATCAGTTGATGTAGAGGTATCCCCGTCTGCGGAAGAAGTTGTTGTGAAGTCGGAAAAAGCAACTATTTACTTCGATAGGACAACTAAAAAATGGTCTTTAGAGAAGAAAGATCGAAAACAGCCCAGATATGTTGGTGAAATTGCTGACGGCATTCCAAGTGGAATAGGATCTCTTTATCTACCAGATGGTGGAAAATATGAGGGTGAATTTAAGAATGGAAAATTTAATGGAAAAGGCAAACGATTATACCCAAATAGTGGAACAATTGAAGGAGAGTATAAAGATAATAAAGCCCATGGACAAGGAACCTACACTTATCTAAATGGTGACAAGTATGTTGGAGAATTCAGGTTCGGTAAAAAACATGGTCAGGGAACTATGCATTTCAAAAGTGGCAGTGTGTATACCGGTGAATTCAAAAATGGGAAACAAAATGGTCATGGAACATTTTCCAGCCACAAAGGTTTTAAATACGTAGGCACATTCAAGAATTCGAAATATCACGGAAAAGGGAAAGTAACAGATCCGGATGGTAGTGGGTATGAAGGTGAATGGAAAAATGGAATACCAGATGGTCAAGGAACTAGAACATGGTCAAATGGAGATAAATGTGTTTGTAATTTCCAGAAAGGGAATGCTCACGGAAAAGGGACTTATTATTATGATGATGGAGGCAAGTATACCGGCAAACTTAAGAAAGGGGAAAAGCATGGACAGGGAACCTTTATCTGGTCTGATGGAACAAAATATATTGGGAAGTGGAAAAATGATAAAAGGAATGGAAAAGGAGTATTGACCATTGAAAATGGTAAATGGAAAGGCAATAAATATGAGGGCAGTTTTAAGAATGAAAGATTCCATGGACAAGGGACTTATACTTGGTCAGATGGGAGAAAATTTATAGGTTCATGGTCGAATGGCAAAAAAACTGGATGGGGAGAACTTTTTTTACCAGATGGAACAATATATGATGGAAGATGGAAAGATGATAAAATTTGGAATGCGAAATTGTACGACAAGGAAGGTAACGTGATCAAAAAAATTGTAAAAGGAAAAGTAAAGCAATAATAAGAACATTGACCTCCAAAAAATCATTAATGAGTAAACAGTGATTGAAGTGGACCCCAAGTCAAGGACAGTTTTTCTTTTTAATTTCATGAAAATATTTTTTACAACATTCTAAAAACAACTTGTATCTGTGCACAGAAGTTTGTAATTTTGTAGTCTCAATTCAACATCTTCAACTCAGGTTGACAAAACCATTTCTACGTTAGGTGTTGGAACTGAAGCCCCTGTTTTTTCCAAAAGATTACTGCCCTCATGGCAAAAAATATTACACCTCGCAAAGAAAACTATTCTCAGTGGTATCTTGATGTGATCGCAGCAGGGCAGCTTGCTGATTATGCTCCTGTAAAAGGCTGTATGGTGATTCGTCCCACAGGCTATGCCATCTGGGAAGCCATGCAGGCCCGTTTGGACCGCATGTTCAAAGAAACAGGGCATGTCAATGCCTCATTTCCTTTATTGATTCCAAAGCATTTTATGGAACGCGAAGCCGAGCATGTTGAGGGATTCAGCCCTGAATGTGCCGTTGTTACGCATGGAGGAGGGAAAAAACTTGATGAACCATTAATTATACGGCCAACATCTGAAACAGTTGTCGGTCACATGTATTCTCAGTGGATTCACAGTTACCGTGATCTACCGGTGCTGATCAATCAGTGGTGCAATGTGCTGCGCTGGGAAATGCGTACACGATTATTTTTGCGTACATCGGAGTTCCTCTGGCAGGAAGGTCATACTGCACATGAAACGGCTGAAGAGGCACAGGAAGAAACATTACGGATGCTGGAAATATACCGTGTTTTTCAGGAGGAATATTTGGCGATTCCCGTGGTTAAGGGACTAAAATCAGAAGCAGAAAAATTTCCCGGAGCATTGGCGACATATTCTATTGAAGCAATGATGCAGGACGGAAAAGCCCTGCAGTCAGGAACTTCACATAATTTAGGACAAAATTTCGCAAAAGCTTTTGACATTGATTATCTTGACCGCAACAACAATCAAAAATATGTATGGACAACCAGCTGGGGTGTTTCAACTCGTATGATCGGTGGTTTGATCATGACGCACAGTGATGATGACGGTTTGATAATTCCGCCAAAAATTGCCCCCATTCAAGTTGTGATTGTGCCTATTTTTAATAATGATCAGGAACGCGGAGAAACCCTTGAATTTGCAGATTCAATTGCAAAACTACTTTATGAAAAAATAGATGAGCTGCAAATAAAAATTGATCGACGTAACAATCTGCGCCCTGCTGATAAGTTTTTCCATTGGATTCAGCAGGGAGTTCCTGTGAGGATTGAGGTTGGCCCAAGAGATGTTAAAAAACAATCTGCAATGGTTGCGCGACGTGATATACGCGAAAAAAATGAAGTCTCACTTGAAAACATAACTCAACGTGTCGTAGAGTTGTTAGATAATATTCAAGACAGCTTATTCCAGCGAGCCCTGGACTACAGGAAGTCTAATACACGCACCGTCGCAGGATTTGGAGAATTTAAGGAAATTATTAACAATGAAGGCGGATTCATATATGCTCACTGGGACGGTTCAAAAGAAGTTGAAACAAAGATCAAGCAGGATACAAAGGCTACCATTCGTTGTATTCCACTTGAAAAGTCCGGAGCAGGAAAATGTATGGTAACCGGCGCTCCCTCCGCACAAGAGGTACTGTTCGCGATTGCTTACTGAAGAATATGCAAATAACAGCAGATAAATCTTTAATTAATCAAGATTTGTGAACAATCATATCATTGTCTCTAACGTCAGTGACGCTTCTTTTGCTCTAGGAGTCGGCTATGCTCACTCACAGAAAATTGACATTTCTGATATAATCGCTCTTAAAACATTTATCAACAATGAGTTTTGTCCAAGATTTCTGCAGGACCATGTAACAGAGGAAACACTTGGGCATGGACTTAAGGGCAAATCAGTTTACATAGTTTCCACACACTCTGCGCACCATTCACGTGACGAGTTGGCGATGCGGAATTACTTGATTGCTTCCGCAGCAAAGGAAAACGGAGCAGAATTTGTTGCTTTGGTTGAGCCGGATTTATTTTACTCAGCCCAGGATCGCGGCCCCAGAACTCTGGACCATCCACAAGTTTCCGATTTTGCTTCACGTGAAAAATTCGTGGGACAGCCATGTTCTTCGGAAATGTATGCTCAACTGCTGAAAACATCCGGTGTTGATTCTGTGATGACAGTTCACAACCACAAACCCGATGTGATGCTTAAAACATATGAAAAAGTCTTTCCTGGAGGAAATTCACGCAATATTCCATCTTTTCTGAATTTAGATATTTCACCACTCATTGCAAACTATATCCTCCGTTCCGGGCTGGTTAGACTGTGGAATTATGGCGAACATGTCGGATTTGTCGCACCTGACGATGGCGCGGCTGATTTTGTCAGCCGTGTGAGAGAATTTACCGGACTTCATAATTCAGTGATTGTGACTTTCAGAAAAACGCGGCATGGACAGCGTGACGTAACAGTTGATTTGAGTGATGATGTTGAGATGTTAAAAGGCCGTGATATTTTTATTCTTGATGACATGGTACGAACAGGGGGTACAATTGCTGCAAATATCAGTGCAATCGCAGAATCAGAACACTGCCGCCCTGCAAATATATTTTTCTACAGTACTCATACCACTATCTCTGCGGAAGCCCGCGAAAACTTAAACTCGCCTCACCTGAACCAATTCATAACCAGCAACACAATACCAAGCGTCCTTAATCGTGACGATCAGGGACGACTTCGTAAAAAAATTGTGGTGTTGAAAATTGAAAAATGGATTGCAAACGCAATCAGACACTGTCTGGAAGAAGCTCAATTTCCGGATGAAATATATGGAATTAATTCTGTTTCTCAATCCGATGACTTTTATGAAATTGACCTTTCAACAAAAAATCCTCTGCATAACAGGTCCCGCGTTCAACAGTACGAATTAACTATCTGATTATGTCTCAAGACGAAAATACACTCATCCTCGGAATTGGTGGAGTGGGGATGCACCTTGCTCAGCGTTTGGTACATGAAGGTTATCCTGTAACCGTTATTGAATCTGATGCTGAACTGCTGGGTAAAGCGGCGGAGTCCCTTGATGCCCGCCTAATATGCGGCAATGCCATGCAGCTTTCAAGCTGGAGAGAGGCTCATGCACAGGATATGGAACTGATAATTGCTACCACAAACGAAGATTCCACCAATATGCTGTCTGCTTTAATTGCGGACAGATTTGGCATTGAGCGTAAAATTGTACGGGCACGCTCCATTGATTTAGTAGATGGAAGCATCTTATCTCCGGAAGACTTGAAAATCGATTTAATAGTACATCCGGAAGAGTTGGTAGCACAGGAGATTTTTCGACTGGTGCAGCGCGCGTCATGCAACGATCTCACACCTGTTGGTGAAGGAAATATGCGCGTGCTTGCCATGCGAATTAATGAAGATTCCCCTGTACTGTTTAAAACACCAAAAGAGCTTTCAGCAACACATGCAGAATACAATTTCAGGGTTATGGCGATTGCACGCGGAATTTCGACGATAATTCCACAGGCTGATGAACAGATACGACCACTCGATCAGGTTTTCATCATGGCACGTACGGAGGATATGATGCCGCTGATGGATATGATGAAAATAGAGCATAAAACAATTGAACATATGATGATTCTTGGTGGTGGTTTGGTAGGAAAAAGAGTCGCCCAACTGTTGGAAAGAGAAGTAGAGATTAAACTAATTGAAAAAAATCCGGAACGTGCAGAAGAGCTCGCCACTGAATTGAAAAATACTGAGGTAATTCATGGGGATGGTACAGACGCAAATTTACTTGTTATGTCCGGACTTGATACCACAGAATCTTTCATTGCAACAACTGGAGATAACGAAACAAACATAATCAGCTGCCTTCTGGCTAAGCATTTGATGAATCGAAATAACCGTGATCAGCAGGGTATTCATGGAAAGACGATTGCATTGGTCAACAAGGAAGATTATCTGGTTTTAGCTTCCACAATCGGTTTGGACATAGCCCTTAACGCAAAAATTTCCGCGGCCAACGAGATTCTCAAATTCGTTCGTCGCAATGAGCTGTTATCAGTGGCACATCTACATGGAGTAGATGCGGAAGTAGTTGAACTGATTGCAACATCAAACTCGAATATTGTACGCAAACCGCTGAAAAAATTAGCGAGCTACTTCAGGCAGCATAACATTTTGATCGGTGGAGTAGAGCAAGATGGAGTTTGGAAAGTCGCAGTAGGTACAACTGAAATTCAACCGCAAAATCGGGTCGTTGCTGTTTGCTCCTCACAAAACCTGAATAAAGTAAGGCAGTTATTCAATTGAAATAATTGCTTTTATTTCCCCAATAATTTTTTTTAATTTTTTTTAAATAAATCCTACCATTCTTAATTGAATGGGTATATACTGTTTCAATGAAATTTCTGTTGAGAGGTGTAGCCGGGTTTTTTCTCCTAACACTGACAGGATGCACTCAGGAGCGAAGATATGTCTACCCCATGGGGGAACGTCTTGAGCTTCAAAGAGTCTGCCGTGCTGTAACTGCCAGTAAAACAAATCGATTCATGGTTTTGTTGGGTAAAATTTACCCCTTGAACAATGATGGACGTACAGCTCCACTTGAAGAAATAAGTACCAGTTTGGAAGATGCAGGTTATTTTTGCGGGCCATATCGCTTAAAAAACGCACCATGTTCAATCGGAAAAAACAGGAGAATTGATCAAACAACTTGCGCGTTTTCAAGGTAAGTTATTGTAATCATTTTATTAATTTTAAAATTATTTTTTCATTACTGCGTCAAATGTCCCTTATAATTCTTGAAGAACTTTTCTTCTGTGATAATATTTCCCAACCTGCTGGAATGCAATTTTAACATGGACAGTAAATTGCACCCGACCAAGGGTTCGTTTTATATTTTAACAAAAACTGCAATTAGAACAGGAATTTATTGGACGAGGAGCATGGATGCCATCGAACACTAATAGTAATAATTTGATAGTAGGGCTTGATATTGGTACTACAAAAATATGTGCAATTGCAGTTGAAGGTGATGACGTTGAAGAATTGAATGTAGTTGGTGTCGGCACGGCAAAATCAGAAGGTTTGCGCAAGGGTGTTGTTGTCAACATAGAAAAGACCGTTAAGGCAATTAAAAAGGCAGTTGAAGAATGTGAATTAATGTGCGGCGCCCAGATTCGCTCGGTTTATGCCGGAATTGCCGGACATCATATCAGGGGTCAAAACAGCCGGGGGATGGTCACGGTTTATCATAACCGAATAGTTACTGAAGAAGACATTCGCCGTGTAATAGACGCAGCTCAAGTTTTGATTCCGAATGATAGGGAAGTATTACACATCCTTCCTCAAGAATTCATTGTGGATGATCAGGATGGCGTGCAAAATCCACTCGGTATGGCAGCCGCGCGTTTAGAGGTAAATGTACATATTGTGACCGGTTCAGTTACGTCAGCACAAAATATTATTAAATGCTGTAACCAGTCAGGACTTGATGTTGAGGACATTGTTTTGGAACCTTTGTCTTCAAGTCAGGCAGTCCTCAGCCCTGACGAGCAGGAGGTGGGAGTAGTACTGGTTGACATAGGCGGAGGTACAACGGATGTCACAATTTATTCAGAAGGAAGCATTGTCCATACGGCGGTATTGGCCCTGGGTGGAAATCATTTGACACACGATATTGCGATAGGCCTGGGTGCACCTTTGCGAGAAGCAGAGGAAATTAAACATAAGTTTGGTGTGGCGATGGCCAGTATGGTGGAAGAAGATGAAATGATCGACGTTCCAAGTGTAGGAGGGCGAAATAACCGTACCATGCAAAAGCGAGTACTCTCCAGTATTATCGAGGATCGTTTCAGGGAAATATTTGAATTGATTGCTCATGAAATTGAAAAAACGCATTTTCACACATTGATGGCTTCAGGCGTGGTTATTACCGGCGGCACCTGTATCATGTCCGGTGCAGATCGACTTGCTTCCAAGGTCTTGAATTTGCCTGTTCGGGTGGGATATCCGGAAAATATTTCTGGTTTGCGAGAAATGATTTACTCTCCTAAATATGCAACCAGTGTAGGACTTGTACGTTATGGAATCACCAGTAATCAGGGTAAACTGAATTTTGTAGGTGATGATACGAATTTATTTCATAAGGTATCCAGACGAATGAAAGATTGGATGCAAGATTTCTTTTAGTTTTAAAATGTTTGCTCAAGACCAAACCCGATTTTCTCGAACCAACAAATGGAGACAAAATGCTAAATTTTTCTGATATTCAACCTGTTCGTGACGATACTCCAAACATCAAAGTTGTCGGAGTTGGGGGAGGCGGAGGAAATGCCGTAAATCGCATGATTCAGTCGGGTGTACTAGGTGTTGATTTCATTGTGGCAAATACAGACTTACAGGATTTACGTAAATCCATGGCTCCTCAAAAACTGCAGATCGGCAGTAAATGTTCACGAGGATTGGGCGCAGGTGCTAAACCGGAAATTGGTCGCAATGCCGCCTTGGAAAGTATTGATCAAATAAGGGATTCCCTGCAAGGTGCGGACATGGTTTTTCTTGCTGCAGGTATGGGTGGTGGAACCGGTACGGGTGGTACCCCAATCGTAGCTCAAGTTGCACAGGACCTGAAAGCCCTCACTGTTGGTGTTGTGACCTTACCTTTCAATTTTGAAGCAAAACGACGGCGAAAGGTGGCAAATGTGGGAGTGATTGAATTGAGAGATCATGTTGATACATTAATTGTTGTTCCAAACGAAAACTTGTTCAGTATCATCAACAGACGGACTCCTATGACAGAGGCCTTTGGGTATGCGGACGATGTATTGCGACAGGGAGTTCAAGGAATATCAGACCTGATAACCAGAGATGGCCTGGTTAATTTAGATTTTGCGGATGTCCGGACTGTAATGGCAAATAAAGGAAAGGCTGTAATGGGTACCGGAATTGCCTCTGGAGAAAATAGAGCAAGACATGCAGCAGAACAGGCTCTTCACAGTCCTCTATTAAACGACAACAGGATTGATGGGGCACGTGGCATTTTAATCAATGTCGTGGGAGGAGTGTCAATGGGAATGCAGGAGGTTGATGAAGCTTCAACATTCATCAAGGAACACGGGCACAAAGATGCAGAAATAATTTGGGGGGCGGCAATCAATCCTGATTTTGACGACCAAATGATGATAACTGTCATTGCAACCGGTTTTGATGAACACGATGAAGATTCTGTAAAAATCTCTGTACCAAATTTGCCTGCTAAACCGTTTGATGTGCTTGCAGGAACAAAGGAGCATTCCAATTTAAATTCAAAAACTGATGAAAGAAAATCTGAGGTTAAACTTGAAATTGCGGCCAGCAGTTCAGCTGAATCTGACGTTACAATGGATTTTAATGAGGGTACAACTCCAGCAGTAAAAGATCTTGAATCTCTTAATGGAACAGAGACCAGAACCAGCTTTGCAGTTTTTCCGGAGCATCCGGAAGATTCTGGTGAAGAATCAGCTTTTGGTAAGCAAGAAGAATTTTTGAGTCAGGAAATTTCCGTTCTTTCTGCCAACCAGGAGGATCAAGATATTAACACACAGGGTGAGATGGAATCCATAGATGAAACAATAAATAATTCCATTGAAAGTGATGAAACAAAGTTGGAAACGACAGTTTTATTTACAAATGAATTGGCTTCGGAAGAAGATTCAAATATTACTGGTCTAGATGAAGATGAAAATGGAGCATTTGAAGATTTGCCGAGAGACATTTCTTCATCAGACTTGATTGATGCAGCAACATACTCAATACATGGTTCAAATGCAGAGACAACTAAACTGAATGCTGATGAAAAAACTTTTCCGAACACCCCATCGTATGCGGATATTCTTACCGAAAAAATTCTTGAAACCGAAACCAGCACAGTTGAGACAAGTCCGTTGATTCCCGATTGGGCTAATCAAACTGAAAATCCGGCATTTTTTCAAAATTTAGATATTCCTACTTTTCTAAGAAGACGCGGGGCAAATAGACCTCGACAATAAAAAAACTTGTGGTTCTATTTCGTTCACATTATCCTTACCTTCTGAAGTCGAAAAGCTGAGTGGTGATAAGTTGACTTCTGCGAATTTTCAATTACACAAGTACCAACCAGAAAGTTCCTGCCTGTCAGCTTCTGACTTCGTTTCCATATTTTTAAAGAAGAGCAGTAAGTTCCTGTAGTTTGAATTGGCTGCTCTAACAGTATTGTTTCAATAGTTTGGTTTTTATGAAATCAATGCGCACCTTGTATTATTCCATGTTGGGTCTTCTGGGAGGCCTCTTTAGCTGGGCGTTAATACAAAGCGGGTTTCACGTGTTTGATGCTCTTTCCACTACTGGATTTGTAGGGATGGACACTGCTTGGCTGAATAATTTTATTTATGAAGGGGCCTTAATCGGCCTTGGGTTAGGTATGATTCTACAGGCAAGAGCTTCACTTTGGTACCATCATGACTTGGTACTCATATTATCCAAAATGTTTTTTGGCGCTTTGACGGGCACGATTATAGGCTTATTCTGCTTTGGTTTTGGTCATGTTCTCCAAACATGGCAGTTATCCCCCATACTAAGCCGTTTGACAAGTTGGATACTTTTAGGATTATTTATTGTAGGAACCACCGAGTTGTTTCACTATCATTCCGGTTTATTATGGCCACGCATAATTAGTGGAGGAATTGGGGGAGTAATCGGTGGTGGAATTTTTGAATTATTGCTGCTGTACCAGATGAGCGGTCCTGAACACCTTTACGGGTTGATTCTTGCCGGTTTCAGCATCCCTTTACTTATTGGACTGAAAGAAAATCGTGTAACTTCTTCTGCTTTGAGAGTCTTAACAGGCAAGCAAGAAGGCCAAATTTTTTTACTTGATCAAAATAAATTCACTTTAGGTTATGGTTCAAAGAATGATTTCATTTTAAAAGGTTATGCAGAAGTGTGTGACTTACACGCGCATATTTTCAAAAAAGACGAACAAGTCTTTATTGAGAATACAGACGCAGGTAGTGAAGTCCTGGTGAACTATCGTTTGGTCGATCAACAACAATCCATGAAAAAAGGAGATGTCATCAAAATTGGTACAGCGCTGCTGCAGTACTATGAAATCTGATGTTCTCTCAAACAGATCGATGTCTCCGTGCCTGCGCGAATAGCGTTGGCCTCTTTTTTCTTGGAGTCCTCAATTCAACATCTTTACTCGCGGCCGAAGCCTTGGCTGCGGGCGATGTGCTGAAAAAGGAAATCTCGCCCCCTTCGTTTGCGGACTTTTTGTTCCCGGAAACGTACTTCCTTAAGATTGCTGAAAATCCCTTATTGAATCTGGTTGAGGCTCTGTTAGTATTTGTAGTTGTGCTTTTGGTTATATATGTACTTTGGTACCTGCGAAAACCAAAGCTGAGCGCATCCAGCGGGCCTGGTTTTAAGCTGCTCAATCTAAATGAACAATGCCCTTTCATTCCGCTTAAAGCTGAAGTTCAAACACTTGAGTTTTTGGCAAAGATTCAAACAAGCAAAAAATATCGTTTGTCTGCAAATTTAAATCGAGTGATTTTAACTCCACATCAAAATACTTTTTTACTGGAAGATAAAAATTACAAAAATGCGCTGCTGATCAACCGGAGACGTTCCCAT
>ENA-ORDI01001304-ORDI01001304.1-marine-metagenome-genome-assembly--contig:-NODE-1304-length-13927-cov-4.242094_pt1 | contig 13927 bp, 13 predicted proteins | sample MGYA00248628_ERZ508525 | MGnify/ENA primary metagenome ERZ508525 (study PRJEB26195, sample SAMN05422138) | marine metagenome | isolation source: East of Porto Seguro, South Atlantic Ocean | place...
GCGGAAGCAGGCATCCCCTACGTGTGCGACTGGGCCAATGACGAGCAGCCGTATCTCATGAAAACTGCCGTCGGTGATTTGTCAGCCTTACCGATAATGTGGGATTTGGATGACGTGAACGCTCTGTGGGACCGGAAGGTGGAATTCGATCGCTACTCTCGATTGATAAAGGAGAGTTTCGCGACCCTTTACGATGACGGAGAACAAAGTGGCAGACTAATGGTATTGAACCTTCATCCTTGGTTAATTGGTCAGCCGTACAGAATCAAGTATCTCGAAGAGGCCCTTGAGGATGTCATGCAGCGAGAAGCCGTCTGGGCTGCCACAGGCTCCGAGATAGTCGAATGGTTTCGAAATAATCCTCCAGCAGGCGCTACATCCTGACGCGGCCAGGAGCAAATGGCTGGGACGCCCATAGTGTCTGAATTTCATGACGTGGTCGGCACGGATATCTCGTTTGCTGTAAGCTCGAGGCGTCCGTCGATGTGGAAACCGACCTTGGCCAACGCCGTCGCCCACCGTGCGAATTTCAGAAAAGCCCAGCTTGGGCTTATAGGCGCGATTCTGGCGGCAGGCAAACGCACTGTGACACCAGCGCTGCGTGTCATGGGGCTAGGCCACCATGCAAATTTCGCCCTGTACCACCTCGTTCTCAACCGTGCAGTTGGTCGTCGCTCAATGTCAGTGGCGTCCTTTTGACCATGCTGATGCGAGACCTGGCTCCGTGCACAGGTCCTTTGGTCTTCGGCATCGACGAGACCATGGAGCGTCGCCGAGGCAAGCGGATTTAAGGACGTCTGGCTGACAAGAAACACATTTTACTGGAGCCTGAGCATAATGAGTACATCCCACCGACGCGATCCGGTTACGGCAATATCTGAAGCGGAGGCCACGGGCCAGACTGCCGAGATATTCGCCGACATTAGAGAGGTCATGCAGATACCGCTCATCACATCAATATGGCGAGTACTCGCGGACTTCGATGGCGGGCTTGATGCAGCGTGGGCGGCGGTTCGGCCGATCTACGAGTCCGGGCAACCGGATGCGGCGTTGCAGAAATTGAAGGCGCACGCGGGATTTCCAGTTCCTGCACCGCTGTCGGCTGGTCGTCTTGAGTCGGCAGGTGTACCGGCTGAGGATCTACCGGCAATCCGAGCTATCATCGACGCATACAACCGGTCGAATGGAATGAACCTAGTCGCACTCACAGCGCTCGTAACTGATCCGTCAACGAAGCCATCTAGTTACAGCACGCCGCCGCCTCACGCGCCCTGGCCGACACTACGACCACTATTGGCGCAGGACGAGATCGAGCCGGAAACCTGGGCGCTGCTCCAAGGGGTCAAGTTACTTGGAGCTAGCAGTGACAAGTCGAGTCTCGCAACGCTGTGGCGACACCTTGCTCACTGGCCCGGCCTGCTTTCAGCAGTTTTCGAATCGTATGAGCCGATGCAGCGAGACGGCGCGTTAGTTCGTGCGTCCGAACAAGTCTCGGAGATTGCGCTAGCAGAGGCGGTAGGCATTGCTCACTTTAAGCCGTCGACGGCCGATATTCCCGCAGATGCCTGGCAGACGATTGTGCGCTATGTTGATGGCCCTTTCAGGGTCAGTCGCATGGTGACGCTCGGACATGGGCTGGCGCACTGGCTCGCGACTGGCGAATAGCTGTTTTGAGGGCGTTAGCCGATATCGGCCCCTTTGGATCTCGGTACTTAGGAACGTCGGGCCGTTAACATCCCCCTCTAAATCGTTCGTGCCCCATATGGTGAAGGGCGTGGCCCGCACATCCATGGCAGAGGGCGCTTCGCCTGGTGGCCGCACAGACCGCCAGATTGCACATTTTCTTGTAATCACCCAGGCGATCGTCGCCAACCACGTAACGAACACGCTCAACCAGTCCACATCTGTCAACAGCGTCGATTCCACCGGGTATGTGATTCGACTTGCGCTCATCTGGCCCACTGGGCAGAATTTGTTCGAGTGTCCTCAACCGCAAAACGATGTGGATTTTATCCCATTAGCAGTCGGCGAACGATAATTCACCCAGACATCTCCGCGCCTGACCTTTCCATCAAAGATTCCCCGCATCTATCCACGAGGCCCACCAGAGATGGGATATGCCTCTGGATTTCACAGAGCGTGGCTCAGGAGCTATAGGACCGTAAGCGGCGCGATAGTCGCCACGAAAACCGCGCTATTGGCTAGTCAATTAGAGGCCTGGCGATACTCCACTCTGCCGCCTGCTCGTATGTGTGACCGATATGCCAGCGCCTCCCGGCTTGGCGCGTAGTCGGGAAACCATCGCAGTTGAGATGTCGATACCATCGACACCAATACCCTGTGAGGCAAGGGGCAGCGCAATGCGTCCGGTGCCTATGGCAAGCTCCAGCGCAGGGCCGCCCTGTGCCATATGTTCCAGGAATTCGACGGCTTCAACCTAATCATCCCGTTTGACGTCATCGTGCCTTCTGGCGGCGTCTTCGCCAAAACTCAAGACTGGCTCATAGTCTTTCACAGTACCTTCCCCATTGAAATTTTTGTCGCCCTTGAAACCGCAACACTCTTGGTCGAGATTTCCCCAGAATCGCCAGAGGAAGTATCGCAAGGCACATCGTTGAACAGATATTGACCGCTTACCAGAGTGTGTTTAGTATGGGCAACATGCAGGAGTTCTGAATTCCGTATGTGCGGCAAGCAGCGGAAATATGTGCCGACAGTGGGTCATCGCCCACCCACTCAGTAAAGTAACCAGACGTTTATCTGTTGTCATATACCTAAAGAGATCGACTACACGACCAAGAAATTTAAATGACATTGCACTGTAGTAGGGGGAAGAATGAGAACTAACGCCACCAAAGCGAAACTCAACGGAGGTGAGGTGGTTTTCGGGGCCATCATCAGTCGTCACGCTCCTGATCTCGTAGAACTGTTCGGGGCGTTGGGTTACGATTTCGTAATGATCGACTGCGAGCACGGCCCGATGAATCTGGATGAGGTCGAACACATGGTGCGTGCAGCCGAGGTATTCGGCATTACGCCGATCACCCGAATACCTGACCACTCGGATTCTACGATCTTGCGCTATCTCGACAGGGGAGTTCAGGGAATCATTGTGCCCCACGTCGATACTCGGGATGAAGCCGATGCCATAGCGCGCGCGGCGCGATACTATCCAGAAGGCCACCGAGGAGTTGGAGGCGGGCGCGTCCACGACTATGGCGTCGGAGTATCCAGGGACGATTCGACTCGGCAGGTCAACGCCGAGACGCTGGTCATTCCAATGATTGAGGATACGCTGGCAGTCGAAAACTTGGAAGAAATACTTAAGGTGCAAGGTGTAGATATACTACACGTGGCAGCAGGTGATCTGGGGCAGAGCATGGGAAACCCTGGTCAATCGGAGGTGCGCCGGGTGATGAGTGAGGTAATTCCAAAGATCAGAGCCGCTGGCAAGTTCGTCGGTGTTGGCGGAAACAGCCCTGCCGATGCAAAAGGAGTGGCCGAGTTTATCAAGCTAGGCGCAAATTTTGTCACCATATCGGCGCACGGGTTGCTGCGCCTTGGCGCAGAAGATTTCCGACGTCGCGTCCAAGATGCGTTGTGATCGCTCTCGACAGTGAGGTGGATCATCTGATTTTGGACACTTGATTCTTATGGCGATGATTCCGCTGGACCGCGATTGCGGCGGCAAGCAACCTGCTCTGGAGCGCTAATTCCATTGGGGACGGGGCCATAATGACGCAGGCACAATTCACGGATAGATGCTCGCAGGTGGCAGCACATGCCTGATTACGACACGTCTGATTTTGGTTTAGTCGTCATGGCGGGTCCAACTCTTTCAAGCGCCGTAGCATTGGCGGATGAAGGCGTTACAAGAGCGAGGAGTGTGGCCACGAGCATCAGAACCACCGAAATCTGGAACGCCCTTGCCATTGCGGCGACGTATGCCGTTCGGAGTCCCAAATCCTGGAGTTTGTCTGCATCCGAAAGGTCCGCATCGTAGCCCATTGATCCCATCACTGCCACCACCACAGCAGTCGGCACGGCAATTCCCACGATGTGCGCACCGTTACGTGTCAGGTTAAGGAAAGCAGATACGATACCGTATTGCTCCCTGCGGGCACTGCCAAGTATAGCGCTCGTGTTCGGAGCCATAAAAATGCTCATCCCCATTCCCGATAACCCAGACGCAACCGCCACGAGCAGAGGGCTCGTATCGAGAGTCACCGTCGAAAAAAGATACATCGATATGGTGGAGATCAACATTCCAACGACCGCCGGAATCCTGGTGCCGATCTTGTCAGATATTCGGCCGCTGAGGGGGCCAAAAAGCGTCAGCGTCAGCGCTGACGGTATCAGATAGAGAGCAGCTTCAGCAGTGCTCAGCCCTAAACCTGCCACCAGGAAAAAGGGCATGAGGAAGAAAGTAGCTGAACTGCCTACGAATGATACGAGCCTCGCCGCCGAACCTATCGAGAACGCGGACGAGCGAAATAGTGAAAGGGGGAGCATCGGTGAAGGATGGCGTCGCTCCCATACAAGGAAAACAGCGAAGAGAGCCACCGACACGACAGATCCAATGACAATTACAGGCGAAAGCCAGCCCTGATCCATCGCGAAGGTCACGACTAGCATGGCAACCAGCAGAAACGCCGCTGAAAGAACAGTGCCGGCCCAGTCGAATTCTCGCAGGCTTGACCTGCTTTTCGACGCCGTATCTGCCTGCTGGCGCTCTTCCGGACGCAACACCGCCAGAGCTATAACGGCAGCCGCCACGCTGACGACGGCGACGAAAACGAAGATCGCTCGCCAGTCCAGCAAACTGTCGATGGCTCCGCCGAGAATAGGGCCAGACACCGCACCGAGACCTACTGCGGTCATGTGCAACCCTGCGGCCTTGCCTCTCTCGCTGTCTGAAAAGGCTCCAGCAACCATCGCCATTCCATTTGCCTGAATTGCGGATGCACCCACGCCCATTAGGATTTTACAACCAACCAACATCCAAAAGCTCACAGAGAACGACGTCAGGAGCGACGCGCCTGCGAAGAGAACGAGCCCGAGAACCCACATCCGCCGTCGGCCCAACATGTCGGACAACGCTCCGGCGGGCATCATGAGGGCGCTGACGGAGAGCATGTAGCCGATGGCAAGCCACTGGGCAGTCGGAATGTCCGCGCCGAAATCCTCGGCTATGGGAGCGATAACTATCGCCGTGGCTGATTGGTCTGCCACGGATATGAAGGTGCCGGTGGCAACGGCGGCGTAGACCCACCAGCGGTACACAGGGCTGGCGACTATGGCTTGCAAGGGAAGATTCAAACTGTAGATTTAGCCTTTCAGGCGACCCAAAATTTTCGATACGATTGATGTTAATTCAGTTAACCGAAATTTCCCAGATTGAACTTGCCCTTACATGCAACGCTGTACCAGGATAATTTCACCATATGACTGCTATCTGAAGTTGTCAACTGCATCCACCGCAACATAACCGGCGAAAGGCCTCCGTTTGTGAGACAAGGGCCTTTGGAACAGGATTGCTATGAGAGTCTGTTAGTCGCCGGCGCCTATGCCATCGGAGATTGGAACCGCGCCGAATACAGGCTCCGGATCGGATTGTGCAATTGCTGAAGGCTCCTCACTGACGCCGACTTGCGGGAGCCACTCCAGCCAAGTGGGCAAGTACGAGTTCCAGTCGCCCAAAAGCTTCGTGCTGGCGGGCAACAGCGCCGATCGGATGATTGTGGCGTCGATCAGGACGGCTACTCCCAGACCCAGGCCGAACTGCTGACCGTCGATATTTCGACCGAGGGCAAATGTGCCGAAAACTCCCACCATGATGGCCGCTGCACTGGTGATCTGCCCTGCGGTCAGCCTGATTCCTTCGGACACCGACGCGTCGTTATCGTGGCCCTGGTCATAGGCCTCTTTGATCCGGTCCAACAGCAGCATAAATGGTTTTGCATCGTTTACTCGGATGTTTAAAACAGCGGATAATTTCGGCTGAACGTTACTCGCATAGGCGCCCCGCGCCAATGAAAACCAATTCTCTTGTTTTGACGAATTACTGTGAAGAAGCGATCTAAATCGCCTGTTCCGTATTGACGTGTGTGGGCACATTTTCTTCAGCAAAAATCGCGTCAATCTCTTCGCGTATTTCAGTGTTGAGTTTCCACTCCACCGCAGCAACGTTTTCCTTAAGTTCCCACTCATTGCGCACACCTACCAGTCCAACTGACACGGCAGGGTGCCCTAGCGTCCAAGCGATAGCCATCTGAGCGACTGATTTATCATAACGCTTCGCAATCGCTTTCAAGCGTTCGACCACCTTTAATTCCTTCGCAAATTCTTCCTCTTGGAACAGGGGGAGTCGGAACGCGTTTCCGCTGCTTCGCCAATCTCCTTCACCAAATTTTGTCTCTGATGTAAACGCGCCAGAGAGAAGTCCAAACCCAAGAGTGCCATAAGCCATGAACCCAATGTTCTTATCTAAACAATATGGTAGAACTTTGGATTCCATTCGACGGTCGAACATATGATAACCGACTTGATTGGCGGCCAAATGGCCAAAGTTTTCACACTCATCCATCATCTCTGGCGTAAAATTTGATACACCGTAATGACGAATTTTGCCATCCTGTTTTAATTTCTCGAGCGCTCGGATGGATTCTTCGAAGGGCGTATCATGGTCAGGCCAGTGAATCAGCAACAGATCGAGAAAATCTGTTTTTAATCTCTGAAGGCAACCCTCTAGACGTTCGATAACATGGTCATATTGTGAGTTACGACCTATGTTTTTCCCATTTTCATCGTATTGAAAACCTACCTTACTTACTAAGACGATATCTTTTCTTTTATCACCTAGTGCCTTTGCCAAAAGTTCCTCAGATTGGTACGGGCCATATACTTCCGCCGTATCGAAGAGTGTGATTCCGTGGTCGATAGCGGAGTTAACCGCAACACTTGCCTCTTGGACATCGATATGTCCGTACTGTGTGGTACTCATTTCCCACGTGCCAAAGCCTATGGATGAAGAAAAAAGATCGGTATCGCCAAGTTGTCGTTGCTCCATAATTACCTCGCTGTGTGCTCTACTTATTCTTGAATCCGCCGTGTTCGGTATAAACGCTGAGAGTGTCCAATAAACCTAAAAGCCATGATTTGTCGATGGCACGAACGCTTGAGAGTTATGTTGGATGTTCAGAATGAGATCACCAACAAGAGGGCATTAACAGATATATCCCAGATGGAACCTGGTGGTTTCATAATCACACCAACCTAAGGTAGCAAAGACTATATGACCGACTTCTGAAGCTGTCAATTGCCATCAACCGCACTCGAATTTACTGTAGGCATTCAGCAACAATGGCTCCCCCTGAATCTCGGTGGAATAAGAGACACATCAACGGAATTTCTCAATATATCAGTAAATTCCGATCGTCGTTCGACGAAATCATGCCTATAACATATTCGATTTGAAGTCGTGAGAATTGCGTCCACCGAGAGTGCGGGAGAGCCGCAACAATGGGACAGAATACTAATGGAGATTCGGCGCTGATTTGCCCTGCCAGGAACAGGTCTCGATAGCTGAGTGAGTATCGCAAATACCACCGCACTCAGAGGGTGATGCCTTGGCCTTCGCAATGGCGGTCCTTAAAGGGATTGTCTGACGCGACGAATGGCACAGAAATGCTCCAGACTTTCGACTAACTTCAACCGACTTTATCCGACTACCCAGAGGTTTGCAACAGAACCGACCTGAGCTTGCGTCCCCTCAAGGAACACGCGCTATCCAACTGCGACACTTCGAAAGCTTAAGCCCCTCCAACAATGTTACGCTAATTACGTTCCCTTCAGATTCAGGCATCATGCAAACAAATGTCTCGCTAATTCAATACCCTGCTCGGAGATTACACAATTGTCATACTTCAATTCTCGCAGGTCCCCAATTGTCGCTCGCAACGGCGCTGTCGCTACAAGTCAACCACTCGCGGCACAGGCAGGGTTGCGAATACTTCAAGAAGGAGGAAATGCCGTTGATGCTGCCGTTGCGACTGCCGCGGTTCTCAACGTAGTAGAGCCCGGTTCTACAGGAATCGGTGGAGACATGTTCGCCCTGATATGGATGGCGGATAGCAAAAAAGTCACCGCGATCAATGGCAGCGGTCGGTCCGCAGCAGCAGCTAACTCGAAGCATGTGCTAAGCAAAGGATACGACTCCATGCCGACCGACGGTCCTGATGTCTCTCTTACCGTGAGCGTCCCTGGCACAGTCCATGGGTGGCAGTTATGCCTAGACACGTACGGTCGCATGGCCATGCGCGAAATCCTTCAACCTGCCATCAAGTACGCCGAGGACGGGTACGCTGTCTCCGAGATCATCGCGTATGGCTGGGCTCGCAGCGAAGAGAAATTGAAGCAGCGCCCCTCTGGAGATGAAATGCTGCTGAAAGGGAGGGCTCCGCGTCACGGCGAGATCATTCGATTGCCCACCCTCGCTCGTTCCCTCCGAACGATAGCCGAAGGCGGCGCCGACGCTTTTTACAAAGGAGATATTGCGAAGAAGATTGCCAGCTACGTTCAATCAGAGGGCGGCTGGATAACCGAGAAGGACCTATCTAGCCATCACTCTGAGTTCGATGAGCCAATTAAAACCGATTACCGTGGCGTGACCGTCTGGGAATGCCCTCCGAATGGACAGGGAATAGCCGCTCTCATGGCCCTCAACATTGCTGAAGGCTTCGACCTGTCCGGGATGGGACCGCAGTCGGCAGACCGTTACCATTACCTGATCGAATCGATGCGCCTTGGGTATGCCGATGCTCTCCAATTCGTTGCTGACCCGCGTGCGACTGATGTGCCAATCGACGCGATGTTGTCAAAAGAATATGCGACCAGACGGCGAAACCAGATTGGCAAAACAGCCATAGAAAAAGTTTCGTACGGTATGCCAGGACCGAATAGCGATACTGTGTATTTGACGGTTGTCGACGGACAGGGCAACGCATGCTCGTTCATCAACAGTTTATACCAGGGTTTCGGGTCCGGGCTCATCGTGCCCGAGACAGGAATCGCGCTGCAAAACCGGGGAGCTCTGTTCTCGCTCGATCCATCCCACCCGAACTATCTTGAAGGCGGCAAGCGTCCTTATCAAACGATCATCCCGGCTATGGCCTCTCGCGATGACGAGTTATGGCTTAGTTTCGGCGTCATGAGTGGATTTCAGCAGCCTCAGGGACAACTTCAGGTCATTTCCAATGTGGTTGATTTTGGCATGAATCCGCAAACGGCTTTGGATGCTCTGCGTTTCAGTGTTGACGTTCAGAACACTGGCGCAGTCCGGGTAGAGGATGATCTCGATCCGAATATCGTCGCAGAATTGAGGCGCCGCGGCCATAAGGTGTCGGTGATAGAAGGGTACAACCGCGCGTTGTTCGGTGGCGGTCAGGTGATCAGCCGAGACCCGGAAACCGGTGTGCTGATGGCAGGTTCTGAACCGCGGAAGGATGGCTCTGCCGTTGGGTGGTAGTAGGCGGTCGTTGACACGCCTGGCTCTTTTCTTGCCTCTGATTGAATGTTGACGTAACCTCTTTTATTACACCGTGCGAACAGAAATCGTACTGATCCGTGTGAGGGTATGCGGCACCTTTATATTTGCATATGGGTGCCGAGACTATTTTGGGAAATTGGCAGCTGCCGCTTTGGGTTGCTTTAGACAACACGGTTCCTTAATCTACCGAAACGTCTGAGATGTTATCAGAGGTTGACCCGTCACTTGAAACAACAAATAATCCCGTTGGTGTTATCAGAAGACGCAAATATTCGAAAGCCTTACTGGAGGATTACGTATGGGTGAAAGAATTAACAGAGCTATTGAGTTATTAGAAAATGATCAGCCTATCTACTATACGGGATTACATTCCTTTTCTAGAGATTTTCTAACTTACGAACAGGGGAAAAAGGATTCAACAGTATGGGCGGACTATATAAACATAGGTATGGAACATGGCCCTTTTGACATGAGTGGATTAGAAGCATATATGGACGGGTTAGTTGATGGTGGGCCTACGCCATCCGGGCATATTACTCCAACAGTGATTGTTGAACTTCCTGTTCAGGGGGAAAGCGCAGAAATAATCAGATACAACTCCTGGCAAATTAGGCAAATCTTAGCCAGAGGAGTTCATGGAATATTATTATGTGAAGCGACATCACCTGAAGCAGTAGCTGCTTTTGTCGAATCCTGTAGATATAAGCTAAACGATACAGGTGTTGGGTATGGTCTCAAGGAAGGGACAAGAGGAGTAGGTTCAGAATTCAAGGCAAAACAAAAGTGGGGAATTGAAGATGACAATGAATACAGATCAAAGGCTGACCCTTGGCCATTAAATCCGAAAGGTGAACTTTTATTGGGGCTGAAAATAGAAACTCTGGGGGGATTAAACAATTGTGAACAAATTCTAAGGACCCCGGGTATTGGATTTGCTGAAATGGGGCCCGGAGATATGTCTATGTCTATGAAAATCAAAAGAATTCCTGGCGCACCGCCTAATCAAAGAATAAAAGATGCTTCAATAAGAGTTAAGAATGCATGTGACAAAAATGGAGTTAAATTCTTGGAGACAGGAACCTCAGAGAATATTATTGAAGTTATTGATTCTGGTGCTCGGGTTATAGCTGGCCAAAGCCAGGAAGCTGCAGAAATAGGTAGAAAACATACAAATAGAAAAATGAAAGTTTAATTAGTGACGGCCAGCCACAGGTGTAGGTACGGTTGAGGCGGAGGATGATAATACCATAGCGAGATGGCGGGTCATTTGTTGCTTCAACTGCGCCACGCATCAAAAGTGTGAGGCTTGCGTCAGTAAGCTGGCTCCCTTCAAGATCATTCGTGCACATTATGATGAAATTTCCACTACTGTGATCAGCAATACCTCATGCTCGCGCCAAACCGAGAGAAGCCCTCCTGCCAATACGACCTATTGGCCGAGAGCTAACGGATGCATCTGTTGCTACTTCCATGTAAAACTTCAGCGGATGTGGTACAGCTTCGGACTTGGATTTAATGGAGACTGTTTGTAGGTAGAGCGAGCTCCTGACAGAGGAATAAGATGACCTATGAGAAGGAGCAATAGTGCATCAAAACACCCAAGAACCAAGCCGCGGAAGAACGAAGCCAGGACACCCGACGGTTCGTTCGGTAGGTCAGGTCAGCCACTCGCAGGAAGCACACCGCAGAAAAGAAGGCTCAGGTTCTAGAGAAGGTAGAGGCCTCTCCAGGTTCCAAGGGCACGATTCTGGCAAAGCTAGGAGTATCCAAGAGCGACTGCTGTCGCTGGAGAGTCAGAGCAAAGCAGGGAAGCCTTGAGGATCGAAGGCATCCAGGTCCATCCTGGAACCGCCTGAGTCCTCATGAGGAGTCCGTGGCGCTTGATGTTGCCCTTGAAAACGGATCTGAGTTCCAGGCAGTTGGCCGAATGGATCACAGACGACAAGGGTTTTTCAGTCTCAGAGTCCACCGTTTATAGAATCCTCATGTGTCAGGGACTGATCAAAAGTCCTGAGATGAAGATGGCCGCAGGCAAGGAGTTCCACAACAAGACCACGAGTCCTCATCAGATGTGGTCTCCCGACGCATCGTGCTTCAGAGTCTCCGGCTGGGGCTTCTACTATCTGATAACCGTGATGGATGATTTTTCACGGCTCATCCTCGCCTGGAAGCTCCAAACAGACATGACAAGTGACTCGTTCATCGAGGTTGTCCAGAACGAAGTAGACCTAACAGGGATGGCTGATGTTCCGGGGAATCTGGAGGTCGCGATCACGGAGTTCGTGAACTACTACAACAATCGGCGTTATCACAAGGCTCTGGGGAACGTGAATCCCCCGGACGTCTTGGACGGTCGCAGGGAACAGATACTGCAGAAGCGAAAGAAGGTTCAGGCTCAGATTTTCCAGCCCAGACGATTATACAATCAACAATTCAGAGAACTCTCACAATCAGCGCCGAATCTCCATTAGCTTTTTGTCCTATTTGTGCTGAATGCTTACACAATTGAGCGTCTATACTGCCACCAAAGGCAAGTGTTTTGACTTCTTGTGGGCATTTCAAACATCGATATTTTCATCCCCTATATGCGATCCGCCCAACGACCTCGATTCAGCATTATACTCTTCGCACATCCGATACAGTCCCAATTCAAGTGACCCATACATCGACAACAACTAGGATGAGTTGCAGCGGGGTGAGGATAGTGATACCCGGCGGTTACGTTGTCGTTCGCCAATTTAAGTGGACACCCGATTTAAAAAGCCTTGTATGTATAATAAACTTGCTCGTAACACCTTGGTATTTTTATAAGCCAGTTTACCAATTTCGTTCGGACTCGATCATCCATACAAAAAGTGACGGAATAAGTTTCAGACTGCATTTGATCTAGATATAATTGCAAGATGAATTCTAATCTTCCGTCACTTCTCATAGCAACACAACCCAAGGTAATCGATCTGGGCTGGGGTCACCCTTCCGCTCGATTGCATCCCCTTGACAATATACGGAGAGCTTCTACGAGAATGCTCTCCAAAGGCGATACACGTCCACTTCAATACGGCGCGACTCAGGGATATGGCCCATTCCTTGAAAGCCTTGCAACATTTTTGTCAAAACAACAAAGTTATCAAATGCAAGTTGACCCGCATAACTTGTTTTTGACGGCAGGAGCTTCTCAAGGTTTGGATCTAGCCTGTACGCTCTTTGCGAGCAAAGACGACACCATAGTCGTTGAAGAGCCGACTTATTTTGTTATCGAGCAAATATTCCGAGAACATAACCTCAAAATTGCCGGAATACCCACCGATTCGGATGGCATGATGGTTTCAGTGTTAGCAGAGAAATTAGAATCCGGCTTCCGACCGAAATTAGTGTACACCATCCCTACTTACCAAAACCCTACTGGAACTTCTATGCCACCTGAAAGACGAAAGCAATTAGTGTCCCTAGCAACGGAGTTCGATTTTCACATATTGGCAGATGAAGTCTATCAATTGATTCACTTCGAACGCATGCCGCCGCCGCCGCTCATATCTTTCGACCACGACAATCGCGTATTGTCGTTTGGTTCGTTTTCTAAAATACTCGCGCCTGGGCTTCGGGTGGGTTGGATACAAGCGTCACGAGACGTGCTTCGCAGGTTCACAAACGCTGCAGTGACTTTCAGTGGAGGGGGATTTAATCACTATGGAGCAGCCTTGGTAAAGGAATTTATTGATATGGGGTTCCTAGATACTAATGTCACATATTTGAGACAAGTCTATTCAAAAAGAGCTTCAGTAATGAATGAAGCCCTGCAAGCCAATTTCGGTAATTCTATTGAGTACGAAATACCCACGGGAGGATATTATTTCTGGCTTCGCTTCATCGATGGCCTTGACACAGAAGTGTTTTTGCCTCTGGCCGAAGAAAACGGCGTTTCCTACCGACCTGGGAAAATTTTCTCTGAGTCTGGAAGATTCAACGAAAACCTTAGGCTTACGTACACTCTTTACGAAACTGACGAGCTGGAAAAAGGGATTGCACGTCTTGGAACAACTTTTCGTAATTATTAGACTAATTCCGATTTAGGAATTACAAATATCAATCGCCACAACCAATACCTGTAGTTAAGCGCCCACACCGCTGATCACTCTCCGAACTGCTCTCACTGCTCATTAATCCTCTCTAACGTGTGTAGAACTTCAGCGAATATAAGACACCCTCAGACCTGGATTTAATGGAGATTATTTGTAGGTAGAGCGAGCTCTGGACAGAAGCATAAGGTGTCCTCTGGGAAGGAGCGCACGTGACCCAGAACACTCAAGACAAGAATCAGTCTGCTGAAGAACGGAGCCAGGACACCCGACGGTTCGTTCGGCAGGTTCGTCAGCCACTCGC
>ENA-ORDI01001305-ORDI01001305.1-marine-metagenome-genome-assembly--contig:-NODE-1305-length-13924-cov-3.658482_pt1 | contig 13924 bp, 20 predicted proteins | sample MGYA00248628_ERZ508525 | MGnify/ENA primary metagenome ERZ508525 (study PRJEB26195, sample SAMN05422138) | marine metagenome | isolation source: East of Porto Seguro, South Atlantic Ocean | place...
TAATCTTGAACTATTATTCTTAAGTTCGCATACTGGAACACATCTTGATGCACCATATCATTTTGTAAAAAATGGTCTTAAAATCCACCAAATTCTACTTGATAGACTCGTAGGAAAAGCTACAATAATCAAGATCAAAAAAACTAAGAATACTGCAATTACTAAATTAGATATTATTGCATTTGAAAAAAAGAATGGAAAGATTTCCAACCACTCTTCTATCTTCTTCTTTACTGGATGGCAAAAAAATTTAAAAAAAGATAACTATTTCACAGAAAATCCAGGATTGGCCTTGTTAGCTGCAAAATATCTTGCATCAAAAAAGATCAACCTTGTTGGAATAGATTCCCCAAGTATAGATCTTGGAAAAGATGAATCATTTAGCGTTCATCACATTTTGTCAAAAAACAATATTTTGATTGTAGAGAATTTAGCAAACTTGAACAAAATTTCATCAAAGGAGTTTAATTTTACTATTCTCCCACTAAAGCTTAAAAATGCTACAGGTTCCCCTGTAAGAGCAATAGTATCATAATTTACTCACATACAATTCCGTAACGCTAAAAATATAGAAAATATAAACATCTTACATGAGTAAACCTGGAAATATTTGGAGAAAGGTTCATGGTAAAATAACAAAAAAACCAACTAACTTCTCTTGGCTAATTGAGGAAAAATTAGCTGGTTCTGGAATGCCAACAAGTTCTGATGAATTTGATTGGGTTCTAAACCAAGGAGTAAAATCAATTGTAACTATGACTGAGAATGCTCTACCAGATAACTGGGTAAAAGATATTGATTATCTACATGTACCAACTACTGATCTGAGCGCACCTGATATGGATAAAATAGATTTAGCAGTAGATTTTATCCATGAACAAATCAAAAACGATCAAGCTGTAATGGTTCATTGTGCTGCTGGAATGGGAAGAGCAGGAACAATTCTTGCATGCTACTTTGTAAAATACAAAAAATTTTCAACAGATGAAGCAATTAAAAAAATTAGAGATGAAAGACCTGGCTCTATTCAATCTGAAATACAAGAGCTAGCTATAGGTTTTTACGAAAAACATGTAAGAAATTAGTTAGACAAATTCTGAAACCAGTTTTCCATCAACAACCTTAATCTTCAAAGTCTTGTTATCTCGAAAGATCAAAGTTAATCCGCCTTCCGAATCAGGATCTTCTATCTTTACAATTTCTACCATTCTGATTTGATCATATTTTCCCATTCATATTCACCTATTCTGGAATTGATATAGTATCAATTTTTCCATCAATTACTTTTATGAACAAAAATCTGTTATCTTTAATAATAAAGGTAATTCCGCCTTCCTTATCAGGTTCTTCCACTTCAAGTATTGGTTGTCCTAACAGACCATCGTATTTTGCCATATTGATTCAATTAAAAAGTTCCTTATATCCTAATTGATTGTAATCACAATCTCGCTAGAATTATTTTTGATACTTCCTGGTTCTGTATAGTCATGCTTTTGCCATGATGCAAATGCTTCAGCCCCAATCTTGTGTTTACCTTTTCCCAAATCTGATGCTTTGAATACAAATTTTTCATTAAAGTCAAATAATTCCTGTCTTACCTCTTCTTCTGAAAGTCTGATAAATGGCTCAAAGTTTTTGGCTACCTGAACCCAGATTCTTTTGTCTTTATTTGGATTGACCAGTTTTGGATTTCTTGTCCAAAAAATTGATGCTTTTCTGTAGGTTTTAACAGTTCTACCTAATTCCTTCTTTCTTAATCCCCCTGACGTCAATTTTACACCGTATTTCAGTTTGAATCCAACATCATTGTTGTTGTATGCTTTTGTCCAATTTGTCTCATTGAACGTATCTCTAATGTCCCCCTCAATTACAAACTGGACGTTAATCTCAATATTATCATCAGATGAGTACTCCTCCCTAGATTTTATCAATTTAATCTCTGAAATTTTGCTTTCTGTCATTCTATTCGCTCATAATGATTTATATCCACAATAAGTTCTTTTTCCGAATACATGCATGCTCAAGTGATCAGTTTAGAACCTAAGGAAGTCAGCATTTCAATAACAGATACTGATATAGGAATTTTATACATTATTCAAGATGAGCTTCTAAAGGAATCAAATATTGATTTTGCAGGTGTTATCATTAAGCACCCACTTACCAATGAAATCTGGATGAAAATCACTTCTAAAACAAAACCACTAGGAGAGATGAAAAAAGCTGCAGATTCAGCAATAAAAATGGCAGAAGAGTTCAAACAATTATTTAATTCTAAAATTAAGGTAGATTAGATTGAAATTTTGCCCCAAATGTGAGGTCAAATTAAAAAAAAGTGATTCAGGACTTGAATGTTCCAAGTGTGGTTATACTGAAGGACAAGAAGCAAAACTAACAAAAAAAACTAATAAACAAGAACCAGATAATTCCCTTCTTGCTTTTGAAGGAAATGAAGGAGAAGAATCATATTCAACAATCAAAATGGACTGTGCAAAATGTGGACATGATGAAGCAGTTTGGTGGATGTTTCAAACTAGAAGTGCAGATGAACCTACAACTAGATTTTATCGTTGTCAGAAATGTAAATACACCTGGCGTGATTACTCATAACGTTTAACTGGAACTTACAGTCAAGAATGTTGATTTGACTTTTGCAGCAAAAACAAGTGGTTCAGATGATCTAAAAGCAATAATCTCTGCAATATCTACACTTGTTGAAGAAGCTACTTTTGTTGCAACAGCAGAAGGAATTACTTTTAGAGGAATGGATCCATCACATGTTGCTCTAATTGACATATCATGGCCTAATTCTGCATTTGAAAAATATGAGTGTGACAGTGATATTAAATTTGGAGTACGAATAGATGAATTTTCAAAACTTATCAAAAGAGCAGATAAAAAAGATAGTATAGAGATTAGTATTTCTGATCAAAATATGTTACTTGTAACAGTTGGAAAAAATAAAAAATACAAAATGCGTTTAATTGAAAGTTCTGCAACCGATACTCCACTACCAAAAATTCCCTATGCTTCAAAAATTACTTTGTCTTCTTCAAAGTTTGACAAAATTCTTGGTGATGTACAGGTTGTATCTGATTATCTAACAATTGATACATCTGATTCAAAAGCAGATTTTTCAGGTAAAGGTGACTCTGGTGAAGTTGTAATTGATCTTGATAAAGATGATGAAGACATTGAAGAAATTTCTTCAAAAGAAGATAGTACTGGAACTTACAGTCTTGAATATCTTAATCCAGTGATAAAAGCTGTAGGAAATACTGCAGGCTTGATTACATGTGAGTTTTCAAGCGCAAAACCTCTTAGAATTGAATTCAAAGTCGCAAATATTGGTAGAATTCACTTTTACTTGGCTCCACGCGTGGAAAGTTAAAGCATTTAAAGATTAACGAATTCAGGTATTTTGAAATGAGACTCGTTATAAAATATGGTGGAACATCAATTTCTACTGCAAAAGATATTCAAGCTGTAGCTAATCACATTAACACATTATCAAAAAAATATCAGATTCTAGTTGTTTGTTCTGCAACAAGTAAAACTACTGATGATCTTATAGAAATATCTGAGTCTATAAAGAAGGAAAACAAATCAAAAGCTGAACTACTTGCATCAAAAATTATCAATAGACATAAACAATTAGCAAAACAAACTATCAAAAAATCTGATCTACGAAAGAAATTGCTAGAAAAATTAGATCAAGACTTTACAGAACTTCTTGCATTAATTGATGGAATGGTATTACTAGGTGAAGTTACACCCAGATCAATGGATTATCTAATTTCACTTGGTGAAAGATTGTCAATAAAATTAGTTTCATCAGCAATTAATGATTCAGGTAAAAAATCAGTTCCTCTTACCGGCAAAGAAGTAGGAATTGTAACTGATTCTAAGTTTGGTGAATCTAAACCACTTTTGGATACAACTAGACTGAGAGTATCAAAGACAGTGGATACTTTGTTCTTACAGAAAACAATCCCTGTTGTAGGGGGATTTGCAGGTGCAGATCAACATGGACATGTTACTACATTTGGCAGAGGTGGCTCTGATTATTCTGCAACAATTATTGCTTCTTCTATTAAAGCAGACGAGATTTGGTTAATGAGTGATGTAGATGGACTTATGACGGCAGATCCAAAGATTGTCAAAAATGTAAAATTACTCAAAGAAGTATCATACATAGAAGCAATTGAAATGGCTTTGTTTGGTGCAAAACAGATACATCCACGAACATTTGAGCCTCTACTCACAAAGAAAATTCCAATGAAGATTAGGAATTCTTTCAATGTAAAAAATGAAGGAACTCTAGTAACTGCATCTACTTCTACATCTGCTAAAAATACCGTAAAATGTGTAAGTAATGTTCAAAATAATGGGTTAATCGACATTCGAGGTGGTAGTATGGTTGGAACCCCAGGAACTGCAGCAAAAATATTTACAACACTGGCAAAAGCTGAAATCAATGTAATGATGATCTCCCAAAATCCTTCGGAATCAAGTATTACAATTGTAGTAAAGAATACTGATCTTGACAAAGCAGTCAGTACATTAGAAATAGAACTATTAGGAAAAATTATCAAAAAATTAGAAGTCACTACAGATGTATCTATTATTGCATTAATTGGTTCAGGTATGCGAGGAACTGTTGGTGTTGCTTCAAAAGTTTTTGGAGCAATTGAGAAAAACAAAGTTAACGTATCTATGATTACTCAAGGTTCATCTGAGCTTAATCTTGCATTTGTTGTAAAAAATTCTGATACGAATACAGCAGTACGGGCTCTACATGATGCGTTTGCACTTGATAAAATTCATTAAGAAAAAATCATTTAAGGTGATAAACTAATCAAATTCATTGAACAAGTTAATTGCTATTTTGATTGTTGGAATTTTTGTAGCTAGTATCATTTCTGTTTCTTCAATATCTGATCAATTTGTTGATGCAGGTTCTAGAAAAAAAATTCACTTTACTCAAACTATCACATCCTCTCAAGATCCAGGGCAAGGACATCAAAATCATCAATTGGCACTAATTCTATCACCAAACGAAGGAACTCTTTATGACGGTTCTATGACATTTACCTCAAGTGAGCCTGTTAAGATAGTTGTTTTACACGAAATTAACTCTCAAGAGGCAAAAGGCCAACCTACCTGGACTGTTGATGGAAATACTGTTTATGGCTTATCCCTGATTGATTTAGAGGAAAAATCAGGTTCTTTTGAGTTTACAGGAGCTGCACTTGCATTACATTCTTCTAATTCAAAAGAATTCACTGTAACTGTAAGCGTTGATGGTTGGATACGGGGACAACCTATTGAAGTAACTATGCAAAAAATTGAATTTGAAAAAGAAGACCCATCATTATTACTTTCAAGAACAAATGTTCCAGCTACAATTCCAATGCACAAAGGAATCTATGAGGGAAATCAAATTCTCTACATTATAACTGATGGTAGTGATGAGAATTATGCAAAAATTCTCTCCGAAAAACAAGGATGGAATGTTGAACTTGCTCCAGCTATCGCAGATGTGCCAGAAGATGCTCTTCAAAAATTATTTATTTTTAAAAATGGGATTAAAGGTGATGGAATTTATGGATTTCAAGATGAAGTATTTTCTAGTACTCCATCACAAGAATCAGAATACAGTGCACTAAATTCTATAATTGAAGTTACATGGAAAATAGGCCAAAAAGAAAAAATATTTGAATCTGTAGCTGATGTAATTACTGCTGAAGAAGGTGGTAGGATTAAATTTAATGAAACAGGAATTGTTCTTAACACTCCTCAAATTATCTGGCCTGATGGACAGATGATGGTACGTTCTGACAAAGAAATTACAGATGAAATGCCATATGGTGGGGGTCAGATAATTGAAATTAATGAGGAAGAATTGAATGTAACCTTTGTAGCTCATAGAGGTTGGGGGCCTGATGGAAGAACAATTTACTATATTGTTACTGATGCTACTCCCTCAGGACCTGCAGAAACAATGGGGGTTGTCTCATCTCCTACTTCTGCAAATCTATTAACTCATTATGGAGCAGTTGATCTTTTCCAATTTAAAAATGGAATTAAAGGCTCTGGCCCACTAGGATTCCAACCAGGAATTGCTGGTGCAGCTCTTGGTGATACAAATTACAGCCCAATGTGGCGAATTTATCTAGTTGAATGGAATGATGCAGAATCAGCAAGAATTCTAGAAACAAAATCAGATATTGACTCATTTCGTGCCGATGACTTGATATCTGTAAGCATTGCACGACCAACCAATGCTGATCATATAGTTAATTGTCCGTTCATCGATCCATTCCAATAAAAATTTTCCTAAACGGATAAATTACTTGACAAAAGATTTGTTGTAAAATTGACTGGTAAACTCTACATTGTTGGTGTTGGTCCTGGCAACCATGACCACATGACATTTCGAGCAAAAGAAGTAATTGTTAAAAGTGATACAATTGTTGGATATGAAACTTATGTGAATTTAGTTCAAGATCTAATTGAAGGTAAAACAGTTTATCGTTATGCAATGACACAAGAAGTTGAAAGAGCTCATCAATGCATTGATCTTGCAAAATCAGGAAAAATTGTTTCTCTTGTATCAAGTGGAGATCCTGGAATTTATGGAATGGCTGGTCTAATTTATGAAACACTTGCTGAATCTGGTTGGAATCCTAAAGATGGCCTCCAAGTTGAGATCGTTCCAGGTGTGTCAGCACTAAATTCTTGTGCATCAATAATTGGTTCACCATTGATGACTGATTTTGCAGTTGTTAGCATGAGTGATCTGTTAGTTCCATGGGAAATTATTCAAAAAAGAGTTGAAGCTGCAGCGCAAGGTGATTTTGTAATTGTTATTTATAATCCAGCTAGTAAGAAAAGAATTCATCAATTACAAGACACTAGAAAAATTCTTCTAAAATATCGAAAGCCAACAACTCCTGTAGCAATTATTAAAGGAGCATTTAGAAAATCTGAAACAATTGTTATGACTGATTTAGAAAATTTACCCAATCATTCAGACAAATTAGGCATGATTACTACAGTAATTATCGGAAATTCGTCTACATATACTTACAAAGATTTGATGATAAACCCAAGAGGATACAAATCAAAATACAATTTAGAAGAACAAACCAACTCAGATCTTAAAGTCTAATAGTTTTTCTCTATTGTCTCGCGCAGTTCTTCACTTAGATTTAGCTTTTCTCTAATTGGAGAAATTATTTTTATCAAATAATTTCCAACAGTTTGTTTCAAATCTCCTGGATGTAATTTCTTTTCAGCAAAGTCTGTTTCTAATTGATTATAATCTGTATATGATATATTACCACCAAATTTTTCAGGCCTTTCAACATTCATTTCATTGAACTCATGAAAGATTATTGTTCTTGTTATCTCTAATAATGGGTTATTCTGAGTATTTGCTTCTTCACACCATGCTTTACTAATCTTTTTCTTTATTTCATCGTCTGAATTATGAATAAAAACACCTGAATTTGGATCTGATTTGCTCATCTTTCCTAATACCTGAGAATCACTGGTGTCTGCAGGTTTTGAAAGACCAGGTAATAGTTTGTGGTGAACAGCCACTGGAACTTTCCATTTCATTTTAGGAAAAATTTCTCTTACTAACATGTGAATCTTTCTTTGATCCATTCCTGAATGTACAATGTCTAAGTCAAGTGAATGAATATCAACTGCTTGCATAGGAGGATAAAGTAATTTTGCAAGATCAATCTTTGTTTCATCTTCAGTTCTTCCCATAATAGTTAGAGTACGCATAGTGCGTTTCAGTGACATATGTTTAGTGAATTCAACAAATTCTCTCCAGTATTCTTTTCTTGAATCATAAAGTTCAGAACCAAGAACAATATTTACTCCTGGACATACAAGTTTGAAAGCATCTGCATAATATTTTGAGACTTTTGTGATAACATCCCAATCTCCTCCTAGTTTGTCATTAATCAGAGTATGCCAATCTGCAAGAAAAACTGTGCATTTGACACCAGCCTTTACAAAATCATTAATTTTGAAACCAGTGCTGATTAAACTACCAAGATGTAAGAAACCAGAAATCTCTAAACCAATGTAATGTTTTGGTGAAGAATTTGTCTTGAATAATTCGATTAACTCATCACGTGTTACTACTTCTTCAGTTGGCGGTCTTTCAATCAAATCTACTTTTTCTAAAATATCCAAATCAAAACAACTTTTGAGATCTAAGCCTATAAAGTTATTCTAAACAATTCTAAATTTTTACTTACACTTTTTCTTGTGTTTCCTTAAATCATCTTGGGAATTAAATTCAGTTCCACAATTCCTGCATACCTCTTTTTTTCTGGTATGTGCTTTTTCCTGATGTTTCTTTAGTCTTTCAGGATCTGATAGAACTGTACCACATTTTTTGCATTTTAATTCATTTTTACTTGATCCAAATAATCCCATACCAAAAGTATTTCTATATACTAGAAAAAATAGTTTTTACGTAATATTCATACAAAATACTTGATCGCTCTATAATTCTGGCTCATCTAATCTTTTTCTAGGTTTAATACTGAGATAAAATGCATGAGTACTAATGATAAAACCTGCAAGAAATATTTTAGTTGCAAAAATTAAATTCCATGGTCTGTCTGGATCTGGATAAGCAATTGACAATCTATCAATATCTGGAACTACTCCATCAATAATTCCTGCAGTAATCTGTGCATTCAACACTGTAAAATTGTATAATACTTCATAAAGTGCAATAATTGAAAATCCCAGTAACATTAACTGAAGTAATGCCATTTTTGTACCAACAATTTTGTTTCCAGCAGTTCTTCTCCAACCAATTCTAGTAACACAATACCATCCAATTATTGTAGAAAAAAATATCCAAGTTGTTACTCTTGCAAAATTTTCAAAAGGAATAGTTGTATTGTGAATTGCTTCTCCCATTACATAAGTGCCATTTTCCATCCATTCTATCATTGTTACATACACACCAAAAACTAAAGATGATGCCATGATGAATCCACAAACATAGAAAATGTACAGATAAACCTTATAACCTAAATCAGTTTTTTCAAGATGACGTGGTTTCATAATGCGTTTGCCTGATTTTGAAATATAAAAATTCATGCATGCTAGATGAGACTTATAGACTGGTTATAAACAGAATTACTATTGAAAATTGCAATTAACATTCCTATAGTGGGCAAAGAAGAGATCTCTGTAGTTACTTCTATACTTAGAAATGGTGCTTTAACCTCATCTGCTAACCAAGGAGGCAAACATGTCCAAGCTTTTGAAAAATCCATAACCTCTTTTGTAAAATCAAAATATGCTATTGCAGTTAATTCTGGTACTGCCGCCTTACAAGCTGCTCTTTATGCATTAGATATCAAAAAAGGTGACGAAGTTCTAGTCCCATCATTTACTTTTGTTGCCACAGCAAATGCCATTGTTTCAACAGGGGCAAAACCCATTTTTGTTGATATTCTAAAAGAAAACTACACTATAGATCCAGATGATCTACAAAAAAAGATAACAAAAAAAACTCGTGCCATTATCCCTGTCCATCTTTATGGAAATATAGCAAATGTAGAAAGACTCGCTGAAATTGTTAAAAAATATAATCTTCCTATTATTGAAGATTCTGCACAGTCTTTAGGTTCTACTTACAAAGGAAAACATACTGGTACTTTCTTTGAAATGGGGTGTTATAGTATGTATCCTGCAAAAGTAATGACTTCTGGAGAAGGTGGTTTTGTTGTAACAAATAACAAAAAACTCAGAGACAAATTATTGATGATTAGAAATCATGGAATGATTAATGGATATGATACTAGAATATTTGGCTTAAACCTACGATTACCTGAAATTAATGCTGCAATTGCAACCATTCAAATAAAAAAACTTCCAGACTTTCTAAAATCTAGAAAAAAGAATGCAGAACTTTTATCAAAACTGATCTCTGATCTTAAAATTAAACTTCCTCACCAACGAAAAAATGAAAATGTTAATTGGTATCTTTATACTATTGCAACTAAAAATCGTGATAAACTTTTGAAGAAACTAAACAAAAAAGGAATTGGTGCTGCATCTTACTATCCCACACCAGTTCACAAAACTTCATTTTACAAACTAAAAACGAAACTTCCTATTACTGTCTGGGCTGCTTCACATGTTGTTTCTTTACCAATCCATCCAAAAGTAACTCAAAAAAATATTGAATTTATTGCTAAAACTATGCGTGATATATTATGAATACTCTAGGCGAGACAATTGGAGAACTTTGTAAGATTATCTTACCCATTCCTGAGGAGTCTTATCGTGGAAACCCTAATTCATCAATAGCAGTTTGTACGCTTTCAAGCATAGATTTACTCAAAAAGTTTGTAAATTCTGAAATTCTAAATCATATATCAATAGTAGGAAGACTACTTTCTGAAAATAAGGGAATTGATTCTATTATTAAACACGTAAATAAAAATCAAAAAATTATCACTATCATAGTTTGTGGAAAAGAAGTTTGGGGTCATAAAGCTGGTCATTCATTGTTTCAATTGCACAAAAATGGAGTTGATAAAAATACTAGAATAATTAATTCAACTAGTCCAGATCCACATCTTACTGTTCCTAAATCTGAGATAAACTATTTTCAAAATAACATAACTCTTGTAAATTTAATCAATGAAACTGATTTTGAAATAATTTTAGATAAAATTAGAATTTCCTAGTATCCATTTCTCTGTCTTTCTCGATTAATTTCGTTTTTCTTTTTGTACTCATCTATAATATCATCAGGCGTTAGATTTAGCTCAAGTGATGCCTGAACAACAAAATGCCATATGTCAATTAATTCTTCTCTTGCTTCAGCTTTATTGAACTCAGTTGGTGTTTTCCACCATTTCCAGTTTGTTGTCCTTTGTAGCTCTACTGCTTCATGTATAATTGCAGTACACAAAGCAGATATTCTTCCTTCAGAATCTTTTGGGTATCTATCTAGATTCATCATGTCTGATAGACCTTTTTGAAGTTTGAATATTGTATTTAGTCGATCTTTTTCAGACATTTCTTGTGGCAATGATAAATAAATTTGAGAAATAATTAAACTTAAGTCTTTTTAGAATCGGATCATTTTTTCATACATCTTGAATCGTTTTGTAATATCACTCTTTTTGATCTTTAGTAATCCATCTAACCCATATCTCTCAACTGCAAAGGATCCTAAGACATTTCCATAAACTACTGCTTTTTTAATCTCAGATGTGCTAGTTGATTTTTTGCTTGCAAGATATCCTATCATTGCCCCCGCAAAGGAGTCCCCTGCACCTGTGGGATCCACAACATCCTCTAACGGAAAACCCAATGTTGGGAAAATTACATCATCATAAAACATCAAGGAACCATGTTCGCCTTTCTTAATGATTACATATTTTGCGCCCCAATGCATCATTTTTTTTGCACATTTTATTAAGTTGAATTCTTTTGTAAGGAGTTTAGCTTCATCATCATTTATTACAACTGCATCCACAGCTTTTATCATCTTAATCACTGCTTCTCGTTTGGTAGAAATCCAAAAATCTATAGTATCACACATAGAAAATTTTACCTTATCGAATTCTTTGATTAGTAAAGTATTTTGTTCAGGATCATTGTTTGCAAGATATACAAATTGAGATTTTCTATAAGCTTCGGGAACAGTTGGTTTAAAGTCAGCTAGTACATTTAATTCAGTTTTTAAAGTAGATCTAGTACTTAGTGTATTGTCATAACTACCATCGTAACGAAATGTTTTACCCTCTTTGATAGTCAATCCTTGTAAATCAAGATATTTGGATAAAATATTATGATACTGTTTTGGAAAATCTTTTCCAACTACTGCAATTAATCCAGTATTTACAAAATTGCTTGCAGAAATTGCTGCAAAAGTTGCTGCTCCTCCTAAAATATTCTTTAATATTTTTTTTGGCGTTCTAATTGTATCTAATGCAGTAGAACCAAAAACAGTAAGCATTTGAGAAGAAATTAATTTTGATGTATAAATTCTCTTGCTTGTTCTTCTGTTGGATAGTAAACAAATGGAACATCAATAGATGTAAAGAATAGATCATATTTTGTAACTCCAGAAATTTTTATAGATTGAGATTTTTCATCAACGTTGAATCTGTATGAAAAGTACCTTTGACATAACTATTACCTAATGGTTGTAATGTGAATGGTTCTAATTGACCTGCGCCAATCACTTCATTATTAGCAATAATAAAGAATTCAGTATCGCCTGCAGTTAGTATTAACAATGAAGGATTTTCAAATTGTAATTCAATATTATAGTTTGAACCTTTTTCATTCTCATTCAATAATTCACTCTGAGTAATACTTACTCCTATTTGTGATGCAGATGCATACTGTGAATATCCAAAAATACTCATGCCTAGCACGAAAAGTACAATTAGACCAGCTTTTTTGGGTGACCTTATAATTAATTTTTTAAAAACCACATTTTAACTCAAAAGGAAAAAAATTCCCATAAATTGTGTAAAAGTTTTGATCTAATCTTAAAGCTCCTTAGAGCTAACCAAATAAATCAAAACTTGATGATTATTTCTTATTGGCTAGAATTAAACTCAAAATTGGAGAAAATGAGATCGAGGTTGACTCTAGAGATTTTTACATTGATAATCAAACGTTAGGTGAAATCATAGATAGTATTTCACATCATTTACCAGAAAATCATGCAAAAATTGTGTATGAAACTGAATCTATCCAAAAATCAACTCAAGTGGAACATCTAACTCAATCTGGTTTAGAATACTTGGATGATGCTGAAGTATATGAGCCAGAATTTAGTGAACCAAAATATATTACTCCTCATGAAATTAAATCAAAATTACGAATTTTAGAAACAAGTAGGTTCTTTGATTCTCCAAGAACAGTCACTGAAACTGTTCAACAACTCAGGGAATATGGTTGGTCTTCAAGTTCATTAGATGTATCAAAAGCTTTAGCAAAAATGGCATCAAACAAAGAACTTATGAAAAACTCTCATGAGAATCGAGCTCATTATTTTGTTCGAGAATCATTAATATCTAACTAGAAGAATAATTACACTTTTCACAAATAGAAAAAGTTTCTCCTGCTAAATGATTAAAATGTGTATTACACTGGTTGCACGTATGATGCATATCAAAATATCCATCTTTCTCGACCTCTCCAATTCTATTTGATTCAAGATCTGTACTTTTACATTTTATACAATGACAACCACATTCAACTTTCATGATTTTTTCTGATAATGTATGTATAGTTGCAATCCCTATACAAATCATTGGAAAAGAAAAGGGACATACCATTAGAAATTGATGATCACTTCAAGCTTTATGGAAAGGAACCATGGGAAGTAAATTATGGTGAAAAATGCCCAGTTTGTAATGTTAGAATTGATGAATATGGATTCTGTTCGTGTGGTTCTAGCGGAGATTAAATTTTTTCATTAGTGGCACAACAAGAATCATCAAAAATCCTATTGCCAATGGAGCAATTATTGGAAATTCTGGAATTACTGTAGTTCCTATAATTGTAATTTCTCCTGAAGTTTCAGGTCTCATACTAAGCCAAACATGAGTTCCATTATTGTTGAATTCATGATATAATATTCTTTCTTCATCAAGAAGTATTGTATATGGTTTCAATAACAATTCTAATGGAACAACAGTAGTGACAAACTGATTGTTGCCATTTATTTCAAAACTAATATTTTTATTAAGCCAATCAAAACCAAAATTTTCTATTCCTGCAAAAGTTCTAATCTCTACAAGAAATTCTTCATCTTCCCAATTTACTTGTTTGATATTATTAGGTTCATTAATTAAATATTCTAAAACCATTTGACATCCATGACATACTATTCCCTTTTTTTCAC
>ENA-ORDI01001306-ORDI01001306.1-marine-metagenome-genome-assembly--contig:-NODE-1306-length-13901-cov-2.558304_pt1 | contig 13901 bp, 7 predicted proteins | sample MGYA00248628_ERZ508525 | MGnify/ENA primary metagenome ERZ508525 (study PRJEB26195, sample SAMN05422138) | marine metagenome | isolation source: East of Porto Seguro, South Atlantic Ocean | place...
CTCCTACGAGGCTTGGTGGTGGGCAGCACTCGAAGGTGAGCGCCCACTAGCCTTCTCCATCACCGACAGTCTACCCGCGACTGAGGACTGGCGCGTGGGTGATGCGAACGGACAGGATCCTCTGGGCAATGGCGTGAGGTTGTTCCACAGCACCGAATGGCGCAGCACGTCAGGCCCTCCTCCGTCAACGGGTAACCCGTACACCGGCAAGGTCGAGGTTCCGGTACCTCTCGACGCCGTTCCGCAGAACGGATGGATCCATCTCTCCGCGCTGGGTCTGAACCAGACGAACAACGTGACAGTAAGCGTTGGTCGAGCGCAACTTGCCTCGGTCGACAACGATGACACCGCCTATGACATCGCTCTTGACGCGGCGGCGCTGGCCGTCGCCTGGCCGACCTCTGGCAGCAGTGATGCCTCGGGGATGGAATGGGGATGGTTGGAATTGAACTGGACCTCCGTGGCTCCCAGCCCTGTGTTCAGCCACCTCAGCCTGCCGTGGAACTTGACCCACCGGGTCGGTGGCGGTGGTGAGTTCGTGACGGGCATCGAGGCGATGGTGCAGGCTGAATGCACTGAGTGGTACCTGGTGCAGGGCTGCCGGCATGACTTCCCGGTGATGGCCACCGGCATCAGTTCGGATCTCGATCTAGCCATCCACATCTCCAATCTCGCTGTGACCTCCATCGACGACATGCCACCTCGTCTGGATGACGTGAAGATGGAAGTGGATGGAGTCGAGACCACCGAGGCCCGCCACGGTGACATGCTGATCTTCTTGGTGACCGATCAGATCGGCGAGCAGAACCTCACCATCCTCTGTCTGCTTGAACTGAGTGGTCAGAACAGCACCGCGGCTCCCGACCAGATGCAATGGAGTGCACAGCGCCAAGCGTACCTGTTGTCGTATGATTCAGCGTCGTACGCCAGCCCTGGAATCGAGACCCTGCTCGATTTCTCATGTGACATGCAGGATGATGCTGGTAATTCCGCCAATCCTTCTCCCTCGTTACAGGTCAGCATCCTGCCCGGCCCCCCTCTGGTCTCGGACTTTTTCTTGAGCAGCAGCAGCGGGCCGTTCTCAGGTGGCATGCTGACCGGCACCTGGCGCCATGACGAGCCGATCACCTTCACAGTAGAGGAGCTGACCGACCGCGCCGGTCTCGATGCCTCGGTGGAGTTGACTCGACGTGAAGGCGGTCTGGTGACCACGATTCCGCTCGCTTGGGATGACTTCACAGTGAGTTACACGGGCGTCTGGTCAACCGATCGCTACGACTTCGGGGTGTGGGACGCGGAGGTCAAGCTCGTCGATGTCCAACTCTCGGACATGGACGAAGATGGCGCGCGACCCAGCACCGATGCGACCATCACCATCGTCGACCGACTCGCCCCGAGTCTGGTCGCTGTCTCCTTCGATTGGTCACCGACCAACCCCTATGTCTGGCGCACCACCATCGAATGGTCCGCTGAGACTGATGAGAGCATCGCTGCGGCGGTGGATGTCTCCACCGATGAGGGGGAACACGTCGACCGACTGCTGATCTACAGCACCTCGGATACCACCGGTTACGCCGACTGGGACACGACTGATGCTGAGCCGGGAAGTTACCATCTGGACGTGTCGCTTGAGGACAGTGCAGGCAACCCCGCTCCCGACTGGCTCCCTGGTCCTGACGGTGAGTTGGTGATCGTTCCGCCAAGGGAACTCACGCTGGAGGTTCTGGAACCTACTAACGGGACAGAATTCGTGTTCGGTGACACGGTCGCCTACCGGATCGCCATCTCCTGCAACGACGGCTGTGCCATGTCCCTGCTAGAAGAGAGCCTGGCAGGATTGTCCAACGGCACGATTGAGTTCAATCGGACGCTGACGGATATCGGGGACATCAGCTTCTTCTTCACGTTGAGTTCGGGTGACCTGAGCATAACCGAGATGAGCCACATCACGGTGATCGCACCCCCCGACCCCCTGTTCTCTCTCCCCAGTTGTGTCGATGGCTCCGTGGATGACCCGGAGATGGCCCTCGCCGGACATCGTGAGTTCGACTGCAACGTGAACAACATGGGTGAGGTGTCCGCAACGGTCAGGTTCAGGGTCACAGACGGCCATCCGAAGTTCACCTGCATGCCGACCACCCCCCAGACCGTACTCGTCGGCAACTCACTCGACGTGACCTGCCGCACCCAGGGCGATGTCGAACAGGTCACCGAAATCAGCACCACAGCGGTCTTCGAGTGGCAGGACCATCTCGGCAACTGGTATCGAATTGGTTCGGAACAGCCGTTCAGCGCTTCCCTGAAACCATCCAGCGGAGGAGCCCAGGGGGACGTCGATTCCGCGCAGGGGGAGGGGTTGTCCACACTGACGATCGCAGGTGCTCTGGTCGGGCTGCTGGCGCTGTTCGGCATCGGTATTGCAACGGTCCTGCTCGTGCGAAGGCAGCGCCGCGACGACGATGATCAGGACACCGTTTCAGACCATCTCGGTTACGGGGAGGTTCAGGCGATTCACACCGACGACGTGACTGCTGGCGGTGAGCCCGATCCGGTCGCGGAGCCTACAGGTCCGGATTGGGTCGCTTCCTACGAAGAGCTGCCTGCGGGCGGCCGCTACGAGGAGGTGCCTGAGGGCATGTGGTACATCGACGCGGACGAGAACTGGTGGTGGTGCGAGCACGGTGGCAGTTGGCGCAGAACCTAGTTTCCACCGCTCTGGACGACTCAACAGGGAGCCGTAATCGGTATCAAGGGGGGCGTATCGCTGGGCCTCATGGCCCAGCGTATGCGAGGCAATGCATTCATTCTCGCTGCTCTGATGTTGTTCAGCACGATTGCCATCTACTTCGTGCAACCATTTGATGCACCCCTGACTCCAACTTTGGTAGATGAAGACCTGTCCATGAATTCTGGTCAGCAGGGATTAGATGTTCTCTTCATGGGGAATTCCTACACTCAGAGCAACAACCTCGATGGATTGGTTGAGAGCGCCCTGCAGCAGAACAGTCCAAGCGCAAATGCGGACAAACTCGCGGCTGGTGGACTCAGAATCGACCAACATGCAACCCGTGCTCAGACTGCTGGTCATCAGTGGAACACCACCCTGAACAACGGGAACTGGGATTGGGTCATCCTTCAGGACCAGAGTCAGGTACCGAGTTTTCCTCCCACTTCAAGCCAGTACTGGCAGGACAGCAAGAACGGTGCTATCATCCTCGATGGCATGATTGAGGATCAAGGTGCTGAAACGGTATTCCTGATGACATGGGGAAGACGCGACGGAGATTCACAGAATCAGTGGCGCAGCCCAGACTACCTGACGATGCAGGCTCATCTGGATTCGGGGTACCGACTCTACGCGGAGAATGTATCGACACCTGAACGTCCCGCTTGGATAGCTCCCGCCGGCCTCGCATTCAAGCACATCTACGACGGAATTGTCGCTCAAGGTGGCACTCCGGAGGATTCCGGAACGCTGTTCCACGACCTCTACACATCCGATGGAAGCCATCCTTCACTCTCAGGAAGTTACCTTGCAACCTGTGTTGTCTACGCTACACTCACTGGCGATGACCCTGTTGGACTGATTGGCCCTGGTGGGTTGGATGCCACCAGAACACTGGAGTTGCAGCAAGCAGCAGCGATGACGGTGTTCAGCAATACCCCCAATATGTTCTACCCTTGGATGCGGAATACGAATTCAGTGACCACTTTTGGCAACGGTAACGGCTCAGTCATTCTCCACCCCGCCCTTGACGAATCGACAACGCTGCCGCATCGCCCCGGTTCCCGCGCTGATTCAGCCGAACTCGACCTGACCGCTGGAGCCTACCAGAAGTGGAACAACGGCTCGAACTCGATGCTGATGTTCACTCAGGGGTCGACCTTCAACGGTACGACCATCGATGCCTTCGGTCAACTGCGTTTGAACATCACCGGCGGCAACTTGGTCCCCGGTTCTGGCATTGTCAACCGCAACATCGTCCAAGCAGTGCAGATGGCTGGCAACTACTCCTACGATACGCTCCGTATCGGCTGCCAGGGTCAGACCTGTGGCTCGATCAGAACCACCGGACCGCTGCGCATCATCGCCAACACGATCGTCATCGAGCAAGGAGCCTCGATCAACGCCGACGAGGTCGTTTGGGGGGGATACGGCGAAGGTGGTCCGAGCATCCAGGCGGCCAACGTCAGCAGCGATGGCGCCGGCGGTGGCGGTCATGGCGATACCGGAGGGGATGGAGGCGGCCCGATGGGTGGTTCTGGGGGGCGGCTCTACGGCAACGGCTCCGAGCCCGGATCGAGCGGTGGCAACGTCTCCTCCACCTTCAACAATCAGACCAGCGTCGATGCTCGAGGAGGATTGGGTGGCGGAGTCATCGAGTTGTTCGCTCGCACCATCATCATCAATGGAACCGTCACCGCTGACGGCAGTCAAGGGGATGACGGACAGCGACCGTCGACGGGCACCGGACCCGGGGGAAGCGGCGCGGGAGGCGGCAGCGGCGGCTCGATCGTGGTGATGGCGAACACGGTCGACATCGGGTTCAACGGATTGATCTCAGCCGACGGTGGCGACGGTGGCGACGGAGCCAACGGCGCACAGGTCGGCCCGGGAACGGGAGCACACGACGGCGGTGACGGCGGCGGCGGAGGCTTCCAGCATCAGATATCCGATGGTCAGGACAAGGCCCTGGTCGTCGATGACGATGCCGTTGCCGGAGCGCATGGTGCCCAAATGCTCCACCGTCCGGGCGTCCTCGGGGACCATGGCGCTTATCCCGACAACGGCTTGGATGATGTCCTGGCTGGTCGCATATTCGGCCGCGCGAACGTTCGCCGCCTCCCAGGCCACGGCCGCCAGCATGATCCCCAGGGCGATGACGGCCATCGGAGCAAGGCGCCATAAGGGCCTTGCGGCAAGGCTGTTCAGGATAGGCGAAATCATCGACAGGCCCTCCCCTTCCTCTCCAATGCCAACGCCGTCATCTTATCATAATGCTCCCGGCGGCGGAAAACCCGCCAAACAGCATCTAAAAAGCCCCCGCCCCCGTGCCATCTCCCGTGATATATAGAACCCATGTCCGATCTCCCCGAACTGACCGGCCCCCAGGGACCGGCGCCTTCTCCCGCCGCCGGCGAAGGGGGGCCCTGGCACCTGAAGGACCTCAATGATTCACAATTGCAGGCGGTCGAGGCCCTCGACGGTCCGGTGCTGGTGCTGGCCGGCGCCGGCACCGGCAAGACGCGGGGGCTGACGACGCGCCTGGCGCACGTTTTGGTTCAGGGCCGGGCCAACCCTATGGAAGTGCTGGCCGTGACCTTCACCAACAAGGCGGCCCGGGAAATGAAGGAACGGGTGGCGGCGCTCCTCGACCGGCCGGTCGAGGGCTGGTGGGTCGGCACCTTTCACGCCCTCGGCGCGCGCATCCTGCGTTCCCACGCCGAAGCCTGCGGGCTGAAATCCAACTTCACCATCCTCGACGCCGACGACCAGGTGCGGCTGATTAAGCAGCTCCTGGAATCCCATGACATCGACGAGAAAAAATGGCCGCCCCGGGTGCTGTCGGGCATCATCCAGCGCTGGAAGGACCGGGGCCTAATCCCCGACAAGGTCCCGGAAGACGAAGCAGGCATCGTCGCTGGCGGCGCCGCGATCACCCTTTACGGCGAATACCAGGAAAGGCTAAAGCGTCTCAACGCCGCCGATTTCGGCGACCTGCTGCTACATTGCCTGACCGTTTTCCAGGACCAGCCCGAAATCCTAAAGAAATACCAGAACCAGTTCCGTTATCTGCTGGTCGATGAATACCAGGACACCAACGTCGCCCAATACCTGTGGCTGCGGCTGTTGGCCCAGGCGCACAAGAACATCTGCTGCGTCGGCGACGACGATCAGTCGATCTATTCGTGGCGCGGTGCCGAGGTCGAAAACATCCTCCGCTTCGAGAAGGATTTCCCCGGCGCCAAGGTGGTGCGGCTGGAACGCAATTACCGCTCGACGCCGCATATCCTGGCCGCCGCGTCGGCGTTGATCGACCACAACGAAGGCCGCCTCGGCAAGACCCTGTGGACGAAGCTCGACGAGGGCGAAAAGGTGCGGGTGGTGGGCGTTTGGGACGGCGAAGAGGAAGCCCGCGCCACGGCCGACGAAATCGAGGCCCTGCAGGCCAAGAAACAGCCCTTGAACGGGATCGCGGTGCTGGTCCGGGCCGGGTTCCAGACCCGCGAGTTCGAGGAACGCCTGATTACGCTGGGCGTTCCCTACCGGGTCATCGGCGGGCCGCGGTTTTACGAGCGCCAGGAAATCCGCGACGCCATCGCCTATTTGCGCGTCGTCGCCCAGCCCGACGACGACCTGGCGTTCGAACGCATCGTCAACCTGCCGAAACGGGGGCTCGGCCCGGCGACCCTGCAGACCCTTCACCGTCTCGGACGGGCCGAGGGGATTTCGCTGACGGCCGCCGCCTCGCGGCTGATCGAGACGGACGAAATCAAGCCCAAGGCGCGCCACACCCTGGCCGGCCTTCTGGAGGATTTTACCGGCTGGCGCGGAAAGGTGGAGACTATGCCCCTCCCCGACCTGGCGGCCATGATCCTGGACCAATCCGGCACCATCGCCATGTGGCGCTCCTCGAAGGCATTAGACGCGCCGGGGCGGCTCGACAACCTCAAGGAAATGATCTTCGCGCTGGAGGATTTCGACAACCTGACCGGCTTCCTGGAGCACGTCAGCCTGGTCATGGAAAATGACGATCCCGCCATCGACGACAAGGTCAACCTGATGACCCTTCACGGCGCCAAGGGCCTGGAATTCGATACCGTGTTCCTGGCCGGGTGGGAGGAAGGGCTGTTTCCCCATCCCCGGACCCTGGACGACAGCGGCGTCGCCGGGCTGGAAGAGGAACGCCGTCTGGCCTATGTCGGCCTGACCCGGGCGCGTCTCAAAGCCGTCGTGTCGTTCGCCGCCAACCGCCGCATCCACGGCCAGTGGCAGAGCTCGCTACCGTCGCGTTTCATCGACGAGCTGCCTGAAGACCACATCGACTTCCGCTCAGCGGCCGGCCTTTACGGCGGCAGCCGGCAGGGGTCACGGGGCGGGCTCGGCGAAGGCGTTGCGGTTTTCGGCGGCCAATCCGGGCCCCCGAAACGCCGCCAGCCGGGCGAAACCATCGTTGAGGCGCGGTTCGAGGCCAAGTTCATTGACGGCGCCGAGGGGGCGTTTCAAATAGGCGATCGCGTCTTCCATCAAAAATTCGGCTATGGCCGGATCGTTTCCGTCGATGGCGGCAAGCTGGAAATCGCCTTCGACAAAGCCGGCGGCAAAAAGGTCATGGCGAGCTTCGTCGAGGCCGTTTGACCCCATGCCCACGGCCACCTTCCTCTGGCGGATAGAGTTGCGGGTTCCTGCACAAGCCATCCCCCACTTCGAGGAAGCGCTGCGGCCCGATTGCATATCTGTTTCGGCCTTCGTCGAAGGCTCAACCGACGACCCGGACGCGGACTGGCGGGTCGAAGGGCTCACCGGCGCCGAACCCGATGCCCGCGCCGTGGCGCTTCGTCTAGCCAAGGCGGCCCGGGCATTCGGCATCGAGACCCCGAAAGCCAGAATCCACCTGGTGCCGCCCCGGGACTGGGCGGCCGAAAACATGGCCGATTTTCCGCCGCTCCGGGTCGGCCGCTATTTCATTCATGGGTCGCACTTCGAGGGCCGACCGCCGGCGGGCCGGGTCGCAATCCAGCTCGATGCCGGTGCCGCCTTCGGGTCCGGTGAACACGCCTCCACCGCTGCCTGCCTGATGGACTTGGACGGGTTGGCCAAGAAACGCCGGTTCCTGAAACCGCTGGATTTGGGATGCGGGTCGGGGATTCTGGCCCTGGCCATAGCCAAGACCTGGCGCGTCCGCGTGCTGGCCAGCGACATCGACCCCATTGCCGTCGACGTCACCACCCGCAACGCACGCGTCAACGGTATCGGAAAACTCATTCGAACCGCCTGCGGGCCCGGCTACCGTTCCACGGGGCTGGCCCGTGGCGCCCCTTACGACCTGATCGCCGCCAATATCCTGGCCCGGCCGTTGGTCCATATGGCCGACGACCTGAAACGGCATCTGGCGCCCGGCGGCGTCGCCATTGTGTCGGGACTGCTGGAAAGGGACGGCCGCTGGGTAATCGCCGCGCACCGGCATTTCGGGCTGAAACTTATCGACACCATCACTGTCGACGGCTGGCAGACCCTCCTCATGGCGCGTTAGAGCACTATCCGGTAAGTTGGAACCATGGCGAATTCAGGCAGCAGGAGAGAACGCCGCCAGCAGAAGAAGCTGGCGAAGAAATCCGGCGGCGGTCAGGCGGCGGACATTGGCGCCGTCCTCGAGGGCGCCCTCGCCGACCAGCAGGCCGGGCGGCTGGACGAAGCCGAACAAGCCTACCGCCAGGCCCTTTCCCAAGACCCCAAGGCCTTCGTCGCCCACGTCAACCTGGGCGTGGTGCTGCACGACCAGGGGCGCCTTGAGGACGCGGCGGAGTCCTTCGACAACGCGCTGGCCATCAACCCGGACGTCGCCGAGGTCCATTACGGCCTCGGCCTGGTTCTGCAGGACAGGGACGAAACGGCGGATGCCGAGGCCGCTTTGCGGCGCGCCGTCGAGATCAACCCCGATTACGCCGAGGCCCTGAACGGACTCGCCATCGCGCTCGAGAAACAAGGCCACCGGGAGCAAGCCGCGGCCACGTTCGAACGCGCGCTAACCGCCGATCCCGGCTTCGCCGAGGCGCATAACAACCTCGGCAACCTGCAGCACCGCCACGGCAACCTGGAAGAGGCCTTGGCCGCCTTTCGCCGCGCCATCGAGATCAACCCCGAATACGCCGAGGCGCACCGCAACCTGTCGCACGTGTTGTTGCTGGCCGGGCGCCTGGACGAGGGCTGGAAGGAATTCCGGTGGCGGTGGCGGTGCCGGGACTTCCCGTCGGCAACCCGCCCGTTCCCACAGCCGCCGTGGACCGGCAAGCCGGTGGACGGCAAGACGGTTCTGGTGTGGGGCGAACAAGGGGTCGGCGACGAGGTCCATTTCGCCGCCATGGTGCCGGACCTGATCGACGCCGGGGCCAAGGTCGTCTTGGAATGCGAACACCGGCTGGCGCCTTTGTTCGGGCGCTCGGCGTGCCGACGTGGGTGCTGCTCAACACGTTGCCGCTCTGCGTCTGGATGGCCGAGGGCGAGGACAGCCCCTGGTATCCGTCGCTGCGGCTGATCCGCCAATCTGAAGCCGGCGAGTGGGCGGACGTCATCGGGCGGGTGGTGGTGGCGCTTGAGGATTTTAGGCGCTAGCCGTCTTATTTTTTCTGGTCGCAGCGGAGCATGGCGTCCTTTTCGGCGAACCATTCGGCGGCGTAGTCGGTGTCCTTGTAATCGTCGAAATAAGGCCCGCCGATGGTGTAGTGCAGGTTCGACACCTCGCCCGCCGGCACCGTCTCGTCATAGCCGACCAGGTGGTTCCAGCGGTGCGGGATGTCGCCGATCAGATGGTCGCCGTCGAGCCACTGGTACCGGTGCAGCTCCAGCCCCGTCGCCGTATTGACGAAGTCCGGCGTCAACGCCTTGCACTTCTCGTTGTTGAACAGCATGACGCTGGACCAGTTCTTCTTCTCGTACTTGCTCTGCGGCTGGCCCAGGAACTTGGTCGTCTCCTTGGGCACGTGGTCGTGTTTGACCACCTGGACGGCGAAATTGTCGTCGCGCAGCTTCCACAGGTCCGCCATGTCGTCAAGCACCAGCATGTCGCAGTCCATGAACAGTGCCCAGCCCTGATAATCGCACAGGTGCGGCACCAGGAAGCGCGAAAACGAGAACTCCGTCGATTGCAAATTGTGGCGCTCGCGGGTCATCAGGCCCGACAATTGCGTCAGCATCAGCGGCGTGATCGACACCGGCTCGGAGCACCGCGCCTGAATGGAATGAGAAAGGACGTGATAGGAAACGGTCTCGACCGTATCGAAACCTATGAACACCCGGATCATGACGGGGAAACTCCTTTTTATTATCGGCGGCCGGAGGATGGTGGGCACGGCTGGGATTGAACCAGCGACCCCTCCCGTGTGAAGGGAGTGCTCTCCCGCTGAGCTACGCGCCCCCTGGGCCTTGGCGGATTTCGCCCATATAAGAAGTGCCGACGGCCGCTCTGTCAAGAATCCGGCCAAGGGAATTTTCTCGGGGTTTCCCTTGGCGTTTCCGGGGCTTGCAAGAAACCGAAACAAACTTTGACTTGGCCGTTACCTGAGCATGTGGCAAGTTCCGGACGCTGTCGCCGGAAACCGTCATTCGAACGACCGTCATACCATGACCAAAACGAAAACCGCCGCCGTCATCCTTTCCGCGGGCCTGGGGACGCGGATGAAATCCGCGACTCCGAAGGTCCTGCATCCGCTGGCTGGGCGGCCGATGCTGCTCCACCTGCTGGAGACGCTGGCACCCCTGGGCCTGGAGTCCCTGGTCGTCGTCGTCGGCGACGGCATGGACGATGTCGCCGAGACCGCCAAACCGCACCCCATCGCGGTGCAGAAACCGGCGCTGGGCACCGGCCATGCGGTCCTGGCGGCGCGCCAAACACTTGCCGATTCTGGGGGCGATTTTGGGGGCGACGTGCTGGTGCTGTTCGGCGCCGATCCACTGATCACCTGCGAAACCACCACCCGCCTGCTGGCGGTCAGGCGCCAGAGCCCGGAACCGGCGGTGGTGGTGCTGGGCTTCGAGGCCACCGACCCCGGCGATTACGGGCGGCTGATCCTGGCCGGTGATGGGTCCTTGCAGGCCATCGTCGAAGCCAGGGACGCGACGCCTGAGCAGCGCGCCATCACCCTATGCAATTCCGGCGTCATGGCCATCGACGCCAAGCATCTTTGGCGGTTGCTGGACCGGGTCGGCAACGACAACGCCAAGGGCGAATACTATTTGACCGATATCATCGCCCTGGCCCGCGAGGACAGCTTGCACTGCGCCGTCGTCGAAGGCGACGAGGCGGAGCTTTTGGGCATCGATTCCCGGGCCGACCTGGCCTGCGCCGAGGCCACCGTGCAGGCCCGTCTGCGCCAGGCGGCCATGGACGGCGGCGCGACGCTGCTCGACCCCGATAGCGTCACCTTTTGTTTCGACACCCACCTCGGCCGGGATGTCACCATCGGCCCCAATGTCCATTTCGGCCCCGGCGTCAGCGTCGGTGATGGCGTCGAAATCCTCCCCTTCTGCCATATCGAGGGGGCGGAAATCGCGCCGGGGGCCCGCATCGGGCCGTTCGCGCGCCTGCGTCCCGGTGCCGATATTGCCGAGGACGTCCACATCGGCAACTTCGTCGAGATCAAGAACGCCGCCATCGAGGCCGGCGCCAAGGTCAATCACCTGACCTATGTCGGCGACGCCCGGGTGGGAACCAAGGCCAACGTCGGCGCCGGCACCATCACGTGCAATTACGACGGCTTCGAAAAACACCATACGGACATCGGCGCCGGCGCCTTCATCGGCTCCAACGTCGCCCTGGTGGCGCCGGTCAAGGTCGGCCCAGGGGCCATCGTCGGCGCCGGCAGCGTCATCACCAAGGACGTCGATGCCGACGCCATCGCCATCACCCGGGCGCCGCAAAAGGAAACCAAGGGCGGGGCCAAGCGGGTCAAGGGCCGCCAGTCGGCCAAGGCCCGGAAGGGCAAAAAGAAGGGCGGGAAATAAGGCGCCCATGTGCGGCATCATCGGCATCATCGGCAAGGACCCCGTCGCGGGTCCGTTGCTCGACGCGCTGAAAAGGCTCGAATACCGGGGCTACGATTCGGCCGGTATCGCGACCCTGATCAATGGTGGCATCGAGCGGCGGCGCGCCGAAGGGAAGCTGGAAAACCTGGTGAGTCGGATCCAATCGGAACCGATCGCCGGCACCACCGGCATCGGCCATACCCGGTGGGCCACCCATGGCGTGCCCAACGAAAAGAACGCCCACCCCCACGCGACAAAAAGCGTCGCCGTGGTCCACAACGGCATCATCGAGAACTTCCAGGTCTTGCGCGACGAGCTGGCTGCCGTCGGGCACGTCCTGGCATCGGATACGGATACCGAGGTGGTCGTGCACCTGATCACGCTGGGCCTTGAGAGGGGAGATACCCCGGCCGAAGCGACGAAGGCGGCGCTCGCCCGCCTCGAAGGGGCGTTTGCCTTGGGCATCGTCTTTGCCGGCGAGGACGACCTGATGATCGCCGCGCGCCAGGGCAGCCCGCTGGCCATCGGAATCGGCGACGGCGAGATGTACCTGGGCTCCGACGCGATTGCCTTGGCCCCGTTGACATCCAGGATCATGTATCTGGAAGACGGCGACTGGGCGGTGATCAACGCCGAGAGCGTTACCGTCTACGGCGAGGACGGCCGTAAAGCCGCCCGCGAGGTCAGGGAAACGAAGCTTTCCGGCGACATCATCGGCAAGGGCGGGTATGAGCACTTCATGCTCAAGGAAATCTACGAACAGCCCCAGGTGATCGGCGATACGCTTCATTCCTTCGTCAATCCGGCGCAACGTTCGATCACGCTCCCCGACTTTTCCTTCGACCCGGCGGAGGCGACGAAATTCACCCTGATTGCCTGCGGCACCTCCTATTACGCCTGCCAGGTGGCAAAATACTGGTTAGAGACCCTGGCCCGGGTTCCGGTGGAGGCCGACATCGCGTCCGAGTTCCGCTACCGCGGCGCCGCCATGCCGGAAGGGGGCTTGGCGGTGTTCGTCTCGCAATCCGGCGAGACGGCCGATACCCTGGCGGCGCTCCGCTACGCCAAGGACCAGGGACAAAAAATCCTGTCCGTGGTCAACGTGCCGGAAAGCACCATCGCCCGGGAATCCGACGCGGTGCTGCATACCAACGCCGGGCCGGAAGTCGGCGTCGCCTCGACCAAGGCCTTCACCACCCAGTTGACGGTGTTGGGCTGTCTGGCCATCCGGGTCGCTAAGGCCCGGGGCGCCATCGACGCCGAAACCGAGGCCCGCCTCGTCGACGCCTTGACCGAGGTGCCGGCGCGCGCGGCGGAAGTATTGAACCATGACGAACGGCTGCGCGAATTGGCCGAGGAAATCGCTAAAGCCCGGGACGTGCTCTACCTCGGGCGCGGCACCAGCTATCCCATCGCCCTGGAAGGGGCGTTGAAGCTCAAGGAAATCTCCTACATTCACGCCGAAGGCTACGCGGCGGGGGAAATGAAGCATGGCCCCATCGCGCTCATCGACGACGGGGTGCCGGTGATCGTCATCGCGCCGACGGATGATCTGTTCGAAAAGACCGCATCCAATATTGCCGAGGTCATGGCCCGAAACGGACGGGTGATCTTCTTCTCCGACACGCGGGGCGAAAAGAGGCTGGCCGGGGAAACGGCGGTGACCATTGCCCTGCCCGAGGTCGATCCTTTCGTGACGCCGATTTTATATGCGATCCCGGTGCAACTTCTGGCCTACCATACCGCCGTCATCAAAGGCACGGACGTGGACCAGCCCCGGAACCTGGCGAAAAGCGTGACTGTGGAATAGTGGGGTTCGGTGGTGAGTCGTCCATCAAATCCAACACAGAAATCTTCTCCCTCCCGCCAGCACTGTTTCCGAAGGAATTCACTCTGAAGGCGTATCGTAGTATCTTCGGCAGTCCGATGAAAGTCCGGTTCTTTCTTAACAGCTATCTTGTAGCGGCGGTGGTCACACTACTCACATTGTTTGTAGCGATTTTGGCAGGGTACAGCTTCAGCCGACATTCTTTCAAGCTGAAGAAACCAAACCTTCTCGCATGTTTGGGCTAGCTTCGACAAGAATAGCCAGTCGTGTGTAGTATACATTCTTGAAAAATACAGGATTCTCATACGCTCTGAAAGGCGTGCAAGGAAA
>ENA-ORDI01001307-ORDI01001307.1-marine-metagenome-genome-assembly--contig:-NODE-1307-length-13892-cov-2.875498_pt1 | contig 13892 bp, 13 predicted proteins | sample MGYA00248628_ERZ508525 | MGnify/ENA primary metagenome ERZ508525 (study PRJEB26195, sample SAMN05422138) | marine metagenome | isolation source: East of Porto Seguro, South Atlantic Ocean | place...
CGCTCGCCCATGATCTGATCGACCGGCGTGAACTTGCGGCGCAGCCATTCGGTCGCTTCGGAGTGGACCGCGGAGAGCAGCTTTACGCCGCCCATCGCCATGATGAAGGACAGGACCGCCGCGCCGAGCGCGTCGAGGTTTGCGTATTGAACCCCCAGCAGCACGAAGAGCAGGCACCCGCCGGAGATGAGGAAGCTGACGAGCAGCTCGCGCCAGATCAGCGCGGTGCTTTCCCTCTTGCTGACCTGCACCGCCGCACGCGCGGCCCAGCCCGCAGCGAAGCCGAAGCCGATCGCGCCAGCCAGCACCCAGTCCACGGCAGCGATCGCCACGAGGAAGGGCGGGGTGTATTTCGCCGCGGCGGTCGGGGCGATCACAGCTGCGCTCCCACGGTTTCCTGCAGCGCAAACCAGACGGCCCACCACCAGATCACGCACGACAGCATCATCGGGCCGCGCCGCCGCGCGAAGCCGATTGCCGTGATCCACGCACAGCCGCCCCAGAACAGCCACGCGGTGGCCATTGCCTGGCGAAACAGCAGGCTATCCCGATCGAACCCGGCAATGCGCCCATCGCCCGCCCACGGGATGACCGCGCCGGCGATCAGGATGGCGAGCAGCGCCAACAGCAGACCCAGCCCGAGGAACCAGCGCACGGTGTCGCTGAGATAGGGCGTGGTGTGCGGGTCGAAGGTGTAGAGCCACTTGCCGACCGGCCAGACGGCCAGCAGCGCGCCCATCGCCGCCCACCAGCGCCACGTGTCGGCCAGCATGTCGACGTTGAGCCCGATCATAGCGCACCCAGGAAATCGAGAATTTCGAAGGGGAAGTGGAAGGCGTTTTTCCGAAGATCGACCGGAGTGGGATTAACGCGGGTCAGCTCGTGCAGGTTGTCGGCTCCGAGCAGGGGAACATTGCCGGTGATGCCGTACTCGGTCGGATTGTTCGGGTCGCCGAAGGCGTCCTGCATGTTCAGGAACGCGATCCGCTCCCGCGCGGCCAGCTCCGCCAAGGCGCGCTGGTAGGCGACCATCTTCACGATCTCACGCTTGGCGTTTTCGGGCGCGGCGACGATCATCCGATCCATGCCGGGGCAAGCCGCGGCGTAGCGCGCCATCATGGTTGCATTGGACTGCGCGAACAGCGCGGCGGTGCGCTGGTTCGCCTGATCGTTCGGGCCCGGTGCCCAGATCACGCCGTCGAAATCCATGGCAGCGATCTGGTTTTGCCAGTTCGTGCCTTCCGCCACATCGGACCACTGCGCCGCCTGGGTGCCGGTGCCTGCCGTCTTGCTGATCAGCACACCGGGCTCGGCGGATCGCAAGAACAGCCCTTGCGGACGACAATTGCCCGCAACCCGCTCCATTTCCCACAGCCAGGCATCTCCGCCCGGCAGGTTTTCCAGTAGTATGCTCTGGCCACCCGCACCCTGCAGATCAAGGACCACCCAAGGCCCGCCGTTCCAGCGATACCGAACCACGCCGTCGGCGGTCCCTTCCCAGAACAGCCGCGCGCTTTCGAGAACTGGTAGAGCCGGCCCGGTGACGGTGATTTTCGCGCCGTCTTCCGAAGTGTCTGCCCGCCCGATGTCGGGCGAGGGTGAGGTGTAATAGTTGGTGGAGTCCGCTTCGCCCCAATCGCCCTCGCGGGTGACCGGGTAGAGGCCGGGGCGGACATTGCCGTTCACAGGCTCGTTGCCGAGCTTGGCGAAGCCGATCCATCCAGCACCGGCGTCGCCATATTTGTGGGCGAGGTATTCGGCGAAGAAGCCCGACCAACGATGGGTTTCGAAGGTCCGGCTGTCGTGACCGAGCGCGAAATGGAATTGGACCGGGTAGCCAAGAGCACGCTGCGCCTTGAACATGCGCCACTTGCGCATCCATCGCTCGCCGAAGCTGTCTCCGCCCACGATCAAATAGGGCGCGATCTTTTCGTCGAAGCCTGCGTAATCCGTTTCCGCGACACCCGGTTCGAATTGAGCCTGGTGCCATTCGAAATTGAAAGTGCGGGCGCAGCCGCGGTGATAGCGCGCATGCGCGGGTGCGGTCAGGGTGTCCGGATCGGCGGGCGAATAGCCCGAAATGTAATTCCTCGCGCCGTCGAACCACGCACCGTAGAGGAAGAACTTGCGAGTGTATTGCTCGCCACCCTCGACCGGCATGAACCCGCTCGAGTGGTACTGGTCGTTCTCGTAGAGCGCGCCGGTCGCTTCGTTGACAGCGTGGCCGATCACCACGTCTTGAGCTGCCGGGTCGAAGAGATTGCGCGACTTTACCACGAAGCCGGTCTGATCGATCCGCGGTTTCGCTGGCGCGAGATGATCGCTGTTCAGGCGCAGCCATTCGTCGATGTCGGCAAGGCGGGCTGCACCGGACGTTGGTTGCGGACGAATGCGAGTTGGCGAGAGAAACACCCCGGCGACTTCGAATGCGCCGCCGCCCGTAACGAAGGCGAGAGCCACGTTGGCCCCTTCGGTGTATTCGAAGCGCAGGGTAACGATGTGCAGACCGGCCTCGGCAAGGATGTCCCCAGTGCCACCGCCAAGATTTTCGCCATCCGGGTTGGCGCGCGGGTAGAACGAGCATTGGCCACCAGGCTCGGCGAACCAGACGAGGAAGTCCGCGGTAACGGTCTGGCCATCTTGCAGACCAAGGCGGCTGATGTCGTGCAAGCGACGGTACTGCGTCCCGGATGGGATGGTCGCGACCGGGGTCGTTACCGGGATATTCTGCGACTGGGTGGTGAAGGTGGGCGTAACGAGCGGCCAGTGGCTGAAACCCCCGAAACGGGGAAAGTCTGCGATCACCTCGTGGGTGCTGTCGAACAGCAGGTTTGCGCCGGCGGTCTGACCGTTGATACCGGCAGCCAGCGCCTCAAGCGGCGCGCGATACAGCCCGCCGTCCTTCAATACCGGGGTGAACTCGGTGCCTTCGATGTCCTCGGGCGAGAGGGGCGGTAGCAGGCTGACGCGCGACATCAGTTTGCCTCCCAAAGCGTGGGCTCGATGACCGAGAACCCGGTAAGTGCGCCCGCGGGCGCGGCATCGATCGCGGTTGCAATGCTGGCGGCCTGGGCAACCACATCGTCGATTGCGGCAAGGCGCGCGGTCGCCTCGGCACCGCCGAGACGGGCGTCGAGGATCTGCTGCTGCCGATCGGCGATCTGGCCGATACGCCTGTTCTGTTCGCGCTGAAGCGCCCGCTGCAACAGCTCACGCTGCTCGCTTTCGCTCCACGTGCGCGACCGTGACATGATCGGGGTGCCGGTTTCGCTCGGCACAATTTCGACCGGGGCTTCACTCGCCTGCGCGTCGATCAGTTCGGCGTGGCGCGCTGGGGTCACTTCCGTCGCATCGTCGGGGATCGCGGTGTGAATGTCGCTGTCGAAGAAGGCGCGGGCGGTGGCGCTGTAGAAGATCATCGGGCGATCTCCCCGATGGCGAAATACATGCAGGGCGTGCCGTCGGAATCGTTGCTGACCTGAAAATTGCCAGCGCCCACCGAGGAGGTGAGCACGCGAGCAAAGTGATCGCCATCGCCGGTGATGCTCGCGCCGTTGCCGCCGTCGACAAAGACGCCGTAGCAGGTGGTGAAAGCGAGCGGGAAGGTGACCGTGCTGGTGCCCTGCGCGGTGGGCGTGAACCGGCCCCACTGCACCATGATCTGGTGCGATGCGCTTGCGGAAATGATCGACGCGCGACCGTTTAGCGCGTGGACCGACCGGATCGGACCAAGCGCTGCCGGGGTCAGCGCACGGTCTGCGTCTGTCCCCGCCCATGCCGAGGCCGCATTTGCGGCAAGCACGGTCAACACCCGGCTTGCGGACAGATCGCCGCCACCGGTCACCAGTCCGCTGCCGGTGATCGTGCGCCCGGTCAGTGCAGCGATCAGATTCCCCAGCGCTATATCGGCGTCAGCGCGGGTTGTTGCTTCGTCCGCGTCCGCATCGGTGCGCGCGGCAACTTCATCCGCGATCGCCTGGAACAAGGGGGCAAGCGCCGCGGCGAGACGAACGCCCAGCTTCAGCGGGGTGACGATCCGCTGGTCGTCTTCTTCGGCGTCGGTTTCCGCCTGGGTCGCCAGCTCGGCAACGCCCTTGGTGCTCTCGGTCGCGGGTGGATAGAGGAAGGTCGCATCGCCGAAGACGATCGATTCCGCGACCGTGTCAGCAAAGGCGACATCGATCGAGAACAGGAAGGTCGCGATATCGACCTTGCGGAAGATCGGGCCGACCTCGCGCGAGTAGGCAGCGAACAGGGTGCCGTCTGCGAGATAGAGGCCGAGACTGCGCACTTCGTAGACATCGGTGCTGGCGTCGAAGGCCGTCATGTGAATGATCGTTTCGGAAACGGATTCGCCCGAAAGCGTGTCGATCCGCTTGATCTCGTTTGGCAGGGCGAGCAGCGTCGGCGCGATGTCTACCTCGCTCGCCGAAATGCCGAGCTGGGTGATGACGATCGCGTTCGTGTTGCCATTCTGCGCGTCGACCAGCGCGTCGAGCCCAGCGCTGGTGATGGTGAAGAGGAACCCGGAACTCATGACGCCACCAAAAATTCGTCGGAGGTTTCGGCCCTGATCGGTTCGCCGTCTTCGGTCTGCAGGTAGGTCGCCCAGACTGGATCGAGAGCTGTGGTGGTGTCGGCCTCGGTATCGAGGCGGACGAAGCCAGCATCGTGGCCCGCGCCGAGCAGCCCGGCATGCGCCTGCGCACGCATTCGGTGGACCGCGAACATGTGCGAGCGCAGCGGTTTGACCGCAGCGATGTCGCGCAACAGCTCGCGCACGAGCGCGGCGTCATACTCGACGCCGCTGACCGTCTTCAGCGGCAGTTCGAGACGGAAGGTGTGCGGGTCGAGATATTGACGGTCTTCGAACCATTCGACGATTTCGATCAGCGGGTCGAAGCGATCGAGCACGGTGCGCAGCGAAGATCGCGTGCCCTTGCGCCGCTGGGCCTCGATCGCGCCCGCGACTGCATCGCGCTTGACCTGCTCGCTCCAGTTCGTGTCCCACACGTCGATAGAGATCCCCCAGGCCAGCCAGGGCAGGAGCTGGGCGGGGCAGGTCTGCGGATTCCAGACCGATCGGATCGGGATGGGCAGCTCGCCCAGCCCGTCCAGTTCGACCTGGTCGAGCGCGCGATCGAGCGGGGTGGCATTGGGCGGCAGGATGCTCACGTCGCCACCCCCGAGACTGCCACCGAACGCGCCCCGAGGTTCGCGGCCTGGGTGAGGTCCACCACGACATCGGCCGCAGGCGAGCCAATCACGACATTCTGCACGCCGGCCACGTGGAGCGCCGCGCCGATTGCCGATCGGGTGATGTCGCGACCCAGATGGCGGCTGCTGGCGATCAGCTGATCGAGCGCGGCGTTGGCGGTCGCCAGCACCAGCTGCTGATCGGGGCCGGGATAAAGCACGAGTTGCGCGTCGATGTCGAAGGTGACGATCTGCGCGCTCTGCACGGTGACCTGATCGGTCAGCGGGCGCACCTCGTCATCATTCAGGACGGTGGCGACCTTGTCGATCAGGGCCGCCGGGGCGGTGCCGTCGCCCTGCCGGGAAAGGACGGACACGACGACCTCGCCCGGCTCGGGGCTGACGGCGCTTGCGTCGAGCACGTCGGCATCGGCGGATAGTGCGTGATAGACGTAGGCGCTGGCGGGACCGGCCACGCTGAAGCTGTCCGGCGCAAGCAACACGCGGCGGCGCAGCGCGGTGTCATCCTCGAGAACTGCGGGTGTGTTGGTCTGCGAATTGGCGGGGGCGATTTCCTGCCGGGTCACGCCGAGCAGTGCGGCCAGATTGTCGAGATCGGGGCCGCCCGCGTATGCGATCAGCACGCCGCGCACCGCGTCATTGATCCGGGCGCGCAATACGAGCTCGCGATAGGCGCCCGCCTCGAGCGCCTTGATTACGGGATCGCTTTCGACATCGGCGCTGAAGGCAGGAAAGCGCCCGAGGAAATCCGCCTTGCGCGCAGCGTAGATCGTTTCGAAGTCCAGTTCTTCGATGACGTCGGGCGGCGGCAGGCGCGACAGGTCCACGGAAGTTGCGGCGGCGGTCATGCCGCTCGAGATGCCCGACCGCTCCAGCGCGCGTAAGGAGGGGGGCGGGTAAAGCGGGGCTTCACCCCGCCACGCCCCGCCAAGGGAAGGCTGGTGTGGTGCGGGATGGTCTGGCATCGAAGGCCGATGCTGACCGCGTTGCTACTCCTGACTGTCCCGATCGTGCCCGCTGGCGAGAGCTTCGCGTGCACTCCGGTGGCGGTGTGGGACGGTGATGGTCCGGTGTGGTGCGAGGAAGGCCCTCGCATCAGGCTGGCAGGTATCGCGGCCCGGGAAATCGATGGCACATGCAGGCGAGGGCACCCCTGTCCCGATGCATCGGGAGAGGCCGCGCGTGACGCGCTCGCGCGGCTGCTGGGCGAACCCGGAGGGATCGGGCGTTATGGTCATCGTTTGGTTGACGGGCCGACGATGCGGTGCCGGTCGACGGGATCGGCGGAAGGCACGCGCACGGGGGCATGGTGCCTATCGCCAGTCGGCGGCGACATTAGCTGCGCGATGGTGCGATCGGGCATGGCGAAACGCTGGCGCAGGTTCTGGGGAGGGCACCGGTGTGGTCACTGACATGCTCTGGCTTAGACAGCGCGGGCAAATTCTCCGCATGGTCTCCCAGCACGCTACCGCCCAGTTTGCTGCTGAAGTTGGTCCGCAATACACGCTTTCAAATTGGCATTTCGGCACCCCAGATAATTTTACTGACAGCGGACTCTCGAGAACACTCTTTCACGTTGAGAGCGGCTTCATTGGGACGAAGCTGCGCAACCGCCACGCCACGCTCAAGCAGTTGCGACGAAGTGTGATTGCCGCGGTCGCAGGAAGAAGCGTCTCGGCGGCGCGAAGTCTGAGCGGCTTTCGGAGTGGTCGGGCGAGTATTCGATCTCTTGCCGTGCGAACCGTAGCGCACATTCCGCTTCCAAGAGCGTATGGGGATCGGACCGGTCGTGGTTGCGACGGGCATCGAAGACGACAAGATGACCTTTGAGCGCAGTGGCTCGGGAGAACCGCCGCTCGCGGTCGAGGTAGTCTGCTAACTGGTTCGCGCCTCTTACGGCTCGATTGGCGTCATAGCGGGTGTAGGTTTCCTCGTCACTTTCCTTTCGGGGCTTCGCGGTCGCACAACCCAGCCATTTGATTTCTATCAGGGACGAGGAGGACGATGCCGACCATTCGACGCGGATGTCGACTGGCTTGCTCTCGTCGGTATTTTGCTCCGGCCGTACGCTGGCGTTGCGCAGCACGATTGCGAGCATCTGGCTGAGCGACTTGCGCATGATTCGCTCCGGCTTGTTAACCAAGACGAGGCGCGGGCCGTCGACCCCTCCCTCCCAAACATCCTCAAGCAGGAAGCATCGGCTTTCCTCTGCGATACTCGCGTAATAGTCGAGCGCCTCATCGAGGTCATCGAAAGCTGGATTTGCGAAGTTGCTGGCGAACTCCGGGACGACCTTCTCGACCGCCACGTCGTGGGTCCTCGCCAGTATACGATCCAGTCGATCATGGTATCGGTATACGATGGAACTCCGCGCGAGCGCGGCTGGATCAGGTTCTACATTCGAACTCGTCGTCCTCATGGAGCGATCCGGTCCGAGAAGGATGAGTGGGTATTTCCCATCTGGAAGGTCGCGGAGCCATTCCCCGATTTTGGTTGGGTTTGTGACCCTTTCGGCGCGGTTCCACATGCACTCGATTTCATCTTCTCCCGGATCGATCGGGCGCATGATGGTAAGCGCTTGCGTCAGGTTTTCGGGCGGGAATCCCTCAAAGACGAGCTTAATTGTGTCGAGAAGCTCCTCGAGCGCGGTTTCGCCCTCCTCTCCGAATGCGTCAACCACCCGATGGACATAGGCTCCGGAGACAAGCCGCTTGACGGAGTCTACATTGATCCTACCGAGCATCTTCGCCCCTCAGTACTCGCGCAGACAGCCAGAGGACAGCTGGGGACAGCAGGGACCGCGTTTCTTCTTCGAGTGCCGCGCATACGGCCTCGTACTCGTCGTGTAGAACTGACACATCATTTTGCTGGAGCAACACCCTGTTTTGCCCAAGGGCAGCGGCAGCAGCTAGACCGGGCGAGGAACCGACAGCCTGGCGAACGGCCCCTATCGGCAGCGCGAGAGCGCACCGCGTGGCGATCTTCAGACATTCGCGCCTTCTGGAAGGACCCGAAAGCGAAGAAAGTTCGTCCAACTCGGCTGGGAGCGTGTCTGCATGGGGAGCGATGAAGCCTTCTTCGCTTTCGCTCACCAGACCGCGCGCTGTCAGGAGGCGACGAGCCGTTTCGAGTTCGGCACTGAAGGGCACGCCTTCGGACGTGACCGCGAACAGGTAGCCCCAAGACGCTGCCGGAAATCCACGAAACAGGCCGAGGACGCATGCAAGATAGGCATAAAGGTGCAGCTCGAATACCGTCATTGGCAGCACGGATCGCGGTGCATCGCCCAGAAGGGCGATCACGTCAAAGTACGCGTCAGGAGAAACATCCACCCGCGTCACAGGAGAGCAGCTTCGATTTTTCGGTAGGCTTCGTCAAACAAACCCTCTTCGGCTTGCTGAACCAGGCTAAGATCGGTCCATTCAGTCATGCGTACAATCTGCATGCCAGCTTCCGTTTGCTGCTGGGCCAGACGAAGGACAAGCTCCGAACTGCGCAGGTTGGCTGTCATCACGACACGGTTGCCCGCATTGGCGAAGCGCGAGAACATCGCGCCGGCGCGCGCTTCGTAGGCGATGTCGAGCGAACCCTCCGGAGTATCGATCATCAAGGACGCCGGCCCGTCTGTCATATACTCCGCGAGGGCCATGCGCAGGGCGATATCAATGAAGAATCTCTGGCTTTCGGAGACGTCGTTTGACTGGAGTCTGGACTGTCCGTTCATGAGCAGGCGCAGGCCAAACCCCGCAGCGCTACGCCCTTCGCGCGGATCGAGTTGGACGTTCACCGGCATGCCAATAAATTCTTCCGCCAGTTCGCGAAAACGCGGGACGAATTCTACTGCGGCCGACTCGTATTGGGAGTTAAGTTTCTTCTCGAACTGCCGGAGACGGTTCCTTAGCTCGTCACGCTTTTCATAGTGTTTCTTGCTCTGGTCGAGCAGTTCCTGCCTTTCCGCTTTCAGCTTCTCAAGTTCTGCCTTCACAGGGCTGTGGTCGATACGACCCTGGAGGCGTGTGAGGCCGCCGGCCTCCTTTTCTTCGAACTCCCGCAGGGCAGCACGCTCTGCTTCCTCTTGGGCTTCGGCGTTCTCTAGCCGATCGGCCGCGGTCTGCCGGTTGTCGAGCGCCCTCTCCAACGCTTGGGTGAGTTCGCCGATGCGGGCGTCAAGCGCGCGCAGCTCGTCCATTTCCCCGCTCGGTTCCGTAACGGATGACAGCACTGAATCGCAAAGAGGGCATTTGCCGTCGTCTAGCTTGGCCTCGATTGCTGGTGCGACGTCGTCAGTCCCGCACAAACCGCACCGGTTCTCGCTAAGTGTTCCACGCAGCACGGGATGGTGCTGGACCGTCGCGGGCCCTTGGATTCTGCGCGCGAAGACCTTACGGTATTCCAGTTGCAGTTCGGTTAGGGAAGAACTGGTCTCAGTCCATAGCTCGTCCGCCTCGCGCAATTCTATCCTGTGCCGTCTTGACCGATCCGCTGCAACGTCGAGGCGGGCCTTGAGGGACTCCTGTTCGGCTCGCAGCTCCTCATCCTTGCGGAAATCGGTGGAAGGGTCGGGCTCAAGGACGTCGACGAGTTGCTCGATACGTTTGGTTACGTTTCGCGCGGCGAAGCGGACGTTTCTAGCCCGGCTATCTTCGCGATCGACCTCCCGCTGCAGATTGTCTGCGTCTCGGGCCTGCGATGGATCTGCGCCGAACGCAAGATAGAGGGCATTAGTCAAGGCCGCGTCATCCCACATGAGCAGGTGTCGTCCCTCGTCGAACGTCTGCACGAAATGAGATAGGAAGACGAACTGCGCGAAGTCCTTGAGACCTGTCTCTCTCAGAACAAGTTCCTTGTAGGCTCCGTCTAGATCGCTCCCGTCCTCTCGCTGGATCTCCTCACCATCGATCGAGAGCCTCGAAACGCCGAGCGCGCCGGAGAGCTCGCGCGTCACTGCGACTTCCCGCATGCCGAAAGCGAGGGTGACAGTGGCCTCCGCCCTGTTCAGGGAGGTCGCGCTTATGCGGCCCCGGTAGTAGTCATCGGTACGGTCCGCTCGGACGGCGTTCTTGAGATAATCTGACGCCGACTGGAATCGGCGTGTGGGATCCGGCACGGCGCCCGTCACCACGTAACTCACGGTGTTTAGGAAGGTGGATTTGCCGAGGCCGTTGGCTCCGATGAGACAGAAGACGGGTTTTTCAACGACGATCTCCTGACTCGGCTTTCGCGTGTAGAGATCAAAGCCTTCGAGCGCGACCTTCTCGATTGTCGGCAGCCTGATCCACGCGCCATCCTTACTCATCGCCTCATTCCTTTTCGCGCCTTTCGAAGACGAGGCAATGCTCGGCGAGATGCATACCGCCGCCATGCTGAGAGCTGTTCCGCATCGAACGCATAACCCCCTGTTCAACGAGACTGAAGCCTAGTTCATTCACGCATTGCTCGAGTATTCCCGCCACGTCGACGATGATACCGGCATATTGGCTATTGCCGATCGCTACAACGGCCTTGCCACCCACTGGCAATATGCGTCGCAATTCGCTGAAGATTGCGGCGAGATCGGCGAAGTACTGACCTATCATTCCCGGGATGTTCACGTTCCAAAGATCGGCGCGGGCCTCTTCGAGTCTGGCGAGTGTCTCCGAAAGGATCGCACTGTGGGGCACCGAGGACGAAGCGGCCCATTTGACTTGAACATGCGAGCGTAGGGTGTTCTGCCTCAGTGTGCGGTTGTCCTCGCCCGATGATAGATAATCGAGCATCCAGAGTTCAAGATTGTACACATCGGTGTAGTCGAAGCTGTTGGGATAGGGCGGCGAGAAGATGGCAAGATCCGCAGTCTTCACCTTGCGCAGCATAGTCCGGCAGTCCCCGCGCAGTACCTTCTGCTCTCCACATTTTGGAGACGAGAACAAGGAAATATCCTCGATGGCGGTGTCCACCGCCGCGTCAAGCGCTTGGATTAGTTGGGCGGCGGTTCTCTCACGTTCCTGCCAGTTCCGACGATAGCGCCTGCCCTTCCCATTCACAACGACGTTGCTGTTGCTCACCAAGGTCGACCCGAGGAGAACCTTCAGCAGCCTTCCGTGCGCCGGAGCCATTCGCGGGATTTCTCTGACGATTGCCCGGACCGTACCGAATACTTCAGTGCTGAAAACGTGACGACCGTTCACCCCTGGGGGTGCGAATGTGGCCGGCATGCCTGGCCCCAAGACGGTGTCCTCCTCCCGTACCTCGAGGGTACGCAGCAGGTCTTCGTAGTCGCCGAGGAAGGCTGAGCTCGAGACGGGTTCGATCTTTGCTTCGATCAGGTCGGCGAGGAACGGATTAACCTCAATGCTGGTCGACGAGAGGCCGAGCATGCGACACGTCAGCGCGGTCGTTCCGCTCCCTCCAAACGGGTCGAGGCAATGCTCCACGGGGCCGTCCAGCGACGCTAGGGTGTCGATGACAAATTTTGGGGAGAACGCCTCCTTGAAGCGGAACCACCGTTGGAAAGGCACCTCGGTTGTTCCCTGGTTCGACGAGGTGGGCACGCCTTCCCGGTAGCGCGACAGCCAGTTCGCCGGATCGAGAACCGCGGTGCGTTTTCCGACTGTTCGGCTCGTTGCCACTGTTTCGGCGAGTGAGGCCGCCCAGAACGCATTCATCCTGCATTCTCCCTGCGCGAGTTCGCAATACGATCCATTAGTGAGCGGTCGATTTCTTCCATCTCTAAGAGGGCGGCCATGATCGCATTACGTTCGAGGTGCGGCATGCTCGCAAGGCGATCGCGCCAGCGCGTGATTTTGCGCCTAATCCGTTCCCTCTCGCGATAAGTTGCTCCCACGTTTTTGTAGTCGTGGAGCGCAGCCCCGAACACGAAGTTCGCCCAGACCCGCTCCTCTCTGACTCCACCGTGGGTGACGTTGGGGAAATCGCGGTGATTCCATCGACCGAGATACGCCTCATAGAGGCTCGACGGATAGCCCGAAATCATAATGTAGCAGGGCAGTTCGCAGATTGTCTCGAGGAGCTCCCCGTGATCCTCGTCGGTATATTCGTGGCGGTAGTATCGGCGACCCTTCTTTGTGGAGGATAAGTAGGGGGGGTCTACATAGACCAGTTCCCCGCCTTGGAAGTTGAAAGAGTTGAGGAAACGCACTGCGTCCTGCTCGACAAGCTGGAGGTCCGACATTCCCCAGCCTCGTGCGGCCTCGATGACCAGTGGGTCCACGTCGACGCCAATGTTCCTAGTCGCGGGGCGTTTGTTGCGCATAATCGCGCCGCCGCCGAGGTGGGTCTCGATGTAGACGCTGTGTGGGGGCATCAATGCGGTGATGTTTTGCCACATTCTGCCCTTTCCCCCCGGATATCCCATGACACCAACCATCGTCAAAAATGACGATGCAGTCAAGACGAACCTTCGCAAGTCTCGCACGACTGGCGGCTTTCCCTCATCATTGATTCAAACCGGACAGGCGAAGAGACGGCCCAATAGGGTACGAGGCAAACGCTCCAATCGTACTCGTGCGTCCCGGTGCCCGAGTTCATTTGATTGGTGGTTAGCGCTGTAAGTTGATCATCGTTGCTTAGCGAAGAGGTCCGCTGCGGCATCCAGCGCAAGCTGGTCGTCGCCCTCGCCGAAGCCCAGTAACCGCCGTTGCGGGTAGCGGGTGTAGATCTTCTTTCCATCGGGTCCGCGCCCGACAAAGCCGCGCTTGCCGAAATGATGGACCAGCGCAACGCCGTCGCCCTTCTTGAGCGTGATTTCCACGCTGTCAGACCGCGCGCGGATCGCCCACTGCCGGGCGTAGCGCAGCTTGCGGAACATCTTGCCGCCTGCCTTCTTCCTCACCCGACCTCGCCGGTCGAGCCGGGCCTTCCGCTCTTCCATCTTGCCGCCGTCGGGTTCGACATTGGCGGTGATGCGCGCGAGGTTCGAACGGCGCAGGGCCTGACCGAGCTTGGTCGCTGCACGCTTTCGCTTGGCGGGTGAGAGCCCGGCGAGGATGTCGCCCAGCCACGGATCGAGCCCGGCGAGCGCGTCGGAATCGTAGTCAGACATCGTCCGCGATGATCGCATCGATCCCTTTCAGGGGAGGTGTCCCGGCATTCCCGCCGACCGGGCCATCGTCGACGAAAAGCGGGTCGGGTTCCTCCAGATATTCGACCGCCCAGCTTTCATCGTCGTTCTGCGCGATCGACACGCCTTCGGTCAGCTCGACGGTGAAAAGGATGTCGGCGGTGCCGTTGTCGAGAATCTCGGTCTCAAACTTGTAGGTCTCGTCCGCGCCGCCCGCCAGCAGATCGGGTTGGTGCCGGCGCAGCCAGCGATTGATGGCATGGCTGACGATCGCGATGTCGGTCGAGACTTCGCGCAGCAGGATCGACAGCGGATATTTGAACGCGAAGGAATGGGTCGCGGTCTGGCGCGCGCGCACCGCGCCATCTTCGATCCAGATAGCGAGCCGAGTGGGATCGTTCCGGATTTCGGGCAGGGCGGCGGTGAGTGCGGTGCGGAGGCTGGTGGGCTTCTTCATGGCGCGCTCAATCCCACAGGCTCACGACCGCCCGGCGGGGGGGCGTCGCGGCGAGCTGCACCGCACCGGTCAAATCGACCTGCGTTCCGCCCGGCAGCTGCGGGCCGAGATCGGCAAGGTCGGGGTTGTCGTCATAGGCGCGCTCGGTCAGTGCGGCGG